>Ga0210036_1001712_pt1 | contig 24257 bp, 13 predicted proteins | sample CryGeymeta201515_FD_185469 | JGI IMG/M metagenome (GOLD analysis project Ga0210036, IMG submission 185469) | Groundwater microbial communities from Crystal Geyser aquifers in Utah, USA - Crystal Geyser metaG 2015-15 (SPAdes) (version 2) | ecosystem: Environmental > Aquatic > Deep subsurface >...
CGAGACGACTGCGCTCGATTTGGCTTCATAAGCCAAATTTTTCTCTAATTAAATTTTTAGCATGAAGATGGATCTGGCTTCAACATTTTGGTGCGCCTCTATTTCAGGAATGGCCCAGTAGTAGTAGCTACAGGCAGTACTACACTATGATTCTACCAGTAGGCTCAAATAACCCGGCGTAGCTACAGTAGCTCTTGTAAGTCCCGCCACAGCAAGAAAGCATAATAAAAAATAATAACGACAAAGGTGCCTGGTAACACACAAAATCGCCGACCATGATAAATGCTTCAACGGAAGGAGAGCTGTCTGCATCTCGACTGCGGCGTTTTTCCTATAGCAGCGACATAGGCGACATAGAAGATAGCATCCCTACTAGTAGTTGTGTCAGCCGGCAGTCGTACAGTCGCTACCGATTTTGCAGTGATTCGTTGCTGTACATCGATTTACAGCAACAGCAACAACAGCAACAGCAGCCACAACAGCCACAACAGCAACATCATCAAGTGGAGCAAGTACGTTTGCCTGTTCACAGTGACGGAAATGTCTTCGACGATGACGATTTTTCAGTACCATCACAGCAAGAGCAACAACCTATAAGTGGCAGCAAAGTATGGCACATGCCGTATGTTTCCTTTGCGAGGTTAATGCGAGATCGCCGACACCGTGCCAACACTTGGTGTGCGAATAACAATGAAGTAGAAGATAATGGTGCTTTTTCTGCTGCTGCTCAAAGTAGAAAAAGATCGGAATCAGAATCTCCATTATGCCGTTCAAAAACAGCATCGCCAGCTGCAGCTGCAGCTGCAGCATCAGCAGCATCCGATCCGAGTGAAAACCCAAGCGATGGCCAATCATCGTTGGCTGATCTTCCTGAATTGTTCGACATTGAAGAACAAGGACTGCCCATTCCTGCACTAGTACAACGACAGTCATCTGTTCCCTTGACCTTTGAAGAAGAACAAGAACGATTGTTTTCCTACGGACATTCCTCTCCTCCTCCTGCTACAACGGCGTCGGGTGGCAGCAGCCAACAACAACAACTCATGCAGGGACACAACGAGTATCAAACAGGAATGCTACAGCCCGATAACACAGATTCCGGAACGTTAGAATTGCCAACGCCAACGGGGCCATTCTTTTACAAGAGTAGTAGCACTCGGAGTCTGCCTCATCACCACAACTACGACAATCTCAGCCAAAACCAAAAAATGTTACTCATGACGCGGGCCATTCTCTTTCCACCAGCAGCACCGTCGCAATCTCGTCTTTATAACACTACTGCTAATGATGCTGCTGTGTGTTGCGGAGAAGAGCGACAACGAGGTTGTCAAACCTATCTCTTTTCCGTGTTCGTAGGCTTCGCGGTCTTTGTCATGTTTGGTTCCTTTGTTATGGTATCGGTTTGGTGGGCAAGTTGAAGGGAGATGTGGATATATGGATGATCAAAACGATGCTGGATGAGGCAGGGAAAAATATTCACTCAATGTACCTATTAATATCCTTGAAGTGTGAAAAGATCTCTTCGCCAGTGCAATCTCTGTTCAATTTTACTGTACAGTACTGTACTACTAAACTATCATATTCAATGTGTTCATTTTGTAAAGTTATGAAAGCTGCCTTCTGAACAAATAATCATACTGTCAAAACTTTTTTGGATGTATTAGTGCAAAATAGCAGCCAAGGAAAACGAAAACCGAACGAAGAAGCTATCATGCTTTTGGAGTCCCCGCTTAGTCGTTCTTTCAACAGCGAGTGGTGCATGACCATTTTTCGAGTCCTGAAGCTCTCTAGTATCAGCACTGTGCTTCAGCAGAGTCAACATTTGACTACCACTCTGTACCAAGTACCGCAGGCTGCCCCCATAAGAGTAATTTGGGTACCAGGTAGCTATTCGTATTTCATATTATGATGATGTATTCGTAGATCTCTCGCTGAAATAATAAGAAATCATCGTGCCAGCGGTTAGTTTGAACCCGGAAGTGATGAAAAGTACAATGCCAATAGTGTTTAACCTTTATGTCTAACCTTAAAAAACATTCAAACGGCTAGTTTTTGATTACGGTTATTTCGTACTTAAAGGTCCGGATTCAAAATATGAAAGAGAGGAGCTGTGATTTGAATCTCAATTTCCTTCCAATACTCTTCCAATCATTAATAATTTGCTTGGGTTGGATTACTAGAGTAGTAACACTTTCACTGTATCGTTTAAAACGCTTCTCACGATGAGTTCAACCAATCAATCGTCGGTGACCCCTGCGCAACGGCCTCCTACGAACGGTCCGCCCCCTCCAGCAGCTGGTGGAGGACAGCCTCAGGGTCCCAGTCAGTACGATGCCTCCAAAGCCAACCAGCAAGGAGGACCTCATCAACAACACGCGACCCATCCTGGTGCGCCTGGTCCTTACGGTCGGCATCCTCATCCACACGCACCTCGGCACATGATGCCTCATATGATGCCGATGCCTCCCCACGCACGTGGTGGCCCTCATCCTCCTCATATGCATTATCCTCCACCATATGGAATGCCCATGGCTCATCACATGCCGCCCCATCACGGCATGCACCCGCATTATCCAAATCCTGTTCCAATGATGGGACAACAAGGCAAGCATAAGAACACTTCTTCTTCTTTCTCCTCATCCTCCAACAACAAGAACCAAATGCTGATGTCGTCGTCGTCATCGTCTGCCTCCAAACAGTCAACACCCATCAACAGTGGACGCAACGATGAGAACAGTCATCATAATGGAGCCACAGCGAGTGGTGGCAGCACTGCTAGCAGTGCTTCGTATAACCCAAATTCTAGTGGAAAGAAGACAGGTATCAAATGGACGAAACAAGAAGACGAAGCTCTCCGCACTGCGGTCGAAGAACACGGGGCCAAGAACTGGAAACTCATTTCGCAGCGCCTGCCCCAACGCTCCGAAGTCCAGTGCTTGCATCGCTGGCAAAAGGTCTTGAAACCAACCTTGGTCAAAGGTCCATGGACCGAAGATGAAGATCGCAAGGTTGTGGAATTGGTAAAGAAATACGGCGCCAAGAAATGGTCCTTGATTGCTTCCAATTTGCCCGGACGGATCGGAAAGCAGTGCCGTGAACGATGGCACAATCATTTGAATCCCGATATTTCCAAGGAAGCATGGAAGTTAGAGGAGGATCGCAAGATTTTAGAAGCTCACATTAGCTTGGGTAATCGATGGGCCGAAATTGCCAAAATGTTGCCGGGAAGGTAGGTCTACTTTGCTATCGTCCCTGCTAGGATAATGGTTGATAGCCTCATCCACTCTGTCTTTCAAATACCTTACACGACTTCACCATGTTTGGAAATGTTTTTTTTTTTGCCTTAACGATCGTATTTTACAGAACGGACAACGCCATCAAGAACCACTGGAACTCTTCAATGCGCCGAAAGATCGAAAAATTTCTTGCCAAGAAACAAGGGGTTGACCAGGCTAATATCCGTTACACCGAAGATGGACGATTCGACTTCATGGGAGATCTAGAGGGTGTCCTAGCAGCCGTCCGCGGAAAAGATGGCAGCGGTCGTGGCCGTGGCAAGGACCGGGGGTCCAAGAAGAAGAAAAAGAAGGACGAAATGATGCGTCATTCTATGCCGGGTGCCATGATGCCCATGCCCTACGGGCACTACGGTATGGGCCACCATGGTATGCCAAGAGGACCTCACATGCCCATGGGAGTCTTGAGCGCCAAGGACAAGAACAACCCGTTTGGTTACTCACCCTGGCAACCAGCAAGCATTCCCATGAAACCAAACTCGGCACCAGGTGCCAGTGGATCCGCTGGCATGTCACCTTATAATGCCAATAGCATGTCGTTGACGCCCGCGGGCAAGAGCAAGGGAGCATTAATTCAAAATATTGACTTTACCAGTAATATCTTTGCCAGTGCTCGCAAATCAATTTTCGATTCGCCGGGATCTATTGGGGGGCACCTTGGGTTGAACATGATGAGTCCGACTGAAATGAACGTGCATGGAATGACTCCGATGTCCAGTCTTCACGATACATTTGCTACACCTTTTTCCAAAGAGCTCATGTCGGAATTTTCACCCGAAGATGATTCAAATCTCAACAAGATGTTGTTTGCCGATGACGCTGACTTTAAAAATGACTCATTTCTGAGAACGCCCAACTTCATTTCTAGCCGTGACAAGCTTCATTTTCGTATTGGAAATGATTCGGCCATTATGAATGCGAGCATGGGAGAATCTCGCATCAATCGTCTCAGCATATCACCAATATCAGGTAGTGCCGCCAGTACAAGTTTCTTTGATTCATCTGGGGACAGTGATCTCAAGGATTGCTTCAAGTCGGTGGCTGATTTAACTCTAAGCAACTCCAAGGACGGAGAAAAACAAGATACTGCTCCAAGGTCGGTCAAGAAGGAAGACACCGATGAGAAATTGCTCATGCCACCACCGACAGACAAGAAAACACCGGCAGCTAGAAGTAGCATTTCAGATTCAATCGATTTGCCTCCAATCGCCACGGATGCTATGTTTTCATCGAGCACGAAGTCACCTATGAATTCGCCCCATAATGTGACACAAGACATGGGAGCGCCCACGCCTTTTGGGTCTTGCAGCAAGATAATGGCAATGACGCCTGCGACAGCTCCAAGCAGTGAACGATCTTTCTGGAGTCAACAACTTGGATTCACTCCTGGCGAAAACTCATTCACGCCTTGCCGGTCACCTAGATTGCCCAATGTCAAGGCTGATCCTACAACCGCCAAGCGTTCTGGTAAGTGTATCGTCAAAGGTTTGGCGATTTTCTATGTTTCAAGTGATCGTCCGCTCTAACATTCACGATCTCGTTTATCTACAGCTCCCAATGAATGTGTTTTCCCAGACTCGGAAGCGCAATTGGCCAAAAAGGTCAAGCTTGATCAAACCAAACCCACCGCCACTGCCGACCAACAATAGAAGGTGCTTTTAATCGTTGGTTTTCGCCACCTACAGACACTAAAGTGTATCTACAACCCTGCAGCTTTCCTACACACCAACTGTATCGTGCGAAGGTTCCACATAATCTTGGCACCTGGACAAATTGGAGCCCACTCGTGGTTTCAAAGCCAAAGAAACATTTTCTTGCTTTTGCTGTCTCACCCAGCAGCACAACCGTAGTACATCATTTTGATCTTCTACTTTATAGCACCGCGATAGACCTGTCGAGGGATAAACACTACGTAGTCTGTATCATTTGAAAATTGTAGTTGTGGTGCAACCTATCAGTACACTGTAGTGTAGATTATAAACTTAATAATATACAGTAATATTTATCGTAGAGAGTAGCACCACTTTGCCAGATGAAGTCAAGTGACGTCCCGCCCCATTTCCTAGTGAGACATCAAGGCACGATCAATGTCCATTTCCATGAGCTTTTGGGACTCCTCCTCCAACGACAAATGGTACTGCTGACCATAACGATGGGCCTGAGTGAGACAGTTCTGAAATGCGACGGGACTACGGGCTGACACAATGTTTTGGCCAACATTCAGCAATGACTGCTGCACCGGCTGGTGATCCTTCAAAAGACTCAAGAGGCGTAAACATCTGGCGGACATGGATCCCTCGTGAGGTCGTTCCGCAGCCCGTTCGATATTGTAGACGATATCTTGGGTCACAAGTTGCCAAAAGTCACGGCTGGTGCTTTCCTGGCGAAACGTGTTTGGTGCAACGGATGGGTCTTGTTGTTGGTCTACGACCAACTGCAAGACCTGTCCGAGAATGGCCAAAGCCATATTGTGCCACTGTGCAAAGTAGGCACTGCGAATCGAGTCCACATCGTCATCCATGGCACGCCAGCTCGAGGCAACGCCAAAACAGCGAACCAGAGCAGACTGGAGACGACAGCCGACGTCAGTGGTCGGCGCGACAATCTCTTGTGCAATGGTCACGGCGTCTTCCTTCGAAACCACCGAGGGGTCAGTGAGCATTTTGAGACTTTCCAAACCTAGCTGGGTCTGGTCCATACTGGGACTTTCTAGCATTCCAAGGCAAATTTCAATGGCATCTTGTCGTGCTTGTTCGGGATTGAATTTCTTGTTCGCTTCTTCGAGTGGTGCTGATAATATTATTTGAAATGACGTCTGCTGTCCATAGCTTTTGTTTTCATGGTTTGCCGGCTTCGCCGGAACTTTACCGGTCAAAATGAATCGAAAGAGTTCCCGTCGAATCGTTTGCATCTCAATAGAACCCAATCCCGTGAGGCGCTGCACTTCCAAGGTAACATCATCGTCACTCAAACTAGGAGTTTCCTCTTGTTTTCGAAGGTCATGGTTTCGAGCTTGATGATGATGTCGTTTGGAAACGAGCCAAAATTGGACCGAAAACCTGAGCATGTTACACGTTTCACAATCCAAGCGCACTGCGTTGGAATCAAAGGTAAACGAGACGGAACGAAGTCTCAAGAAGTCGGAGATTCTACACTCTACAGTCTTGATGGGGATATGCTGGACCGACAAGGTATTTCTCGACTGGAGTTTGTAGTAGAGAGGCAATGTGGGTATCCGGGTAACGTCAATTCTCAACCCCCACGAGATTGTTTTGCTATCCGACTTGCTTTCGCCTCGTAAAGATAATACGCCCATTTGTTCGTTGTTGTTCATTCCCTTGTCCTTGGCGACACCCTTATTTTGCTGATAAGGGGATAGCAGAAGAGGAGAACCCCCGGGTCCTCGACTGCTCAGGACTTTCATGGAAAGAAACTTGAGATCTGGGCTTGACATTATTGTTGGATAGTAGATGCTTCGAGATTGTTGTTGCATTAGTGCATTAGCGAGGATCAAGTTTTTTGTGTGGCAAAAAATTCTCGCATTGAAATCCAAACGTGCAGATTAGAAGAGAGTTCGGTCCTGCAAGGTGGAAGCGGGATTGATTCCAATTTCTCGGAATTCCCTGAGTGCCTCTGTGATGATTAAATCCGACTATGGGCGCAAATATGCAGTAAGACGAGAAAATTAATCTTGACGTCATCACTGGGACCCAAACCAGCACTTGAACCAACTGGTGATCTGCAAGTTTGCACTAGTAGAATCGACTAGCTAGACTAGTACTATTGGTAGTAGGGTCTAGCTAGAATTGGTTCGCGATGTTGACAACCAGCAGCTGGTTAAAGCTGCATTCATACGAGCACGAACTCTCGATAATACTTATCATTAGAAGAAACACCTATGGTAACACAACAACATGTTCTCTTTAAATAGCTGCGAGTAGGTTTCGCAACAGGCGAACTTATACTTCTCGCGACAAGGAAGAGATCCAACATTCCATCAAATCAAAACGTGAAGGGGGGATGAAACCTGCCAGCCTGTAGGCAATCGATGGGCGGTAACGTCATCAGAATAGACATAGTTTCGGCGACTGCCAGACGTCGACCGAGAGGATAGCTAGTAAAAAGATGGCATGTTCAGTATCCAAGCATTGCAAACACTGCTCACGTGGTTGTTGTTTACGAGTCGTGCGCTCGCTTGGCTCTGATCTATGAAAGGAAACGCTGAGATGACTGAAAAAAAGTATTTCGCAGATTGCTGCTACTAGCTACTCCAATAGCTGTAGCTAGCTACGAAGTAATGCGTCCACAGTAGGGAGGCGATACATGTACAGAAAGCTATCATTTCCAGTGCTTGAAAAAAATTGTTGCTTGTAGTTGGAGTTCCAGTACTAGCTAGTAGTATCATCAAATACCTACTGAGTAGACCCTACGGTACTAGTAGAGTACTACCGTTGTCATCGCTCGCTCACGTTAATTAGCTAGTCAAATAATAGTAGCCGGAGGCTTTAACTCTAATCAATTTCTCGAATCACGTTCTTGGGGCGCAAAGTATCTTTATTTTTAATCATGTGAGAGGCAGGCTTGATGAGAACCGATAATCCCTGCGGCCTGACCTTCAATTCGATTTCTCAACAGAGAGTACAGTAATAAAGTTGCGCAAAAGCCAACAGACCTGATGCACTCTCAAACCGATACTGTACAATAATACTACCTTACAATTTTTTTTTAAATCAGCCCAATAATAAAAAGCGACAATGAAGCTACTACAACGAACATCTCTGCTCCTTCCATTTCTTTTACCTAACAGTGCGTATGCCAATATCTTAGGATGCATCACAAGTGACGCAGTCTCGGACGACCTCTTCACCCTCTTCACCGAACAGGTTGCCCCAGTTTATTCTCAATTTTGGAACATCACATACTACGACACTTACAAAATCTTTACTAATAAGGCTTCCAATCTAACTTACTTATTTTATCAATGTGGTACCGAGCCACCCATTGAGGAAGTGGAAAATGGTGGACATGCCGGTATAATGGAAATTGCCGACCCCGCTGCGACTCCAGTGACGATTGCTTCCACACCAATGATCAGTTATCTCGAATTATTGGGATTGCGAACCAACATTAAAGGCTTTTTGGGATCGGAATCACTCATTTCGTCGCCGTGCTTGTTGGATTTGATCGACAGTGGATCCGTGACTGTCGCGCCCGATGGAACCAACGCGACGACACTGGCAGCAGTGGGACTACTGGACAGTGCCAGCCAGGACATGCTGACCTTTGTCAGTGGATGGACGGGAGATATACTTTTCAACAATACCATTGTCATGGAAGAGTATACAGAATCATCCTACGAAGGGACCATGGAATGGATCAAAGCCTACGGAGCCATTTTCAATTTGGAAGGAGAAGCCAATGCCATTTTTGAGCAAGCGAATTGCCGGTTCGAGGCCATCGAAGCAGATGTTGCCAGTGTCACGTCTGATTTGCCGGTGAAACCCAAAATCTTGTGGGCCTATTACAGTGACTATTGCGGTGGGTGGGATGTGGCAGAATGTCCAAACTATTATTGTGGTTTTGCTACCGCTTGCAATGCTGAGGTTCTCAATTCGACCGAGGGCAGTGCTGGATTGGAGCTCTGTGGCGCTCCTTACATGACAACTGAAGAATTTTTGGCCTTTGGTAAGGATGCAGATCATTGGATTTATCCATCTGTGAACTGGAACAGTATTTACGCGGAAAATGAAGCGGTCTTGTCACAATTCAAGAGTGTCATGGCCGAATCGGTCTTTGACTATCAAGGTGGTGGTAGCAATGCCTGGTTTGAGCAACGCTTTGCCGAGTATGGTACGTCAAAGCAGCGTGTGCCTTTTTTTTATTTTGCAAGTTGCCGCGAAAGAGGAAAAAATCATGCATAGCTGAACGATTGTTTCTAACATGATGTTTGCATTTCCGCCTATCTTGCAGACGTTGCTTTGAATGACTTTTGCCTGGTGGCTGGTACAGCTGTATCAGTTAACGCAGCGGATCGTCGACTTTGGTTCAGAAATGTCTTTACAGAACCTGTGGGTTCTTTGGAAAAATGTGAGGATCCTGAGGCTCCTTACGAGCCGCGCGGAAATGCGTGGACGAACTGCGGGAAAGCGACCGAAGAAATGCCACTGGACGATACAGAAGAAACCGACGGCGAACCTATTAGCACAGAAAACGATGAACCAAGCGATGTTGCTGCTGAGGAGGAAGAGCAGAAACCCCCCCTTTCCGGAAGCCTAAGGATGGCACTGATAGATGCAGCTATTCTTGGATTGGTTGCTTTCCTCGCCGTTTAATAAAAGGTTTGGCGCTCATATTTGTCTCTTAAAAACAAAGAAACTTTTTTCGGAGTTTTATTAGTAGCCTTATTGCCTGGAAGATGATTTTTTCTCCTAGCTATAGCCTCAGTTCTATAAGCAGGTGATTCTCGCAAGACGCGGCCAAGGAACACAAAGTGCCGTTCGAGCAACTCAAAAAGCAACAAGCGTCGTAAAATGGCTAATCATGTTTAATGTTGCAGCACAGGAAACTTATGGTCATCAATTAACTGTTGGACACCCGACTTCTCAAACGAGACACCGCATCATCAACCGATGAACAGCCACTGGGTCTGACGCCCTGTTGATCCAGGAGCTTGCAAACTGTTGCTTTGGTGTCAAAGGGATTGTCCATTGGTTTTGAATCTACTACAACGTAGGGAACTCCAGCGTGCACAGGAGTCCTTTTAGCATTGGCAATTTCCAACTTTCGTCCTCGATCGTTCAAACATTCTTCGACTTCGGTAGGATCGACTCCTTCCGGTACACACTCGATCATGACTTCATGGGCCGACATGGCATCATCATCCATATCCGATCCTTCTGCGCAAATGGTAAAAGCAAAAGCGGCATCTAGTCCATTATCTTCCAAGATACATGATTCGTAAATATCGACTTGTCCTTCCTTTTTGCCGTGCTGGTAGATGGGATCTCCGCCGAAGCAAGCTTTGTCGTCATCGGTTTCCGCTGTAATGCACTTTTCGTAAAAGCAGGCTCGTTCGCTGGGATTGTAGGGTCCCTTACCGCACATTTCGGTGGCAAAATAGGCATTCCCCCAGGGTACAAAAGTAAAGTCAATGTGGCCTTTCAGTTCGTCATCGTCCCAAATCTCCTTCCACGATTCTTCTACGAACTTGCGACAGAACGGACACGCTGCTTCACCGTAGAATTGAACCGATATTTTCTTAGCAACAACAATGGGATCGGTAGCAGCGATTTCCGACACTACAACGTTCACAGAGACAAAGGTGAGTAGCGCAAGCAGGAAACATAAAGAAGTCTTCATGGTAGATTTGTTAAAAATGTGCAAAAGTTTAAAAAGTAAAAAAGCAAGAAGTTCATGATGTTTTCTAGGGAGGATACCAGAAACAAGTATTACCTGTAGTAACAAAGATCCGAAAATTCAGGAAGAAGTGTGCGATGGAAGCAATCATTCGGGACTGTTTAGGTACTTTGGCCCACAAGCTACTGCTACAAATAGTAGTAGCTAGTAGTAGCTACGTAGTACCAGTAAGAGAGCTGAAGAGTAGGAGACGGGACCGAATCTCATTTTTTTCTTTCTACGACGTGTGATGTTGTACTCGTATCTATCTTCTATCTTCTTTGCTGCTACCGTATGAAGTAGAGTAACTTGTTTTTTTTTGTCGAATAAAACACATTCCACCTGCTTTTCTAGGCGGTTCAGAGCTCTGCCAGGGCTCTCACGGACTACGAACAGTGTCTGGTTCAACCGCAGTCTCAAAATTGCCCCTTTTAACTGCACCAACAACTCACCCTGCTGCGGACGAAGTGAATAGATCTATCTGATTGCCAATTGCCTTTCTAGGAACACAAAGATCCCCTCATGATTGTTCTCTCTCATCACTGTCGTTGTTTTGGTTTTGCAACCGCGAAGATTATTCGTGTTGGCATCTATCTACTTTTGATCCTTTCGTTCTGCGCAGCATCGAGACGTTCTGACTCTGATGTTACAACTTACAGTTACTACAAGGACGGTCGCTGGTATGAGTCGAATGCTATCCACGAACAGCAACAGCAGCAGCAGCAGCAAGTCACTACCGATCCTAAACTGGATTGTGGTATGCGATGTTTGTTCTGGGAAAAAGCACAGTCTGCCATTCCGTGGCGCAAAGACAATCAAGACATTGAGGAGGCCTTGGATTTGATTCATTCCGACCAGTGTATTTGTAACAGTACGGGTAATGAGGAGGATCCGACTTCAGTTTTCAAGCGCAGTGGACAAAAGACGATCCACAACCGTGTGGAACAAAGAAAAAGTCGAAGAGGGCTTTTGCAGGGCCAGGGCCACAGCAGCAGCACTGTACACGAAGACAAGACCAACTACTATTTGAAGGTGGTGCACGTAAGTCCCAAATACGGCCATGACCGATTTGATCATCCGGGAAATCGTACGCATCCCTTTCGGACCCTTCAGTTTGCCGTTGATTGGACACGAGAATGGAGGAAACAAAAGAGATACTCTCATAATCGCACGGTTCAATCACACAAACACAAGGACACAACCATAGCCAAGATCGTGCTTCATGCTGGAATCCATTTTCTGAACCAAACTCTGGTACTGACCCCGGAAGACTCCAACATGCTATTTCGAGGTCGTTCGGGTTCATGGATATCGGGAGGCGTCAAAATTCCTGCAGACGGGGCAGGTTGGCGTTCCGTACCCAATGCGGCATCGAATATTTGGGTGGCCGATAACCTCACTTCTCTCTTGCCGCATCGGATTTTACGTTCCAACAGCTTCTTCTCGGGGCTCTTTACAGTCGATCCGCACACCCGCCTCACCTTGGCGCGGTTCCCAAATGCTAACGTGGAGATTTGGAATGCCAGAGATCGCTATCAAGATCCCATTGGAGGCCACGATGCCAGTCATTGGATGTTCTTGCCCTACACCGGTGTACCAACATTTGATTTCTACAACCTAACAGATCCCCAAAATCCTACTGGAGTTATGAAAACAGATTCGACCATGGGCCCGTACAACATGTTTGGCACGGGACAGGGTGGTGCTTGTGCTCAAATTTGGGGCACCGATCCTTCGTATTGGTGCAGCAATATCAGTGCCGGGGGATGGGCTTTTGTAGATGCTGCGGCGGCAAAGGCCGGACGTATGAACTTTCCAGCTGGAGTCCAACTGGCAGCCACCAATATTTCGAGTGGCAATGACGCCGATGCCTTTCAACAGCGAGTTCGGCACTTGTGGCACTCTCAGAAGGCCAGAGGGGCAATTTTTCATGTTGCGCACACCCAAGGCTGGGCTTGGCACATGTTCAATGTGTCCCACATTGATTTTAATGATGACAATACGACTACCATTCACTTTGACAAGGGCGGCTGGCAAGGTGGGCGCAATTGGCAATGCAAAGACAAGGACGGTCAGTTGTCTGATTGTACGGGCGACGGTAAGAAACTTGATGGCGGCCCATGGTATGTCGAAGGAATCTTGCAAGAACTGGATGCACCGGGAGAATTCTATTGGGACGAGGCCACCGAAAAGCTTTATTTGTATCCCGACTGTGGCGAAAGGAATGGTGATACAACCGGAACAATATACGTATGTGCTCCGACAGACTTAATTGGGACCAATCTTCAAACCCTGATTAAGATACAAGGGACTCAACAAAATCCAGCTCAGAATATCCGATGGGAAGGAATAGGTTTCCGAGACGCTGCCAAAACCTATATGGAACAATGGGGCGCACCGAGCGGCGGGGATTGGGCTTTGCATCGTGGTGGAGCCTTCCATCTTGAAGGAACTGAAAATGTTACCTTTACGGATTGTCAATTTCGACGTCTCGATGGCAATGCCATCTTCTTAGGTGCCTATAATCGACACACCACCGTGGCACGATCCGATTTCTCCTGGTTGGGAGAAGGTGCCATGGCTACATGGGGCGATACGATCAATGGTTACGATGCCACGGGTGGTGCACAACCCCGCTTCAGTGTAATTGAGAACAATGTGATGTCCAATTTGGGCCTGTATCAAAAGCAGAGCTCGGCTTGGGGTCAAAACAAGGCTTGCCAAAACATTATCCGCAACAATGTCATGTTCAATCTTCCCCGCGCCGCCATTAATTTTAATGACGGTCTTGGAGGTGGCAATCTCATTGAGGGAAACGTCATTTTCCATACATGTCGCGAAAGTGGAGATCATGGGGACATCAATAGCTGGGATCGCATGCCCTTTTTAGCCGACACTACTGGAAAGCCTTCCTTCGCGGCACTTCCCACGCACGCACAAGGCAATTTGATTTGGGGTGACTTTGCCGCCTCTCAAGGATTTGACAATGATGATGGAAGTTCTTTTTATTATACACATGACAATGTCTTTTATCAAGCCGATGGCTTTAAAATGGATTATGGTGGCCATTCATCAAAATTTTACAATAATTTGGTCTATGCGGACGGTGGCAAGAGTTGCTACGGCACGGGGTCGTTCCTGGAAGGACAAGCGGACACATTTGAGACCAACACGTGCATTGTAGCACGAAGTCGAAGAAATGGAGAAAGACCCTTCATACGCATTGAAGACGACATTTCTCCCCAACTAGGACATTTGTTTCAGTGTTCGCTGATTGGTATGAATCCCGTCAGAAATCGATATTACACAACTACTGGGAATGGAACCTTTGCATGTGGAAACCAAGACAAACTGACATTACAAGACATGCAACAGCAGGGATACGAAATGGGATCCCTCGTGAACGTGATTCCATCAGCGAGCACCATTTTACAGTGGGTTCGAGACACACTTGCAATACAGAACGAGAAGCTGAATGAAACCAAACCTGAATTTATGTACGCCGGTTGAAATGTCTCTGTTATGCCGAATATATCGCATTGCCCGGTGGAGGACAGAGTACTGTAGTTTTGAAATATTCCTGAATCTTCATTTGGCTACCCTTTACTATGCTCGAGTACTCGATCATTGTTATTAGCTTTGAACACTCCTGGTCTGTTCAAATCGGACGTGACTCCAGTTCACTACTCGAGTAGCACTTAATAATAACCACATCGGAACTACTCGTACTCAGTACAAGTACGAGAAGGAGTATAGTAGCTACTGTAACTACTGTAATAGTCTAGTTGCTACTGGTTGTCTAATAGTAGATACTGTATTTTGATAGCAGGAAGACGTTTGGAGACCCAACTCACGCTAGTAGACTACTGGAGCTGCAGGCATGACGTGTTCAAACGCTTAGGTACACGGAATGATGATTGTAGCGAAACAAATAATTTGTGAAAATCAGGGTTTAAAATACTGCATTCGTTCTACTCCTCTTGCTTTAGAGGCGTAAACATGCTCAGCCATGATAAAAATGGTAGGAAATGACTTCTTACAATGAATTCGAACAACAATTAAGCTGCTTCTCTCAAAATATTCCAAAATGCAAGACGCAAAAATCAAAAAAGATTCTTCCCATCGTCAAGAGAGCAGTAGTTGTTTACTCGTAGTCAAAGTTGGGAGTAACATCTCCTCCATGAGTGTGAGAATCAAGAAAGAGTAATTCCTTGTAAGTGGCAAGAGTCCAATCAGAAGCAGGGACAACTTCCTCAGCAGCATCGCATACTTCTCGGATATCAATCATAGTTTCAAGACGAAGAATTCGGGCGAGCTGAGCCTTGGCCTGAGATGTTTCCGCAGCGTGAATTTCGGCAAGCGCGGACTTCAATTTGGGGAGGGCAGCCTCGAGCTCGGCAACAGGACCAACACCACTCTTCTTACAGGCGGGAATGATGTGCTGGTTAATCATATCAATCAAGCACAATGCCTCCATTTCAACGGTTCCACTGTAATGGTTGTGAAGGATGTCTTGGCGAGCTCGGCACTCGTCCTTAGTGAGAACACCCATCTTTTCGAAGAGGGCAATGTTTTTGTCAGCAGTCAATCGAGATATGGCTTCAACTCCAGAGTCAATGCGCCAGAGGCCCTTCTCGGTGAGCATCTGCTGGTTCTCGTCGCAGTAGTTATCTCCATTGAAAATGACCTTCCAGTGCTTCTTTAAAGCCTCGCGGGCGACAACAGATGGGTCCTCTCCGGCATCAATCTTGTCAGCAAATTCCTTAAACTTTTCAGCAGCAATAGTATTGAGAACAGTGTTGACCAACGAGACGTTCTGAGAGGATCCAACGGCACGAAACTCGAATCGGGCACCTCCGTAGGGGAACGGGGATGTACGATTACGATCCTCAGCAGGGACCTCGAACGGCATAATTTCACGAGTTCCAAGATCCAACATCTTCTTTCCAGGTGTGTATGCAGCATCTTCCCCGTTGATGAATGCTTCCAAGTAGGATGTCATGTCATCTCCAAGGTAGGTAGAGACAATGGCAGGTGGGGCTTCACAAGCTCCCAGCCGAAAATCATTTCCTGGGGAAGCAATGGCGGCGCGCATAAGGTCACCGTGCTCGTCAATGGCAGCAACAAGCGCGGCCATGACTACGGGGAAAGCAGCTTCGTTTCCAGTTGCCTCCATTAATGCACCGGGATCAAGCACCTGGGTTCCATCGCGAGTGGCAATAGACCAGTTATTGTGCTTTCCGGATCCATTTATATCATTGAAAGGCTTCTCTTGGAGGAGCGCTGCAAGCCCATGCCTTGGTGCAACTTCTTCAATGACCTGCATCACCATGAGGTTCTGGTCAATTTGGGTAGTGTTGGATCCAAACAAAGGAGCAAACTCAAATTGATTGGGAGCAACTTCACGATGGCGAGTCTTTAGAGGAATCCCCATTCGGTAGCATTCGTCTTGAATTTCTTGCATGCAGGCCAAAGCAGCAGTGGCAGAGGAAAGCGGGGCCATGTAGTGATCGCACATTTCCTGTCCACGCGGGGCAGTCTTTCCAATGATAGTACGTCCAGTCAGTTGAAGATCGGGACGACGGTAGTATTCTTCCCGGGGAACGAGGAAAATTTCTTGTTCCAGACCAATATTGGTCTGAATTCCGCTGGAACAGTCCATTCCCAATTGAGTAAATAGACGACTTGCTTCCTTTTCGAGGGCAGCGTTGGCACGGAGTAGGGGTGTTTTTTCGTCCAAAGCAGCTCCGTAGTAGGAAACCAAGGCAGATGGGATGAAAATAGTATCACCGCGAAGGAATATTGGAGACGAAGTATCGACTGCAATGTAGCCCCCAGCGCAGTGAGTTCCGCGTAGCCCTCCATTGGGGTAAGAGGAACCATCGGTCTCTCCCTTAATAAGAGTCTTCCCTTTAAAATCTTGGACAATCTCATTGTCGGCGGTAAACTTTAACATAATATTCTGCACTTGACCAGTTTGTCCGTGTCGGACACCGCCGGCAGCCATGGGTTGGAACCAATGGCAATAAACATTAGCTCCATTATCAATGGCCCTAAAATTGGGGTAAATTAAAGGTGCAATAAAAAGTATTAAAAAAGAAGAAAAACAAAACGCAGGAACGTGTTAGTCGGCAATTTTAATTTCATGAAATCGCAATAAAAAAATTGCAAATCAACTTCCAATTTTATGATACTTGGAAATCTTCTATTCAAAATCTATTTCAATTTATTTGATTTAAAAAATAAACATACCAATCAAAGACAGCATTGGCAACGGTATCAGCGTGGTTGTTGACCCAGGAGGGATCCTTTAAGATATCTCCACTGCTGCCGTGTTTCTTCAGGTACTCGTCGGCAACCTTTCCAGTAAAGAGGTGCTTTCCGTAGTCGGCATATGCATCCAGGGAGGCAAAGGCACGGGTTGTTCCGCCTACTAGAGCAGTAGCGCGAGCTGCTTCTCGTTGAACAATTCTTCGAACGGCAGCGGTGGAGGCTAACATGATAAAATAATAAACAAAATTATAAAAAAGAGTTGAATGTTTCCTCGTTTGATGGATTTTATGAATTACGTACTACTCGGGTACTTTTCTTATTTTTTGGTTGCTTTCCTTTTCCTACGGTCAATAAGGATGCTACCAGTACCAAACCACTAAACTAGTAGAACTATTTCAAGTGGATACGTTTTTTTTTTTCGAATTCTTCCATCCATCCAGGTGGCTCTCGGGCGGCAGAAGCTCAAGCAGAACAGAACTTCCTGAAGATAGACGGAAGTAAATTTGAAAAAGGAAGGAGTACCCTGGAAATAAGAAATATGGCAAATATCTAAAGGAGTTTTGTGGCTAAATTTGGCTTCCGCGATTTCAAGTGAGAGGATTTCACGAAAAGGGAGATGAATATCTTAAACACAAGGTATGTATAAATCATCGGAACTTCAGAACTTTGGATGAATGAGAGCCCTGAGACTTCGTGTCGATTTTGATTGGATTTTGTGTTGAAGGAGTTGATGATGAGAGGCTATGCTTTAATCACAGCTGCTCGTCAACAACCGCTCGTTCGCTGCGAGAGCCAGAGTATAATATATTATGAGCTTGTATCACTGATGAAACCTGCTTCATCATCATGGCTTCGCCAACCCGAAGAAATGATATCATTACTGGCTAGGACTAGTATTCCTCTACTAGCTAGCTACAGTAGTTACCTACTCGAGTAGCTCTAGTGGTAAGTATGAATGCTCTCTATTAGCTTGGTAGTTTTAGCCGCCACCCCAAGAGCTCACGATGGGAGCTCTGGTGAAGGAAAGCTACTGCAGAAGACCAGCTACTGCAGCGTAGCACTTATTAGTAGACAGGAAATTGGCGGCGACTTCTTGGAAAATACTGTAGTAGACTAGTTAGTTCAAAATAATAATGTTGTTATGGAAGGAAGAGTCAAAAGAAAAAGATTATTGTTGACGGAATCCTACCAGAAGTAAAACAGCCAAGAGACTGCTTTCGTTGACAATTTTTTTCCTTTTCTTTGCACCTTTTCCTTGGCAGACAGGCTGCTGTGGAAATAGTAGTAGTGCTCGTACCAAGCAAGTTGCTAATAATATTAATTTTTACTGTTTTGTTTTATTATTACTGAATTATTTTCAGTCTAATTTTTACTTGCAGTTTGGTGTGGAGTAGACTGGTAGTAGAGCGAGTCTCTACTACTAGCTAGTCTCCACTAGCTAAAGACTACGAGAGAGTAGTAGCCTAATCGAGTTTTTTTTTTTCACTCCGTAAAATTAAATACCTAAAAACTTTCTTGCACAGTACTCAACTCCAGAATCTCCGTCTGTCCTGCGCACGGTGATTACATGCAGTGATGAGAGAGCATTATTTATTCTCAGAGTAATAAGTTGTAGACTGCTTGGCTCTAGTAGTAGTGGTAGCTACTACTACTAGCTAGTAGTAGTACTGTGGTGCTCTACTACTAGCTAGCTAGTAGTAGTAGTACGAGTAGTAGCATACTCTACTACTGTACTAGCTAGACTAGACGATGATGCGAGTCCTCCTCTACTACACCACAGTACGTACAACAACCAGCAACAGCAGCAGCAACAGCAATAATACCGCATTGTTATTACCGTATTAAGGATAGAATCTCGCTTTTTCGCACTCCTGTTTTCCCCCTCTTTTTACTTCTTCCATTCGACTTGATAAATAATAATAAACAGTAGCAGTCTTTTGAAACAAACTGCGCAGCTACTACTACCTCTCTAGTTCACACGTTGCAAAACAGTTTTACCATGGCAGACTCCAAAAAGCGGTTTAACATTAAGGTAAAGAAGGTAGCTGGAGCACCATTGAAAACCAAGTTTGGGTGTCAAGTGTCAAGTGTCGTTGTTCTGTGGTGGTGGTGGTGGTGGTGGTGGTGGTAATTGTTGGACCAGTTTTGTCAATTCCCTTTTTGTTATCATTATTTATTTATTATGGTAAACAGTTCGGATGTCTACAGTATATACGCACATTGTCTTGTCTCTCATAAAAATCGTTTTTACTGTATCTTTCCACCTGTCGTGTCGGTGAAATCCTTCACGATTTATTTTGTACTGTACTGTACTGTATCGTCCACGTCCACGTCCGCACACATACTTTCTCAAACGAACACAATCACAACACGCACACAACAACAATCAATCAACCAATCATTCAATCAACAAACAGCCCTTTCGAACACACGTTCCCATGGATCGTGCAGCGGCACAACAAATATGGGAAATCTTGGCGAATGCTATTGATGAAATTTACAATCGCAATGCCTCGCAATTGAGTTTTGAAGAACTATATCGCAACGCGTACAATTTAGTTTTGCATAAACACGGTACTCTTCTGTACGATGGTGTTAGTGACAAGTTGTCAACACATTTACTCGCGACAGTGGCCAAATTAGCCGATGTACCGGAACCGAAGCTGTTGGAACAAATGGCCGTAACGTGGAGCGAACACCAGGTGCGTTTTTCAAAGAAATATCTTATCTATCAATGAGTAGGAGCAGTTCAAAAATCAGTGAAAATGAAGTTATGAAAAATCGCCCATGACGACTCACTCATTCGCTGTCCTTTTTCTTCTTCTACACCTTCTTTTTATAAACATATACACGCACACACTGAATACTGTACGCTACATACTTTTAGATCACAATGGTCATGATTCACGATATTCTCATGTACATGGATCGTACCTATGTGCAACAACAACGGCGTCGTCCTGTCTATCCGCTGGGATTGCACTTGTTTCGGATTACTGTATGGGAACATCCTCGTGTACAATCGCGGGTTACCCAACTTTTGTTGGATGCTGTTGCCTTGGAACGTGCTGGACAAGTCACCGATGATCGATCACTCCTCAAAGCCAATATTGGTATGCTATTGGAACTGGGGAGGGCAGATTTTTCCAACGTGTATGAACGAGATTTTGAGCGACTCTTTTTAGGAACGACGCAAGAATTCTACGCCAACGAATCTCTCACCTACTTGAGTTGTAATTCGGCCACGGCCTACGTGACCAAAGCTACCAAGCGAATGGAAGAGGAACGAGAACGAAGTGCTGCCTTGGCTTTGCCACAAACAACCGAAGGGCCGCTGCAGAATATCGTACAAACAGAACTGATCGAAAGGCATGCACGGACACTGGTGGATATGGAATATTCAGGTTTTGCAGCACTGTTGAAGGACGATACCAAATTGGAAGAAATGAAGGAAATGTACGATTTATTTATTCGCGTTCCTTCGTCAGTCGATAACTTGCGGGATGCGTTGGCGGAACGCATCAAAACGGACGGTAGAAAATTGATCGAAGACCAGCAGAAGGGATCTAGTGATCCTCCGGCCTTTGTGCGAGGTGTTTTGATGATGAGAGAAAGGTACGAACGGATCGTATCGGTCAGCTTTCGGGGCGAGAAAAAGGCGCAAAAACGGATGCGAGAGTCTTTTGAGGATTTTTTGAACATCGATGCCCGGGCCTCTTCGTGTTTGGCAGTGTACGTCGATGAACTCTTGCGAACCGGACTCCGTGGAGCCACCGATGCCCAAGTGACGGAGGAACTGGAAAAGGCGATTGTTGTTTTTCGATACTTGTCTGACAAGGACGTTTTTGAAAACTTTTACAAACAACACCTGGCCAAGCGGTTGCTGGGAGGACGGAGTGTCAGCGATGATGCAGAACGAGCCATGGTCAGTCAGCTTAAAGCAGAATGTGGATACCAATTTACCAGCAAGCTTGAGGGCATGTTCAATGACATGCGAATTTCGAAAGACATGCAGACACAATACAAGGACTACCGACGCTCCTTGCCCAGCAGTCACCGAGACGGAAAGATCGATATGGAAGTGGATGTATTGACGAATGGATATTGGCCTTCCCAGAGTGTACCGCCCTGCACGCTGCCACCAACGGTCCAAGCGGCAATCGATTCGTTTTCAAAATTCTACCTCGAAAAACACACGGGCCGAAAACTCACATGGCAAACATCGGCGGGATCTGCCGAAATCAAAGCAGTCTTTGGTACCGACCCCAATAAACCCCACCGTCACGAATTGTGTGTATCGACCTATCAGCTTTGCATCTTGCTTCTCTTTAACGACAATGATACACTTTCGCTGGGAGAAATTCGGTCGAAGACGCATATTCCCGATCTAGAGTTACGACGACACCTAATTTCTCTCTCCACCCCCAAACATCGTGTTCTCAAAAAGGGTTCGAAAGGTCGAGGCATCACGTCGGACGACGACACCTTTTCTTTCAATCCTGCGTACACGAGTAAGCTCAAGCGCGTACGTATTCCTCTCGTGAAGGAAACATCAGTGATGCGTGCCGATGCTTCCAGTGCAGGCGTGCTTGGTGTTCCGGGTGCGGCGGATGTCAACCTAAATGCCGGAATCGACGGATCGGTACCCGTTGCCGTGGAGGAGGATCGGCGTCATTTGGTCGAAGGTGGGTATTGCTAATTCTTTGCATTGTGGTTTGTTGTAGCGTTTGTCGTCGACGGCTTTTTTTTTTCTTACCAAAAGTGTTTTTCTACATCAACCCTTTGCCAGCTGCTATTGTGAGAATCATGAAGGCTCGTAAAACCATGCACCACAATGAGCTTATTGCGGAAGTGACGAAACAATTATCTGTCCGATTCAATGCATCACCGCAATTTATCAAAAAACGAATTGAGAGTTTGATTGAACGAGAGTACCTGGAGCGTGCAAACGACGATCGCCGTGTTTACAACTATGTGGCATAAGGAAAAAGGACTCGTGGTATTGTAGAAATTTCCAGCACAAGTATGTTTTAGATTGTTCTTATTCTGCTCCTACTGCCGGGAGCTATTACAATAATGAAATATTGCAGACGAACTTTTAGCGCCTGAATAGCATGGTAGATCTCAATTTATTTGATGACGATATTATTAAACAATGCAGCAGCATCTTATGCTCCCCCGATTGTCCCTGCAGTGCTGATTGACCGCCGGCCTGCTTTGAGGAGTCAGGCTTTCCGGACTCTCGATGCACCCACACAGAGTTGCAGGGTTGTCAAAGAGCAGTCGCCATAAAAATTTCCCCTTTCAGTTGCCATTATGATCCCCAAGGAGTAGATATTCCAGCTTTTCCCCTCTTGGAAGTTTGCCTTGCCCACTATTTGTGTCGCTCCCTGCAATCCCTTCAAGCTCAATTAAAGCCTCCGAATTTTCTTGAATGGGCAGCTAGGGCTTTGGATAGAAAGTTGTTGCCTCTCGGAAACACTTCATTATACTATAGTTCAATATCAGTTGTCTTGGCCAGTGCATCTTTCACCTTCTTGGCAGTGCCGATCCGCTTCATCTTTTTGCACAGTTCTGGATTGCCTCTTACAAACAACTGTCACGGCAAAAGTGTTAGTCGCTATTTTCCTCGGGATGACAATAGACTTGAGGACACGCAGCAAAAATATTGCACTTACATCATGCTTGTAAGAGTTGTGATCGTTCCCATGGATAGTTCTCTCAAAGCCCCAACCATTGATTTGTCTCATAAAGCTAGCATACTTGGAGTGCCTGAAATGAAGGGGGATTACTGCGCGTTCAAACTCGATGGATTGATGAATTCTGAATGCCTTTCCATGCGGCATCCAGGAAATCATGTCCTCGTAATCCGGGTTTGAAAGGATTTGGTGGAGTTTTACAGGAAAAGATACGTCTTTACTCGTTTGGCTGTTGCCGTTCGTCGTTCCATTCTTGGTGGAGACATGTTGAAGGGAGGAAGCTAGCTCGTCTCTAGCTTTATAATTTTGCTGTTGTAACTGATTATTCAGATTTACTCGCATGCTACTCTTTGTCTGGTCTGACGCCAGGCTATCACAGGGACCAAAACTGGGAATTGCGCCTATTGGAAAACCCAGACTCATTGCCTGTTTGTGTATGACTTGTTTCTGCTGCTGCTGTAACTGCTGCTGAAACGAAAGCTGCTGCAAATAATGCGGGGGATTTTGAAGCGGCTGACTTTGATTGATGTCTTGGCTATTGTTGCTATAAGAAAGTTGCAACCTTCGAAGTTGTTCTTATTGCAGCTCGAGCTGGGAAAAGGAGTCGATTGAGCTAAGGTTGTTGTAGTCATGGAATGACAGGCTGCCTCCATTGGACGCTGGGAGTGACGTTGAGGGGAGAGTCTGCAAGTTAAGAGGTGCAGAGGCCAAGCCAAGCGAGAAGTCACTCGGTCGACTATTGGTACTTTCCAATTGTGCCTTTTGCTGTAGATCTCCTCCTCCTGCCAGTCCACTACTACCATAGATTGTGGGACTACTCTCGCTGTCTGGAAGAGGTGCGCCAAAAAACAAGGCAGCCGCTACCTTTTGTGCCTCCAACTTGATTTTGGAAGCAGCGTCTAAAGACTGCTGTTGTTGCTGTTGCGGCCCTTGCTGCATACTCAAGTTGTCTATTCCTTGGGAAGTTTCCCCCAGGAACGATTGACCAAAACTTGAATTAAGGAGAGATTGAGATGCAGCGGTTCGAGAGCTCGTCGCCAAAGCGACACTATGCCTCGGGAGCTGCACCTGCTGCTGCTGCTGCTGCTGCTGCTGCTGCTGTATATCTCCTGAACTCAGGTCGAACCCAAACGCCAGGCTGTTTCGACGAGAGCTGGATAGGCTCATACTATCTTCTCCAGCCCCGAAGCTTCCGAAGCTGTCTCTGTGTGGATAAGGGAAACTCATGCCTGGAAAAGGCCTGCAACCTGAATTTTTGTTGTCCTCTCTCCTCTCTCAATAGCTATGGATTTGCTAGGTACAGTACTACCAGCTACAGTACACACTCATCTAGATAGAGGGCCTATTTCATCAATTTTGCCGCTTCGAAACCTAGTTATTGAAGCTAGCAATGGACTTTCATCAGTTATTTTGATGTATTGTGTCAGTGCATGTTTTGTCAGAGGCTGTGGCGTGAACAAAATTATTATCGCCAACCACTCTAGCCAGTGGGTGGCCTATCCAAGTTTTATTTGTGTGGTACTGATAAATATTTAGCTTACTATTTTGGAAGTAGGGTACTAAAAATTTGTATAGTCATATCTTAAGTTGGGAC
>Ga0210036_1001719_pt1 | contig 24207 bp, 21 predicted proteins | sample CryGeymeta201515_FD_185469 | JGI IMG/M metagenome (GOLD analysis project Ga0210036, IMG submission 185469) | Groundwater microbial communities from Crystal Geyser aquifers in Utah, USA - Crystal Geyser metaG 2015-15 (SPAdes) (version 2) | ecosystem: Environmental > Aquatic > Deep subsurface >...
AGTGGTCGTTGCGGTTGTTGGCGGATAAAACGGTTGAGTTAGACTATATCGACGCTATCTCCCATGAGGCGGTGCGCCGCATTTTAAAAAAAACGAACTCAAGCCTTGGCGGCAAAAGGGGGGGGGGCTAATTCCGCCGAAGCAAAATGGCAATTTTGTCGCCAATATGGAAAACATGAACCTGATCAGGGTCTGCGATGCCATGGTCTCTTTGTAGAGCATGAACCGCACCTTGCCTCGTCTGGTGATCGACGTAATCAGATGGTGATTTTTAGGAACTTCAGAGTGGTGTTTAACCCAAAATAATTGCATTCAAGTAAAGAGGGTTCGATAAATAGCTACGTCAAGCGCTCTGTTTAATGGAAATCTTCCTCGCGCTGGTGCCTGACTGCCAAAATTGTGACTGTTTTGTTGTCCTCAATTTCAAAGAGAGCAACATAGCCTCTTGCCCCAAAGGGGATAATCATTTCTCGAAGCAAGGGGTCTTCTGGTCTGGCCTTGCGGCAAGTGAAGGGGAAGTCTTGTAGGAATTCAACACCTTTCCGAATGGCATCAAGGGCCTTTCTGGCTGCAGCGAGATCTTGCTCAACCAAAAAACCATAGAGGCGGAGCAGGTCTTCCTTGGCGAACCTGGTGTAACGAATCTGGTAACTCACTTGCCGATTTTACCTTCCGCTTGAGTGAGTATGCCATTCAATTCGTTAAAGACATTTTCAGCAGTAAAATACTCTCCTGTCCGACGAGCTTCATCTCTGGATGCGAGCCCACGCGCAATAAATTCTTGCTGGGCCCTCCGGTGCTGAATCCCTGCCCGCAAAGATTCTTCCATGAAGTTGGATAGGGTCTCGCCATTGCGCAAAACATTCTCTGCCGCTTGACGAAGCTCCGGTTTAACTCTTAACGACGGGATAGTTGACGATTTCATATCTAATATCTCCTTGCACTGCAATTGCAATACATCCTACTGGATATTTTTGTTCACTGCAATGCCTTGTCGTGGCTGTGACTAGCGACAACTATAATCCTAAAAACGGCTTTTGGAACCACGGAATACACGAAAAGACACGGAAAATTAAAACCTTACAGCAAAACAGTCATTCTCCAAACAGGTGACACAAAGAAGTTGCATATCTTCCTGATTTAGTTCGTGTATTCCGTGTTTTCCGTGGATAACTGCTTTTTCTAGGATAATTCCCGTCCGGGGAAATGATCAGTGTCTGATATGTGCTGATAAGTCGGAAACGCCCATGATCTGGTAATCGTGGGCGTTTCGTGTGTTATTGATAGTGTAGAAACGGCCAGAGTTTTGTTCAACGCGGTTGGGTTTTTTTGTTGCGCCCAATTTTGACCGAGGGTCGGCTCTGGGAAAGGAAAATCACGGATGTGAAAACTGCCCCGGTGCGCATTTCCCACCGGGGCAGTTCTTTTTCAGTAGTTGAAAGCTTCCAGCCGAACTTCGGGCAGAAGGCTGGGGTTGCCGGTCAGGTACTCATCGACGCAGCGCGCAACCTCGCGTCCTTCGCTGATGGCCCAGACCACCAGGCTTTGGCCGCGGCGGCAGTCGCCGGCGGCAAATACGCCAGGAACGGATGTCATCCGGGTTTTGGCGTCAGTCACGATAGTGGAACGTTGATCGGTGGCGCAACCACACTGCTCAAGCAGCTCGGTCTGGGGCCCGAGGAAACCGAGGGCCAGCAACACCAGCTCGGCTTTCCAGATTTTTTCAGTGCCCTCAATGGGGTGGGGGCGACCGTTCTCCCAGCGAACGCGGGCGGTTTCAAGCCCGGTGACTTTGCGATTGCGCCCAATAAAGCCGGTGGTTGTGAGTTCGTAGTGGACATCGCCGCCCATCACCCGCATCTCCTCGACGGAAGAGCTGATACGCAGAATGCGTGACCACTGTGGCCAGGGGTTGTTGGCAGCGCGATTTTCCGGGGGCTGGCTGAGTAATTCAAAGTTGACCACGCTACTTGCGCCCTGGCGCAGGGCGGTGCCGATGCAGTCTGAGCCAGTGTCGCCACCGCCGATGACAATGACTCTTTTCCCTTTAGCGCTGATCGTTTTGTGTTTGGGGTGCAGGGCGGCAGGATCGCTGTCACCGCAGTTAACGCGGTTCTGTTGCGGCAGGAATTCCATCGCGAAATGAATTCCATCAAGCTCACGGCCCGCCAGGGGAAGGTCGCGCGGTTGCTCGGCTCCCGTCGCAATAACGATCGCATCGCAGGATGTTTTCAGCTCGTCAAAGGGCAGGTCGGTGCCTACCGCGCAACTGTAGCGGAATTCAATGCCTTCGGCTTGAAGCTGATCAATGCGGCGCTGAACCCGATCTTTCTGTAATTTGTAGTGGGGAATGCCATACATCAGCAGGCCGCCGGCGCGATCCGATTTTTCATAGACACATACCTGGTGCCCGGCGCGATTGAGCTGTTGGGCACAGGCCAGCCCTGCCGGGCCACTGCCGATGATTGCGACCTTTTTGCCACTGCGCCTGGCCGGGGGCTCCGCTTTAATCCAGCCTTCTTCAAAGCCTTTGTCGACAATGGACACTTCGTGGAGTTTGATCGTCACCGCCGGTTCGTTGATCCCCAAAACGCACGAAGTTTCGCAGGGTGCCGGGCAAACCCGACCGGTGAATTCGGGAAAATTATTGGTCGCATGCAAAGCCTTAAGGGCTTGCTTCCATTGGCCGCGGTAAACCAGATCATTCCATTCGGGAATCAGGTTTCCCAGCGGGCAGCCGGTCATGCAGAAGGGAACACCGCAATCCATGCAGCGCGCCGCCTGCGTTTTGACCTTTTCTTCGCTGGGGTAATCATAATGTTCTTCAAAGTGTTGCAGGCGCGCCGTAACCGGCTGCATAATTTTGTCACGTCGCCCATGTTTAATAAATCCCCGGGGATCACCCATGAGTTGCCTCCATCGCTTGTTCAATCTTTAGGGCCCGTTCCGTTAGCGCTCGGCGGTATTCATGGGGGAACACCCGCACGAATTGTTCCAGGCTTTGTTCCCAGTTAAGCAGAATCTCTGCTGCGTGGGGCGAGCTGGTCAGGTGATAATGACGGGTAATTATCTGTTTGAGCCAGACGACATCTTCATCTTCTTCCGACATCTGTTCCAGATCGACCATTGCCAGATTGCATCGCCTGCGGAAACGGTTGTCTTCATCTAGAACATAGGCAAAACCGCCCGACATCCCTGCGGCAAAGTTGCGCCCGGTTCGGCCCAGGCAGACGACCATGCCGCCGGTCATGTACTCGCAGCCGTGATCACCCAGGCCTTCGACGACTGTGGATGCTCCCGAGTTGCGCACCGCGAAACGTTCTCCCGCCTTGCCGGCAAAAAAGGCTTCTCCGCCGGTTGCACCATAGAGTACGGTGTTGCCGACAATGGAATTTTCGTGCCAGACAAAGGTGGCTGCCGGGTCAGGCCGCACCACGATGCGGCCGCCTGCCATGCCTTTGCCCACATAATCATTGGCCTCACCCACCAAGTGCAGTTCAATGCCGGGGGCGAGAAATGCGCCAAAACTCTGGCCGGCAATACCGGTCAGGTTGATGGTGATGCAGCCGTCGGGCAGGCCCTCGCGTCCATGGCGCAGGGCAACCTGGCCGGAAAGCATGGTGGCAAAGGTGCGGTTGGCGTTGCGGATTGACATGGAAATTTTTACCTGTTCCTTGCGCTCCAGGGCCGGCGCAGCCAGGCTCAGCAACTGATGATCCAGTTGCTTTTCGAGCCCGTGATCCTGTCCGCAGATCCGGCGAGTGGCAATGTCGGGGCCAACCTTGGGTTTGGTCAATATCCGCGAAAAATCGAGTCCCTGGTTCTTCCAGTGCCTGATCGCCCCGTCCATTTCCAGATATTGCGTTTGGCCAATGAGTTCGTCGAGGCTGTGTACCCCGAGCTCCGCTAGCAGCGCGCGAACCTCTTCGGCCAGAAAGGTAAAGAAGTTGACGACATGCTCAGGTTTGCCGGTGAATTTGCCGCGCAGGGCTTCATCCTGAGTGGCAACGCCCACCGGGCAGGTGTTCAAATGGCATTTGCGCATCATGATGCAACCGACGGTGATCAGCGCCACGGTGGCAAAGGCAAATTCCTCGGCACCGAGCATGGCGGCGATCACTACGTCGCGTCCGGTGCGCAACTGGCCGTCGGTCTGAACAATGATGCGTCCGCGTAGATCGTTGAGAACCAAGGTCTGCTGGGTTTCGGCCAGGCCGATTTCCCAGGGGATACCGGCATGTTTGATCGAGGAGGTCGGCGAAGCTCCGGTGCCGCCATCGTGACCGGCGATGATCACTCGTTCCGCATGCCCCTTGCTCACTCCGGCGGCGACTGTGCCGACGCCGACTTCACTCACCAACTTGACGGTGATGTCGGCCTTGGGGTTGCAGTTTTTTAAATCAAAAATCAGCTGGGCCAGGTCTTCGATGGAATAGATATCATGATGTGGCGGCGGTGAAATCAGGGTGACTCCCGGCACGCTGAAGCGCAGCTCGCCAATGTATTCGCTAACCTTATGGCCAGGGAGTTGGCCCCCTTCACCGGGTTTGGCACCCTGGGAAATTTTGATCTGCAATTCATCGGCGTTGACCAGATAATGCGGGGTGACGCCGAAGCGGCCTGAAGCCACCTGCTTAATGGCGCTGCGGCGCAGATCGCCATTGGCGTCGGGCGTATACCGTCGTGGATCTTCGCCCCCTTCGCCGGTGTTCGATTTGCCACCGATGCGGTTCATGGCAATCGCCAGAGTTTCATGGGCTTCAGGAGAAATGGATCCCAGACTCATGGCCCCCGTACAGAAACGTTTGACAATCGAGCTGACGGATTCGACTTCGTCGAGGGGCAGGGGCTCAAGCAGGCGCTTGAATTTGAAGAGGCCGCGCAGGGTGTAGAGTTTTTCGCTCTGGTTATCGACCAACCCGGTGTAGCGTTTGAATAACTCGCGGTTTCCTGAGCGCACCGCCTGTTGCAGCACGGCAATGACCTCGGGATTCATTAAATGCAGCTCGCCCTCGCGGCGCCAGGAATATTCGCTGCCGCGCTCAAGATCGCGGTGAGGATCAACCTGTTCGGCAAAGGCTGTTTGATGACGCATCAGGCTTTCACGGGCGATTTCGATCAGCCCGGCGCCGCCGATGCGGCTGGCGGTTCCGGGAAAATAGCTGTTGGTAAATGTCTGATCCAGGCCGACAATTTCAAAAACCTGGGCACCGCAGTAGCTTTGCAGAGTGCTGATGCCCATTTTCGAAAACACTTTCAACAAACCTTTGCCGGCCGCCTTGATGTAGTTCTGGGTGTACTGGTAAATAACCCCGGTTTCGTCATCGGCGCGGTCGTTGCCATCCAGCCCCGGTAGCATGCCCTGGTGCACCATGTTTTGCAGGGTTTCAAACACCAGATAGGGGTTGACGGCGGTTGCTCCATAACCAAGCAGCAAAGCAAAATGATGCACTTCGCGCGCTTCGCCGGTTTCGACCACCAGGGAACATTGACTGCGTTTGCCGGCCTGAATCAGGTGATGTTGTAACCCCGACAGGGCGAGAAGCGCCGGAATGGGAGCCTTTTCGGCACAGACCCCGCGATCGGACAAAACGAGAATGGTCCGCCCGGCGTCAATGGCAACCTCGGCTTCAATGAAGAGGGCCTGCAAGCGTTTTTCCAGGGCTTCCGGCCCCTGATCAGCATCGAACAGGGTGCTGAGAGTGGTGCCTTGAAAATCGTCCAGATCGCTGTGGCGCAGCTGTTCGAGGACGTCGTTGGTGATGATCGGATGCTCAATTTCGAGCATGCGACAATGTTCGTGGCTCGGTTGTAAAATGTTGCGCGCCGGGCCCAGATACTGCACCAGACTCATAACAATTTCTTCGCGCAAGGGGTCGATGGCTGGATTGGTGATCTGGGCAAAGCGCTGGCTGAAATACCAGTAGAGCAGCTTGCTGTGGCGCGACAGAACCGCCACCGGAGTGTCGTTCCCCATGGAGCCTACCGGTTCCTGGGCATTGAGGGCCATAGGGGCCAGGACCGTGCGCATTTCTTCCAGAGTATAGCCGAAGCTGCCCTGCTTGCGGCGCAGGTCTCCCTGAGCGGCGACCTTCTTGGTCGCGGGTGCGGGGAGATCGTCAAGGTGAATCAGGTGATTGCGCACCCAGTCGGCATAGGGTTTGGTGGCTGCCAGTTCCCCCTTGATATCGTGATCTTCCTTGAACTCGCCGGTTTCGACATTGACCAGAATCATCTTGCCCGGCGCCAGTCGTTCCTTGCGCAGGATCTTTCCCGGGGGAATATCGAGCACCCCGGCTTCTGAGGCGTAGATAATTTCATCGTCACTGGTGATCCAGTAACGAGCCGGGCGCAGACCGTTGCGATCGAGAATAGCAACCACCTGGCGGCCGTCGCAGGCCACAATATTGGCCGGGCCGTCCCAGGGTTCCATCATGGTGGCGTGATACTCAAAAAATCCTTTGACTGCCGGACGCAGATGCGCTTTCGAAACCCAGGCTTCGGGAACCATCATCGCCAGAGTGTGGGCCAGGCTGCGCCCGGTGACGACCAGGAGTTCAAGGGCATTGTCAAAGCAGGCGGTGTCGGAACTTCCTTCCACTATAACCGGATGCAGATCTTTGACCGCCGCTCCCAGTTCCGGATGGGCGAACAGGGCGGTGCGGGCCTTCATGCGGTTGATATTGCCGCGCAGAGTATTGATTTCCCCATTGTGGCCCACATAGCGAAAAGGTTGGGCCAGATCCCAGGTCGGGAAGGTATTGGTGCTGTAGCGCTGGTGAACAAAGGCGATGGCACTGCGCATGCGTTCATCGCCCAGCTCCGGGTAGAAGGTGTTAAGTTGTTCAGAAAGCAGCATGCCCTTGTAAAGCATGGTCCGGCTCGAAAGGGAGCAGACATAAAAAAGTTCTTTCCCGGCGAGTTTGCCGTTGCGAACCTGGTTTTCGGCGCGTTTGCGCGCCAGGTAAAGCATCAGCTCGAACCTCTGGGGATCCAGGGTGCCACGACCAGCAAAAATCTGTAAGACTCTGGGGGCGACCGCCTTGGCGTTGCGGCCCAGATGGCTGCTGTCGGTGGGCACTTCGCGCCAGCCCAGCACCTGGCAGCCAACGCGCTCAATTTCGGCATCAAGGGCGGCCATGCAGGCAGCGCGACAAACATCGTCGTGGGGCAGAAAAACAATGCCGCCGGCGAAATCGCCCTCAGCGGGCAGTTCAAAGTCGCAAACGGCGCGATAATAAGCGGTGGGGAATTGAATCATCAGACCGGCCCCGTCGCCATCGAGGGGGTCGGCGCCGACGGCACCGCGGTGGGTCAGGTTGCACAGAATTTCGATGCCACGTTTAATGATGCTGTGACTTTTAACGCCTTTGATGTTGGCAATGAAGCCGACACCGCAGTTATCGTGTTCGTTCGTCGGATCGTAAAGACCCTGAGCAGGGGGAAAGCCGGTATGTTTTGTCATGTCAGGTTTCTCAAAGGTAAAGGCAATAGGGGGAGATGGCATGGCCATAACTTATGTAGGCTGAACTTGATTCCAAGCGCAACACCGGTCAACTTACCACTTTTTGTTAGAAAAATCACGGTCAAGTTTTGAAGCATTCTGGTGAGGGTTGTTACCGAAGGGATTAATCGAATTTGCCCCGCATTTTTTTCGCGACCAACAATTTTTTACCGAGGGAGAGGAGAGAAGAATTGTTGAAGTGTGTTATTCTTGAGCGCAACATCTCTTTCAATAACGGAGGTTGCGTTGAAAACACTTTACGGGATGCCCAATACCCGCTCGTTCCGGGTGCTCTGGATCCTTGAAGAGGCCGGAATCGAATATGACTATCGGGTCGTCGATCTGGGCAAGGGTGGCGGCCAGGATCCTGAATTTCTGCGTTTGAACCCGGCGGCCAAGTTACCGGTACTCACCGATGGCGATTTGGTTCTTACCGAATCGGCGGCGATATGCAGTTATATTGCGACGGAAGCCCCCGCAGCGGGGCTGATTCCTTTGCAAGATCCTGCACAGCGCGCCCTTTATGACCAATGGTGCTTTTTTGTTTTAACCGAGCTGGAACAGCCCCTGTGGACCATGGGCAAGCATAAGTTTGCCCTGCCTAAAGACTATCGGGTGCCTGCGGTGCTGCCCACGGCGGCCTTTGAATTTCAGCGCGCCCTCGGTCTGCTGGCCCGGGCCCTGTCTGAACGCGACTTTCTGGTCGGCGACAGATTCACGGTCGCCGACCTGCTTGCGACCCACACGCTCAACTGGGCCCGGGCTTTCAAAATCGAGTTGGGCAGTGAGCGGCTGGAGGCTGTGCGTCAGAAACATTCTTCACGTCCGGCTTTTTTAAGCAGCCAGGCGATTGAAGCGCAACGAAAAGGAGCCATGAGTTGACCATCGAACAGCAAATTGAGCAATTTCTCGCGAGCCCGGTTTTTGGCGTGGTGGGGGCCTCGACCAACCGTCACAAGTACGGGAACAAGGTATTGCGTTGTTATTTACAACATGGCTATCGTGCAATTCCGGTTCATCCGGCAGCCACTATCATCGAAGCCCAGACGGTGGTTTCCACGGTCGATCAGTTGCCCGCCGAGGTTGCCAGCCTTTCCTTGATTACGCCGCCTGCGGTGACGGAAAAAATTGTTCAGCAGGCTGCCGCCAAGGGTATTCAGAATATCTGGATGCAACCAGGGGCAGAAAGCCCGGCGGCGATGGAATTCTGTCGCCGCCATGGCATGAACCTGATTGCCGACGGCAGTTGTGTGCTGGTGGTGCTGGGGTACCGCGAGGTCAATTAAAATGTTTGGAAAAATGCGGGAGCCCACAGGGGGCTCCCCTACGCGAAATTTGGATGCGACTTCGTAGGGGAAGGCCTATGTGCCTGCCCTCGGAATTTTTTCTTTGAAAGCATTAACCATGATACAGATAAAAAAAGGTTTAAATCTGCCCCTTGCGGGTGCGCCGCAGTTGCGGATTGATGAGGGGCCGCCCCTGCGGCGGGTGGCGCTGTTGGGGCCAGACTACCTGGGAATGAAACCCGATCTGCGGGTGGCAGAGGGCGATCTGGTCAGTCTTGGACAGCCGCTTTTTACCGATAAGAAGAACCCTGGGGTTGTGTTTACCGCACCGGCGGCCGGACGCGTGGCTGCGATCAACCGTGGTGAACGGCGAGTTTTTCTCTCCCTGGAAATTGAACTGGCGGGCACCGATGAGCGCCGATTCACCGCAACCCCCGCGGCTGACGTGGGTTCTTTGGGCGCCGAACAAATTGAGCCGCGCCTGATCGAGGCTGGTCTTTGGCCAGCCCTGCGCACCCGGCCCTTCAGCAAAATTCCTGTGCCGGGGAGTCGACCGGCGGCCTTGTTTGTCACCGCCATGGATACCAATCCCCTCGCGGCAGATCCGCAACTGATTATTGGGGCGCGGGCGACGGAATTCGCCGCCGGGTTGCAGGCGTTAAGGCCGTTCAGCACCGGTAAAACCTATGTGTGTCAGGCTCCGGGTGCGAAAATTCCCCAGGTTGAAGGGGTCGAGGTTCGCGCGTTTGGCGGCTGTCATCCGGCCGGGCTGGCCGGAACCCATATCCATTTTCTCGAAAAGGTCAATCAACAGCGCCTTGTCTGGACCGTCGGTTATCAGGATGTCATCGCCATCGGCTACCTGTTGCTGCAGGGGCGGCTGCTCACGGAGCGGATCATCGCCCTTGGTGGGCCGGGGGTTAAAGAGCCGCGCTTGCTACGCACCCGGCTTGGCGCCTGCCTGTCGGAACTGGTTGCCGGACAGCTGCTAGCGGGTGAACAGCGGGTGATTTCCGGTTCGGTGCTTTGCGGGCGCAAGGCGGAAGGCGCGCTGGATTTTCTCGGCCGTTACCACCATCAGGTCAGTGTGGTCGGCGAATCACGCCAACGAGAATTTCTGGGGTGGGGCATGCCTGGTTTCAAGAAATTTTCCGTTAAACGGGTCTTCGCCGCCAGCCTGCTGCCGCGGCGTCCCCTGGCTTTGACTACCAGCACGCACGGCAGCCCGCGGGCCATGGTGCCCACTGGAGCCTTTGAACAGGTGATGCCTCTGCACATCAAAGCCACCTGGTTGCTGCGCGCTCTGCTCACCGGCGACACCGATCTGGCCCAGAATCTGGGGTGCCTGGAACTGGATGAAGAAGATCTGGCCCTGTGCAGCTTCGTCTGCTCGGGGAAAATGAACTATGGCGACTATTTGCGCCAGTCTTTACTGAAGATTGAGAAGGAGGGCTGATGAAAGCCTTGCGTACTCTCCTTGACAAGGCCCATCCGCACTTTGCCAAAGGAGGTAAACTGGCGCGGTTTTACCCTTTGTATGAAGCCGCTGACAGTTTTATCTACACCCCCGGCCAAGTGACCGCTGGCAGCCTCCATGTGCGAGACGCCATGGATCTGAAACGGGTGATGATCACCGTGGTTTTTGCTTTGCTGCCCTGTTTCTTTATGGCCATGTGGAACACCGGCTATCAGGCCAACAGTGTTCTGCAGGTGAATGCCGGCAGCGTTGAGGGCTGGCGTGGCCTGGTCATTGGCTTGCTGGGTTTTGGTGGTGATCCCGCTTCTCTTTACGACAATCTGCTCCTCGGGGCGAGCTGGTTCGTGCCGATTTATCTGGTGACCAATATCGTCGGCGGTTTGTGGGAGGGGCTGTTCAGCCTTGTCCGCGGCCACGATATTAACGAAGGTTTTCTGGTCACCGGTTCGCTCTTTCCCCTGATCTGCCCACCGACCCTGCCTTTATGGCAGGTGGCGTTGGGGATCAGCTTCGGGGTTGTGATCGGTAAAGAAATTTTTGGTGGCACCGGTAAAAATTTTCTCAACCCGGCACTGACCGGGCGCGCTTTTCTGTTTTTTGCGTATCCGGCGCAGATTTCGGGTAACAGTGTGTGGACGGCCGTTGATGGTTTCAGTGGGGCTACCGCCCTGAGTCGTGCCGCCGAAGGCGGCGTCGCGGCCGTTAGCCAGATGACCAGCTGGTTCAGTGCTTTTCTCGGCACCATTCCCGGTTCCATGGGGGAAACGTCGACCCTGGCGTGTCTTTTTGGCGCCCTGGTGTTGGTGGTCAGCGGCATAGGTTCCTGGCGCATTATGCTTTCGGGATTGCTTGGGGCCGGCATTTTGTCCAGCTTGTTTCTGCTGGTTGACAGCAGCACCAACCCCATGTTCGGCCTCGGGCCTCTGTGGCATCTGGTGCTCGGTGGTTTCGCTTTTGGGCTGGTGTTCATGGCGACGGATCCAGTGTCAGGAGCCATGACCGAAGGTGGGCAATGGCTTTACGGGGTTCTCATTGGCAGCTTATGCATTCTGATCCGCGTGGTGAATCCGGCCTTTCCCGAAGGGATGATGCTTGCCATTCTGTTCGGCAACGTGTTTGCGCCGCTGATTGACCAGCTCGTGTTGAAAGTTCATATCAAACGGAGGTTACGCCATGTCGAAGGATAGCACTGCAAGGGTGCTGGGCGTTGCCTTTGTGCTCTGCCTGGTCTGCTCGGTGCTGGTGTCCGTTGCGGCCGTCGGCCTGAGTGAACGCCAGCAACGCAACAAACTCATCGAAAAACGAAAAAATATTCTCCAGGCCGCGGGGCTGTATCAGCCTGAGGTGCCGATTGAGGAGCAGTTCAAAAAAATTCAGCCGCGGATAGTTGATTTGCAAACCGGCAAGTTTACTGACCAGTTTGATCCTGCCACCTTTGACAGCCGTGCCGTCGCCCGCGATCCCCAGTTGTCTGACCGGATTCCACCGGCCCAGGACTTGGCCGCTATCAAAGTTCGTCCGCGTTTTATGGATGTCTATCTGGTTTTTGACGCCGAACACTTTCAACAGCTGATTCTGCCGGTTTATGGCAAGGGGCTCTGGTCAACTATGTATGGTTTTATTGCCCTCGACAAAGACCTGACCACGGTCAATGGCTTTGCTTTTTACGAACATGGCGAAACGCCGGGACTGGGCGGCGAGGTCGATAACCCGGCCTGGAAACAACAGTGGCCGGGCAAAAAAATCTATGGCCCCGAGGGGCGGCTGCGGATTGAAGTGTTGAAGGGCAAGGTTGACTCTCAATCTCCCCATGCGATTTATCAGGTCGATGGTCTGGCCGGGGCGACCTTGACGGCACGTGGAGTCAGCCATCTGTTGCAATACTGGCTGGGCGAAAACGGCTATCGAACTTTTTTTGCTCAGCTGAAAGAGGAAGGGGTCAACCCATGAGTAAAGCCCGTGATGTGTTGCTTGATCCCTTGTTCAGTAAAAACCCCATCGGATTGCAAATTCTGGGAATCTGCTCGGCCTTGGCGGTGACGTCAAAGCTGGAAACGGTTGTCGCTATGTCCCTGGCGGTTATTTTTGTCGTGGCCTTTTCCAACCTTTCCATCAGTCTGATCCGGCGGCAAGTTCCCGACAGTATTCGCATTATCGTCGAAATTACAATTATTGCCAGCCTGGTAATTATTGTCGATCAATTTCTAAAAGCCTTTGCCTTCGAGATCAGCAAGCAACTTTCGGTGTTTGTTGGCCTGATTATTACCAACTGCATCGTCCTCGGGCGGGCCGAAGCCTTTGCAATGAAGAATCCGCCGGGGCTGAGTTTTATTGATGGCATTGGTAACGGGCTGGGTTACAGCCTGGTGCTCTTCCTGGTTGCTTTCTGCCGCGAACTCCTGGGTGCGGGCAAGCTCTTCGGCCTGACTCTTCTGCCGACGGTCAGTGAAGGTGGCTGGTATCTGCCCAATGGTTTGATGCTGCTCCCCCCCAGCGCTTTCTTTATTATTGGACTGTTGATCTGGGTGCTGCGCAGTTGGAAAAAAGAACAGGTCGAGGAGGAGAATTAGGCGATGGAACATTATCTCAGCCTGCTGGTCAAAGCGATCTTCATCGAAAACATGGCTCTGGCTTTTTTCCTGGGCATGTGTACCTTTCTGGCGGTGTCGAAAAAAGTTGAAACCGCCGTCGGGTTGGGCGTAGCGGTGGTGGCGGTACAAACCCTGACCGTGCCGCTGAATAACCTGATTTATCAATATTTCCTCAAGGCCGGAGCCCTGAGCTGGTTGGGTTTGGGCGAGGTTGATCTCACCTTTATCGGGCTGATTTGTTATATCGGTGTGATTGCTGCGGTGGTGCAAATTCTCGAAATGGTGCTTGATCGCCATGTGCCTTCTCTTTACAACGCCCTGGGTATTTTTCTGCCTTTAATTACCGTCAACTGCGCCATTCTGGGGGGGTCTCTCTTCATGGTTGAGCGCGATTACAATTTTGCCGAAAGTGTGGTTTATGGCTTCGGTAGCGGAACCGGCTGGGCTCTGGCCATTGCCGCCCTGGCCGGAATTCGTGAAAAGATGAAATATGCCGATGTCCCTGACGGGCTGCGCGGCCTGGGATTGACCTTCATGATTACCGGGTTGATGGCCATGGCCTTTATGGCCTTCTCCGGGATTCAACTTTGATGGCCTCAGCGCTTTTTGAAAGTATCAGCTGCAACGGAATGAATAATGACTGAAATCGGCCTGGGTGTTCTGATCTTTACTGCAATTGTTCTCATCCTCGTGGTTCTCATTCTGCTGGCGCGGGCGCGTTTAATTCCGGCGGGTGAGATTACCATTGGTATCAATCACGATGCGGATAAACAATTGACCGTCGAGCCGGGGGGCAAGCTGCTTGGTGTACTTGCCAGCCAGGATGTCTTTATTCCTTCTGCCTGTGGTGGTGGCGGCACCTGTGCCCAGTGCCGCGTGAAAATTCTATCCGGCGGCGGCGATATTTTGCCGACAGAAACGGCCCACATTAACAAGCGTGAGGCCAAAGAGGGTTATCGACTGTCCTGCCAGGTGAGTGTCAAACAGGATCTTGAACTGGAACTGCCCGCCGAAATTTTTTCCATCAGTAAATGGCCCTGTCGGGTGCGCTCCAACGAAAGCCGGGCGACCTTCATCAAGGAGCTGGTGCTGGAACTGCCTGAAGGGGCCGAGCTTGATTTTCGTGCGGGAGGCTATATTCAGATCGACGCGCCACCCCATGTGGTCGATTACCGGTCAATGGAGATTGCCGACCGTTTCAAGGGTGATTGGGATAAATACAACATCTGGCAGTACCGCTCTGAAGTTAAGGAGCCCATTATGCGGGCTTATTCCATGGCTAACTATCCCGATGAAAAAGGCATTATCATGCTGAATGTGCGCGTCTGCCCGCCGCCTTTTTCTTTGCCCCATGCGCCACCCGGCCAGATGTCATCTTTTATCTTTAACCTCAAACCGGGCGATATCGTGGATGTTTCGGGGCCTTATGGTGAATTCTTTGCCAAGGAGACCGAAGCTGAAATGGTTTTTATTGGTGGTGGGGCCGGCATGGCGCCCATGCGTTCGCACATTTTCGATCAACTTAAGCGCCTCAACTCGCAACGTAAAATTAGCTTCTGGTATGGAGCTCGCAGCCTGCGCGAAGCCTTTTATGTTGAAGATTTCGATCGGTTAGCCGAAAAACACGAAAATTTTACCTGGCATCTGGTGCTTTCCGAACCCTTGCCTGAAGATAACTGGCAGGGTGCGGTCGGTTTTGTCCATCAGTATCTCCTGGATACCTATCTGTCCACGCATCCCGCGCCGGAAGATTGTGAGTACTATATGTGCGGGCCACCCATGATGAACAAGGCCGCCGGCCAAATGCTTTATAATCTGGGCGTTGAGGAGGAAAATATTCTCTTCGACGACTTCGGCATTTAGGAGCAGACATGCGTTTTGAACAGACCCTCACTATTCTGCGGAAATTGACGCCCGACTATCACCGTGCCGTCAGTCGTTTTTATCAGCTGCGGGCTGAGGGCGAGGTTTCTCCCCGCGTGCGCCTGATGCTGGATTATTTGATTGATCACGAACTCAATCGCGCTCTGGCTCTCAAGGAGTTTTGTGAAGAAACTCCACCCCATACCCTTGACCAGTGGATCAAAGGGCTGGAAATGCGATTTCCTGAAGCCCGCGCCGACCTGTTGAGTGCCGAAACCGACCAGAATCTTGACCACCTGATTTGCGCGGCTATTGGCTACAAAACTCCGCTGATCCATTATTTTGAGCACCTGCTTGACCATTGCACGGAAAAAAAGACGGCCAACATTTTTCTCACTCTCAAAAATCAGGAAGAAAAAGCCATGAAGCGTATGGTTCGTCACGCTCAGGGTTTGGCGGATCTCTAATATGCGTTGGTACGGCTTGCTGCTTCTGAGTCTCCTCCTGCTTCTGCCTGCGGCCTGTACCCGTCAGGCCCCTGAGGTCCTGCACCTGGGGGGCGAGACCATGGGAACCACTTGGTCTGTCAGCCTGCGACCGGCGGAGGTCAAAGATTCCATCGCCTTGCAGGCCCAATTGCAGGCGCGGCTTGATCACATCAATCGTTTGATGTCGACCTATGATCCACGCTCTGAAATTTCTCGTTTTAATCAACAGCTTAATCGTGACTGGTTTGCTGTTTCGCCGCCAACGGCTGCGGTGGTTGCTCTGGCACAACAGATCAGCGCATTGACGGATGGCGCCTTCGATATCAGTGTCGGGCCCCTGGTGGAGCTCTGGGGCTTTGGGGCCAGCCCGCGTGGAGCGCAAATTCCAGAGGTGGAACAATTGCGTCAGGCGCTGGAGCAGGTTGGCTATCAGCGTCTCGATCTGCGCCTTGATCCACCGGCCTTGCGCAAGCAGGTGCCCCGGTTACGGATTGACCTGTCAGCAGTTGCCAAGGGTTACGCGGTAGATGCGTTAAAAGCCCTGCTCAAGCAGCAGGGGGTGCGCAATTTTATTGTGGAAATTGGTGGCGAACTGCAAATTTCCGGCGAGCGTGCCGGCGGCAAGCCCTGGCGAATTGCCGTGGAGAAACCTCAGGAAGAGGTGCGTGCCGTGGGAAAAGTTTTATTGCTGAAAGATACCGCCTTGGCGACTTCCGGGAATTACCGCAATTTTTATGTTGAAAATGGTCAGCGTTACGCCCATACCATTGATCCCAAGAGCGGGCGTCCTATTCAGCATCGCCTCGCTTCGGTCACGGTGCTCGACCCCAGTTGTGCGCGGGCCGATGCCCTGGCGACGGCACTGATGGTGCTGGGCGAAGAACAAGGACGCCTTTTGTGTGAAAAGGCCGGGATTGCGGCTCTTTTTCTGATTCACAAAGGGGAAGCGGGGTTGGAAGAATACGCCAGCCCCTCCTTTGCTGCGGCCCTGGCAGGTGGGCAGCCATGAAACTTGTCTTTGCGGTGCTGATTCTGTTTCTGCTGGCTTTTACCGGGCTGTCGGCTGGTGTGCTCATGAAGCGTCGTGGTCTGCGCAGTGCCTGCGGCCATAAGAAAAACAGTCAGCACGATTGCAAATGTGAAGCCGAACTTGATCGGGGGCTACAGGGACAGGCAGCTTGCCCCCCAGGCGGTCGCGAGCCATGTCGTCAACAGCCATCGGAACATCATGAATAAAAATATGTTCGCCAGTGATAATTACAGCGGGGTCTGCCCCAGTGCCTGGCAGGCACTGGCAGAAGCCAATCGAGGTTTTGCACGCGCCTACGGTGATGACGATTGGACGCGCCGGGCTTGTAATGCCTTGCGCACTTTCTTTGAAACCGACTGCCAGATTTTTTTTGTGTTTAATGGCACTGCTGCCAACAGCCTGGCCCTGGCGTCTCTCTGTCGTTCTTATCACAGCATTATTTGCCATGAACTGGCCCATGTCGAAACCGATGAATGCGGCGCCAGCGAGTTTTTTTCCAATGGCACCAAGGTTCTTTTGGTGCCGGGGATAGCGGGCAAGGTTGATCTCGAGGCCGTGCGCCACACCGTCGAGCGGCGCACGGATATCCATTATCCCAAGCCCCGCGTCCTGAGCCTGACCCAGGCGACGGAAGTTGGAAGCGTTTATCAGCCTGCCGAAATGGCCGAAATCGGCGCCCTGGCCAAAGCGCTGCATTTGAAATTGCATGTTGATGGCGCACGCTTTGCCAATGCCCTGGCCAGCTTGCACGTGACCCCGGCCGAGATCAGCTGGCGCGCCGGTGTCGATGTGCTTACCTTTGGCGGCACCAAAAATGGTATGCCGTTCGGTGAAGCGGTGGTTTTTTTTAATCCCTGCTTGGCCGAAGAATTTGATTACCGCTGTAAGCAGGCGGGCCAACTTGCTTCAAAAATGCGTTATCTTGCCGCACCCTGGGTTGGTATGCTGAAAGATGGCAGCCTGCTGGCCAATGCGGCCCACGCCAATGCCATGGCGCGCCTGCTGGCTGAAAGGCTGGTTGAAATTCCTTCAATCCGGTTGATTCACCCAGTGGAGGCCAATGCGGTTTTCGTACAGATGCCGTCCGCGCTGATTGACGCCTTGCATGAAGCGGGCTGGCATTTTTACACCTTTATCGGCACGGGCCACGCGCGTTTTATGTGTTCGTGGCAAACCAGCGCCGCTGAGGTTGAGCACTTCTCTGCGGTGGTGAAACAGCTGGCCAGCCAACACGACAGATAATTCTGTATCACCCCTTTATTTCTGAAGTAGGGATCCATGATTCATGGCGCGTTATCAAGACTTTAATACCATTGTCAGCACCATGGGCGACTTGCCGCCCTCGCCGCTAGTTGCGACCAAGCTTTTGGAATTGCTGCGTAAACCCGATACCGAGCTGCGCGAGCTGGTCACCACTCTTTCCCTTGACCCGGCGGTTTCGGCACGCTTGATGAAAATGGCGAATTCGGTTTTTTATGACCAGCAGCGCCAGGTGACGACGGTCGAACGTGCAATTATTGTTATCGGGCAGAACACTTTGCGCAACATGGCCTTCGAAAGTAGTTTGCGCAATGCCAAGCGCACCTATGGCCTGCTTGAACGCCGCCTGTGGGAAAATTCTCTTGGCAGTGCCGTCGCCTGTCGATTAATCGCAAAAATGTCAAAGAGTTATGAACCTGAAGAGGCTTATCTGGCGGGCCTGCTCCATCACGTCGGCAAAACCCTGATGGTGAATCGCGATAAAGATCTCTACCTTGAGGTGCAGCGGATTGTCGATGCGGGAAAGGGGGAGCTGATTGATGTCGAACGCGGGCTCTTTGCCTATTCCCACGACATGGTAGGTGCCGCCTTGCTCGATTACTGGAATTTTCCCGAGCATTTGATTGCAGCGACGCACCACCACCACGATTTTGCCAGATTTGCAGAAGAGGATTCCGCCTTGTATCGCTTATGCTCCATTCTTGATCTCGCAGGCGGACTCTGCCGTTTTTATGGTATAGGTTATCCCCATCTGGACGAGAAGCTGGATCTTGCGATGTTGCCGGGGGCTATCGTCCTGGATATGAATCCGATTCGCATCGACAAGCTTCTGCCCCAGTTTAAAGATGCTTTCTCGCGGGAACGTGGGCTTTTTTTGTCCTGATGTCCTGCGGTTGTGGAGTTAGCCGTGACCAAAAAAATCTTTGTCGCCGCCACCGGCCAGGATTGTGGCAAGACCACTACCAGCCTGTCGTTGATTCATTTAGCGCGGCGTAAATACCAGCGGGTTGGATTCATTAAACCCTTCGGGCCCAAATTGATTTCCTATCAGGGGCGGCAGATCGATATGGACGCTGCCCTGATATCTCACACTTACGACCTGGATGCCGATCTTGATGATATGTCGCCGGTGGTGGTGGAACGCCAGACCACGCGGGACTATCTCGACGGTAAGCTCAAGCGTGATGCTTTATTGGCTCCCCTCGAAAAAGCGGTGGCGGCCATGGAAAAAAAATGTGATTTCCTGATCATTGAGGGGGCCGGTCACGCCGGGGTCGGCGCGGTTGTCGGCCTGAGTAACGCCGAAGTTGCGGCGCGCTTCAAGGCCCCGGTTCTGCTGGTGACGGGCGGGGGGGTTGGTCATGTTATCGATTCAGTGCATCTAAATCTGGCCCTTTTCCGTGAGGCCGGTGCCGAGGTACGGGTGTTGCTGGCCAACAAATTGATCCCGGCAAAGCGTCAGGCAACGGTAGGCTATCTGCAGAAGGCCTTTGCTTCACAGCCCTTCGTGGTGGCGGGTGGTTTCAACTATTCGCCGATTCTGGCTGACCCCACTTTGCGGCACATTGCACGATTACTCAAAGTGCCCATGCATGGCAGCGATGAACAATCCTTACGCATTGCCCATCACCTGCAAATGGGCGCTGCTTCAACTCAGCGGGTCGTCGATTTGTTACAGCCCTCAACTTTGTTGGTGGTGACCAGTAGCCGCGATGAACTGCTGGTCATGCTGGCGTCTCTCTACCACTTGCCCGAGTATCGTTCGAAAATTGCCGGTTTGGTGGTTCCTGGTTTATCGCCCGTCGCTGATATCGTTCAGCGCATTATGAACGACGCAAAAATTCCCTATATTCGTACGACCGCCACCACTGCCGAAGTCTTTTCTTTGATCAGTGATGATGTCTCGAAAATCGGCCCTGAAGATCATGAAAAAATAACGCTGATTCAGCATCTGGCAGAAACGGAAATGGATTTTCAACAGCTGGACGCCCTGTTCTGAATTCCAGCAGCAACAAGAGCCCGTCTTAAAGACAGCAATAAAAGGAAGAAGATAAATCTATGGCCGCAGGTTTTTTCAAAAAACTCTTTGGTATTCAGACCCCCCTTGAAAAATTGCGTAGTGCGGTGGCGCAGAAAAATTTCGCCGCCGCCGTGCATCTGGCCGCCGATTTGGGCGCGGCCGGGGAGCCTTCGACCGAAGTGCTGGAACTCCAGACTGCTGCCGGGGATGGGTTGGCGAATCTCAACCTGGAAGAAGCACGGCGTTGTGCAGAAGCCGGACATCGGGATCTTGCCCTTGAGCATGTGCAACTGGCAGGCGCTCAGGCCTATTCCGCTGCATTAAAACAGGAAATTGAGCAACTGAAGCGCCAGCTTGAAACCCCGGTCGGCACGCCCACGCCTGCCTCGGCGGTTGCTGCTGCGTCCTGCGCCAGTTGTGGCCCCGCCCCAGCCCCTGCCATCGCGAGTTTCTCGCCCTTGCCTCAGGACGACGAGCGTTTCGCGTTGATTCTGGCCAGTTATCCCCACGAACTTGCCCAGCGCTATGCGCAAAGTTCAGCCCTTTTCCGTCAGGCTTTTCTGTTGATCCAGGATGGCGAGGATCAGCAGGCGTTAACACTTCTCAAACAGGTGCCGGCCGCTGAACAAGACGGTCTCTACTGGTTTGAGCTCGGAAGCTTACAGGCCCGGCAGGCCGGAGCGGTTGTCGGCCGCCCCCTGCTTGAGCGGGCGTTGAAGCTTGAGCCGGCAAACCCAATGATCATGGAGGCCCTGTATGAGCTGATGCAAGCGCAGCAGGATTTTTCCGGCGCCGAAAAGATGCTGAAGCAGCAGCAAAAAGCCGGTGCCGACGCAGCTTACTGCGAAGCGCGCCTGGCGATGAGTGCTTTGTCACGCGGAGATCGTGTGGCCGCCTTAACGGCGGCACGCAAGGCCCTGGCCGACGGTTTCGTTGAGGCCGAATTTCTCGTGATGACGGCAGGCTTTTTTGAAGACGCGGGTGAAATTGCCGCGGCTGAAGGTTTGTTGGCCTCCTTGCCCGCGGGTGGTTGCGCCGGAGGCATCAATTTGCACCTGGCTGAATTCTGGCTGCGCCAGAAACGCGAACTGGGCAAGGTTCTCGATTCGTTTAACGATGCCTGTCGTAAAGACCCCGACAACCCGCGTTGGCAGTTGCGGGTCGCCCAAACCTATCTGGCGCGTAATTGGCGCAAGCAGGGGCTGCAAATTTTGCGGCGGGTGGTTGGCGATCCGCGGTTGGCGGAACCTCTGCGTCAAGAAGCCCAGCAATTGTTGGCGAGTCACTGTTCAACTCCGTAGAAGCAGAGTCCGAGGCCATACCCCTGAGTGCGGCGCTGCTTGAAATGCTCACGGGGGGAGCTGAGTCAAAATTTGCGAATCAAGCACGCTGATTTAGAAAAAATAAAACACTATTTTTCTTATTAACCTACGATCTTTCGGGATCGTGGGTTTTTTTATACAATATATTCAATAATTTATGTGTATTTTGAGCTTGTATGAAATTCATAATTCTTTACTTGCGACTTTTTTTAAAATGTAATAATAATGCCGTTCTATATTCAAGAATAGCAAACCAGTCAGAAAGAAGAATGAGCCACATGGGTTTTCGCCTTGCCGATATGATGTTGCGCACCGGACATCGTCAGACACCCCAGACTACAGTCAAAGATGGTCGTGTGAGTTCCGGTGCTCGGCGCTGGGGCTATGGCGAAATTCTTGACAACCTGGATGTTGGCGTGCTGGTGCTGGATCTGACCGAGCGCCGGATTGACTATCATAATCCGGTGTTTGTTACGGTTTTTCAAGATGCCAGTTTGAGCGAAAACTACGATCGACTCGAAAAGCTGCTGTTGTCCGATGTGAAAATGCCGCCATCTGGACCTGCTTCCCTGATTTTACCCTATCGCGAACGTACCTTTGGTTGTTCAATTTATGAAATCAGTGAAAGGTATCGATGCGTTTTTATCCGAGATATCAGCGAAAAGGTGCGGCTCGAATCTATCGCCCAAGCCGTTAATACCATGGATAACATCGGTTTTATTTTTTCCGGCGTGCGTCACGAAATCGGCAATCCGCTCAATTCTTTAAAAATGGGCTTGAGTGTTCTGCGCGATAACCTCGACAGTTTTAGTGCCGAAACCCTTCTCGAATATGTTGACCGCGGGCTGGCAGACATTGGGCGGATGGAATTTCTGCTCAGGTCAATGAAAAGCTTCGCCATGTTTGAAAGGGTCGATATTAAAGAAGTTGAACTGGTTGAATTCATGCACCATTTTCTTCCCTTGCTCAAACGCGAACTTGGCGAACGCGGTATCCGTTTGATTTATAAAGAATCGCCGCGACCGACCTGGACCTTGATTGACAGTCGCGCCTTGCATCAGGCGCTTTTGAACCTCTTTGCCAATGCGGCTGAAGCCCTGGAGCAGGTGGAAAAACCGCAGATTCATGTTTTTGTCGAGGACCGCGAATCTTTAGTGCGGCTGGTTGTGTCTGATAATGGCTGTGGAATGACAGCCGCACAGCGCAAGCATCTGTTCAAGCCCTTCAATACCAGCAAGGCCCATGGCAACGGCCTGGGGCTGGTGATCACCCGCAAACTTCTGGCTCAAATGAATGCGGATATCGAAATCGAAAGCAGTCCTGGCAATGGCACCCTGGCGATTATCAGCCTGCCGGGCCGGATTGATACAAAGGAACTGGGTGAAGCTGACCATGACTGAAAATACGGGCGTCAAAACGGTTTTGATCGTCGATGATGAAAAATCATTTCTGTTATCTTTGCGTGATGGGTTGAAGCGCCACGAAGACAATTTCAGAGTGCTGACCGCCGAAAATGGCAAGGAGGCAATTTCGTTGTTACGGGCGTTGCCGGTTGACCTGCTGATTACCGATCTTAAAATGCCTCACCTTGATGGTTTTGAACTCTTGGCCTGGACTACGCGCGAAAAAACGGGGCTGCCCGTGATTGTGATGACGGCATTCGGCACGGCCGAGATTGAAGCGCAGTTGGCTGAAATCGACTCCTTGCAGTATCTCGAAAAGCCCCTGGCCCTTTCTGACCTGGAAACTGCAATCTTTACCGCCCTCAAGGCCAAAGCGCGCAGTTACATCCGTGGCATTACCCTCGCGACCTTCATTCAGCTGATACATATTGAAAAGAAAAGTTGCACGCTCAAAATCAGTCGTGGCGAAGACCTGGGTTACCTCTTTCTGTGGGCGGGCGAACTTTACGATGCCAAGTATGGTACTCAGAGTGGTGAGGCCGCCGCCTACGAAATACTGTCATGGGAAGAGACCGAAATTGAAATGGATTCCCACTGCCGCCATCAGGAGCGGATCATCACATCGAGTCTGGAATACTTGCTGATCGACGCCTATCGTCTCCGTGACGAAAAGCAAAAACCGAATCAGATCCACGGGCAGCCTGCATCGATACCGTCTGAATCCGTAGGTCTTCAGGGGGCTTCAGATATTTCCCCCGCTGAGGCCGTAACTACGGAAAAATCACCAGCGGCTCTGGCGCGAATGAAGCTGGTGAATGTCCTTGAACGCCACCAGGGAATTCAGGAGTTTGCGCTGTTTGATGCCAGTGGATTTATTGAAAATCGGAATGAAGGGCGCTGTGAGCTAAATGATTTTGACCCGGAAATATTTGTGATGCAGGTCGAGAATCTTGCCGCAACCCTGAGTTTTGGATCTTTCAATCATATCATTATCACGACCTCAAATCGCCGCCATTGTTTGTTGTTTCGTATTCGGGAGCATCGCGTGGTGGCGCGGTTGCTGAAGGGGCAGCGCCCCGCCGAGGTGATGAAGCAGGTCAGTCAATATTTGCACGATTGAAACTCATGGGAGCGACGTGTGGCAGTGTCACAAAAAGGAGCGAAAAATGAAGCAGGCCATTGAAGAACTCAAGGCCATACCCGGCGTTGTGGGAGCTTGTCTCTTCGGCAGCCAGGAGGGGGTGTTGCAGTGCAATCTTCCCGGCATATTTAAACCCGAAAAGTTGACCGCGGTTGGCCAGCAACTGTCCCGGCTGCTGGCGGCAGGACGCATGAGCTTGAACGATATGCAGGATCTTTCCCTGCACTTCGATGAGTCGGTGGTCATCGCACGTGAATTGCGCAAGGGTTTGATTCTGTTTGCCCTCTGTGACCCGTCTTTCAACCATAACCTGCTGACCATGTCGCTGAATTTATTGCAGGACGAGCTGCGTGAAAAATTGGGAACGCCTGCGGTTGTTACGCCTTCTGCCGCGACTGCACCCCCTGCGGACAAACCTGTGGAGAGAGCCGCGGGTGGGGTTGCCGTTTCTTCTCCGTCGGTTGAATATCTGAAATGGAAACCGCAGCTAACAGACGCCTTGACCAAAGTTATGGGGCCGATGGCCGGAATTATTGTCGATGAAGTTTGTGCCGACTGGTCGCAATCCGAGGCCCAGGCCGCTGATCTGTCCACGCTGCTTGAAATGATCCGGGCAGAAATTGATGATGTGCAGAAGATTGCAACCTTTGACGCCCTTATCGGCCCACAGCTGCCGTCATAAGAGAGGAAATTATGGCAACTGCGAAGGAATTTATTGACCGGGTCAGCCAGATTGACGGCGTTGCAGGCTGTGTGCTGCTGCGCGAAGATGGCCAGACCCTGGGTTTCAGCCTGGAGGATCCCGATCTCTATTCGCCCCTT
>Ga0210036_1001721_pt1 | contig 24196 bp, 10 predicted proteins | sample CryGeymeta201515_FD_185469 | JGI IMG/M metagenome (GOLD analysis project Ga0210036, IMG submission 185469) | Groundwater microbial communities from Crystal Geyser aquifers in Utah, USA - Crystal Geyser metaG 2015-15 (SPAdes) (version 2) | ecosystem: Environmental > Aquatic > Deep subsurface >...
TGTTTCTGAGTGGGAGACGGGATGGGGCATTTCGGGTCATTCCGGTGACGTCGGATTCGGGTCTCCTTGTCTCACGTTCCCTTCGGCTGGCTCTGAGGGTCTGTCCTTTTTCGACGGTTGTTTCCAAGCCAAGCAAAAAAGGACGATACACTTTCATCGTCATTAGACTACTGGTAGTCTAGTAGACTAGCCAGCTCGGGTCTAGCTAGACTATTCTAGTCTAGTCTACTTCATTATTTTTTATGAGTATGTTTGTATTTTAGTATACTCCATAGCCTTGTACTATCATTAATCAGTGGGAGACCGGGAAGAAGAAGTGCAAATTCATTTTTTTAAACCTACTGTACTTGACAACGTACAGCAGTAGTATATTAGAAAGCCACTAAGAAGTAATAGGAATCGTCCCCTCAAAAAGACGACAAACAATTCCTTCCAGGTTTGATCAACTACATGCAGCATCTGTTATAGACCCTAGCAAACACGGCTCATATCTATGCATTTCCGTATTAGCAGGATCACGAGTTCTCTGCAAACGTATTCAAATTCGCACCGCTTAAGACCTTTCCGGAAATATTTAGTGTCCCAGACCAATAACTGCTACTTCTATCGCTACAACTGCTACTACCAACAACAGCAATTGTATATTCAATCAAGATCCGCATCGGGAGGTTCACAAGCGCGACAGCAACAATCACAATCACCAACAATAATATCGTATCCCCTAGACATTAAATCTACCAGCGGACGGAGCCGAAAGCGGTCTCAACGACGATCGCGATGGAATAAGGAACGACGACGACGACAAAGAGAATCGCATAATGAAACTCCAAAACACCACTACCATCAAGCACGGGAAACAACAGTGGGACAAGAACTGCTACAGCAGCAATTGCAAGAGAAAGATCATCGGACATGGAGAACCATTTTGTTTCCACCAGTGTACAGTAGTACTGATGGATCTGATCATTTACAAGATCAACCCATTCCTTGGCCCAAGTCGTTCAGCGGGTGGTATAAAGCGTTGTCAGAATCTTGGATTGTTTACAAAGGAACATGGGAAGGATTTATGTCTTCTTCTCCATCACGTAGTAGTACTGATGATTCAGAGGATGACAGTGGTAAAAATGCGACAGACCTCGTTATGGACAATGCCAAGAATAATTTAGATTACATGAAAACGGAGGGTGACAAGGTAATCAACGAAATACAATCCAAAACTGGGATTTATACATTGGAAGATCTGAAGACCACCGCCAAAGAATACATGACAGTAGCGACACTTATGTTGACAGAATTTATGAAAGAATATCGGAAAGGACGCGATGAAGAAGTTGATAAAATGTTGCACGAATATTTTCAGCAGCAGCAAGAGCAAGAGCAAGAACAACCGCAAGAAGGTGATGATACTGTTGACAAACAAGACAATTCGAACGAAAAACATCCCAAAAGACGGCGACGGCAGCCCAAGCGTAGGAGACCAACTTAGTTCGCGAGAAATAGTCGTTTGATGGTTGTTCGCAATCCATGGAACGTCGTGGTGAGATGCGCAGCAGTAGGCAATTTTAGAGACGAATTACAGCTTTTCTAAAAATATTTCTATGGCATGTGGTTACCATTTTCTTGCTTGATGTTGACAGGAATATTTCTGAGACGATCGAATTTGCGTTGTAGTTTCATCCATTTCAATGTTTCTGGGTTTTCTTTTTCTACTTCGTGACGATGCATCTCCTGATCTTGTGGATTAGTACTACTACTACTGAACTTGCGTCGCTGCTGGGGCAGCAAGAGCTGTCGTTGTCGTTTCTTGGATTCATGTTTCAAAACACCACAGGAAGTTCCTTTAGATTTATCGGGATTACAATCACCCCAACACGATGAGGGAATACCGGTTCGATCTTGTAATTGTTGACCCGTTGTTTCCGATTCCAATGATACCTCTACAAACGTTAGTGAGGAATGTTGTTGTACAAAGTTACGAACGTGTTGACTGTGTGAATTGTAAAATGATACCCACTCGTCCCGAGATGATTTTGGAGGTGGAAATCCTGTACATTGTTTCGACATTCGTTCCGTAAGTCGACGCCATTTTCTGGCGGATTCGTACCAATCGATAGGATTACGAAGAACATTAATAATGGTCCCATTGGGATGTGCGCGATAAAATGCGTCCAATGCATCATCGTGCATTGTAGGAAAGAAACACCCAGGACTTGGTTGATTACTCCGATTTTTCCTCCTGGAAATGGGATCATCAAGATATCCTGCATCGGTCCAGACGGAAAAATTACCACATCCTTCAAAAAACATGGTCGAGGAGGAGGAGGAGGATTGATTGCTGTACTTGCTCATGCTGTTATTATTGCGCACGATGTTGTTTTGAATACACTTGCCAATTTTTTGATACTTCTCTGATTGCTCATCAAAGAACCATTGATGTCCTGCAGCATTGCGCCCCAATCCACACTGAAAAAAGCGTTGTGTCGAAGTTGTTCCACTTTTCGGAAGACTTACGACAAGTATGGGAGATGGTAATTGATTTTGAATGGATTTCCATTCGGAATCTTGTATGGTATCTTCTGTATTGAATGGCTCGTAATTACTCGCGGGAGGTGGCATCCAACAGTGCTTGGACAGACCAAATTCTTTGTACAAAATTGTACTGGTATTTGTTGCTTCGAGAGAAATGTCGACAAAATGCAACTGTGGATTATCATTCATAAAATTACGTACAGCCTGTCGATGCCATTCGTAAAATTCCATCCAATCATGTTTCGATGCTATCTTGGGATCCATTGGAATCCGATGACCATTGCTACTACTGTTGCTGTCACCGTCGTCGTTGTTATAGTGTGGCTGTTTGGAACAATGTTGGGCAATGTTCTGCTTGAACTTAGTAGTCGATGTCTCGTACCAGTCCTCTGCCGATGCGTGTGAAACCAAAACGTAGGTAGCATTGGGATACGAATTTGCTATTCCTGCCATGGCTCTGGTATTCCATTGTGGAAAGAAACATTGTTGTGACGTGGGAGATAGGTATCCCATAGAAGTCCATACGTGTGCAGTACCACAATTCTGTAAGGGATTGGATTGATTGGCTAATACATTATCTTGGATGCATTTTCCAATAGCAATGCGAGTACTTCTTCTGTGCTTGCTGCTCTCACTGATGCTAGTTGTGATGGTGTGATTGTTGTGTTGTACTACGGTTGCGGTTGTGTCGCTATCAATGTAATCTTTATGCGTCCAGTAAAATGCAACATCTTTGTCATTGCGAGAATTCAAACCGCATTGAAAGTATTTGGATGTAGTCAAACTGGCACTTCCTGGAAGCGACAATACAAAAATGGGATTTTCGGTCGCTCGTAATCGATTATGAATATGATGTACCATCTTCTGGTGCGATACACTGGCCACTGTTCCTGCCCTTTTGTTCGTCTGTAATTGTTGCTTTTGGGTTTGAAGATTGGTAATTCGTTTAGCCAAGGCACCGAAAAAAATTTGTGCAAATACTTTGTTATTGGTACTGCTGGTACTGTTGCCACTGATCGTAGCAACAGGTGGTCGTTTTGTTTTTGCTTTCATGGTATTTTGACTTGTTGTTGTTGCGTCCTTGGTGTGCCATTGTTTTGTTGGCGTTGTGCTATTTTCCTCCTCCTCGATTTGTTGTTGGACTGATTGAAGATCCTTGTTACGCCTTTTTCCCTGTTGATGTGCCTTGACAACAGCACGACGCAAGGAAGACTTTTTCCGAAGATGTTCCTTTAATTTCTCAAATTTGATTCTGTCGCGAGTGTCATTAATAATAAACTGATTATTAGCTGCACTACTGGGACTTGGTGCAGCGCTTGTAACAACCATTGAACTAATACCAGGTTGCTGAAGCTTGCTGTCATGATCAGTCATCACATGGAAGTACGAATAAGGTGATGCTTTCCCGTTATTATGGTGGAGGTTTAGTTGCATTTCTCGCTGTTCTTGGTTCCGTTCATTGGTACTACCAATGATCGTAAACGTCGCAATAACGTAAACGGCCGCAAACATGAGAAATCGATGATGACGTCCATTGTGTATTCGACTTTTTGTTGTTGTTCTCGATGTTGTTCTTGGTGATGGCAACCCAAGCTGGTGGGCTGCTGCTTTCGAAGAAAAACGAGACGAAATGGTCATGTTGTCTACAAGGCTGGGCTTGTCTGGTTGTTCTTAAATCTTGAATTGCAGTCCTCTAATGGATCTTGGCAAACACAATCAGTAGCTATAACTGGAAGCAGTCCATCATCAATGATACTGCAGTAGGAAGCAGAAGTTATCTTAATTTTTGTGTGTGGGGGGAAAATGAATATTTGGGATATTGAGAGATCAAAAGCCTGAGGTGCGCACAAAACAGCATCGGCAGGCGATATTATTCTCTTGGATATTACAGGATTTATTTTTGAAGCGGGATTCGATTATTAATGACATGTACTGCCGTAACCGATTCTTCGTTTCAGACATGAATGAATAATATTTACAGTACGGTAGTATGATGTTTCCAGATCATGCTGCCGCTGATGAATGAGATGAAATGTCAAGAAAGATGGTTGCATCAGCTCTTGCTAGCTACTACTACTACTACTAGTAGTAGCTGTTACTACTACTGGTAGTACTACTACTAGTAGAGAGCTACTAGTAATCTAGTAGTCTACTCCTGTCTGGCTTTTGGTAGTTCTAGCGTGAATGGATATGTTTTAAGAGCCAATCAAAAACTGCGAAAATCTAGTACTTAGTAGATACTGTTTGTTGTAAAGCTCCTTGAGCAATGTTTTTGAGTAAACGAGAACCCCATCCAAGCTTCTACTAGCTACCAGGTTACCAGTTAGCCAAGTAGTAGTAATAGTACTAGCAGTAAAATTGACTAGCTACTAGTTGTTTTAGACTACTACTACTACTACTACTCCTAGTCTTCGAGTACTTAACTACTGGTACAAGTACAAGTAGTAGAGAATCGTTCTATTTAGATTTTTGTTGTGTTTTTGTTTCCACTACCCACTTCGAATACAAGCTACTTCACGTGACAACTCTAGAACTACCACTCGTACTACTTTACCTGGTACTTGTAAAGCCAATCCTTGTATCTCTTTCTTTCTCTAGGGCTTCAATTTTTTATTACTCGTCTTATATCATCTTATTTCGCTTCGTAAAAAATGAAGATCTCCTCCCGATATTCTATCAGAGGTTTGTTAGCCACAACAACAGCATTAACAACAACAATCATCATCTTCTTGTTTATCTGCTGGATTGGTTGCACCAATGCACAGATTTCTTCTACTGCTATGACTGACGAAACGGCTCCTGCTGGTAGTGGTAGTGGGGATGTTGATTGTACTGAATTTCAGTCCACTTTGGCATACCCTAATACAGATCTTACATTGAATCATGTTGTGGTTTTGGATGACACAACTACTACTGCTACTACAGCTGGAGCGGGAACGTTTTCGGCTGAAGTTGTGTACACAGGACAAGGCTGGGTAGGATTTGGAATAAGTCCGGATAGTAACATGATTGGATCACTAGCCGTTATTGGATTGCCTGATAATAATAACAATGACAACAATCCTGGATTGTACAATCTTGAAACAAAGGCTATTTCGGGTGTAACACTATTGAAGGATGAGAATCAACAACAGCAACAACTGTTGTCGAATGCCAGTATTGAACAGAATGATACTCATACAGTCCTGACATTTACACTGTCCTTTGGTGGTGATAATGACGACATTATTTTGATCAATCCGAATGGAAATAATTTCTTTTTGGTAGCCGCTGGCAGTACCAACGAATTGGGATTTCATTTGCAACGTTCCTCGGCCGAAATTCTTCTCTCACCCTGTACACCCGAAAGTGGAGGTGGCGGAGGAGCCGTATTCGAGGCTACGCCCCGACGAAGTTATTATCGTGCTCACGGATGGATGGCTGCGATTGCTTGGGGAATTCTAGTACCATTAGCCATTTCAAATGCTCTCAGTCGACATTTGATCCCTGTAGAAGGACTTTGGTTTCAAATGCATCAGGGACTTAACATGTTGGCCATTGCACTAACCATTGCAGCCTTTGCCGTCATTGTGAGCGAATTTAATCAAAAATCATCACCCGAACATTTCAAAGCAACAGAAGATGATATTGGAGGTCGACACAAAACGATTGGATTGGTGGTATTTATTTGTGCTGTTCTGCAGGGTATCGGTGGCATCCTCAGACCCCATCTTCCAGCAAAACTCGAGAATGGATCGGAAGGCGAACATAAATCAAGTGTTCGTACCTTTTGGGAATTCGGTACGTCGCATTCTTTCTTGGGATATTCCGTGCTGCTAAACCCATCCACCCACACAGACAAACTAATTCTACATGTATTCCTTCCCTTCCTTTCCCTCCCTTTTCTAATTAGCTCACAAACTCAGTGGTGTTGCAATTCTAGCAATGGCATGGTACCAGTGTCACACAGGTTTGAAAACTTATGCAACGATTGGTTTTCCGGAGGGACTCGGAGAAGATTATACAGATGTCTTTTGGAGCGTTGCCGGTGCTATTAGTGCCATTGGAATTATTGGAGGATTGACACGATTTGCATTACCTCATGAAACCAGTGATGAGACTCGACGTCCTGAAGAAATCAAGCCGGATGAAGTTCACGCATAAGGAAATAATGATAATATGTGCACGTCGCTTGCTCCCAAAGCAAGCCGTACCATTATTATTACTAGTACAGTACCCGTTTGAAGTTGTGAACGCCAGTTGGAAGTTGTGAACGCCAGTTGGAAGTTTTGAACGTCAGTAGGAAGTTTTGAACGTCAGAAGGAAGTTTTGAATTTTAGTTTGAAATTTGCATTTTGAGTTAAGAGTAGGGTTCTTCGCATTTTGAAAACAACTAGTACTACCATACCAGGTAGTACCACTACCTGGTACCAGGTACTAGTAACTGGTACCAGGTACTCTACTGGACAATCGAAAACCCAGGAAACACCGACGACTAAACTATTCACCTTTTAATCGTAATACTACTGGTAGTAATTACGTAGTAATTTATGATTACTGGTTATCAAGATCCTATTACCTTGTACAGTACCAGGGTACCATGGTACCGAAACCTCACTCTTACTTTTGCAGTCATTCTGGTTTGATGTTCCAACAGTCTTCTTTAAGTAGATTAGATAACTGGAGAAAAGAACCAAACGTAAAGAGTCATTAAAGAATTGAGATTCGCATTCATTTTCCCCTTTGTCACCAGTTACTGACAGTTGCCGTACCGTACCAGGTACTGGTAACATCTGCAATTACTAGCTAGTAGTCTCTACAAAACGCATATATTTTGTTCGCATAAAAATTAGTTTCGTAGAGACCGAAATTATTTCCACGGTTAGAAAAAAATTCGTAATTTGGAAAATAAAAATGAAACCTTCGTGTGCATCCACCTCGACTTTTATAGGTGATCAGAGTCATCATTCGGCGGCGTCAGTATCGACGCGAGCAGTAGTCAAATCAAAACAAACTACTACTCCAACTGATCATGTTCCTCGCAAACAGCGTTCCAACAAATTACGTGAACTTCGACGAAGTCTGTCGCATAATCACAGTTGGGTGGAAGAGGAACGCTTCCACTACGGCTATGCATCGTTGAACGACTTGAAATTGAATTCCTGGATCGATGCCAAGCCTCAGTCACTCAATGCCAGCTTTACGTGTGGCGACAGCGAAGAACTCATCAAGCTAGAGGACAAGAATACGGACCATCTGCACCGTCGTGTTGTGAGTATGTCCAAAAGACGAGTAGTGCGCACTTGGAGTGGTTCCGTTGATACGAGAAACCAACATCACACCATTCTCTGTTCAAACCACTGCAGCGGCAGTAGCAGCAACCATCTCAAGAATCTTCAGTCGTTGATTGACACACATCCTAGGAAGCATTCCCCCGGTCCGTCTGTGGCTGCTACGACTGGTGGTGTTGTTGGTTCCACGAATGATGGTTCCAAGCATCGCACCAAGCCACGAAGGTTCAGTGGCGAACACGGAATTTGTTGTTGTCTCTCGAAACATGAAAACCGCTGTATGATTTGGACCAACGATTTTTTGCTAGATGAAGATACTCATGTCGTACGAATGGTAGTTCTAGAAAAGAAATTACGGATGCGACCACAAATCAAAGATTTTGCCAATATGCAAGATGAGGAGCTAGTTAAGGCGATCAAGGAATGTAAGATATCCATTGGAGCGATCAGAGCGCCCCCTGCAAGTCGAGGGGTGTATCGCGCTTTTTCTGCGGGCGCCAAAAGTGCTTAGAGTTTTGGTGGTGATGGTGGTTGACGACCCCGAAAATCTTACATAGCAATTGTACAACATAAAGTTTCAAATAATATTATTACACTACATCTTGTAACTAGCTATTAGAGACTGGAGGCAATGGTTCAGAGCCTTTCCAGTACCTACAACACAGCATCAAAGCAACTGGCTGGACTGGTGCTTTTAAAGTTACTGATGATTGGCCCCCCTGCGGTCTTCTCATACTAGTACCGTAGAAATCGTCGACCACCATCTCGAATGAACTTTTCATTAAATAATCTAAACAAGCTACCAGGTACCTGGTACAGCTAAAAGGATTTAAAAAGATTATTTTCTAGACCATGCACAGTACTATTAATGTCTCTAGTACTGTAAGTACTATGCTGTAATAATAGTACAGGAACCACAACGGTCTGCGCAGATCCGAATTTACCAGATAATGACTTGTTATGTACGAAAAAAACAACGAGTTGAAAAAAAATGAAGATGTTCAATTCGAAGATGACTTGCGAAGGAGTTTGTACATGGCTTCAATTATATCCCATGCTGTCAGATCGGCAGTGCCACCTCTTGATCCAAAACATCGATGTCCATTGCTGGTTGCCGCTAACGATTTGTGTCGAGTCGTACTGCAGGTACTCACTGTACGGAAGGATTCTGTTGAACATTCTCCAATTTTGGACACGTATTTGCGAGAATCAATCGCCAACAAGTTCGTTCGTTTGGATGGTGTCGCTGTTGTTATCGGTGTTGCTGGTAACAACTGTCGTCGAAGTTTTCGTTTGGGCGGTTTGGCTTGAGTCGTGAAACGCGATTCTGCTTCCTTGGAAAGCCCGAGACCTTGTTTTTGATGAGCTGCACTCAACAACGGTTCTTCAATGACGTGTTGCTTTTGTGGTCGATCGGGGGGTGGTTCCGTTCCAGTTTTGAAAGCATCAATCGTCTTTTGTACTTGCCAAAGTGTTTTATTTCCGTGCTGCGCAAAGGGACTCACGTAAATAATGGGACCTTCAAAGACCTGAACGACTTCCTGAAAGCTAGGTGCTTCCTGCGCTACCATTTTCTTCTCTTCATCCTGCTCACTGTCGTTGGTTGTGACAAGATCAATATTTTCGCTACCTTCGTGATCTTCCAAGAAGTCCAACATGCTTTGTCCAATGCGACGAGAGTATCGATGAAAACTGCCCAAAATAATTAGATCCATTTGTTTCAGAGACTGTTGGAGGATGCGTTCCTCCAGCAAGCGTTGCCAATGACGACTGTACAACAAGGGTGGATTAATGACGAGCCACAGATGAATATTGTGCTCCATGATAACCTTGACACAAAAGCTACTTAGTGAGCCCTTGGTTGATCTCCATATTGGTTGAACTTTGACAACTTGATCGGCATATTGACAAGTCAAGGCCGTAATAATCTGTCGCAGTTGAGAACTTCCCATGACAAGAACCGAAGTACGTGCTGGTTCTCCCGTTGTTGCTGTCGTTGATGTTTTTGGAGGAATCGGCAACGTTCGTTTCCCCTTGATGCTCTTGTTCTCGTCCAATGTTTTTAAAAGATGTTCCAGTTTGGTCGCGTGTGCATAATATTCCGATCCAGCACACTGAAATCGAATCGGTAGTGGCGAAAATTCATATGACACGGCCAATGGTTCTCCACCAAGGACAGGAACATGAGCAATGCCTGTATCTCGAGGCTGCAAACGACACAAATGAAATCCCTGCGTGTTTGTTTTGGCTCTTTGTTTCTGTTCTGTTTGGAAAGTATTCGTTGCAGTAGCGGTAGTACTAGTAGTAGTAGAACTAGTAGTACTAGTAGTAGTTGATGTATATGTAACAGGTGGTGCTGTTGTTTGTGTTGCTTTTGTTTCAGCCTGCGCAATTTCTTGTATGCCGATCGCACTACTAGTTTTAGTGAAAGTCTTGCCAGTTGTAGTAGCACCAGCACCAGCACTAGTGTCAATGCTAGATGTAGACGGCATACCCATGTTGTTGCTGCTGCTGCTACTGCCGCTGTCGCCGCCGCTTTGGATAACGGTGTTGCTGTTCTTCCTGATCGGAGTATTAGTAGTTTTATAACCATTGTTGTTGTTGTGGTGTATGAGAACAATCAACCCCAGAAGAAGCGCAGCAAATATCAGTACATACTTTTGTATCAAAGCAAGTTGCTTGATAGGATTGTCCTCTTTGGACTTGGCTTTGACGGTCACCATTTTACTTTCTGTACTGAATTAGTAGTAGTAGGTACCCTGCTGTCTGTGTTGAACTACGTTGAACTCACAACTGGAGTCTGGAGTGGTGGAATAATGGATATCTTAAGTATTCTCTGCCTTTACTGCTCTATTTAGAAGTAGCTTTTTGGACAGCTACACTTCTCTTCTTGATTATGGACAAGTTTTAGTCTCAGCTGTTGAGCTTTGCTAGCTTTGTCGAGAATAATAGTTACAGAAATTTACCATGGCTTTCAATGGATTTTTGTTTCAGTATGGATGAGAGACATTAAAGACTTGTAAATTCGTTCTTCGAACGCACATTCTCTCCGAAAGTGTCACCGCAGGAGTGTACTGTACTTCAGTTAGTCCCGAGTACTAGCTATCTACTGTAGCTACTAGTAGTAATCGCAGTAGACTACTAGTAGTCTACTACGTAGCTAGCTAGAGAGAGTGCAGTACCAATAGTAGCTATGGCTAGCTACTAGTATGGTACTCCGAGTAGTCTCAACCAGCTTCATTTTCTGCTGATAGATTGGGGTGTTCAGAAAATGGATTAATGATTTCACTATGAGCTTAGATGAAGGGGGCGAGAAAGGAGCATAAATTATTTTTACTAAAAGTTAATATGTTACGTATTCGTAGTAGCACTGCAGAAAAAAAAAATCATGATACGATATTGCTAACAACTGCTAACGTCTCGTCCATGCCCCCTCTGCTCACATACTCACGCGCGCAAGTGATGGGGAATAGAAACACAGCACCGCCATCGTCATCAACAACACCGGCATCAACAACACCGGCATCACCATCACCATCACCATCACCATCAATATAAATGTAAACCGGTTTTACAATTGTTTCTTGGATGATGGTTGTTGTGATTGTGGTCGATTGTGATGATTCAAAAGGTCTTGTCTTGCTTGAATGACTTGTGCAGTCGATTCAAGACAATGGTAGGCAATCTTGTGATCGTGACAGCATTGTCGTACAATGGGAGCAATTTGTGGCAGATACAAATAATTAATGCCAGGAAACAGGGTATGTTCTAAATGATACGACAAAGTTCCAGAACAGGCTCCTACACCCAAACTACCAGACACGGGCCAGCCCCAGATCACAGGTTGCAATAGCATATCCCATCCTGGACTTGTGGCTGTTGTTGTCGTCGTCGCTGTTGAAGGTTTGTCATTTGTCTTGTTCTTCTGTTTCTTCGTCTTCCTGTTGTAATCGGGCCAAAACGAGTAAGATGTTACAGCATTGTACCGACCCCAATCTGTGTTAGATACTTCTTCGGGAGTGGATTGATCCCACACGTGTTGAGCAAAAAAGATTTGTCCGGGAAGGTAACCAATGTATTCTTTCATCACAACCAGTACGACAAATAGTAACAACACTTGAGCATCGAAGGGTTGTTGGTCATGATAGTTGATAGTGCTCAATAGCAAACCAAAATAACACCAAAAGTATCCAATACATGGTACAAGACCACAGAGAATAGCCACGGCTCGACCGTACTGCTTTTGTGGAATCAAGTGTACCACAACATAATGGATATGTTCCGGAAATTGTAGAAATTTGCCACAAATTATTGCTTCTCCAATAGCATCTACGACACACTGGTACCAAAAGGTTGTTTGCCAGGCATGCAGGAATGACAGGTACGTCTGATCGTCCGTGGTTCGAAACAAAAATTTGGCACGAATCAGATCATGGCATTCGTCATGATCTAGATCAGTACCCTTGACGTGATGAATGGCAGCATGTTCACCAAAGCCTCGTCCGTTGGTAAATTCGTACTGCGAAATAGATCGTGGTTGCAAGAGCAGCTTTCGTTCGTTCTGTTGATCGCTGGTTAGTCCAAAACCAATGCCAGCATATCCCAAAACAAATTCCAACCATTCGGCCCATTTTTGAGCTCGGCGCGAATCGAAAATTTGGGCATGTCCGTTGGCATGGGCCTGTCCCATGCATCGAACGTGAAAGGGAGCGAGCAAATGTGCGAACACTAGCAACCAAAGTGGAATCGTCGTCGGTTGTGTGGTACTGGTAGTAGCAGTAGCAGTCATAGTCGCAGTCATAGTGTTGTAGCCAATGTAGATTCCCAACATGGCCATAGAAAACATGATCATGGCATCCAGGAAAAAGTAGACCTTGGCCATGGTAGGATGACGTGGTGTATCTTTGAGAGCCTCTCGAACGCGTTGGGCACAATCGCGATAAAAGTCTCCCATTTCTACCGTTTGCTGCTGTTCTTGCTGCTTGCAGCGTTCCAATGGACCGATGCGAAATTTGTCGAGAACGGCCTTGGCCTTGACAGGATCGCGAATATGGTACGTATGAAAGAGCACCGATGCATCCGCTCCGGCGGCATTCATTATCATGGGACCACCGGGGTGTTGATCCACGTACGAGGACAGATCGTAAACCGTTCCATCTACAACTGTCCAAAACTCCTTACGGGTACAGTGGGCCTGCACTTCAGAGAGAGTAATTGCTTTGGTTGTTGTTTTGGTTGTTGATGTGGGAACCATAGTGCTTTGATATGACTTTGGATAACTACTATGCTACTATTATTGCTTTTAGTGCTTAATTTTGAATGTAAAAAAATTGTTTCAAGGCGAAGAACTTTCAGCGACCACGTAATTTATATTTCCTTAGATTTTTTTATTGGAAGAAGCTACTAGACTAGTCTACTACTAGCTAGTACAGTAGTAGTCTAATTGATAACACCACTGGTACCAGTGGTACTGTTCGTCATGCTGCTATGCTCGCCAATTCCGAGTAAACTAGCGTCCATGAGAACCCACATGCAATCCCGGCGGGTTCACTCGCAAACAAAAATTATTTTTTCTTATCCATTATTGGCTGTTGAAGCGAATTATTACGGTACGGAACTCTTGTATCCTGGTAGTAGTCTACTCGAGTAATAAATAAAAAAATAATTATGACAGGGCAGGATTTGCATTTCCGTCGGTTATTTCAGTAGTACCAGTAGTCTCTAGCTACAGTAGTGGTAATAGCTAGTAGTCTCAAATACCGTAGTACTGTACTAGACTACTACTGGCTACCTGGTACTACTAGAGAGTAGTAGTACAGCAAGAGGAGACTACTACTAGTACCAGTACTCTAGTAGCTAGTAGAATACTGCTACTACTAGTAGAGGACTACTAGCTGCCTAGTAGGTACTACCGTACTCTATTAACCACTATCTAATCTATTTAATTTTCTTATTCGTCAATAATCAATTACTAATATTTGATACTGCTACTGTAGCTACGTACTAATATTATTTCTGCCCACCAGTTCTTATACAGTAGTTTGTTTTATGAGAGCAGGAGAAAGAATACAACATCATCATCATTGAAAAAATAAAGTATTTACTACTATAATAATATTCAACAGCAAAAAATGACTCCAGCATCCAGATCCAGTTCATCACCGGCAACAACCACTACTAGTACTAGTAGTAGAACCGCATCATCATCATCAACATCAACATCTGTATGGAATCCGTGTCCAATGATGTTAAAACAAGACATTTATGCCTACAATCCGAATTATGAGTGGACGTCGCACAAAACCTATGTTGGCTTGATTCTCAGCTGGATCAGCATTGCCTTTATCGTCTTTTACATGTTCATTACGACCCGCGATTATATTACGAGACCTCCCGAATTGGTCAGTCAGGGACAGATCGATCTGCTCACAGTGTCCCAAGAATATCCCTTCGATATACCCAAGATAGGCTTTATGTTACAGTACGAAAACGTGAGCGACAAAAATTCGCCAGGTCCTCAGTACGCTATGAACAGAAACAATCCGTTTGTTAGGCTGCAGATTAAGCACGTTGTCATGAAAGACCAGCAGCGCATTAGCGAAGAAATACTGCCCTTCGATCTCTGCACCGTTAGTAGTCGACCATCCATTTGTCCTATTTTCAACACGACGCGCCACAAGCTCAAGGGAACCTTCTACAAGGAAAATTATGAATTTCTGGAAGTTATGATTCGCAAGTGCATGGATGAACCGGAATGCGTATCGCTGTCCGAAATCAATGCACTGCTCCTTTCCGGTGATTTTCGCATTCGAGTGCAGGTCAGTTTGGAGGCAGAACAGTTCGATGTGGAACAGTACCATCTGACCGGAACAGGACGCGTCATTTCCAATCGATCCATGGATTTCTATGCCATGCCCAATATTGAAATCAGTGCTGAAATTATTCTACAGGCCAACACAGTATCTCAAGAAAACCGACACATTGGAAGTCCACCGATACCGGAAACATCTATCAATATTCTCAGTTTTTTCGGTCGAGAAACCGCGTACATTCCCAGAATGCCGACCGAAGCCAATTTCATGACCTTTAATATCCGTTTGGCTGATACACTGCGAGAAGAAGAAGTGTCCTATTGGTGTCCGTCAATACTGGACCTCTTTGGTTTGTGGGGTGCCATGATGAGCTTTATCACCGCCCTGAGTTTGGGATTTATGGCCATCCAATACAACAAGTGGAGCTTTCACCGGCACTTTAAAAATGCCATGCTCCAAAAACGTTTCGCGGCACAGCGACAAACCTACGCAGCCATGCAGTGGATCCGGAACAATCCGAATCCATCGTTTCTAGAGTCTCGCAATCGAAACGAGATGTACAACAACTTACAGATTCAGTACGATGCCCTCATGGTAGAACCAGATATTCGATTGTTCGAAAACCATCATTTTGATTCCAAGGGCCGAATGATCATAAGTCCAGCCGAGCTCAAATTTCCAAGCACGCCCTTTGGAGAACTACGTCGATTGGCACTCCTCGAACACGGGAAGAAGAAGCGAGCCGCAGAATTTATTTCGGTATGGTATGCACGACACTTGATTAAAAAGGGATTCATTCGGGATGAAGAGCGTCGTCGACAGGTCTTTGTGGTGGATCCAGCAAAATTTACAACAGAAACAACGACAGCAACAACCGTGTGGAATTCATATCCATCAATTGCAAATACCATTTTTAGTAACAAGCTCTGGCAAAACCTTCGATCTAGAAAACGGCATGTGTCGTCAACGCTACTACCAGTTGTTGATACTGGGTTTGATGCGAATGCCAAAAATCGATGCGAAAATGTGAATTACAAGGAACAACAAGACGGTATTCCTGCTACACCAGTAGAAACGGAACACGGCAACAAACGTTTGAGAAATGGTAAATCGTAGTACTGCTACTGGTCGAGTTCCTGCCACGAAAAACGAGAGAAGGTGTGAATGATGATGTCACAACATCCAAACCACTAACTGTACGGTGGAGATGAATGCAATAAGGAGGGATTGGACACTTTCATTATAAGCATTTTGAACTGCTGTTGCCATCACAAATTACAACCGCTAGTTTTTTTAAATAAATTATAGTATTCCTAGAGTACCTACTCGTAGTAGTACTGTAGTTTTTTAGGCCTCCTGTAATCAGTTTTCTCATAGCATATGGATCCAAACACAACACATTCAAGGACCATTGACCTTTTCTCCGATTGCGTTTGCTATAGAAGTGTCGATTTATGGTTGTAGCATTTTCCAACGGACCACCAACCAGAGGGAAATACTAGCTAGTAGACTAGACAGTTCGCTTGTGAGAGCAATAACGGTTGAAAACGAGTCCGTGAGATGCTTTGTATGTCTCTCAAAGATACAGTATGCATTTCTTTCATCAGAGCGGACAGGCTCCTGGTACTGTATGTACTAGTTTTGAAATTTTCATAAAATTCTTGCATGAAAATCTCAAGCAATCACAGCCAGAAATAGCAACACGCCTCCTCTCATTTTTTTCGTTTACTATTTTTCATTTCGTTTTGCTTCAACCATTTGGGAAAGCACAATCTTGCCCATATCCGGTGAAGTTGAACAGTAGATTTTCACCTGTCGTTTGCTGGTCCGCCCAGGTGCGAAGTTGCAAGGTTGTGGCGAGCAGTGCTTGTGCACTTCGAACATGCACTCCTTTCAGCACAAGCAGAAGCGGCGAGTTTTCACAAAGCTCATCAAAGATGGCGACGCCACGATGACCACCGAGCATCAAGCGAGACGATTTCTAGAGGGCTTTGATACGCCTGACTCGAAAGCAGAACTTCTGGGTAAACTCGAAGATCGTCGAGACCACGGTCTGCGGCGTATTCGGGAGGTCTTGTCGTTTGTATGCTCTGTAGAAGGCGTCACTACTTTGCTCATTCCGCTGCTGAAAAATCTTCTCACGGATGAAACTGCAAGACCTATGTATGTTCCCCTGCGCAACCGTGTACTCATATCGATCTACATGGTCCCAACGCTATTGGAAACTTTTATTCCGCTCAACGTTGTAAGGATCATGGATGCGGAATCTGCAAAGTATCTTGCTTTGTACCTAGTAGCAATTTCTTCAGCTTTTGTGGAAGTTCGAAACTCCAATACGGTGATTGAACTAGCTCAAGAGCTCCGCGACCGTGGTGATGTAAATGAGACTCGAACCTTGTGCGCTGTGCTATTGATTGGTAGAGACAATGAGAAGATCGTTGTTGATGAAGCAAATAGAAGCGAGCCAAAAAAAAAAAAAGTTGCGTGTTGGATCAGCGATCAAGTGCAACCTGGAGGCCGACATGACAACGATCACCGAAATTATCGTGATATTCAGCTTGTCCCGACAGCCAATGAGCTCCGCTGTGAAGTTCGCTCTTGGCTTCCGCTTGCTTCTGGCGAGAACGCGTTCATTCAGGATCCTGCTATTCGGATTCTTGACAACAATTTCAGGCTCTTGCGCGAAGATGCGATACTGTCAATGAAGGCTAACATCGCAGAGAAAAGACGCATTTGGAAGAATGCACGAATTTTTAGTCTTGATACTAGCAGCAATAAAAACAGGGGTCTAATATCTTTCCTGGTTCAGTGTGACTCCCTCGCCCACGGCAATCCTGATTGGAAACACTCGCGGTCACTGATGCATGGAACTGTGGTTGCATTCTGCCAAAATGATACTCCTAAAATGATGGGCGTCATCACTATCAGAGACCATGCGGACTCAAACAGCTGGCTAAACGCCTCAGCTGGCCCTGTCATCGGAGTGGCATTTCACTCTGACTTGGATTTCCATCAAGCACTGACGGATATGCAATCTAATTGTTCCAAAAATGAGATAATTCATTCAATCCTTGAAAGTGGGAAACAAGACCAACTTGATGCATACAAAAATCAGCTTGAATCTTACGATATGATCGAAGTGTCTTCGTCTTTTTTTACGTACCAGCCGATTCTAAAGACGCTGCAGACCATGACAGCATTGCCGTTCCTTCCTGAGCTTTCTGGTGAAGCTATCGAGGACAACTTCACGACACCCACTTATCTTCCTCCAGTCCTTCTTATGCCAAGCGACGGCTTCAATAGCTACGAATGCAACATGGACACTTGGTCGTCGTCTGACATTGTCTCGGAGACTTCACTCGACCAATCCCAGGCGGATGCTTTGCGCCATGCATTTTCCAACCGCATCGCGCTGATCCAAGGTCCACCTGGAACTGGTACGCTTATGTTCTTTGTTGCTCCTATTAAACCAATGCCTGTATATTTCTAATTTCGTATTTCTTTTCAATATGTCACAGGCAAGACGTTCATTGGCGCCCTTGTTGCCCGCATGATCCGTCTCAATACCGACGAGACTATCCTCTGTGTGTGCTATACCAATCATGCACTAGACCAATTTCTAGAGCATATGCTCGAAGCCGGCGAGAGACGTATAGTGCGAATCGGAGGGCGCTCGAAGTCAGAACGACTGGCACCCTATCAGCTCAGAGATCTTGCTAGACAGAAGTCACGAAGTACAAGCGATGATTCTCGAAGGATCAAACAAATCGATTCTAAGTTGCACGAGGTACGAGAAGCAATTTTGGATTCTATGAAAGCTTTTAAGCAGGAAAATAACTGGGAGTCACCTCGTGGTGGAATTCAGCAACTCCTTCAGGATCAGGAACCAGACGTCTATCCTTGTTTCGTTCTTCCTTACTTGAGCAACGGCTTTGAGATTGTTGGACCAGATTCAAAGCGATTGCGAAAGGAAATTCTGTGGACTACTTGGACCAAGGGAGAAGGATTTCCAATTGCGTATAGAGCATATCTACCCGATGAACTGCCTCGCCGCTTTGATGACATTTGGAGCATGCCCCGTAGAGATCGCTTGGCATTGATCGAAAAGTGGAGAAAAGATATTCTGCAAATCGACACGGAATTTCTTCATGTTAGCATTAGAGAATACGCTGAATTGAGCGATGAAAGGCTGTTGGTCCAACAGCAGCAGGACCTTCAAATTTTGAAGGATGCTCGAATAATTGGTGCGACCACAACAGGAGCTGCGCAAGTAAAGGAGTTGTTGGCGTCAACACGTCCCGGTGTTGTTATTATCGAAGAAGCTGCCGAGGTGCTTGAGGCTCATGTCCTTGCCGCTCTTCAGCCTGAAAAAACGAAGCATCTCATTATGATCGGTGATCATCTACAGCTAAGACCAAAAGTGGAAAGTTACGAGCTAAGCACAGCGTGCGACGGAGGTTACAGTTTAGATTGCTCATTGTTTGAGAGGCTCGTCTCATCCAATCGCCCGTCTATGGTGCTTGAAGTGCAACATCGAATGCGGCCAGAGATTTCGTATTTCATTCGCAAGCAAACATATCCTCTGCTTAAGGACCACCCATCTGTCAAAACTTTCCGGGATGTCAAGGGTGTCTCGACAAACGTAGCATTCATTGAACACGCTTTTCTTGAAGATGGTGAAGATGCTAACAGTGGTGACGATGCGGCGTCGATGAAGACGAAATCGAACTATCGAGAGGCGGCACTGTGTATCGAAATTGTTCGATTCTTCTTATTGCAAGGATATGCACCAGGGCGGTTGGTGATCCTGACACCCTATTTGGGCCAGCTGCATACAATCTTTCACCTTGCAACAAGTTGTCTCAAAGAAGCATCCGCCTGTGTTGGCGAAAAGGACCGACGCGATCTTAATGGCATTGGCGAAGAAGAACATATTGAACAGGAAGAAGTAGAAGATGAGAGAAAAGGCGTCCGGTGCTCATCAATTGACAATTACCAGGGAGAGGAAGCTGATATTGTTGTAGCATCTCTGGTTCGATCCAATTCCCGAGGTATGATCGGATTCTTGAAGGAAGAACAGCGGGTGAATGTGTTGATGTCTCGGGCCCGTCTAGGCATGTTTCTCGTTGGCAGTGCTGCGACATTGCGTTTGTCGAGACAGGGTCAACATGTCTGGATTCCTATCCTTGACAATATGCAAACGAAGGGGCAGTTGGTAAAAGGTCTTCCAACTTACTGCCAACTTCATCCAGAGGATGCAGCAATTGAGATCACGACGGTGAACGACTTTCGCACGATGCGTCCCAATGGAGGTTGTCACAGAGTATGCAATTATCGAATGGACTGTGGCCACGCTTGCCGAATGAACTGCCACCCTTTTGATCGAAGACATGAACGTGTACAGAACAATTGCTGCGAACCATGCAGGCGTGTCGCACCCAAATGTCCCTTGAGTCATTCATGCCGGAAGCTTTGCAAGGACGAATGTGGGCGCTGTACAGAACCAATGGACCCAATCCTACTCAGCTGTGGACACTCAAGCAATTCAGTTGTTTGCCATGATATCAGAAACGAAAAATCGATTGAAAGCCTGACAAAAAGATGCAAGCATGTCGTTCGCCATACCTTTGCTGATTGTGGGCATGTAATGGACACTACTTGTTCAAATGCGAATCGTGAAGAGCCTGTTTGTCCTAGTAAATGTGGCAAAATTATTGGCGGCTGTGGGCATAGGTGCATAAACGCGTGTGGAAAATGCGACGGAGAGCACTCATGCTGCGTCACCTGCGATCGCAAAATGTTTTGTGGGCATACTTGTGGTCGCGGATGTCACTTGGGGAAAGACTGTCCACCATGCAAACTTCCCTGTGAAGTGAAGTGTTCACACTCTTCGTGCGCCAAATGGTGCTGTGTACCAGTAAGCCTGGGTTGTTTACTTTGTAAAGCTGTAATATTCCTCGCGCGCCGCTCTCACCGAATGATCGTTTTATGTTTTGTTAGTGCTCGTCTTGTGTCGAACAATGTGGCTGGGTTTGTGAACACCAAGGACAATGCAACCTTGTTTGCGGAGCTCCGTGCTCAAGATTGCCCTGCAACAAAGTATGTCGAATAGTTCAGGATAGTGTGCACTCCAAAGCAGAGAACGTCTAACAATTTTTAATTTTCTTGTCCTGCGCTAAATATATACAGCGTTGCCAAAAAAAAATCAGTTGTGGTCACCAATGCCCATCTGTATGCGGCGAAGTATGCCCAACTTCAAGTTATTGCCTGCAATGCTGCGATGATGAAACCAAGGACCATGTTGTCGACGTCATAACGCTCACGGCCTACAAAGACCATGACGTTGATGCCGATCCAATCGTTGTACTTCCTTGTAAACATTTCTACGGGATTTCCACACTAGACGGGCATCTCGGTATGAAGGAAGTGTACAAAGAAGGCAATACAGGAGAAGGTAGCTTTGTGGAAGTTCTTCCTTTGTCAGAAGCAAATGTCACCGAAAAGCCGGTAGCTTGCCCAGACTGCCGAGGTGTAATCCATTCTGTCCAACGATATGGTCGCATACTTCGTCTTTCAGAGCTCCGCAGTCTCGAGCGCAAGCACTTAATGGTTATCAACCAATCACTGGAGCATTTGTCACGATGGATGTCATTTCCGGAATCGTCTGCTAAAAATTTAAAAGGGAAAGCTCTCGTGAAAAAGTTGAAGGAAGTGATGAAAACGTTACTTCTCAGTCCCATGCGAAAAGTCTCTAACGCATGTCGAGACAGCGATGCACTCGGAGGTATTCCGAGACCACCGACTCGTCCTCTCTTGCATACGTATGAATTACTGGGCCGCGCCTTGACAGATATGGCAGTAACAAGAGATGATACGAACTATTCGGCCGCGCAGCAATTCCTGGATCGTGGAATTGTTTTGGCAGACGAAACCACAAGTACAAGATCAGCGTCCAACTTGCGTCTCTTGAAATCGCAAATGCTCATGAAGTGGCCATCTTCATCAGATTCTATCAAAGATGAAGCAACAGAGCTCGTCGATTGGATTCTTGGGCGCGAAGAACTGTTGTCCGCAGAAGTAGTATACCGTGCAAAGGAGTTGAAGAGAATTTTACTCAACCCTCTAAGGGACGTTTCTGAAGTGATCAAAGCCATGAATGTACAAGATGGCTACGACTACGGCGGTTCTTGGTCCAGCCATTGGTACGAGTGCCCGAATGGGCACCCTTACTTTATTGGAGAATGCGGCGGCGCGATGCAAGAATCTCGTTGTATTGAGTGCGGAGCTATTGTGGGTGGCACGAGTCACCATTTGATTGCAAGTAACCGTGCAGCAGGCGGCGTTGTGGCAGAAGTGCTGCAAAGCGAGGCAAGATGATGAATTATTAATTTCTAAGGATGCATATACAGTGATTGATCAGAGGTACATATAATTTGACTACATGAAGGCAGTTCGTCAGTTTGTTACGTATTGTACACCACAATTGGAAGAATCTTATAGGCAAGCATTTATTTACGCACCATCATTTGAGTAGAGTGAACTATGGACAAAATAATTGGATAGGGAGTATTGGTAATACACTGAAAGGCTACTCAGAAATGTGTCTGATCCGCAACGAGAAGACGGAGGTAGTCGACTAGAGCAAGAAAAATGTTACAGCAGAAACAATGATCGACAGCGATAGTACGGAAGGATAGTAGTCTAGTCAAATCTGCAGAAACTTTGTGTTTTCCATTTGTCCCTATAAACAGGACGCGGACAATCATTTTTCACAAACATGCTTTTTTCTTTGTTTGTTTTTGTTGTAGTTGTCGTCAAAGTCAGTCAGCATCTATTATCTATTACCAAACCATATTTCAAAAGAATTTGGTAGGTTTCATTGACCATATATTCTACATCTTTGGCGGTATCGTAATGATTCAGATTGAACAATCGATGTTGTACTAACCAATCTCTCAATTCTGGAATTTGTAACCATTGTTTCAAATTCAAGAGACGTTGAATCCAAGAATGATCGGGTGTTAATGCAGCTACACTACCACCCGATGGACCCAGTACATCATTCTTGTTTTCTGGTGGTGGTGGTGGTGGTGGTGGTGGTGGTAATGGTGCACGACACATTCGATTCATTTCATCGTCCGTGAATTTATGTCTACTGTCGTTGTCGTTGTCGTTGTTGCTGTTGCTGTTGTTGTAATAATAATGAAGGGATTCTAATTTTCCAATAATACTTCCAGCAAAACAAAATCCTGGTGTCCCATACACATCTTGAATGGTAATGGTCCGGTTATCAAAAATCTTGGTAGGTACTGTTCCACTAAGATTGGTGTAATTGAAAGCACCTGCACTGCAGTGTACGTAGATGGTTCTGTCAACGATAGCAGTAGCAGTAGCAGTAGTAGCAGTAGCAGTAGTAGCAGTAGCAGCATTACTGTTGTTCCTGTTGTCATCATGATGAGAAAATGGTAATGGAATTCTCGTTTCATCTTGCATAATAAGATCACCTGTTGTGTCATGAATTTGCACGCGTCCTCGACCACGAATAATATGCGATGGAGGCAAGGATCGGATAAGTTGTAATTCTTCTTTCGAAAGTGTAGCATCATTGAACTTGGTCGGCAATTCTTCTGTAGTAAAAGTAGTTCTACTACTGCTACCACTGGTAGTACTGGTGTTGTTGTAGCTTCTGTCCTTATTGTTGGGAAACAATCGATATATTTTCCCCTCCTGTTCCCATTTCAAAAATGTTTGTTGAACCAAATCTACGGAAATTGCTTCCAAACAATACTGTTGTTGTTTATCGTTGTTGTTGTTGTTGTTGTTTATCGTTTGTTCTTTCTGTTCCAATTGTTTACTAGCATCATGAACAAATTCAATACAATTACCAATATGTTCTCTGGCAGTAATCCAAGGATCATGTGGTACTACCCAACAAATATTTGATTTTGGCAAATGTTGTTCTTGCTCTTGCTGTTGTTGTTGCTGTTGTTGTTGTTGTTGTTGTAATAAGTACACAATAGCATCCATACCTGTTTTCCCACCACCAATGACTACCACATAGGGTTGTTGTTTTTGTGATTGTTGTTGACAATTGTTGTTGTTGTTGTTGTTCTTATCATTCGTATTCAAAAGAGGTGTTGTGACCAGATCATTGACTGGTATACAATGAATGTTGTTTGCATTGTAGTGAAATTTAGGTGCCACTGTAACAGGTAAATCAGGTTGTAAATACCGTGCATCTACAAAACGGTTTCGAACACGAATGGTTCGTGTCACAACAGTTCTTCTGTTGTCCTTGGTAGTAGTAGTCAAGGTACCATCGTCTTCTTTCGCGTTATGTGTGTGAGTCGTCGTCGTAATAATCTGATACGTATCATCATGACGATGGGATGATGAAAAAGGAAATTTCACTGTACTGTTTCCTGCAAAGAAAAAGTTGACTCGCAGATTATTGTTCCTGCTGCTGTCTTGTTCTGCTGTTGCTGTTGCTGTTGCTGTTGCTGTTGCTGTTGCATTGTAGTTATTATTATTATTATAACTATTATTATAATTATTAGTTTGCCATTTCTGTACTAGATTTTGATA
>Ga0210036_1001735_pt1 | contig 24123 bp, 9 predicted proteins | sample CryGeymeta201515_FD_185469 | JGI IMG/M metagenome (GOLD analysis project Ga0210036, IMG submission 185469) | Groundwater microbial communities from Crystal Geyser aquifers in Utah, USA - Crystal Geyser metaG 2015-15 (SPAdes) (version 2) | ecosystem: Environmental > Aquatic > Deep subsurface >...
CAAGTGAATCTGTTATTTTTGATTCGCCGGATTGTCCGCATCTACACCGCAGCTACGGCATGTGTCCAGCAATCTCGAGGACTTATTGCCATACGGTCTACTGCGCTCGCCGCAGGAGCCTGTGTTGCCGATGCTATTTGTCGTGTCAAGGCAGTCGATGACCCAAGCGCCTTCTGCCTTCACTACTCGGGTCTGTGTGAAGGACCCACGGAACCTTTCGGGATCGAAGCTGGATCATACGACAGTTTGGGTTCCAATTTGCCGATTTATGATCCTGTTCTTTGTGCTTTGCGTTTCCGATGCCTTGATTACCTACGCGGACTAACACTAAAAGACGATGGCACAAAGAGGAATACCATCTTCAATTTTGATAAGAGCTTAACAGCCCATGACGGGGATCTTGTCTTGATCAATCAGCTGTCTATCCAGCTTGCATTTCAACGCCCGCATCCTCCAACGGAGGAAGCCATGGCCAATCATGCCACGATGTTGATCTCCGGAAGGAACGGATCCATGCTTGAAGTGTTGCCTGACTTTGAATACTTTCGTGACATCGTCTTTGCATTTCGCCACGCTGTGTCTGGAAAGGCACAAACAGCTCCAGATATACCCGATACGCACACATGGTTGCCTTCGGATGCAACGTTGCATTGGAGTGTCAAACGCGCTGTCAAGGACAGCCCAGTTCTTGAATATGACGTGAAAGCCTTTCATGGACACCCACAGGAGTATGTCGAAGTGGTGGCTCAGCAAGCCACCATCAAGACGAAGCAGAAAGGATTCTTGTCTCTGTTCACCAGCAAGGAACGAGAAGTGAGGGCGCGTTTGTCTTCGGCGGACCCTAACACTGTGGTCAACTCGTGCGGCGAGAAGTTTTTGAATAAGAGGTATGTTCACACCATTGCTTTCATTCAATACGTTCTGTTGTCATAGGTTTCTAAAGTTATTCGCTTTTCCCCTTTCAATTTCTTTGCACACACAATATAGATCGTCGAAGCCTGTTTCTGTTCACACCGAGGACGATATACTGCACCTTGAAAACAAGGAACTGCCAACGTTTGGAAATGTTCTTACGCCTGCCGATTCGGAGAGATTTGTACAATTTCTCACGGCACCGTACATCCGGATCCCGCTCATTATGGACTTTTTTGCCAACGGGGACCCAACTCGCCTCTCCGCTTTGAAAACGAAGTCGCTACAACTGATTGTTGACGCAGCATTGTTTGAGCCAGGAAGGTGGAAGCCTGCTGACTATATGGATACCATCAAGGAGATCCCAGTGGTCGATTATGACAAGCTTGAAGAACTGTTGGCGACAGCACACGGAACGCTTTTCAATGAGATTGCGAAGTCGCCGGATGTCATCACTAGCTGCATTGTCAAAATGCTTGAGAGAGCTTTGGACATGGATGTCGGCAAGTACACAAAGAAGGCTTCCTCGGGACCACTTATTCTGTATCTGATTCGTTTAGCAGTTCGCGTTGAGGGTTACATGAAGTATGCGTTAAAGAAATGTATTCCTGGACAGCCACGGCCACGTGGCCTAGAGTCCCTGAGCAACATCAAGGTGGATGCTGCGTTGAAGAAGATTCGTGGAATGTTGGACTCACAGGCCATCCCAACCTTGGAGTACTGGATCGATCCTGCTCGGTGCAAGGATGTCGACACCTTGAATCTTGTTCATGCTCATCTTTTGTATTTGTTCAAGAATTACGAATACGATGATCTTGATTACCGAGCGGTGTCGGTGATTTTGTCGTCGCAAGTGTACCTAACGATCAACCATCGCTTCAGTACGAAGGTCTATGATGATATTCAGGATACAAACAACCCGAACCACCCTCCGCCTTCGATCCAGATTGCGCAGAGTGAGATTTTCGACGTCATCCAGGCGCATCGATACAACCTGCTTCGCTTCTGCAAAGAAAAGAAAGAGGAAGGTGATCATGCCATGGAAGCCGTTGTCCGTGTCGCTACTGGTACTGGCGGTCGCCAGGAAGCCGACATGAAGAAGCGCCACTGGCAAAGTATAAAGCATCCCACGTGCTATGGTCGCTTTGTACCAGATACGGAAGACGTCAATCTTCGAGATGGAACCTACCGTATTCCCAAACCTGGCCAGACTTACGAAGAGTGGATGCTCTATGTGACGACTAAGGCTGTCGGAATTGAAGTGAATATGCAGCTCAGTGATTTTACTCTACAAAACCACAAGATGACCCTTTTAGATCCGCATATCATGGAAGATCCAGATTTTGCTGAAACTCGCCGTTCTGCTCTAAAAGATGCTAGCGATGTTGCTTGTGCTGAAGTCATGCACACCACGAACCGATACTGGTGGCGCCTGGTTGGTCGTCGGTATGATATTGAATCCTGGGGCCCAGATTCAAGAAATTACCACGACCACAAGGTGGCGATGAACGCTAAGTACACCCGAAAGTTCCCCAATAGTATTCGTCCAGGCGAGAAATGGATATCCGAGACGCTGGGTGACAAGCTACCTTTAATTCTACCCCAAACGACGCTTTACATGTCTGCAAACGACTTGTCAGACGACCCTTTTGTCATGCTCGCCGGCTGGATAAAAAATCCAGACGGCTCGACTTTTACTCACACATTGAAGGAAGTAGTCGTCTGGCAGAATCCTCCTGCGATTGCTGTTTTCAATGTCGTCGAACACGGCAGACGTCACATGCGAGTACTGCAGTACACATCAAATTTGTCTATTTCTCTTCATGAAGTAAGCTCTGGTGAGCCATATCCTGATCGCGTGGCCGGTATCCTGGCCTTATCTTCTGGAATACCAATGACGAAGGAATTACCAGGACCTTCGCTTGTCGTGACTCGCTCCCTTAACTCGACCCTTGGAACCCAAACCTATATTCCGCCCCGTTTCTTAGCTGGGATCATTCCTACGAGTCTCATTGAGAAGTATGTCTTCTGGCAGAGCGAAAACGATGACATCACTGGGTATAAAAAGCAATCTGAATCCGCTGACGATGACGCGGACAAAGCGAGCAAAGGTTTTGAAGACATTTCGTCGACTAGGCTCAAGATTATCCTTTCAAAAGGAACCGATTTCGATAAAACCGGCTTTTGCAATTCTTCCGCAGAGGCCATGATTCAACAGATTCCAGTTCTCAGCGACGATCACGAAATTGAAGAGAGAGACCCAAATCAGCCGATTAAGACACTTTTGAATGTCTTGTGTGCGCCTCCCTCGTCGCTCCTCAAGCGTGTGGGTATGCTTCTTTCACGGTTGGATAATTTGGCGCATGTCCTTGTGTGGAGCAATTCTGAACTCCCGTCTGCCCATGCCCCGGCCTCTATCGACGAGATTGAGTTGCCTCGTGTCAACCTTCGTTTCAGCGCTAGGAGCGAGACCACAATTGATGGCCAGGTGGTGAACCGTTTGTATAGTAACGACTATGACGGGCTGTACATTGCGATTTCAACAGAGGCTCGAGAAATCGCCGAACGGTTGCTTGGATCAATTGCACATTTTATTGTTCTGCAGAATGCCGACAATGACTTGTTTGTGCTCATCCCTGGTTGCGCCTTGCCAAGGCGCCTTCATATGGACGGAGCACATTTGTCAGTGCAGGTGATTCTTGACCGAAGAAACCAAGAATGGATCGACAATATTGGAGAAGTTAGGACTTATCTCTATCCTATCCACAACAGTAGATCATTCCTGGTTACACCATCGCTGGCGTCTTCGCTCTACCTTATGGTGATGTACTTTATTACAGGAGCATACCAAGATGTTTTCAAGATGGTTGAATCGTGTGTCAGTGAAGATTTGAGTGCAGAAGAACAACAAATCTTTAATCAACTTGAATTCTTAGGGAACGATTTCCATCCAGACGCACATGCCTGTCGCTTGAAGCTGTCAGTAGTCACCGTCGGTTTGGGGGCTGACTCGAAGATGAAATGTCCTTGGACTATAGCTGCCGAGATGGAAGAGTACGTTCAGAAGCACATTTATGTTTCTTCGGCGTGTCGTTTAACAACAGAGGAGGAAATGCTATTGTTGCAGCTTTGTACTCCAGAGACCCGTGGTCGATTGTCTCTTACTCTACTGAACCGGAAGGCATTTGTGACGGCAGTTACCAGCCTTGCAAGCTTGCCCGAGGACAAGACGCTCACTGTCAAATTGGGAGTGGAGAAGCCCCCAGTCATCGACAACATGGACTCAGGGTTGGACAAAACTATTTTCACAAACCACAAAAAATTGATGGTCTCTAGTAAGTTATTTGGTGCAGCCTACAACCGACCTGAGGAGGATCAAGGGTCCGGCACCAAGACCGCGTATGGCGGAGCCCGGGCATTGGAATTCATAAACGCTGCGGTTTCTTCTGGAATCGAAATGGCTTCGTCTCGGTACGGATTCCCTCTCATTTACGATTTGATGACGAGTACAGTCAACTTCAAGGTGCACCCGAATGATAGCCCTTACAATTGGGGCCGCATACTATTCCGCCTGTTGCCTCCCTCGGACTACAAAACTGAATCAGCTGAGATTTCTGTACTTAAGATTCTAGCGGAATGTCCTGCTATTGCGCAGCATCCAGAAATCCCTAAGTTCCACATCGACAGTGGTATGAATAAGATCAAAGGAATGTTCCAAGGAAAGGATGCCGTCAGTCGTCTAATCGATCACTTGCACGCGTTTTTGTCGAAAGAAGGCGTTCAGCAGATGGTAACGAACCCTCAAGTGTATGGTGAATCTGTTCCGCGACTTGCTATGATTCTTAGTCGTCCAGATTCATATGCTTCGCACCGTCTTTGGTGCGTGCCTCGCATCAGTGACTACTCCCAATCCACTTTCTATCTGGATGTGCAAAATTGCGCAGCTGTCAATATTCCTTTGAAACAACTGCAGTCTTTTGCTTCCAAGCCGCTGGCGCCCATCAAGCTTGACAATTTTGTTACTTACCTTACGCGGCAACAATTAGGATCGCCTCCCGTTTCTGGGGCGCTCCCCTTTGATGTAAGCACTATTCGATCGTCGCAAACTCACTGCTCTGTAGCAACCATGAATCGAATTCAGACAGATGTCTACAAGTATGCCGAGAAGAGCAACACGGAAGTGGAGGCGACTCTAGTTGGGTTCACGCCAGGAGAAATCCAGTCCTTTCATTCTAATCCCGCGGCTTTGAGCAAGGCCACCGCGCAGCTTTCTAAGTTGAACAAATCCTTGAATCACGCCATGGAATTCGATCGCAAGTCCTTGTGGAATTTAATGAATCGATCGCTGGCGATTGCTACAAGTGACGAGCGAAGTGATACCCCCAACTCTGGTGGGCAAAGTGGAGAAATAAAATTTATGAAATTCAGACTTGGTCAAGTCAGCGAACGTGAACCTGCGGCTTGGTTCGAGTTGCTTGTTGCGTCAATCCTGTCGACCACCGCTGAGCATGACATTCGATCATTGAATCCTTATATGTCGGGGGTCGCATACAAGACTGTCACCAGTCTCACTGTTGTCGCAATGCTGACTTCCATCCGAATTAGTCAGACACATCGAGCACTCACAAGCCTCTCTAAGCTTATTCTGTTGCTGAGGAAGGTAAATGCGAGCAACAAGCCAGCAGACCGGCATACGATTGTACAAGAAATCAAACTGCAATCATCCAAAGTTGCCACGGATATTGCGAACGAGCGGCACTATATGAGGATGAACTCTGCCAATCCCAACTTTATCGAGTTTGATCCTCGATATCTCGTCTTTGAGTTTACGTACTCTTTGATGCTTCGGAAGAGTCAAGTCATTTTGGTCAATAAGCTTATGGCCAGCATCCGTCAGGGCAAGTCGATGTGCCATCAGATGATTATGGGAGCAGGAAAGACCACCGTTGTAACTCCCTTGCTGGCGCTGATGTTGGCCGACGGAAAGTCGCTCGTGACGCAGGTGGTGCCGCATGCGCTTTTGGATTTTTCCAGAGGTGTGATGCGTGAGAAATTCGCTGCTGTCGTCAGAAAGCCTGTGTTCACTTTCCAATTTGACCGCGGCACGCCAATTACGCGAGACCTATACCTCAAACTTTGCAAAGCTCGAGACAGCAAGGCAATTATCTGTGCTACACCAACGAGTGTCAAGTCATTCATGCTCAAGTTTATTGAAATGATGAAAATTTTGGAAGAAAAGAAATTCGGCAGAAAGACCTACAACCCCGGAAACAATGGGATGTTCTCAGCATTTTCACTCTCAGCTATTGCACGTCGATTCAAGGATCAATCTGTCCTGGTCGATATTGATGTCAACCCCCAGGATGTATACTACTGTGCTGAAATCCTAAAGCTTTTCAATACTGGATGCCTGTTGCTAGATGAAGTCGACCTGAGTAAGTTTTTTGTGCATCGGTTTGCTTGTTCTAGTGTGTGGTGCAACTCCTGCCTCACCATTTAGCCTCTTCTTTAATTCGTACCTGTAGTCTTGCACCCCCTAAAGAGTGAATTGAATTGGCCCATTGGACAAAAAGATCCAATTGACTTTTCTAGAACCAAGCTGGGGATGGGTCTCCGCTGGGACATTCAATGGCATGCCTTGGATGCTATCTTTTATTACTCGAAAAGGAAGATGTCGGTGGCTTTCAAGGATAGTCGAGAGGCCATTACTATTCTGGAACAAATTTCGAGTATGATCCAACAAGGTATAGCTGAAAAGCACTTGCAGCAAACACCGCATTTGGTCCTCTTGAACAAGCCATTCTATCACAAAGAGCTGAAACCTCTGCTTGCGCGATGGCAGCTACTATATTTGCGGCAGAAGCGTTTGCCAACTGTCGACGACAAGCACCTCCTCTCGTATATGGTCAATGGCCCATTAAAGGACCGACAAGCTGCATCTGCCGTGCAAGTTGCCTTGGACGATGAGTACATGAAGATGCTGAACTTAAGTCACGACATTTTAAGAAATTATTTGCCACATGTGATGAGTAAGATTGATCGCGTCAGCTTTGGGCTGCTTTCCAAGGGCGACCTAAAGCTCTCGTTGGAGAATGATCCGAATATCTCTTTGACGAGACGACTAGCAGCAATTCCATTCGTGGGAAAGGATATTCCCAGTCGCGCCAGTCAATTTTCACAACCCGATATTGTGATTGGTCTGACTATTCTTGCCTACCGCTACGAAGGCCTGCGTTTTTCTGATTTCGAAAATGTCATGATGGAATTGCGCGATCAGCTTGACGCCGAGTTTGGTCCGCTGCACAAGCGTCCTTCTGCCTTAAGGTACAAGGAATGGGTTGAAGAAGCTGGCGGGAAGGTGCGTGGACCTAGAGAAGGCGAAAAGGAGGGCGGTGAAAAGGGCGACGACCCAGAAGCCTTTCTGCGAGCCCCCATGGGACGCGCCGGCGGACGAGGATCAGACGACATCTGGCCTCTGCACCTACTTGATTTGAAGGATGACCACCACATGAGTGTTACTTACAACCTACTGAAGAATTTACCCAATGTGATGCAATTTTATTTGGATCAACTCGTATTTCCGCTTACCATGGAGCACCACCATGAGAAAGTAAGTGCTTCTGGTCAGGATCTTGGCGGTGACATGTTGTTTGGTCGCCGCGTTGGCTTTAGTGGAACACCAAGTGATTTGCTGCCTGAAGAGCTTGGTCAGTGTCAGTATGACGAATGCGTGGATGGACAAATTTACGATTATCTCATGTCCGAATCCATCGTGTCGAGTCGTTTGTTGCCGTCTGAATGGTCAGTTAAGATGCTTCTTAACGAGATTGCAACAGCCAATCCACCATTCCATGTCTTGCTAGATTGTGGTGCATTGATTACTGGTATGAGTAATCTTGAAGTGGCGAAATACATGCTTCAGAATGGGCTTCCTTCGAATATCGAAGGAGTAGTGTTTTTGGATCACAAAGACAGGAAAATGATCTTGATGCGCCACGGTATGAATGTAGTTCGTTTGAATCAATCTGGAATCCCGCCGCAGAAGCGATTCTCCTTTTATGATCAGATCCACACGACAGGGATGGATATCCATCAAGCTATCAACGCACGAGCGGCTCTCACCTTGGGTAAGGATATGACCTTTCGTGACTACGCTCAGGGAGCTTTCCGAATGAGAGGTATTGGAAAGGGCCAAACGATTGAACTCTTCATCATTCCTGAAGTATTTCGTTTGATTATAGACCAGCAGAATAGAGTTCAAGCAAATTTGGCCAAACAGCAGCAACACCAACAGGCTCAAGCACCAGCCCCGGCACCGAGTTTAAACTCCTACGGCGCGGACCTTTTGTCATTGTCTGATCCACTGTCATCTCCTGCAACATTTACACCCATCACAGGCCAAGCAGCGCAACAAGGACGACAACTCTTGATTAACGTTGCCTCATGGCTTACTGTGAATGGATTGAAATCCGAGAATATGCAATTCCGTAAGAAATGCTCGCTTTGTTGATGTCGTTTGCTTCGTTGCGTTGCGTTGACATGATTCAACTCAACACTCTTTCGATTTGCAGGCATGTTGTGTCATCAAAGCATTGACAATGTGACACGAAAGAAGTGTTATAAGATGTTGGCCAATCATTACCGGGAGCTTACTCAGCTTGCCTTTGCGTCTCGAGTCAAGGAATACCTTCCAAGTAATGCAAGTTCTACAACGAGCGCCAAAGGAGGGCCCAACGACATCGCTGGCGACCTCGAGAATAAGCAAACAGCTAACAGCTTGCTTTTTAATGACGACGCAGACGCCATTCGTTCCGTTGTCTGGGCTGGTACTGGAGGCGGCGTCAACCGGCAGAAAGTCATCGGCATTCCCACTATTCAGGCCTGCATTGATATTCTCACGGAACGTTTGGATTTTACGGTGCAAAACAGTATCCCCATACCTGTGCCTCTTTCCGATACTTTGAGAAACAGCATCCTTCGCCGCAAGGATTTCATCACCACTGATTACGAAAAGGCTGTTGTTGACAAAATCTTAATGGTGTTGGTCAACTCCGAAGGTCTGGCGAAGAAGAAATTCGGAGAGCCATCTGTAGCTGAGCAGGCTGAGGAGGATGAAGACGCCAATTTGCAAAAGGAGCAAGTTGCAGAAGAGGAAGTTCTAAAAGAACAGGAGGAAGAGGAGGAGGAAGAAGAAGAAGAGGAGGAAGAAGAAGAGGAAGAAGAAGTAGTCAACGAACAAGCAAAGAAGAAGAAGTATTCCCGCGACGACGAAAACCCAACGCCGTGGAAAGTGGAATCTCTTGCTTTCAAACAAGGCGAGACAACGAAGTCAGGCCCCCTGTCGGGTATGTTTGCGGACGTCAAGAGCTGGGAGAAGTATTTCTATCCCGCTTCGCAGTTCTCAGTTAAGAATTTTCTCTTTAGCAAGGGAATTTCCCTAGACCTTCCCGACTACATGTTCGTGTCAAGGAATTATTACGAAAAGGGTTGGAGCACCAAGACTCATCGACGTTTGAAGAATATCATTGTCACCATGGACTTTGTTCCCTCCAAAGCGGCTATTGAAGAGATTGCTGCGGTAGGAAAACCATTTTCGGACGAGCAAGAAGCAAGTTTGAAGCGCGCTTTCCTTGGCACAAACAACGAGAGTCGAGGATCCATATCCGTTACAGAACTCAAGGAGGTCCTGCGAGCTGTAGATGTTGACGTTGACGGGGAAGACGGTGACAAGTTCTTCGCACAAATGCCGAACTTGCAAGGCAGATCTATTACGTTTGACGAGCTGAAGCACTACTTGACCCAGCGAATGTTCTATAGAGTACAGGCAGGTCGTCACTACGTCGCATTATCACTCTTTGAGGCCGAATGTATGCGTGCTGTGATCCATCAACAATCGGGTCTTTCGCTCATTCCAGGCAATGATACGACTGTCGCCTTGCGAACAGAAAAGACTTGTCTTGATTCTACGTATGGCTACGACCCTGCCCAGAGCTTCCAAGATTCTACTGCTTACAGCTGCTACCGCTTCTTGGACAGCCAAGTCGCCTATCAGCCACGAGAACTCAGTTTGCTTCTTCGTGCTCTGCAGAACAACAAGTGCGAGAAACGATACAATTTCTTTTGCGAAGTTCGAAGCAATCGTCGAAGAAAGCAGAAGGACCCAGCAACAACAGCCTTGTCAAAGGTCTTTATTACAGCTGACGAGCATCATCTATTGAACTACAAGATTGCGGCTGGAAGGATAACTGCTCTGCTAAAGTCGCGTGGTATGTACCCCAGAGATTGTTTTGCCGCCATTGATCGTGACCGAGACGGTCTATTGAATCTGGAAGATTTGAAGCGTGGTCTGGACTGGCTAGGATTGAAGATTGACCATGTTGTCCTGCTTGGTTTTGTCAAAGAGCTTGACAAAGATAACGACGGCATGATCAATCTAGATGAGTTCAAGGCAGCTGTCGGTTTTGAAGATGACGGATCTATGGCTCAAAATATGCAAGCCTTTAACGGTGGCATGCCGCTGCCTCCCATGCCTTCTGATGATCAAGCAAAGCAAAATGTGAAAATCCCAGAACCTGTCCTTGCCGCCATCAAGGTCAAGGTGAAGAAAGTGACCAAGTTCAACCAAATCTGGACGAGTCAGGGCAGCATGAGTCGCCAAAAAATTAGTATTTGGGAACCGGTGGTGTCCGGCACAATTCTTCGCCAGAACAAGGTCTCCATTTCCATGGGTCACTTCCACGGTAAAAATTATGACAATCCCAACCGTGATAATGCAGAGCGGCTCTGTTTGGAGGTGACCGACACGACGGGGAGCTGGGTAGGAGGAAGCAGTTGGTTGCCCCATGTGCTCAACAAATACATGCCTCATCCTGCACGATTCCGTCAGGCCTGGAGTATCTCGCACGGAAGCAATCCATTTTATGCTTGGGAGCCTGTTCCTCCTGGCGACGAGTTTGTTGCTCTGGGCTTTGTAGGATCCAAGACCGATAAGCAGCCGGATATAACTTCAGTTCGTTGTGTACCTCGCGATTGGTGTAAGGAGACTGGTTTTATGCAAAAAATTTGGGACGATAGTGGATCATCTGGACGTCAAGGAAGCATATGGGTGTTCAATCGTTTGTACCTGATCGGCTTTGTTAGTGGCAGCGACCCACCGCAACGAAAGCCTTATGACCTCAAGTCGCGTCGATTTTTCCTCCGACAGTTTTCGGACAATTACACTGCGCCAAAATAAATAGGGCGTCTAGAGCGATATAGTAAAAATATATGTTTACACAAAATTATTATAAATCGAATATTGTTCACTATCCCAGTATCGAGTTTGGCCAAGTGACCGTTGCATTTGTCGCACGCGTATGCTGTAGTAAGAATGCAATGTACTCGTTTTTCGAAATAGTAATTGATTTCTGCTTTATCCTTGGTTTTGTTCCATTCACTAGTAGTGAACTTAACCAAATCAATAAGGAATGTAAATTGTTTCTATGCCAAATGGCTAGAACATTGGTAGAAAAATTGGCGGTATCAGTTTCTTTCTTTTGTGCATCCACTTTTGTTGCGTAACACGTTGCGAGAGATACAATCGCATGATACATGATTGAAACCCTGATGGTTTAGTCTACATTTCTAATCTCACTCATGTTGTTGCTGTCGGAGTCGGACTCATCATCGCCTCCTTCATCTTCGTCAACCTCGTCGTTGCGACCGAATCTCATGTGTACTTCCATTGCTATTCCTCTGCCTCCACCCGGTACACCCTATTGCATGATGAAAAAATCCAAATGTTAGCCGAATTAAAACAACAGAAACCAAAACAAACAACATGTAGAACATCCGTACCTCCTGAGGACCGCCCTCAGCGATAATCGTCAGCATCCTTGGCTCCAAGTCCATCTCTTCATTGTCAGAATCATCGTCATCATCTGCTCCTTCATCTTCGTCATCGGAATCGACCACGCGTGCACCCATCTGTGCCATCATTTCGGCAAACGTCCGAGGGTTTTGTCCTGCCGCTTGCCGTCCTCTTTCGTCTCGGACTCCCGCTGCCAATTCCACAAATAGATTCTGAAGTAGATTTTCCATACCATCCACCCCAACACGCCCAAATGTACGACCCACACCTTCAGCGTTCCGACTAACGTCGTCTTGTGTGACTGCTGGATAGGACTGAAAACGGGGGTTCTCAGAGAGACAGTAAACATCTCTTTTCAGAGCCGGTGCTAAGTCCAGCACTGCCATGTCTTCAATAGCGGCACCATGTTGAGTGCAGTATCCTCCATGAATCAAAACATACGAGTTAAACTCCCCAAACTGGGCGCCTACTGCCGTGAATCGGGCCGGGGGCAACATACCATTGTTTCCTAGATTTGGTCGGAAGAATTCGTTTGTGGCAAGGTCAAAAGCTAGGAGGTGATTGGTGGAAGGTCGACCGGAACCACAAGCTACAATCATGGTATCTGGACCAACTTTGAATCCCATGTGACAGCGTCCGAGGCACAACTTTTCAGGCCCAGTCAAGCTATTGATGAAATTTCGAACAGATGGCTCGTTGCTTTGATATTTGGCAGCGTCGTCTCCATTTTCATTGTTGTTCTTGTTATCGCTGTTGTCCCCATGAATCTCTTCCGTGTTATTGTCGTCATTGTTGTCGTCTATGTCTTCATCACGAGGTTCGAGTGGTGGCATCTCATCACTCATAGAATTGTCCGGATCGTCATCTTCGGCACTGTTATTGCAATCACCAGCATCTTGATCGTCATCGTCATTGTAATTTCGAATCAACTTCCACTGCCAAGGCAGCGATTGTTGAAATGCACTGGCATCATTTGCCGTCTCAACATTCCAATTGGAACCCATATCTAATTCCCATACTTCCGCATTGTCCCTGCCCGAGCGCAACAGATTAGTACCGCTGCCTCCTCCCATCATGACCAATCGGTTTCGTTTCTCATCAAGTATCATGGAATGTCCATGTCGAGCGGTTGGTTTGCTGGTATCCAATCCGTGTGTAACGGTTTGGGGAAACCACGTCCAAGTTTGCGTGTCCAAAATGGACTCTCCGCGGATACATCCATCACTTGTCATTCCTCCCACGACAAGTAAAAAGCGACCAGCAATGAGAGTAGCAGTATGGTAGGCTCGTGGCAAGGCAGCAAGTCCCTGGGCCTGAACGACTTGCCACGTTGCTTTGGTGGCAGGTGCGAAGCGATCATTATCCGCAATATTTGTAATCGTCAAGAGTGCAATTTGATCACATTCTCCCATGTAGCCACCTCCACGGAACCCACCAAACCGTACGGCACGATGATCGTCCAGTGCTGTGAGGGAGGCTCCGTATACGTGGTACAAACTCGGACCTGTTGTTTCTCCTGGTCCATGCCAAACACCGCGACGTGCATCCTCCTCATCTGCTGCAGCATTGACATCCTCCGATGGAAGAGATGAAGGAGAAGGAGAAGGCAAAGACGACGAATGTCGCCATACGGGTTCCGTGGTGGGTATGATCCGACGCCAATCACCAAAATAAAGCGATGCTGTTTCTTCGGACATCATCATCGTGGTGGTTGTGGTTGTGGTGGTTGTTGTTGCTGCTGTAGGATTCACCGGTAACAGTCCACAGGTTGTCGTATTTAACAAATAAATATTGGGATCATCGGTAAAGCCACCCGTGATACACACAGTTTTGTGGTTGTCGCGACCAACAAATGTACAAGCCAAATGTCCTTCGCGTTCTGGAGGACTTGAACTTGATGAAATAACAGGAATCCATGCAACAGAAGGCAATTTTTGTACGTAGGCTTGCAATAGATATTGTTGTTTCACAGTTAATGTTGCTCTATTATGATGTTGTTGTTGTTGCTGTTGTTGTTGTTGTTGAACACAACAACGACTGCTGCTGCTGCTGCTATCGCTATCGCGATTTAATAGAACGTTCCAGAACGAATCCGATTGGGACAACTTGTAAAAACGTGAATGCGTCGACAATAACTGAAGCAAATCAGGAACAGGCAAAAGAGCTGCCAAATTCAAAATACATACATCCGGAAGGTCTAACAGAGTAATTGTTGTTGTCATGATAATGTTGTTTGGTTTGGTTTGGTTTGCAGTTGGTTGAAGATGAAAAAAAAAGAAGATTATTTTTTTGCTTTGACAACAGGAGTTCTCGAAAAACAGTTTGTCTGTGTACTGGAAAGCTTGGATGCTGGTGGATCCAACGTATTGCTATATTATGGCGGGACAGCACAGCACAGCACAGCACAGCACAGATAATCTCTTCTTCAATGCTAATAGTAGTGTGAACTATTAGTACTACAGCAGTTATTGCTGCCAAGAAAAGAGCAAATAATACTACTACTAATAATAATACTAGTCTACTAGACTACTACTACAAAAAATAATAATGGAGTGTGTGTGGTTTTGATCTGGCTCAGAAAGAATTGAGATATGTAGTATCTTTGTCGAAACAAACTAGGTCTACCGTACTCTAATCATTAAAAAAACCAAAAATGAAATTATTGGAGACGCACACCTACTAGCTAGACGTCACTAAAAAAAAACATTAACCTTATCCAAAATGTCAGAAAATTACTGTAGATTCTTTTAACGCCGTAGTAGACCTAGTACTAGTAGGGTCTAGCTAGTAGTAGTAGTAGTACAGTAGTAGTAGTACCACTGGTAGTAGTACTACTGTTATTCCTTATTAATACTACCAGCACCAGCATACTTAACAGGTACTGATACCAGGTACCAGCCACACTTCAGAGTCTACTACCTGGTACCCCCAGCCAGCAGGTACAGTACTAGTGGTACACGAAAGATGTAGTGACCCAGGCTTAAACAATCATGTTTAATTAAAGTTAACACAGTGACCAATTGAGCAGTCCAGTAAGATCGAAAATGCCAATCCTGCCAGAAAGGTTTTAAAAGTCAAGTGATTATTTACTTCGAATTTCAGCCACCATCATCATCATCTCTACCTGGTACACGCATGTGCCACCAGGTACAGTAATGCTGTATTGCGGTAGGTACTAGCTAGGCACCTTATGTACAGCTGTATGTATCTTCATGCGGAAACTAATAAACGCATTACTTTTAGTTTTTAGTAGCATTGATTCCAGCAATAATTTAATCCTATTATCCTTCTCATAAACACTCTGCTACTAACACTCCAGCTACCAGCAGTGATATATCATAGCATCATAATCCCCCTTTCAAACTTCAAACCCAAAAGAAGAAGAGCTTATAGTTATAAATCGACTCTGAACCACAACAACCATGATGAAGTCTAACCAAAGAACGAATCAGACATCAAGGATGACGACCGAAGTGGTGGAAACATCAGTTCAGGATAGTACGAATTGCCAGCCAAGAAGCAATAGTACTAGTACTACTAACAACAACCACAACCACAACGACCACGACAACAACGACAACGTCGTTACTGATGATGAGGCCAAGACCATGGAGAAAGTATTGCAACAGGTTGATCGTTGTCGAACCAATGAAATTGCAGAAGCACAAGCAACACAACCTGTTCGAAGAGGTCAATCGGTCGTCACAACCCATAATAACGACAACCCCAAACATAGCAAACAAGGGAAAGAAGAAAGCATCAACAACAACAAGAACGACATCATCATTTGTGGCGACGATGTTTCGACACCTCAACGACCTACTTCGCGACAATCGTCTTTTGATTCGCGCAAGTGGGAACTTCGAGTTTCCAAGCAAGAGGCCTTGGCAATGAAAAACAATAACAACAACAACAAAAGTTTGGATGCTCATTCTCATTCTCAGCAGCAGCAGCAGTTGGGTGTGGCGAATTCAACTACAAATCCTGTGACTACAACAACTACTACTACTAGTAGTAGTATTAGTAGTAGTGCGGCAAGTGTCAACACCAACACTACTGGTACCGAAACCTCCTTGATAGGTGCCTTTCGGATGCGACCTTCTTCGATGGCGACTTCCGCAAGAGAGTACGATCCCAGTGATGATTATCCCACCGACTTGAATGCTGCTAGTAGTCATCATCAGCGGCAGCAACAGCAGCATCACGGTCAACGTCAATCAAATAATAATAATAATAATAATAACAACGAACGAGGACTCATGGTAGACATATCGGAAAAGGAAGCCAGTCGGCAGCGAAATGGTATCGGTGACGATATCCTGATTGAAGCAACACTGGTGGCAGGTGATGAAGCTACTCCTGCGACTGCAATGAAACCACCCACAATCGTTCCAGAAGAACCAGAATTAGTCACGGCTGAACCCATGACGGCGAAGCAATTACTGGATCCGTACGAGGATGAACATGTCTTTTCTTTACAAAAGAAAGAGAGCGAGATCCAACAAAAGCACAAGTATCGCATGATCATTGCGGGTCTGTTGTGTCTCTCTGTAACCTTTTTGCTCGTGGCGGGTATTGCCTTGGGTGTCTCCTTGAACAAGAACAACGACGATGATGACAACAGCAATAATAAAGAAACAACGCCTGTCGTGTCCGTTCCATTGACTCGCAAAACACTGCCAGCCTTTTCACGGGCAGCTCTGGATGATCCCAATTCACCTCAGTCAAAAGCTTTTGCTTGGTACGAAAAGGATATACCGTCATCATCCAATACCGACCTAATATCCTACTTTCCCCTCCAGCGTTTTGCCTTGGCTACCATGTATTATGCTCTTGCTGGTTCTGATTGGACGGAGCAAGAATTATGGTTGGAAGAAAACACAGATCCCTGTGATTGGTATACAACCTATCATGCCCAAATCTGTACTCGGGGAGATCGCAGAAGAAATCTTCGCATACTCCAAGGCGGAAATTCTGATGGAACTTCACGTCGATACTATCAACAGTTGTCCTTGTTCGAGAATAATCTGGTGGGGACGTTGCCACCAGAACTGAGCCTGCTCAGCAAGTTAGACGTTGTGAATCTTCACGGCAATTCCATCTCCGGAGCCATACCCTCCGAGCTCGGTTTGTGGCAAGATGCTACTCTGGTGCAGCTGACCAACAACTCGTTGACTTCCACACTCCCAACGGAACTTGGTCAGCTCTCACAAATTAAAACACTAACCTTTGCCTACAACCAAATCACTGGTGTCCTTCCAACCGAACTGGCGCACTTAACGACCATGGAAGTATTTTCCATGTCGAACAATAGATTACAAGGGACCATCCCTACCGAGTTTGGGTTGCTTTCAAATCTCGAAGGCTTGTTTCTGTACGAAAACCCCGAGCTTGGTGGAACCTTGCCCTCCCAGTTGGGCGAGCTCCGCAAACTCAACTATTTGCATCTCGACAATGTACCACGTCTGGAAGGAAAGCTGCCAACTGAGTTAGGATTGCTTCCAGATGTACAAGACATTCAATTACACCACACCAATATAACTGGTTCTATTCCCTCTCAGCTAGGGCAATTGTCACAACTCACCAGTCTAGCTCTGCACGACACGAGACTTACAGGTGCAGTCCCCACTGAAGTTTGCGCTCTCAAAGAAATTGGCGTACTGCAAGAGATTTCCATTGACTGTGAAATGGTAAAATGTACTTGCGAGTGCGATTGTACACGGTCGTCTTCGGGTACCAAATCATCAATTACAAATGTACCAGTAGTAGGAGAAGATTCAACGACGACAGGCTTGGAGTTTATCACGGATGCCCCTATCACTGTGAGCGATCAAATAGAGTCGTCGATAACACAAACAACATCCTTGCAGGTAGGTCCTGCCGATGATCCATAGAATAAATGTTATGTACTCGCAAAAGCATTTTTACTTTACTCTCCTTTGTATTTCACCGAGACCATGCAAAAAATAATCGTTGCGGCGTTCAAAAATAAAAAAAAAATGTTTGCTTCTAGGCCTATAAATCCTATTCTCTTTTGGCCTCTCTTTTGGCAGCCATCTGCTGACGAATACTTTGAATAATATCAGCATTGGTAGGTATTGGTTTCTTCCATGTCATATCTGCCCCCGATGCAAAGAATTTTTCATCGAGATCATTCCCAGAGCAACCGATAACAACGGCTGTTACATTTGAACGTCGAAGGGCAATGATGACATCAGTCCCCACCAGTACACCACCAGCCTCTTGCATGAACTGATCCATTATAATAAGATCAAATGATTGCGATTCACATATTCGCAAGGCCTCTTCCCCAGTTGCTGCTTCTGTGATGGAGCAATTAGGTGCAATGCACTTCTGGAACCTTCTTTTGAGCATCATCCTATTCATCTTGATATCATCCGTTATCAAAACTTTGATTGGTTCCTCCAGAGGATTTTTACTGTCCGACACTTTCTTCTCCAAAAGATCAAGCTCCCTCATAGATAGCCGCGATTCGTCGCACACCTTCAGTGGCAAAACGGCAACGCAATCCGTGCCTGGTTTGATGGTAGGATCACTTTCAAAATATATGGATCCTCCCATCAAGCCAACAAGCTGCTTTGCTATGGACAATCCCAGACCAGATCCTGGTGCCCCTCCTCTTGTAGTAAATCGTTCGAAGAGATCCGTTTGGTCTTCTTTTGGAATGCCAGGTCCTGTGTCAGAACAAATGAACTTGAGGACTTCTCTGCCGCCCTTTTCTTGAGTTGTCCATTCAGCTGAAATGGTAATGGAACCTGTCCTCGTATGCTTGATAGCATTTGAAATAAAGTTTGTCAATATTTGCTGAATCCGTTTGGCGTCTCCAAAGACCCAATCCTTGTCATCCGATATTCGTGTAACATCCACAAGCCAAGCGACGTCGTGAACAACAGCTGGAAGGAACATTTTGTGAACATCGGATAGCAGCTTTTTGATAGAAAAGGGGTTTGTCAGCAGTGACATCTTGCCCTCCTCCAATTTTCGGCTGTCCAACAAATTTGTTATAATAGATTGCATGAAGCTACTGCAAAGCTGCATGGATGCTACCAACTCCTTGGTTTCTTCTGAAATGTTGTCCGGCATGGTATGCAGAGCACTGTCAATAGCTCCCAGTGGATTGCGTAATTCGTGGGCCAACGCTGCAGTGAGATGCCTTTCCAGTTCAACCTTCTCTTTTTCTGCAGCCGTATTTCCAACCATGGTCATGTGAGTTTGCTTCTGCAGCAGTACTGTGTAAATCAAGGCAGCAATAAAAAGAGCAACAGCAAAAATGGAAATAACTACTATAACATGCTGCGCAACATGCGACTCCTCGTATTGAATGGTTATCACCCATTCATTGTTTGTTGTTTCTAATACTGTCGACACTTCCTTTCGTTTGGAACCAAACCCCGCCGATTCAGCCAGCGCCACGACCTGCACGTCGTAGTCTTGCGTAGTATCATTGAAGTTGAAATCTGTTCGAGTAAGTTGAAACTCATAGCCATCGCCACGAAAGCGCTCGTGCATACCACTCCTTTCAACTAGAGCATCCCAGTTGATCAGAGCAGTCGCAAACCCCCAGCCCGGATATTCTTCACCGTCCACGATTACGAAATGAGTTCGACTGACCACTGGAAGACGAACAATAAAGTACAATCCGCAGGTCGGACACTGCAAGAGCTCTCGTGGTCCCACAATTCCTATTTCTTCCTGTTCTAACGATGTACGGGCAATATATTGATGAAATGGATCATTCAGCAAATCGACCCCCAAAGCTCCCGTGCTGTCCAGATAGGTTACTCCGTCGGAAAAGTCTTCCGTGTTGTTCATGGGATGCAGCAGGCAGACGACCCCCTCCGGGGCCAATTGAATGTTGTGCAGGACCCCATCCATTTTGGCATTGGACTTGATAGAGGATGCAATCTCCGTAAACCTCTGGACCAAAGTGGGATCATCACAAACTCCTGTTATGTTTCGGATGGCGTTGTGAGCGCTACTACCGGTGTTGTTCAAGAATGGCAATGCTCCCGGTTCCCCAGGGGACTTGATCTTATCCGGCAAGTTCGCAAAGGGGACCAAATCGGTGGCAAATTGGGCCATGGTAAAAAGGGGCATAATGGCAAAGTCCAATTCTTTGGAAAAGAAGTCACCCGTTTCCTGAGCGAGATCCACCATACTGTCTTGCAGGTCTTCTTCTCGCGCCTGTTTTACCAAGAAATAAAAAGCAAGACCTGCTCCTGCCAAGATAGAAAATACCAAGATACTCACCAATAAAATTGGCCACTGAGAATGCATCCAAGCATCGCACAAGTCGCTGGCTTTGTCTGACATTTGCTTCATTCTTCGGTGCTGATTCTTACCGGTGCTATCATCCTCGGCTTTTCGGGACTGTTCTCTAACATCATCTGGGTCTTGCTGTATCCTGCTGGTGTCCTTACTTTCGCTGCTGGAGGTCTTATTAGTGCAATCACCATTGAGACGCCTGAGACTCACCCCATCCGCCCCGCCCTCTACCTGCGATCGAGCCGGTGCTTTCTCCACAACACGGGCTTCTGTATCATCATCTACAAGAAAACTGTTCGCGTAACCAGAGTGAGGCCGACGGTAGAGATATACAGAAGGATTCGCCATACTTAAAATTCTGGGGTCTCTTCTGCTAATAGAACCAGGTATACAGTATGATCTTGAGGACAGCAAGCAATATTCTGTTGATCAGGAGGATACGAATTACGGTACCAGTACTAGTACGAATGCACACAACTAGTAGCTAGTAGAGTAATAAATAATACCAGTAAGTCTACTGTAGTTACCACTCCTCCGAGTGGTACCACCACCCACCACTAAGTAGCTACTACTAGTAGTACTGGTAACCGAACCACCGTGACGAAACTTTTTCATGGCATGACACATCAGGTGGTCTTATGGATTAAGAGCTTTACTACTAACCAGCCGGTGTGGTGGCCAAATTAAAAAATTATATTAATCAGGGAAAATGATTTTTATTAAAGAAGGCATGTCGGCCATCCTGTGTCCTAATTAATGAGTTCCCCGTCAGCGAAAACCATTAATTGCAACACGACTTATTTTTGTACACAACATGTGCACTACTACTACTAAAACTGCACTGGGCACCACGGCTGGCTGCACTCGAAGAGCAACTAGTAGCTAGACCTACCATTCGCTGCGCTGGACGCCGTACGGGGAGCAGCAGCTACGTAAGGGATAACCGAGCAGAAAGAAGCCTACTGCGTAGTGCTAACTGCCTACTGCAGCACTACTAATGACTGGTATGGTATTAGCTACAGTAGCTAGTACCAGTAGTAGGAGTGGTAACACTAGATCTAGCCCACTTTAGCTACTAGTAGCCTATGCAAAAGGAGCACGGCAAGAAGTGGCAGATCAAGATAAAAAATGGGAACTGCAAGTTCCTGAGTTCCCGCCATCTCAACTACCAAGGTGAGGGGGGGGCTCGAATAGAGCTGCATGTTATGCGAAGCGCAGGGTGTTGTGCAAACTTCAGTAGCACACTCTGCCCGAAACTCAAACAAGAAATTATTTATTTTCACGGGTTTTAAACTGGGGCCGCTGCAGCGAACACCATTAATCAAAGACATCATCAACCACCAACAGCACAAAGCAAACCGTACTAGACTAGTCTAATAGCTAGTGCTGTATCTGACTAAACCTTCCCAGTCCACTGCTTCGTACAAGTACATGAATCCTCAAGCTCCAGTAATCACTATTACTATTGCAAACATAATTTTTCGCCCATAACTTTACTGTTTGCTGCATACGAAGCTTAATACCTTGAAATCACCTCAAATCCACACTCATCCCTCCATCAAACATCAAACCCCGACCACTACTGCTACTGCTGTTGTAACTACTACGTTTTATTTGTTCAGAATAATGGTGCAAGGACTCGCCTTCTTATCTAAGAAATCATGGCATACCAAGAATTTGGCCAACCAAGAAAAAGTATGGATTGCCGAACAACGCAAAGCCGCGGAAGAAACCAAAACGAAGGAACTGGCGCGACAAATTCAACAGGAACGGGAACGAGAGGAATTCGATCGCTTAGCCGGCAAAAAGACGCACTTGGATCGGGGCATAGATTGGATGTACCAAGGTCAAGCAGCCGTGGGAGAAGATGGTGATCAGAAACCATCAGCTTTGGAAGTGGAAGATGCCGAAAAGAAGGCGGAAGAATTCTTGTTGGGCAAGGAATATCAAGCACCCGGAGGACGGGCACAAGGCGATTTCACCGAAGGAGCCAACGAAGGTGTTAATGCTGTGATTCATTTGGAACAGCGCGGAGCTGCTGCAGCAGCGGCGGAAGCGGCTAAAAAACCATCTGCCTACGGACCTGCTGCTGGTGCGGAATCATCTGTGGCAGACCGGAACGAAGCCTTTCGGCAGCGTGTCGAAGATCCCATGTTTCAAGTCTCGCAAAAGGAACGTGCGAAGAAAAGCGAAGCACAAAAACAACAAGCCTTGTACGAACGAGTCGTAGGACCCGTGAAAGATAATGATGATGATGGTGGTGGTGGTGATGATGATGATAGCAACCATTCGAGTCGTGTAGGGAAGAAAAAATCCCAGAAGCGAGACAAAAAGGAACGTCGTCGTCGTCATCGCAAAGAGTCCAAAAAGAAACGAAAGCGGCACCACCGTCATCGTACTGATGATGATAATTCTTTAGATGGTGGAGACGATCGGTACGAAAGAAAGCGTCATCGGCATCGGCGGGATGATTCGAGCAACGACGGTTCAGAGGGAAGTCGCCGCAACCGCGATTCTCGCGACCACCACCGTCGCCGCAAAGAAGTATCTCGGTACGACTCGGAAGATTCGGATGGTGAAGCACACAGGAAAAAGCGGTCGAGATCGAGGGACCGCGGTCATGGCAAGAGCAGCAAAATGCTACATGATGACAGCAGGCGCAGCCATCGCGATCGTAGTCGTTCGCCAGAAGAAACGAGGTACAGTAGTAGCCGCCGACACAAACACGAGGATCATACCTCTAATCACCGAGACGACAATATCAAAAATAATCATAATACAGATTTGAACCGACTGCATAATGGACCTGCCAAAATGGAAGGTTTCGGATTGCAAGGAAAAGCGGCAGCATCTATCAATACGAAAGATTTGGGCCCGAAGCAGGATTTGGTGCGGCAAAAGAGACAGACCGCAGAAGAAGAACGCCGTCGAGCGCGGGAGCGTGCCTCCTCAAGACGGACTATGACGGCAGAAGAACGGGCCCAGGCGCTGAAAGAAATGCAAGCGACCGCCGAAGCACGAACGAGAGAAACCAAGCGTCGCTCTGACGACGACGACGACAATAACGAAGCGCCTCAGAGCAGCAAGGCAAGCTTTATCAAGGAGTTGAACGAACAAACTCACGGTCTCAGGGCCAGCGGAGGAGCTCACTCCTTATCGGCGCGCATGGCGCAAAACAGAAATACACAACAACGTCTTCAGGATGACAACTTCTTGTAGGCTATAGTGTGCTGTCAGTACATGAACACGATATGATTATTTGTTCATAGTAAACATTTCCTTCATAAAAAAACATACATAGCCTTCCTGCAGTATTTCAACTTGCTTCTACATCGTTCATTCTCGCACTGATCGGTACTTTCGAAGTTTGTCCATTCAGCTTATTCTGGTTGAATACCAGGACTGGTTCTTCTTCGCCAGCGTCCTACGCCACACTTCAATCGCCGCTTGCTAGATACGGATACAGGTTTCTTCTTAATTATTTCAAGTTCAGATTGCGCCTTTTTCAGCTCAGCTGCTGCATTAGAAATCGATGTGCTTACTTTCTCCAACTCGTGCTGCTTTGCTTCGCATTTCCTTCTAGTAAGGTTTTCGTTGTACCCCATCATTGCTAGTAGCATTTGGGTTCTTGAATCGGAAGCTTCGTCACTGCCTGTTGAGCAATGCAACGGTAGCTTTTCCTCTCTATTTGGTATCTCCAGTGCCTTTGGAAATCTCTGCAAAATTTGCATGATTAGCTCGTTCGAGCTGTTGAATTGAATGGCCAGATGAAGTGGAAGATTTCCGTTTGTATCTGCGGAGGACAATCCATTTGGGTAACTTTTAACCAATTCCTCAACGACTGTAAGAGGAGCACCGTAACAAATCGCAGCGTGAAGGGGCAGCTGACGCCACAGGAATTCTCCCTCTTCGCCACGACAAACGACCCACGTCTTTGCCTGGTCAGGGGCAGAAAAATATGTCTCTGGTGTATCGAATGATAACGCCTGCGGTAGTTCTGGCAGTAGGATCGATTTTGGTTGGAGCAGGTAAATGACGCCATTCCAATCAGCTTGTAGAATCGCATCAAACAGGGG
>Ga0210036_1001736_pt1 | contig 24108 bp, 16 predicted proteins | sample CryGeymeta201515_FD_185469 | JGI IMG/M metagenome (GOLD analysis project Ga0210036, IMG submission 185469) | Groundwater microbial communities from Crystal Geyser aquifers in Utah, USA - Crystal Geyser metaG 2015-15 (SPAdes) (version 2) | ecosystem: Environmental > Aquatic > Deep subsurface >...
GACTTCCTGGGGCAGGAGGAATTGGTACATTGCAAGTAACCCTCAACGAGCTGCCGGACGATGAAGCGTGTTGCTAGCTGTCATCATTTTCGAATACAATACGACAGTATCTGCTTTTGACAACGAACAGACTTGGAAGAGCTGAATGTCGCGTTTTCTGTATATCATACAACTTGAAACAACTTATAATAAAGCAGCTTTTCGTTTTCACGAAAGTCAAACTCTTTGTTTTCAGCCTAGGATTCTTCACAGATAGTCCTGTGTGCAACGCATTATGACGCGAAATTAAATGCAGTACCGCAACAACTGTGACTCTACTTCATAGTCACTGCTTATCAGATAATCAGCGTTCAAATGAGACAGTTGTCGTAGTTCGCAGAGGACTACTTTCTATCTCCATCTGCTCCAAAGTGGAAGCCAATGCGTCCGAGTCCCCCTCTTCGTCCTCGTCTCCGTTGTCAGACCCGAGCGGCATACTCGACAGGCGATGAGTAAGATTACCGGCAATGCGCTCCCTGTACGCTCCTGGCTCGGCTTTGACAATGAAGTACGTGATAGCACCAAAGACAAAGAGTGTAAAAATGATTGATGAGCTTGTCATAGCCTTGAGTTCGGCTTTGTATTGAGAGCCCTGTTTTGTTACCGCGTTATAAACAGGTACATTTGCAACCAACGCAAAAGAAACTGCGCCCCGTATTCCAGCCAAAAGCAGTAACATCTGTGTTTTTGCGTCGAGAAATCGCTTGGCCGTGCTCGCACGAGAGTCGTCGTCTGGGTCGTCCTCTTCTCCGGTTGGTGGGTCGTCAAGGTGACCACCGAGAAGAGGGTCGTTCAAGGTGGTTCGAGCACTCCGGGGAAACGCGCCTTCGCTAGCTGTGTGATGGATTCCGGTATTATCGGCTGGAGTAGTGAGATCGCTCCAGACTCTTCGCAAACACCTCAACAACATTCCCTCGACGTCACAACAGACGCAGAGATTGATCAAGCCACTGATGACTATTACCATACCAAGCCGACTGAAAATGCACCCAAAAATCGCAACCCCGTTAAGCTTCCATTTCCACTGATTCTTGTCATTGAAAAGGAACAAGCCCAAATATGTAAAAATGGCCGTTTCCATGATATCTGATATCACACGGGCCACAAAGTCGACTTGATGCCGCGATTTGGACAGGATATGGCCTCTGCCAGAGAACGTCCTCGACCAAGCCAGCCTAAGTCTTTCGCAATATGTTGGTTCCGAAGGAACCTCTGGGGCCTCCCGAAACAAATCTCCTTCACTGTGTATTCGTTGGCCATCCAAGCATCGAAGTTGTATGAAATCAATCCACTGTCCTTCTTCCGATTGATTGCCACCAACGACATAAAAATCGAGAAAGAAGGCCATGGTCATGATAGCGATAATACCCGAAAGATTAAAGAAATCACTTAGGTAAAATCTGTGACGAAACGGAGAAAGGCAAGTGAGTTTTCATTTCTCAGCTCACTTCACAGCCAATGGCTACTAAGGCACAGCAGCAGCAGCTGGAAACAAACTTACGGAATAAGAGCCCAGGAAAAGAAGATTGCAACTTCCGTAACAGCCGAGTGTCTGCCGTAAAGATTGTAAAAGTAGATGGCACAGCAACTCCCGCACACGACTCCAACCAGAATCGATCCAAATGTGATTCCAATGAAGCGCAGCATGATCTCCGACATCATTTTCCTGTCCACAGCGGAGCCTGCCTTCAAATGCTTGACCAGAGTATCAAACAGTACAATAGCCACACCATCGTTTAGGAGACTCTCCCCAAAAATCAATGTAAACAACGTATCCCGTTGGCTAACACCAACGCTGGCGAGAGTCCCTAGCGTCGCTACTGGATCAATGGAGGAAATCAGAGCTCCAAACAAAAGAGAGTCCAACAGTGGAAGATGTGTTCCCTTTCCCAACCCACTCAAGTAATAGGTGACCATTCCTACAGCAACAGCACTGATGACGGTCCCGAAGACAGCAAAGCTCAAAATAGGAAACAAGTCTCTGCGGAAAGATCGTTTGTCGATTGTCAGTGCCGACTGAAAGATAATTGGTGGCAATAATATATGCAAGAACAAATCATTGTCAAAGGTCAACTTTTCTGCTACCACGGCTGGGGCAATGAATCGACAAATAATTCCCACCAAGGCCCCCACCAAGACATAGATGGCTGTATCGGGCAACCAATCCAACCCCATTCCCTGATGAATGAGTGACTTGACAATGCTGCACACTACCAACACGCCTACAATGCCCAGCAGCCGCCCAGAATTCAGCTCTGGTTCGCGACAATGAATACTGTAGTATTGATAAATGGATTTGCAACACTGCCATTCTTCGTAAAAATCGTCCATCAGGACATCATCATCTGTTGAATTGGTACTATCGGGTTTGTGATGATGATGATGGTGCTTCTTCGTCGTTTTCATTTCCCGTCTTTCATGGACGGCAAAAATGATAGTTTCGGTATCCTTCTCGCAATCGGCTGCCTCGTAGGCATTGAGCATGCCCTGACATTCGTCTTGAAAATCCGTCGTCCCGTTCAGAAATTTGCTCATGTACGTTTTGCATGTTTCATCGCGGGTAACATCATCATTCACGGGAGATAATAATTGTACCGTGCTATCCAGATCCAATGTTGTTTTTGTTTTTGTTGTTGTTGCTGTTGTTGTTGTTGCCTGCAAGAATCGTGTATTCTGTGCTTCCGAGTAATAGAAAGGAGTAAGATCAGCAACATTATTATTACTGTGTGTTGTTGCGTCTTGATCTTGGTTTATACTGCCATATTTCAACACAACAAGAAGACAGAGACAAGAAACGACACAGGTAGCCGAAATCACCGGCAAGATCTTGCCAGGAAGACTCCTGCAGTCTTGGTGGTTGTGGAACTGCCCCTTGTCCTTCTTGTATTGCTTCATCGCACACGTATTCCTTTTCGATTCTACGTACTCTTGAATGGTTTGTTGTTGCTGACTTTCACGAACTTTGTGACCGGTGAATGGAAACATGGTAAGGATAGAATTTTGTCGTGTTTCGAAAAAGCGATGCGTATTACGAGTATTTGTTCTATTTCTTTCTTTTGCTGCGTTTCTTAACTTTGTTGTGCTGCGTTTGTTCTTGTGCCTTGTGCTGTCAGTCGTTGTGTGTCTTGTGTGCACTGTAGTACATATATCCTGTAATCCTTTCGTTCCTTTTTGGGCCTTGTTGCAGTCTCTAATTATTATTATTTCGTCGTGATAATCGAATCTTTACTTGGCGTCGGTTGCTTACTCTTGAAGTCCAATCTTAAAGTTTGTTGACAGGGCTTTTTTTAAGTCATGGTCGAGTTCTTTTTTCGTGATGAGATTTTCAGATTATCGAGTTAGACTTAGACGCACACTGACTTACTCTTGTATCTTTATTCTTTGTTCCCATTTGCCATACCTACTAGTAGTAGGTAGTAGTAGCTAGTAGTAGTCGTACTGTAATAAATGTTGTACTCCCTCCCTGTATTATTATTAGCTACTGTATCGAATATCCTCTGCTCTCTTTCTGTTCCTGACGTTGCGACCCACTACTGGAGTAGTCTAGTAGACTACTGCACTTTTACTTTCTGTTCTTCCATCAGCGTCGGCTGTCACACAAAAAATATTATAATCATCAAATTATTAATAATACTCTACCACCGCTTTGCCCACAACTAACGATTGGATAACGAAGATAACTAATTTATTGACATGGAGCAGTTCTACCGCCGAACAATGCTTTCTCAAAGCACTCGTTATTTTGGGGCTGGCCGCACCAAACAATACAACATGATGGTCTCCGCCGCGAAACGACCTTCATTTCTACTGCAATACCGATCATTGTCATCATCATCAACAACAACAACATCACCGTCGGTGTCGTCGTCCGGCACCGGAACATCACGAGTGGCCAGTCGAAGGCTTTACAGGATTCTTCAGCGTCAGTGTGCTGAATTCGCCAGGACGTTGCCGTGTCACGAATCTGGAGAAAGCATGATTTTGTTTCAACCGGCTTTGAATCCGAATCAAACTGGCAGCCACAGAGTATTGAATATTAAGACCATCATGTCGGAACAAGACGATGCCATTCGTAATTTGCTCATCTTTTTTCGTGATTGGAACGAGGATAATGGAGAACGTGATGTCTTTGATTGGTATGATGAAGTTGTCGATCCGGACGATGTAGACCCGTACGAGTCGTCGTCGTCGTCGTCCGATACGGCTCTCGATCGAGACTTTACCGATGAACCAACGCTCTGGGCGACCATTTCGGTCATTCAGAAAACCATAAGACATGTTTTTCGCCAACCGTTGTCTGCTGGCGATTATGAAAACGATCCAAAGTGTCGGCAACGAATGAACAAATATGCCATTTGCGCTGTACGAATGTTGATTGAACAACAAGAAACCTGGCGTCTCTCGTCGGTGTCCTACGACCAGGAAAATGATATTCGAGTGGTGGCTACTAGCAAACATATTGGTAAAACCTACTCGGGACCAAGAAAATCAGCTCAAATGAAAAATCGATTTAATTATAGGATACGAATTGAAAACCTGTCCGACCAAGAAACGGTACAATTATTGGGACGCTACTGGCACATTCAAGAGCTGGAATCTACGAATGGGGAGGATGATAATATGGAAGAAATTGGCGAGCCAATCATTGTGGATGCACCCAACTCTGGTGCAGGTAAGATACACAGTGGGTTTGCTGGTGTCGTGGTAAAGTATCAACTATCAAGTTACAGACTCTAAACTTTCCCTTCTTTCTTCACAACAAATTGAAACAAAAATATGTTTTAGTGGGACAACTTCCTGTCTTGCAACCTGGAGAAGCCTTTGAATACATGAGCGGCTGTGAGCTGGCAACCTCCAGAGGTTTTATGAGAGGAAGTTTCCATTTCGCCAAGGTTCCCACGGAAACTCCTTCTGCCACTCTCAATACTCCGATAGATGCATTTTCTAGCGCCGATAGATTTGAGGTGCAGGTGAACCCGTTTGAATTGGTGGCTATCGCAGAAGATTAAATGATGATTCCAATAATACTAACTCGCGTTAGATGAAAAAATACTCCATAATACTACGTAGTAATAAAGTGCACATTGCATACAGCTACACTGCAGTTTCTGTGGTGATAATGAAATCTGTGGAGTAGTACCACTGGGATGCGCTGCAGCTCACGCCACCGTCTTGCAGGTTCCATACAAGCAAAAAAAGCAAACCTTTCAATAAAAATCGCGGGCAAAGAAAACTCATTATTCTACTTTTAATTCTCGTGCTTTTGGGATAAAAGAAGCGTGCTGGTTGTTCATTGGTTCCTTGTCATGCCGCGCCTGTTCCGTAAACCAATGGCTTTTTCTCGACAGCAAACGCTTTTTCTTTTGCACGTAGAATATCCAATAAGTTTTGTGTCATTGCTATCTTCATGTAATTTTCGGACTTCACTCGGATTTTTGGGTCGCAATTACTCATCCCAATAAAGATCAGAAATCGTGCACCATCCATCCAAATCGCAAGCAAGATATTACTACATTTAACGAGACATCTTGTGGCTTTTTGTGTAGCGTCTCTGAAATTGAGCCTGTGACTCACGTCCCTGAAGTCTCTGTGTCTTGGCACGCTGGGCCTGGCCAGGAGACATACCGGCAAAAGCCTGGTTGAGAGTTTCCTTGTCTTGGGCCATTTTCTTTTCTACAGTCTGGACAACCGAGGAATATTTCTGGCAAGCCTTGGGAAGGTTGTTGATATTATTCAACTTGCTAGCAAGATTTTCGCAAAAGGCCAACGATTTTGGGGAATCATCTGCAATTAAAAAGCATTAAAAGAAACAAAGTGAGCTGCGGAATTAAATCAAAAACGAGAAGCCTCGAAGAGGAGGATCGCTGGGTACTAAGCACTCTGATGGATCAAGGGTATCCTCTCCTTTCACAAGCGCGATGCTGAAGCCAAATGAAGCAGCAGATAACCATTCAAGAGTCGATGGCCGACACCCCTCATCATCATCCTGATGACCATCCAGAAAAAACAAAAAGCCAATCCATCACGCTTCAAATATTACTGCCATCCTCCCTCCATAGCAAGAATTAAGAACACCTACCGACATCAAAGGCAAGGACCTCGTCGTTGCGAGCAGACATGCGACGGGCACCGGCAAAAGAAGAAGCACTCATGGTAAAATAGAAAGAAATGAATCAAAGTAGTATTCACGGAGGAAGCAAACTAAGACGAGATGTCAAAGCGTCTAAAAATTGTGGTTTGGATCCACAAAAAGAATTTCTTAAATTGTTGAAGAGAGTAAAGGTGCCATCAAAAAACATAGTACTGAATTCTACGTGATTTTACGTTCAAATGAAATTGGTATCTTCAGCTCGGATGCATTTCAATCCCAATTAGCGAAAATGGTGCCCCCCCCCCCTGAATCATTAGTTTTCGTGCCAATCATCAAGCTGCCCCCCTTTGGGGGCAATTGATAAAAATCAATTAATGTTTTCTGGGCTGAATCTTCTTCTACAGTGTTCTTCGTCGCCCCTTGCTATAAGTTAAAAGTAGTAGATTATCGAACCAAGGAATGCAACACTCCAGGTACTTATTGTAGTTGTTATTCTATACTCTGGCTGGTGCGCTACAAGTGGTTGTAGAGCGCTACAAGTGGTTATAGATGTGTTTAAAGTGGTAGATGCTTACCGTCCAATGATGCACTTCAGGAATTATTTATACTTTAAATAAAAGTGGTAAGGTACTCATTCATTTATTTTTGTCGTCTAAAAGCCGCATGAATGGAAGATTAGGAGGGTATTGTAGCCAGTTGCTCTCTGACCAAGTCACTCCAGCCTTGAGTCCTTCCACTAAGTGCAATTGAAAGGTATGCCGAGGCATGTCCGAGAAATTAGGAAGGCTCAAGTGGTCTAGTTCTCCATTGAACGCCAAGAGATCGCCAGCTTTGCACTCTACAGGAACAAATCCCGCCCCAAACAACGCCTCCCATCCACCCATCGGAACATCTCCCTCCCAAGCTACTAGTTTTCTGCCAGGAATGTTTTCCATGACAAATTTATCCGCCGTCAAATCACCCGCAGCTTCGTTAGAACGGGTCTGAATAGCTTTCTCGCCAAAATGGACAGGATTGCGTTTGAATTGTCGTCGAGTCTCTTCCCAGTGAGATTCGGGCCGTACCCACAAGCAACCATTTTCCAGTGTGGCATCGTGTAGGGCCAACCAGAGACCCAGGCACGATTGCTTCGGTGCCGTATACAAAAATGTCGAGTCTTGATGGGAAGTCACAACTGCTCCAATTTTTCGTTGCTTAAAAATGTACATGGATTGTGGAACCACCGGATCTTCCCAGCCCAGATTCAGAACCAAATTTTTGATTTTGGAGCTCCGAGCATAGTCTTGAAACGCGCCGGGAATCATGTGCATAGCATGACCTGCTTTGTTTAGAGCTTCCATTTTGTCGTTTTGGAATTCCGGTTTCAGCTCTTTTTTGCCTTCCACAAGAGCGCTTGCTTCAGCAAAGAAATGGACCTTGCTAGCTGATTCCAAAAAATAATCTCCCCGTGCAGAATTTTCTTTGTCGTCGGTCCCAAACGAATCAATCCCTGATGTAGGATCCCACCGGTCAGCAAGAGATTTCATTTGCTTTTGCAACGATTCTCTCTCCGCAGCATTTGATACGCCCTCAACTTTGATAAAACCATTCGTGTCAAAGAATTGACACTGTTTGCTACGAGTATCATTTTCCGAAGGGACAGTGCGTTGCTTGATCCAGGATCGCGGCGATGTCGCTTTATTCTGGAGCTCTCTCATGATTGTTTCTGTTTTTGCTCTTATCTTGGCAATTTCTTCTGGCGTCAGAGCTCCCATCGACATGTTTGCGGTATATATTATTGGATGAATGACAGATGAAGACGGTTTAGTGAATGAAAAATGTGCAGTATAAGCAAGTTACTCGAGTATGTTTTGAGACGAGACCAGGAGCCGTAGAACGAATTTTAGTCGGAGAAAAGGTGTGATGACTATTAATTTCTACTGTATTAATAACATCGCAGCAAACGAACAAAGATGCTGATACTCGGAGACCGAGTTTCCGTACAGTGTCAAATTAGTAAGGCTAGGGCTAGTTAGACATTTTTCAAAACAATTCGCAATTGGTACGGGAAGGCCAGAATAGCTTCGGTTTGCTTCTCTCAGCCACAGGCAGCAGTGTAGTCATTATTTATCAAGAATTTTCCCATTTTGTAAACCAATTCAGACAACTGTCTCAGGTCCAAAAGGGGGCGACTGTAGCCAGGTAATCTGTTCGCTGCTATTTTAAATCAAGCTTGTGTAACGGGGAACGACGGAAAACTTCACTTCTACAAAAGCTTCACAGAATGATACAGCTGGGAACTTTACCATGGCAACGATCGAGACTTTTTATGACTTCTGTAGAGCAATTCAAAAAATACGCAAACGCTGGCTCAGGTTTAACGGGGAATGTCATCAAGCAGTGCATTGGCTGCTATGAGACTTCAACTTGCGCAACGGGAAAGAGAAAAAAGTATTTGCAAACTTCACAGAATGATACAACTAGGAGCTCCGCTATAGCAGCGATTGAGCTTTTTGATGCTGATCCACGGCTTCATGCACTTGCGGATGGGATTCCACTGCAGCGATTCCTGTCGGAGCAATCGCTCCACATTTCGAATGAATCCATTCCAATCTAGTGATGGATCAGGAACACCATCACAATTGCTTTCTCCAAACAATAAATAGCAGAAATCACGCAGCTCACTTTTCGTTAGAAGTCGTTCGTCCAGCATATCAAATACGCGATCATGGAAACCAAGCTCTCTCATTCTGTGAATGGGGAGGGCATAATTTAGCCATGGGTTGCAGGCATAAACTTCTTTTGCTTCGCCAACAAAATCATCCAATACTTCAATGCTCAACTCCAGGACGGCATCCAAGTCGTTATAGAAGTCGACAACTTCATCTTCATCCGTGCAAAGCCGAATGACGACCCAGACCGGTAGTCCCTCTAGTAACCTCAGTGCATCCACAAATTCCTTTTTGAAGATTTCTCCTCCATGTCCAGATTCATCTGTGGGAAGCCCATCGGTTGCAATTACAATGGCAATTCGTTGTCCGTTAGCGCGGACGCTGGGGGCCAGTGATACGACCTCTCTTTGGATTTCAAGAATGTGATTTGTCAAGGGTGTGCAGCCACCAGGTTGGGAGCGGCGAACAAGACTCTGAGCATTCAAAACTTCTTCCGCGACACGCTCCATATTTTCTCCCACGATAAATTGCTGAGGTCCCACGGTAGGACCAGGGTCATTGAGAAAGCGAAATTTGGTCGGAGCTTCCATAGCACCTGCCATGGCAATATGGTAATTAACACACTCCTGAATTTCCTCGTAGCGAGAGCAAGGCACCATCTTAACATCACCTGCTTTGAGCGTGGGGACAATACGATGTCCATCGGCATTGCGCATACTTCCAGAGTTGTCAATGATCCAAATCTAAGCATAGAGTAGAAAGTAGATTGTTTGGTATTTGGTGTATCAGGTGTCGAAAAAGAAAAGAAGAGGTAAGAGGGTTGTGGTAAGTGGTACGCTTGCTCATAGATAAACTGGGCCGCACAATGTTGCAACAACATGATAAAATTGCGAACTTACTCGTTGAGCAAATTCTTGTTTTGTTTTGTTGAGGCTATCAGCAAAGCCGCGCGTGTAACCCTGCTCAAGCAAACGGCTGAGCTGTTTTTCTTGAATTCTACTGTTGGTAATCTTCGGCAGTGTCGAAGGGCCAGCACTCTTCTTCGAGGATGGTACATCTATAGGCTGAGCAACAGCAATAGTCGGGTAATCATCATAGTTCTTATTCATATTTTCTTTGGTGCTTGTGTTGTTTTGGTTCATTTATTGAGCTCGGACAGATTTTTGTGAGCAGAGCTAACGATCTAACAGACGGTGCCAGTCGAAGCGAAGTCTAGTCAAGAGGAAGTCGTGACGATAATTCTTTCGCAGTCGTGTTTTCCCGCCGCACGATTTGGACGTAAATTTAGCGTGAAGGATTCCTCTTAGACTTAATTAACAACATGATGTAATAATAAGAGGTCCAGGAAAGACGAGCGATACCATGCCACAGCAAAGGCATGGTATGCAGAAACAACCGCAGCGGTTATTGTCACGCCTAAGTCTATCCTATATTTTGCATCTATTACGATGGTCATCCAAATGTCGAGCGCTAACGCGACAATTCCCTTGCATGTTCCTGCCAGGGTAGCTGTCCGGAGTCTGTGCCCTTATCAATGTGCTCTCTAGACCTGATGCTTTCCCGACTAGACTAGTGGTCTACTCGAGTAATTCTTTAGACACTGGAAAATCTATTACAAGGGATCAGGAAAGGCAGCTCTGTTTTGCTAAACGAGCCAAGAGCAGGAACCGAAGTTGACAGAAGGCGAAAATAAAGTTAGAGATAAGGCTAAAGTATCAAGATTTTCTATCCCTCATTCTACTACTGTAGTACTACTAGTAGAGAGTGGTTGAGTAGTCTACTACTAGTCTACCATTAGTCTAGCTAGCTAGTAGTAGTAGTAGTAGTAGACATACGACCATAAAAATCTGGTTGCCGCTCTTGCCTTTCCCAGAATGAGTAGGCTACTCTGCAACTAGACTAATACTAGCTAGAGGGAGGAATTTAACAAGAGCGCAACTGATCTGATTGAACGCAAACTTTCCCTGGACTCGACAACAGGAAACGACTTTCAGATTACCTCCCTTCTATTTCTTTTCTAATGTATCTTTTGCCTATGGTTGATCGCCATATCGCCATTCCCTGCGTAAGGTCACAGCGCCGAAAGACTAAAATGAGGCAACAAGAAAACGTTTTCGTTAGAGTAAAAACATCAATTTGTCAAGTTTCAGTTCGTTTGCCGGTGGTCAATGTCAGAGAGAAAGATAATGAAACCGTCAATTGGGATACATCGTTGCTCTCCCTCCACTTCCTACCCTCGAAACTGTGCAATACTTCTCTTCAAGTTCTGCAGAATTTGACAAATCGAAATCAAAATGCACATCAAGTTGACCACCAATCCATTGCTAAGGCCCGGTTGGAACTCCAAGACTGGTTTCAAAAAACAATCCACTCTTCAGAAGCAGCAGCAAAAACCACAAAATTCGGACCAAAGAATAGCCAATATCCCTATTTCTTGAGGCACATCATTCCACGAATATCATTTGGCAACAATTGCAAGATACCTGATGAGAAAGATTCCCCGTCAAAATGTCCCTTTGCGGTTCAGACTCCCGTATCTCGCTTCCATACTGATTCCAACCATACAGGTTTTATCAATTTGTGGTTACCAATGGCACTTGTTCAAAATGATCATTTGGGTTTTCTCTACCACAAACCCTCGCAACAACTTTTAACCGCTAGCTTGTTGGAAAAATTCGTGAACCAGGAAAGTGAAACTACTGGTATTGGAGCTACACGTCCTATCAGTAAAACGCGACTCATTCGAGACTTTTTGGAGTCCAGTTGTTGTGTACTGTATGCATCCCCCATGACGACAGGAGACGCATGGATTTTTCGATCCGGAGGATTGCATGGAATTTTGCATGGAAGCATTCATCTCAATAATACTGATGACGAATATGATGATGGACACAGTGGGGAAAGTAGTGGTTCTTCTGAGAACTGTAGTCGGCGCAGCGTGGAATTTCGATGCCAGCCATACGACTACAGCAAAAACCAATGGATCTTTGGGGAACCCTTGTAATGTTACGGCATGCTATTATTCGGTGACAGACTTGCTCTCGCTACAGTAGGTTATAGAAACGTTCTTGGAGCGCCGGACACCGATCGAGAAGAGCAAAATGCTTGCTTGCCGCAGGTGCTTGCAGGAAGGAGGACATTCAACATTTGATGTATGACTTCTTTACAGGCCATGATAAGCAGATAAGCTGCTATCATTGAATTGATACAGCTTGTCAAGCTAGAAGGATCTAAAGATTCTACATAAGTACATACTACTATTATTACATGCATGGAGAATTTTTGCACAAGAAGTACTGTAGAGTTAGTGTTCTGTTCAAATGAAACAGAATTTCCGGCTTTCGAGGTCGAACTTTTGAGTCATGATGAAGAAGGGCTTGGGAATTTACTACTCGAGTAGTAGTAGTAGTAGGTACTACTAGTACTACTAGTGTACTTGTACCTGGTACCACGCACGCCGCGAACCACACCTTTCACTTTTACAAGTGGACTACTGGTAACGGTATTTCGCTAGTAGAAGAGACGAGCGACCAGTTGTTTACTACGTAACCTGGAGAAGAGTCTAACGGCATCAAAAAGTGCAATTATTATTTATCATTATTTGATATCACGGTCTGGAACTACTTCAACACTTGCCTTGCTCCTTGTGCAGGTGGTGGTACAATAGTTGTGTAGTCCAGTACTTGTCTACTACTACTAGTAGGTACTACTGGTATTTTAGTGTTTTTTTCTAGTCTAGAGCACAAAAAATGCAGCGTTTTGTAGCATGTAGTAGTACCACTACTTTCAGTCAATAAATCATACTTTAATTTCAAATTGATTGATCAAGAATCGAGAACGTACGCGACAGTATAAACGATGAGCGAATCTAAGCAAAGTTTGCTCCAGGGCATGACCATAACGGATCTGACCATTTTGAAAGAAATGCTGGCAGCAGGTCCTGGTTGTGCGATTGCCAATGGGCTGTTGAACGGATTCGAAACCACGAAAGTTAAGCTTCAGCTGCACAAAAGTCACGTCTCTCCACAACATAAACCGAATCGATCACCTGCTGCCTACCACAATGCTACCACGATAGGCGTCATGCGTCAAATTGCATCGGAAGAGGGGATCGTCCGGGGTCTTTTAACACCAGGACTAGCAGCCAGTCTTACCCGTTCCATGCTATACGGGGCCTACAGGGTGGGACTGTATCCCACGGTTCGTGACAATGTTGGAAAATTATTGGGCAATGACAAGAATAGCAGTAATGCCTCCCTGATTCAACAACGCATCTTGAGTGGAATGCTCACTGGTGGTTTGGGGTCGATGGTCTCTTGTCCTCTGGATGTAGTCCGAACAAGGATGCAGGCCGATGCCGGGTTGGTTGTCACCAAGGCTCCATCCTGCACCAATCCTGCCATTCCGCCAGCATACTATGGTACTGGACTACGCCGAGGACAGCCTGTGAGATATACTGGAATGTGCTCTGCTTTAGTGAAAATTTGGAAGGACGAAGGGTTGGTGCACGGTCTCTATCGAGGGGCAAGTGTTACCATTGCGAGGGCCTGTGTCTTAAATGGGGCTCAACTTGCAAGTTACGATACGATGAAACACTCTGCCTTGAACTGGGGACAGTCGCACGCCGAAGCTTCTGGCAAGCTCTACCAGGAGGGACCATTGCTGCATGTTAGTTGCGCGCTCTTAAGCGGGATTTTGGCGCAAAGTGTCGTCATGCCCATTGATACACTTAAAAGCCACATGATGCTCGGCAAGGGGTGGACGCTTGTTTTTCAACACGGTTGTTCCATATTGATAGAACAAAACTCCAGAGCAATTCACCCCCTTCGCTTATTGAAGTGGCTGTATCGAGGTTATGCACCCGCATGTGCTGGACAGGGACTCATTATGGTATTACAAATGCCGCTCATTGAAGCCTTTCGTCATCACTTAGGTGTTGCCGCCATTTAAGAATATAAAATTTTCAGAATAATTTTGTATTCAATGGAGTGTCCTTTGTATCTTGTATGTGGTCGTGATCAACCATGCGCCATCTCTTGGTTGACATTGTTGTGATTCCCATCAATTAGATATTCCAGTTACTCTTCGAGTGAATTTTAGCTACAAGTAGTAATCTATCATGAATGCAGATCACTGAAGCTTAATCTTTTTTTTTTAACCTTAAGCAGCCTCCTACCGAGGAATAAGTTTAAGTTGGAGACCAATTTTGAAGAACACACAGCCGAGGCAAAAGTCGAAGAAACCTTCCATTCCACAACAGATAGATAAAATTATCATGAAGAGAGAGCCGACGTACTCATGATAAGGAAAAGGTGCTAGATAGAAGACTGATGCAAGCATGGCAAAAAGAAAACCACAACAGCTCGCAAACTGTTTGGGTCTTCCAGATCGCGGCTTGGGATCTATGAATTTGGTTGGAAAAGTTGCGATGATTCCCACGGGGGCTATCCTTGCACCACCTGCAATGCGCAACACGAAGTCTAACAACAGGTAGTAGGCGATATATTGTCCCCAAGGCGAAAAGAAAGAGAGCACGGCGGATGCCGCCGCCATCAAGCAAGTCAATACACCTGTCGAGCGAACGGCGTGTGCATTCACGGTAACCGGGAACCAAAAGAGGGGTTTAGTCGTGGACATGGCGGCAACCTTTTCACATTGGTCTGCCTGTGCGAGCTTGCTCAAGTGATCTTTTTGAAGTGTCCCCTGGTTGTAGAGGACATTCACGTCCTCGAAGCCCCCCAAAAAATCACCAGCGATAAAGATCCAAGGAGAACTGCAGGTAGAGAGAACGAACGCAAGACGAAAATCAATGAGATTCTTAGTTGAGACAACAATTGAATGATATATTGGGAGCTTCTTGGGCTTAGCAGCAGAAAAAAATGTCTTACGTGGCGTGGGAATACTTCTGCTTCAGGTATTTCACAAGGTTTTTCTCATGAGGGTGCTGGTCAATCTCGAAGGAATGTATATCGAAACCCATCCGCGACAAGAAATCGACTGTGTCAATACTAAAAATGCACCAGCTTCGGTTGATCAAGGCAACGGGATGGGTGGCAACAAAAGAGTCCAACTTTTGATACAGGTTGTCACCCTCGTAGTCTTTCAGAGAGGTAACAACCGTAATTGCACCGGGACTAGGCATTTCAGGTACAGTTTCGTCTCCTGAATCGTTGCCATTTTCCACGTCTTTGGAAGAATCCATCGTGCAGTCTGTGCTCGTCTTAGAGTCTTCAAGCATTTCGTCTGCGGAGGTCGATCCTTTTGCCATGGTCGCTCGATTTTGGAACTTTTTTGGTTTTTTTCTGGGTGTCTTTTTAATTGTGTTCAAGACATCAGGATGCTTTGAGTAGACCAAGAGAAGTTCGAGTGGAAACTGTGGTTGCGCGGAAATAATGCTTACCAGGTACGTTTTGGTTGCTACATGGTACCCGAGTAGTACTACTATTAGATACTACTCCTAGCTAGGAGTAGTACTCTAGTACTGTGCTCTAGCTAGTAGAGTACTAGTAGTAGTAGTAGAGCGATTAACTACAAGGTACAGTACCAGGTAGCAGGTACCGTACTACGGTAGTAGCTAGTACTGTACCAGGGTACAGTACTAGTCCTCGAGTACTGTACCTGGTGCCAAGAATGCGAATACGCTGCATGACTTTTTCACCAGGAACGTTAATTCCAATAAAACCAACAACTCCAGTGAGCGTAAAAAGACGATTTCGATCTTTTTAGAGTACCAGTAATGATTTCGCATGTCAAGAACCCTGTTCCAATACCACTACAGTAGGTAAGTTACAAGTACCACCAGCTACTTACTACTACCTGGTACCAGGTACTGTACCAGATACAGTACAGTACCAGGTACCGGTACCTGGTACCAGGTACCTGGTACCGGTAGTACTTCAACTACAGTAGCTACTGTTACAACTATAATGACTGGAACGAGGCTACTTAAGGTTGCGGTGACATCTGCTATCTGGAAGGTCACTTCTGGTCGCTTTGCATCGACTACCGACCTACCACTCGGAGTGGTACCTGGTACCGGTACCAGTATGAAAGCCTCGTCGCCGCACTACCTCTAGTACAACGCAGTACCTCTACTAGTACTAGTAGCCTACTGGTACCACCACTACCTACCGTACCGTACTACAGCACTACTAGAGGTTGGTGTTGTGTTTTAGGTCTGCAGAGGAAACCAGGAAGTTATTTTTCAGTGCATGAGCGCCCAGAGTCATGAGTGACCGCCACCCTATCAACTTCTTGGTCAACAGAACGACAAGAACGTGAATTGCATCTTGCTTCTTGAACATTTTCCATCAATCCATTTTTCTCCACACGTTCGTCACTATACCGGCATTCTCTCTCCTCGGTAATTTCTCGCAGGAGGGCGGAGAAGATTTGCTATTACTAGCTAGCTTGAATCTATCTGAAGGAATCTCGGCGACTTTCGTGTATTCAGCAGAGAGCTACGGTACTAGACTAGAGGAACCTGCTTCAAAATTCTACGAGTACCACACTGAAAACCAAGTGAACAAAGAAGAAAATTGTCGTCGAAGGAATAATGACTGTCTTTTTCTTGAAATCTAATAGGGTCAACGTTAATTTTTGTCCGCACGAATCAATTCACTCATGAGCCTTCCCAACATTGGAGACAAACACGAAACAACCTTCGACCAACAGCATGAAAGAACGAAACAATAGTAAATAGTATGGATTTCCCGTTTTGGATGATAGATTATAGATTATAGTATCAACTCTTTACAAAGCACAACAATCAAAGTTAAATCAACTTACAATCACCTAGCTCTATAGCAAAACTTTTAATCTTCTACCAGGTAACAACTTCTTGTCATGTCTAATTCACGTAGCTTCCACGATGTCCATCAAATGGTGGACAAGTCCATGCAAGTGGTCCGCAGGATTCTCGATCAAACCAAGAATCCTGTCGTGGCTGGTGCAGATGTCGACCATCGGTACGAAGACAAGTACGCATTGGTAGAATTCTTAACAAACACTGGAATAGCAGCAACATTGAATGTCTTGGAGCAGCTGGATGGATTTGATGAAGAAGTCCTCAAGCAGATTTGTGTCGTAGTCCAAGAACAGAAGCGATCCATGACATTGCGTCTCGCCGTGGAAGAAGACTGCGAGTTCGCTGAGGAGACTCTACGAACTGTAGAGTCTCCCACAAGTCATCAGGTCACCAAAGCGACGACTACAGTTGGAAGTGCCGACTCCTCCACAGTTTACAGCCATAAAGTTGTCCAGCAAGTGAAGGAGTACCACTGGAAGGGTGGCGTTCGTCACAGCCTCGTTCTTTTTGCGGGAACGGATCCTAAAATGGGCATCACTCTGGGAAGTCGTACCGCAACTTCACCATTGGTGACAAGCATGAAAAAAGCCCCGTTCCCGCCGACGAATCGCTCTCCTCTAGATTTGGATCTCACCTGGCTCATCAACCAAATCAGACCAGCCACTCTTGAAGCGTCCTTCACGATTCAACGAGATGAGGCGAAAACGCCTCGTCGAAACCAACAAACAGAGGAAGCTCTCAAGTATATTGAAAATTTGGATATTTGGAGCAAACAATGTCGGTTCTACTTTTGCCAAACCGTACCTGCAGAGTTGCTACGGTCTCAACACGCGGAGACAAAGCCGGCCGACTGGCTCAAGAAAATTGAAAGCTCCAACGTGTTTGTGCCGGTAGTTCCGCTCTTCCAGGAGTACGATACTGTACATGATAAAAGAAGCAATGACCAGAACGAAAACGTCGGAATGGTATCGATTCCATCACCATCGGAAGGATCGCCAATCCTTCCTCTCAATGACTCGACACAACTTTTAAGGGAACAGAGTACTTCCTTGGCCAATACTATACTCAGCCTTGTTGGTAACTTCCCGGATCCAGCTGACCAGACACAGATTACCAGTGGATACGAAGCTAAGCTCGTCCTCCTCTGGTGTCATCTTGATGATTTGGCGCAGCAATGGCTCAGATGTATTCATTATGTGGAAGAAATTCTCTACACTCAGCTTTCCAGTGCTATCGGCAAAAACGTTCGAGAAAGCGAATTCAATGATTTTGTCAAATTTCATAATCAGCGTCTCTTTGGTAAAGCGTACGCGCCAAAGCCATTTTGCCATGCGATTCGACAGCCCAACCAATTTCCCGAAGGAGAACTCAGTATTGTTGCCTTACCATGTAACAAATCCAGTACAGATGGAGTCCCCATTGAAACCTTTTCTCGCCTGATTCCTGGTGATTCTCTGGTGATACCCATTTCAATTCCTTTGAACGCAGCAACTACTGTAGAGTTTATGGGCGATCAGTACCTTCACGGGTGGATGGATACTCAATTCGCAAGTTATTCGCCCGATACCTTTTCAATCAGCGCTCGTGCTCGCCAGTTCAGCTGCTTTCTCTTGATGACAGGAACGATTTCAGGTCCGAACGAATTCAAACCAAGCAATGCAATTATTGTGCAGAACAAGGATCAGATCCTTATTGAATTGTTAACCACTGCTCTTCCGAGTGCCAAGGAGTTCCGTGATGCCATCAAGTCGCTATCACCCGAGCAAGCTCGCTTTGCTACGGCTTACAGAGCTATGCAGTTGGATTCTTCGATATTTGGAATTTGTATAATTCAAGTCAAGCCGCAGCTGGAGGCTTTATTGGATCTACCTCCAAACTCGCTAATCAAAGAGATTAAATTGTCCCAGGATCTCATGTCCCTGTTCGTGGAGTTCCAGATTCCGCCAAGTTTAGTCTCTTACGACGGGGACGTGGGAGCAATTGCTGCTGAAAAGGTGGCAGTTGTCAAGCAACATGTGAAAGGAGTCCAAGATGTCATTACTGGAGTGAAGCAGGATCAGCTCCAGGAGGAAAAGCGCAAAGCAGACATGCGGGTAGAAATGAATACGACGGAACGACGCTACAAGGATGGTCGACCGGAAGATTTTGTTTTTGATGATTCCTTGGGTGGTCCTGCTCGTCGTAGTTCTCCTTCCCAAGGAGTAATTGGCCCCTTTGCACCATTAGCCAGTGTTTGTACAGCCTCAATGGGTCGCGCTGCGAAGCAATTTAGCACACCAACTGCTCGTGACAATAGATTTTCTCTTGCCAAGGCAGCTCGGCCCCCGTACAGCGCTCCTCCAGTCACTCAAGAAAGTGGTATGCAGCTTTTCGACGATCAAGTAGATGCTACCAGCTTGGACTTAGCGGAAGGATTTGATGTTCTTGAAGATCAGTTTTCCAATTTGAATGTATGCGACAGCTCGGATGACTTCACTTCTATTCCCAAGAGACTCGACAAAATGTTCGATTCGTTCGACAAGGACGGCGCCCTGCGGACCATGACGATCAAGACAGGCGACAACATGACGCGAACACGACAAGAGAATATTTTGACTAACAGTGTCACGACAAGTCTGTCTGCAGACGCTATTAAGGATGAAACAAAACGGGCTCTTGATCTACTGGATGCATTGTCTCGGAGTGGATCGTTACCTGTTGTTAGTGGTGAATTGCACGTTGTTGTCGGTGTTCGACATTCTTTTGAGAAAAATGTAATGGCTACTGTAATTGAAGAGAACGTCAATCCAATTGAAAAGGTTGACTACTCGTCTTTGTTGATTGCGGCGGCTGTCCACGACGAGAACATCTCCACCCTCCTTGCTAATGGCATGGAACCACCAGGTCTCGCATTGAAGAACCAGCGATTTCCTCCGTCATTGGGAGGTTTCATTGAGGATGGAGACGTACGGACGGAAGAGTCATCCTAAGGATTCGATTCGCGACCTGTCGTGAGTCAGCCGACATTATTTAGTTCTGATATTGACGCGGTTGAATCGCCTTTTGACCTATTCTGATGAAGGTGTCATTAAATAATCAAGTTGAACTATTTTGGAACTTGGAAGTATTTACTCAATTCTTGCAGTATTTACAAAAACCATACAGACCGTGAATATTCCTTCACGCGATTGCCACAGGTCTTTCTTCGTAACACAGTATTTTAGCTAGCTAAGACTGCCGCTGTCTATCTTCCTCTTCCTGTCGAGTAATTAAATCTCCCAGTTCACGCAATTGCAGTAATGCCAATGGTCCTGCCATCAAACCTTTGACGGTCCAAATGATTTTTCCTCGATTTTTTGAAGGCGCCAGCACAGCTCCATTCACCACAGCGGAACCAAGACTTGCCAATAGTATTGCCAAGGCAGGTGCTTGCAACAATTCGGCACTTTTTGGTGCAACATCCAGCATATCGAGTAGCTGTGGCGTTGATCGTCCAAAAGCAAAGGCGACCAAAAGAGCAGCACCTATCGAGTACAATTGAAAGGACAAGGGCAAATCGAATCGCTCGTACGGATCACCGATGAATTCTCCCAGTTTGGCTCGTCGTGCCCAGGACAAGGATCGCCCACGTGCCTTCGCAGCTTCATCTAATTTTTCGGGCGTCCAATCAGGTGTCATATTTGGGCTGATATTGCGTTTATCTATTGTTTCGACGGAGATGTGGGAGAGGGGTCGTAAGTTGGTTTTGTTTTGTTTTGTATTTTCAGCATAAACGGGACAAAGTCGCATATCACGACACTCGATTATAAATAATCCATCATAACAATAATAACACAAATACACAATACAGCACGTACCAGCAAAGGGTTGGATATAATCCTCCTCGAAAATCTTGGATCGCAAAGGCTTTCCTTCTTTGGTTTTCTTTTGGGCCTCCGCCAGGGCTCGGGCCATGGCATCGTCATCCATCAATGCTCCCATCTTCAAGCCAGAATACCGTCCCTGATCTGTTTCTCCGCTCTTATCAATGACCAATTTTGGTGGTGGTCCTTTCGGTTTCAATCGTTTGGGTGGTGGTGGTCGTTCCAATCCCATTAAATCGTACATGGCATTCCTCCCTCCCTGTTGCATAATAGATTTGACCAAATATCCGTATCCGTATCGACTCAATTCATCATAATCCAAAACACGCGGTGCTTCTTCAATTGTAATGGCCTTGTTGGGAGCACCACTGACGTATTCCAAGATTGGGTTCCCCTTGGTACCTCCCACGACTGTACCAATTTGTGCTTGAGCCGCGGTATCGGCACCAACTTGTTTGCGCTTGATTAAATACAACGTCAGTTCGGTTTTCAATTCGTCGAGCGTCAAAATTTCATTTTCATTTTTCTTTCTCTTTCTGCTGTTAATGTTCTTGTTCTCGTCGTCATCATTTTTGCTAGAAGATACAATGGGAAGGTTGTAATGATGCAAACGTTTCAGTGGTGTGATAGTTTTGACAGATTTGGTAGTTCTGGAGGTCTGGAAGGCATTGGTTGATTTCTGTTGGTATAATAATAATAGTACAAGATAAGCCAAAAGGAATGGTAAATGGAAAAATAAACTCATCTCGGTGTTGTCCGGTTTCGTCGAAGATTGAGGAAAGATAATTATATTTTGGTTTGTCGCTAATTACTAGACCTACCTCTAGTAAAATTACACTACTTTCTTTCTCGGACGTCTTGTTGCTTGTTTTTAGGGATCTATATTTGATTTTTGGTTTCATGGGGTTATGAGCACATCGAGGAAACATTAGAGTTGGGAATAATTGGAGATTCGAAAAGTGAGATGCTCGTTTTGAGATGAACAATTCCGAGTACTCAACTACACAGTAGTACTATGGATGACCATGCTGGTTAGCATGGATTCTATTGGAAACGTTGGTTTCATCCTTTATTAGTGTACAGAGAGCCTCCACAAAAATTCTTGACTTTTTAAACATCAATCAAGGCCAACTATGAATATTAATTCGTCCCTCTCTGATATCAGCATTGCCGCTGCCATGAGAGAGCACCGTCTTTCTTCCCGTCGTCACTTTAGCTTTAGCAACAGTCGACGAGACATGATTCGGAGTCGGAGTCGTCGAAGTGTAAGATGTGCTTCTTCGCATTCAGCCAACAGAAACGAGACATCATCATCATCTTCCAAACCTACGAGAACCAAAAGCCTAAGTGATCGATTGATACGCAGTCAAAGCTGCAATTCACATCTAAATCAGGAAGCGATAGGTTATCAACAAAAGACACACCTGAAACGTATCATCAGTAGTGACCGAAAGCAAAAACAGCTACTCATAAACAAGAATCAAGTGTACGACAAACAGGAAGACGAAGACAAATATTTTCTTGAGAAAAAGGTCGAAACGGAAGAGGAGGAAGATGTACCGTTTTCGGATGCATTTGGTGAGAATGTATTTGCCATTGACCCACATATGGATCACTCCACTGGTGATTTCATCGGCTGGGATAATGAGAGTAAAAAACAACAACAATCAACAAATGCTGGCGCAATGTCCAAAACGAAAGTACCAACTCGCCGACGCACACCATTCGTGGAGGCGCAAGAGATAAAAGGAGGTTCTGACCACCGAACCAGATTGCAGCAAAGAATGCGAAAGAGTTTGCCCAATCGACGCAGTAACACTGCTGGTACTAGGTTGGCGAACAGCAATAGTAAGAATCAAGGAATGTCGCAGAGCCTCTTCCAGGGATCCTCGACGAGCAGTTACCTGAAAAAGATAGAGCCGACACGACAACGAAGTGCTGGCTCTACGAATCGAGAACGAAGTTCTCGCTATTTGGAAGCGCAGCAGAGCTCTTTATAACTTTATTAATAAACCGAAGGGTACGGAGAGTCAGCTATGAAAGAAAAAGCAATAAATGGCACGGACTAAGCTGTCAACGAAATGGTTTGCTTTTCAGCTTTATCAGCAATACTCGGTCTCGTGATCAGACTCCGCTACATGGTAATAATATACACAACCAATTCGGATCAGGGACTTGCTAAAACAACAAAGACTGATTCTCTCGGTAGTGACGAGGTAACCGTGAAAGCTTGAGACCACAATGCTATTTGCCACTCTGTCATAGTCCAATTCATGGCCCTAAGTCGAGGTGTCCTCAAAGACGGAAGAGGATGGCTGTTTGGTGGCCTAAGCATCTTATCGGGTATACCATTATGCCCTGGTGTCTACTTGTGCCCGCATTTGCAGCTATTCTACTACTAAATGTATGTCTTGTAGCAAATGCTTTTCCTATAAGGTACACTCACTGTCTAGATACAACACGGAATAACTCGACGAAATCGGAGATTTCAGGGTTGAGCCTGTTTTGCTCAATCAAGTTTCCTGCAAATATGTGGTTGAAGGAAAATTGCTGCTGGTGTCAAGTGTAGTTTTGAAAGCATCTCAAACCAACGGAATGAGACTCGACAGAATATTATAAGACACCTGAATCAACAACTTTGGGTGGTCCCCTGGTTTGCCGGGCCATGGTCTGCAGTGTCTCCATTGAGGAAGGATCCATCCATCCCAGGACTGCACTATTCAAGAGCAGTCGCTCTTTCCACTCGGGTGGTGACTCGCCTACCCTTACGATGCAAAGATCTGTCGATCCTCTGCCGGGACCTACAAGTGGCACCGTCAATACAACTGTCGCATCCTTTCCATCCAAATCCTGTTTTGGGATATCATTTTCGTAATGCAGACCATAATATTGTCCTCCATATACGGAATGCGTGCACGCAGTCATACTGGTTGGATCCTTGATGCGCTCATCAGCTCTACCTACGGTATTTCGACCCCGCCCATGCAATGTATGTCCCCAGCGGTATTGGGCAAAACCTTCTACAAACTGAGGAGCATGCTGGAATTCACAGCCCGTATACTTCATACGAGGATCAATGGATGACTTTTCTTTAGAGCAGAGTTGTAGTATATTTTCCGTGTGGAGAGGAAGCATCTTAGTGTCGGGAATTATAAATTGAAGACGGCCAATCTTTTCATCTGCGACTTCTATTTCCAAGAATATTGTGGCACTGCTAGTACTAGTAGACCTATCATTGCTGTCGCTGCTATTGTTTACACTTGAACTAGCAGCATCCGTGTCGCCGCTTAAGCGTATACTTGTCTTCGTTGTAATTTTAGATTTAACGTTGCCTGGCGGACAATTTTTTCCCATGGAGGCAGAAGTTAGAAGGGAGCAGCAAAAACCTGTTGCTATTCTCGTCGGCAGGAGCCATAGCATTGGAAATTTCAGCCAAACCAACATCATCGTGACAATTTTTTTGTAAAAAAATCAAGATGCTGGGAACAAAAAATCAATGGCCCCTGGCGGGGGGTACGCCAACCACTCTTTATAGTATTTGGACCTATGATAATGATCGTAACCTGAAATATTTGACCAGAGTTAACTCAAACCCTTATGATCTCTTACCAATATTTGGACCTATGATGATGATCGTAACCTGAAATATTTGTCCAGAGTTAACTCAAACCCTTATGA
>Ga0210036_1001742_pt1 | contig 24039 bp, 15 predicted proteins | sample CryGeymeta201515_FD_185469 | JGI IMG/M metagenome (GOLD analysis project Ga0210036, IMG submission 185469) | Groundwater microbial communities from Crystal Geyser aquifers in Utah, USA - Crystal Geyser metaG 2015-15 (SPAdes) (version 2) | ecosystem: Environmental > Aquatic > Deep subsurface >...
CCTCGTCCGGTAGAGTATTCCTGTGGTACAGGCTGTGGCTCATGATGGTTCCAGTAGACTGAAGCGTCCCTCAGTCTGTAGTCCGGTCCTGCCGGTCAGTGGCTTGCTGGAACAAGACCAAAGTCCATGTGGCAGGGGTTCCATTGTCGTCCTGATTAAAGGGCTGTAGGCTCGTCGTCCTTTCGGGTAGACGTTGGGTGTAGTTGTAGTAGTAGGAGATGGAAAGGCAAAAGGCACAAGTTGTGCTTCTTCTTCCAGTTTGCGAGTGAACGAAATGGATCTCTCGCTTGTCGTGTGGTGGTTCCTCGTCTCCAGTGGAAGCGAGGTCCCCTTGCTCCTGTAGTAGGAGAAGGGCAAGTTAACTTGGATTTCGGGCCGGTTGTAGCCGGTGTAGTGGCCATGGCCAAAGTCTCCAAAGCTTTTGTGGTTGATGATTTGGAGTTTTGATGAACCAAGTCGATCGATCTTCCGGTTGCGACAGTGACTTGTGTCGCTTCCGGGAGCTTACATGGGGACTACAGGACCTACTGGAGGTGTCTGTAGTGCTGTTAACCAGTGGCAGCCGGCTGTGGAGCCGGCTTGAGCCTCATGGTGACTGATAACACGTAAAAAGCTAGTGTGGAGACAAAAAGAGTAAATATGCATATTAGAGTAATATTATTGTGACTAGACTAGTGTGTGGATACAGAGCAAGCATAGGCACACGACCTAATAGAGTATGACCTAACTCCTGAGTCCCACAGTCCACCTGGGCTTAATTTGATATTCCTCAAATAATACGTCGCAGCATATTCATTCAAAGTTGGGATAGCCCGAGAATGTCCTGTCGGGCATCTCGCTTCAGCTTCTTCCTACGGTAGTACCCAAACAATTTCTTTTACGCTGATCTCTGGAGCACAGCCAGACTAAGCCGAATAAAGCGACCAAAGATGTTAATTTTGATCCGATGCATGATTGATAAATAATAGCAATGCAGACAGTCATTATTTAAGTGGAAATTTGAACTGGCTCGGCTCGGTTCCAGCTAGTCGTCAAGTTTCCACCACAGATTTAGTTGCTTTGCCTTCTCTGCAATGGTGAGTTGCAAGATGCGATCAGCTAAATTGTCATCTTGCGGAAAAGTTAAATTCTCATCAGGTCCTAGCCACCCCCCAACTTTGTGTAGCATGTATCCGGCATTTTTGAGCATGATAAGCGATGGCTTATTTGCTGTCGCCTCTTCGTCGCTTCGTGCCGACACTTCCATAAAGACATTCCTCACAAGTTTGGCTTGGAACAATTCCATAGCTCCCTCCATGACGCTGTACTCCATACCTTCGACATCCACTTTGAGAATCGCAATGTCGGGCCGGGACTCAAACCATCCTCGCTCTCGAGCAAAGTTATCCAATGTCAAGACGTTGAGAGCGGTTGCATTCTTCACACCTGTTTCCTCGACCATCGTACCCTGACCTGGGTTGACATGTTCCATGAAGGAAAATACTCCTTCCTTTCGTCCCACGCCGTAGGGATTCAGGTTAACTCTAGATACTTTCTTTGAATCGCCATGAAAAGAAGAATCGTATTCACTATGCCAATGGTTCAACAAGAGTGATTCGCACATGCGGAGCTGATTTTTGGGATTCGGCTCAAAGGTATCCACAGTAACTGGTCCATTGGCTGCCGACAAGAGCGAAAAGAAACCAATGTTGCCTCCAACATCCAGCACGCGAGATCCAGCAGGAGTTTTTGAAGAACGTCCACAAAAGCATTGGACAAAGCTTTTTCGTAATAGTCCCCGTAAGTATAAATGGACCATCGCGTTCTGTCAAAGTTTTCATTGTGCAACGAGATCCAGAATTTCGGATCACGTTCGATCTGTTTACCGTAGAAGATACCTGCGTTGGGGTCTTCCACAGTTGTTGTTTTTCTTCTAGCCTTTTCTAAAACTTTGTGGCGCACTAGAGGCGTGTACTTTCCTGGATCTGCGACGGAATTATCACTCTCCGCCAGCAGATGCAGCTGACCTTGGAATGCCGATCGTAGATTAATTGTACCTGATGTACTATCCTCAAAGGAAAAAGACAGAAGCCGAAGACCGACGATAAAACCAAATATCAGACTAGTACCGTAATATATTCCCTGGAGACCGCAATGGTCATTCTTGACGTCACTTCCTGGTTTTCGGCTGACAGATGATGCTGTTGATGCCAACATGATCTGTCTTGACGATAAATTGCGAATATATTGCTAACTGGATGGCTGGATGCACAGGAATTGTGAGGATTCCTTGTTATTGAAAAGCCCTAAAGTTGCTTTTTTATTAGATTGTCGTTAACGAAGAAAATGAATAAAAATTAGACCTATCGTTTTGGCCGGATCAAGGTGCGCCGAGGGTGCTCCAAGCCAAAAAAAAAGGATTGTGCAAATCCTGTAAATTTCACCGAATGTCTTCTCGTTCGAATTTCCCACCTTGTTTGTGAACACAAAAAATCAATGTTTCCTTCGGAACAAACTTAGCCCTATTGTATCAAATGACTATGGCAGTTTACCTTGTTTCCACATTAGGCGATGTGAGTGGAATACATGGGACTCATGAGTTAGGCCATACACAAGTAGGTCGTACTACCACTGCCTGCTTTGTATCTTACACTACTTTTACTCCATAATATTTACTCTAATATATCCATTAGTCTCCACACTAGCTTTTTACGGTATTGGACTCCAGCAGCCAACACTACTACAGAACCTACAATAGCTAGAGTAGCTACACTACTAGCTAGACTAGCTTGCTAGAGGTTCTACTAGCTAGTAGTCTAGCAGTCTGCTTGAGTAGCTAGTATGGAACATAACAGTTACCACTCGAGTACCAGGTAGTAGTAGCAGCTATTAGGAGTAATCTCGGATTAGTAGAGAGATGCACTTTTAGCTACACCAGTCTAAAGCTGATAGTACTACTACTAGTAGTAGTGTATATTAGTCTAGTAGTAGTAGCGTAGTGAAGCTAGCTTGTAGCTTAACCAATCAAAAAGACGGTGTACAGCAATATGGTGTCTAGCCAATGACAATGATAGGAGCATCTGTAGTGTATTTACATGGAGTGCTTTTCAACTCCGCAGTTTCAATAATCAACTTCCTCCATGAAAATATGCTAACAAAGTAAAGCAAGTTGTTTCCAAAGCGTCCACTGCAGTGGAGTATTGCAAGACTGTATCGTTTTTGCTACCCAAAGCATGCACTGACAATTGTAAGCTTCACGGGCTACCATCGGTATCACTGGGACTGCTGTTGAAGATTTCAGTAAGATGGGCAGCGGTAGGCAGCGAGGCTACCCACTCGTTTCGCCTGTAGTTGGGTGCGCGCAAAGTAGCAAGGGTCTGAGCCGCTGACGGAGAATGCGGCTGGCCCTGATGTTGAGGATTCGTTTGGTTTTGGTTAGCGTGAGATCGGGCACTTGAAAGACCCAACGGATGTCGAGAGTGCCGTTGTCGTTTCTGGTGTTGCTCTTCCTGCGCTTCATGCTGTCGTCCTTGCTGATCAAAATTGGCTTGGCCTTGTTGCTTCTCTTCGGGTTCCTGAACTCGCTGCTGATGCCCCCCATATTCCTGCTGGTGCGATTGTATGCCTTCTTGGTGTCGATCGAATTCACGGAGTCGCTCCTGCAGCTGGCCGCTTTGAAGCTGCTCCGTTTCGAACCAATCCCTGTCGGCGCGAGGTTTGTCTTCAAAAGATAGAGTTCTCCGTTGAGGCAACATTGCATGCTCCTCCATGGTTCGCTGCTGCTGCTGCGATGTGTCTAAAGGCTGTACAGCCTGTAGCTCCGCTTGGGCTGCGAATTTGTGTTGCTCTGAGTAAAACGGTAGCACCTTTTTTTGGATGTGATATTGCTGCTGATCGGCCTGTCGCAGAGTTGAGTGGGATTGTAACTGACACGATGAAGTCGCGCCCTGGTGTGTGGCTTGTGTATCTTGAAGGTACTGGCTTTCAAATGGCAAAGGGTGCGTTGCATGAGCTGAAAATGATGCTTCTCCAACTTGCGAGGAAAGCGTAGATGACAAACGAGAAGGAGTATCGACTTGCCGTTGCATGACTGTCAAAAAATCCTGTGTGGGTATTTGCTGTCTCAAACTGTTCAATATTTTCTTCCTTGCTGCAGCATTTCCAATATCATGCCAGAGGCTGTCATCTCCTTTAGAGGGGTCGGTTTTGGTTACAAAACGACCCGGTGGGTTTTGGTTTCGCCAAAGAGTCACCAGTTCATCAGCTAGCTCTTCTTTGTCTGTCTTTGTGGCCTTCATGTAACGCCACTTGTGCTGATCGATCAAGAGCCGGAAACGCACATTGCCTGGATGGCCTATTGTGTGCCCACCTCGCCCACACAGGACATCTGAATGGATATCATATAATCATATAAGAGTTGAACAAAAGAATTAGTTTCTGTTTTCCAGGGCTGTCGACTTGTTCGGTAGCAGTTCCTCTCCCTACGGCCTACAGAAAGAAACGGTCACTAACGTCGTCGGCAGTGCAATAAAAGAATAGGTTGTTGAACTGTACATACCTTCCTTGCGAGGGTATTTGATGCCATTTAGCTCATCCTTTGCCTTCTTTTGGTTTTCCATAGGGTTGGCTCTATTGTACTAAATTAAAAATGTGGATGTTATTAATCTTGCTAGTGCAACCATGCTACGATAAGCTTAGACACTGAGAGAGCAAACACCCGTACTTGGAATCGTTTTCATCATTGCCGGTACTCAAACCCCACAGCCTTTTGACGTTTATTTTATTTGAGAGGACATAAAGAGTGTTTAACTTCGCTGGAAACCTTTTGCCTCTTAATTAACTGGTACTCCGGTGTACCAGGTACCGTAGAGTGGTACGGGTACCAGGTACCTGGTACCAGCTACCACTACCTGCTACTGGTACCAGTAAACGTACCAGTACAACACCTCTCCGAATGTCATGGTACTACTGTACTACTGTAGTACCACCAGTAGGAATAATCATTTTTCTTGCTTGTTAAATATGGACTGCTTCGGCCGCTTTTAACATTCTTTCGAATTCCCATTTCACCGGGGCCGATCTGCTTTCGCGGTGTCATCTGTGACTCAAGCTAGCTGGGGCTCAAACTGTCCCGGCAACGTGGCAATCGTACCAGGTAACAGCCGCAATATGAATTATTTTGTCTTCGACCAGCGTGCTTGATCTGCTGCTCTACCAGGTACCGTAGGGTCTACTAGTAGTAGGTAGAGTTATCTACTAGTGTTATAAAGCGGGAGTTAGCAAAAACATTAGTGTAGCATTAAGACTTCTTGTGATATTTCTCTCACCTGAGTCTCAATATTTCAAGTTGGTTGCGGGAAACTGTCATTTACCATTTCGTGCTGCAAGCATCACCACAAGTCCTCGACGCGCGGGTCGTCGGCGCGCAGGCCGCTATGTTTGATTTCTCCGACAATCTTTTTGGGTAAGGACCAAGAATCGCTCCCAGCTTGCCGTAGCCAATGGCCCTTCAGGTAATCTTCTCGTTTCTGCTCCCAGAGTTGGGTCCACGATGGATTTTGCATATCAAGTCTCTCGATCAAGGTTTTCAAGCTCTCTAAAAATCTGTTGGTCATGTATTCTTTGTTCTGTGAAGCGTACATTTGTGGGACCATTTAGAAAGTAGAGAAGCCACATGAAGGCAAAACAATGCAAATCCGTACGTACGTACGTACCTTGTAGCGGTTGCACCATGCGTTCGCATTCTCTACGATCGCATCCATTTCGTCGGAATTTTTCGGGTTTAATACGTACTTGACTTTTCGTTCCAAATCAGACCAGTCATTTTGAACGGGAACAAAATGTACCCACGCTTGTAGGATATTACTCAAGGCATCCATACCTCCATTCTTGTCATCCGGGGGGTATCGTTTCAACAGTACAGATGTTTGGCACAATAAGCTAGGATAGAGCGAGGATGTTCTGTCAATGTCAAGTACAGCTGTGTACTTGTCGTAAGCTTTGTCCTTATCGTTTTCGGAAAGGACTGCGTATGTTTATGTGTATGTATTATTTATGTGTGTGAAGCGAGCGCGAGAGACAATTGAGTCAGTAGTGCGTGATAACAAGACGACTAAAAGCAACCCCCCCCAAAAGCAGTGCAATCCTTACACACAAGCTGTTCCGACAAATACTTATTCTCTGCTTTCTGTCGTAATGAATGAATTGTTTTATTCGTTATGTCCACTTCAAAAGGCGGTAGTAAAGCGCTCGGATCTACAGCGGGCACTGCAATCACAACGGCACGGTGCTGTTTGCCACTGGTTCGGGATGTCCAAATGCCAAATTGAGGTTCCAACTGTTGAAGAATGGATGATGTCGGAATGGTCCAATAATCGTAGTCGTTGTACAACGTTGCATCCGTGGTGCCGTTGCCACCAAAACAACCAACCGGAAGTGCCCTCTGAAAAATAGGAATCGCAGGAATGGTAATGTTGCTCTTACTGTTTCTGTTTTTGTCAGGACAGATGACTTGTGTCAAATTGGTGTTCAAATGAAGTTTCCAATTGGTATAAAATGGCATGGATCCTCCAGCATCGTGAATACGTTGGTGCAAACGCAGGTAGTTACTGCTATTTTCGTTGTCATTATGGCCGTTCAATTCCAAAAGGGAAGGAACATTTCGATTCAAAATTTGCACGGCGTCCAACAAGAATTGCTGATTGAAGCCGAGTTGATGTTTTCGAAAGGGATGAGCCTGTTTCCAATACGTATTCATGCTTTGAAGTAGAACATATTGTGTCACATTCTTCGTCGTTGCTGTTGGCTGACTATTATTGCTCATGCTGGTGGCAGTAGTATCGTCGTCGTCGTTAATGTTGTCATCATCTTTCTGGACCACTTGGATTTGCTTCAAGACGAACAACAGATCCGGAAAGTTATCTGGATAATACATTTTGGAGGCAGATTCATTGATAAAATTAAGCATAGAATTTATGTCAACTCCATGTCGTTGTTGGTTGTTATTGTTATGTGCTAGGTTGTTGTTGTTGCTGTTGTGCCTTCCTTCTACTGCTGGATCCGTTGTAGTAGTTGTTGACAAGGTCGAATTCACTGTTTCGCTGTTGTACAGAAAACATCCTAGCACGACTAGCACCAACAAAATTATCACGCTTTTTCTTCGGTCCTGCAGTTGCTGCTGACAGCGTTGAGTTGTTGCGGCTGTTCTTGCCGCCCCAGCTGTTGGCTGTTGTTGCGTGGCGTTCCGACCAGAAAGAAGTGCTCTGTGCTCGACGAATTCCAACTCGCGGTTGGAATCACTCGCTGCTGAAGAAAGCCCGTCCACCATGACCTAGATTTCTCACGATGATTGCCACATTTGCTGCAACCAGCAAAGATGAAGTGCAGCTTAGTACCTTCTACTACCAGTAGTAGCTAGTAGAGGAAGCTGTCGAGCCTGACCTAAGCTACGAGTAGTTAGTAACAGAGTTGTTATCGTGTTCCAATTACTATTGTTGAGTATCTTTTCAAGAGTATCTTATTCTTTGTAAGCACAGTAGCTCCTTTTTATCTTCAACGCTAATGACTTTGAAAAATAGACTACGACTTACTACTACTAGTAGTACTAGCTACTAGCTAGAGACTAGTACAGTAGCTAGTATCAGTATCTTTCGATATGGATGCCAATGGAAACATGGAAACATCAAAAACAGTTCACAACATCGCATATCACGAGAGAGCTCCTGCTAGCTCGAATGACGAATGACTAGTCTACTACACCGTATTTTTTTATCAATAGTCCAGGTTAAGCAACCTTTTCATTTTTACCAGCACAACGGATAAGATAACATGATTCCAACTTTTCTGCAGCGGGCACTTGTAATAATCCCTCCATTGCAAGCAATTTCCAAAATTCCACTGGGAAACATGATTGGCACTTCGTTTACGTCTACCATATTGTCCAGAGCAGATAGTATTCCTCAAGCGTCATCTGTTCTGGTGGCACTTCGTGGTGGTGGTGGTGCAGCAGCTGTTCTTTCAGATTATTCGAGTGCCGCAGGAGATTATTTTGGTGGTGTTCGGACTCCCGCCTCACTCGTAGTAAGTGCCTCCATTGGAGCTCTGTTTACCGGTGTTACCAAACCAACGGAATTAGCCAAACGAAATCGTATAGAACGACTCAGTATTCGCTTGTACAATGTATCCATGATGGTCTCGTTTATGCTGTCATTGTGTGCAATCGTTACGGAAACTGCAGCAGGAGTGGTCGTACTGCACGAGAACTTTGATCCAATGGCAAAATCAGCCTATGATCTCTTAAATCGAGAATTTGCCTTCGAGTTCCTGACAGTCAGATTATCGTATTTGCTATCACTTTTGACCTTTGTTGTTGGTGTTACATGCCGGGCCTTGTTGGAATTTGAGTTGCTTAAAAAAGGAAATCAGGACACTGCGTTGGCTCTTTCCTTTTCGATGGGAGCCATGGTCATGTATTTGTGGTCCTACATCAATCGTACTTTGTACGATTCACAGACTTTGGGCAGCATGGCATTGACTGCCGTATCCATTGTGGTCCGTCGCATTTTGAACGAACGAACTCCTCTCCAATTTGCAGCCATTACCAGTCTTGCACTTTCGGTCGTGTTTTGCGGGCGTGCTGTGAGAAAGACGACCAAGCTAGAAGAGAATACAAAGGACTAGTTAACAACCTATGGTAAACTAATACAATATTCCCTGTAAAAAAGAAGAGGCGTTACATAGCCATTATATCTAAGTTATCATGGGCTAGGACTAAGAGTGAAACTTCGCTTGGACCTGGTAACAGGATAATCCTACTATATAATAATGATTGCTCCTGCAAGAAACCTACCTAGTCAAAGGTGCCATTGTTGAATGATGATTGCTCGAGAAACATTTTGCCAAGTTCTAATCTCTCCGCATCCGCAACGTTGTTGCAAGGAGTAAGAGACCAGAGCTCAACATTCAAAACTTCAAAGACAGAGCCATCACTGTGAGCAATAGACAACGATGGACTGCCAAAAGTAACACATGGAGAGCTTGATCCATGAAGAAGATCGGATTGCAATGCCAACCCACACCCCCACTCATGATCCTTGATCTCATCTTCGACCTCGTCGAGATTGACGCTCACATAACGGTCATCATTATCATCGCGCTTCTCTTCATCGTCTTTGTGCTCCGGTGAACCTCCGCCGACGGCAATCTTGTTGTGTGTGCACAGCTGTATGCATTGGTTAGCTCCAGTGTAAGGGTAGACATCTATCTCACTTTCCATCTTGGCTTGGTCAATAATTGAAAAGCACTTTGTTTTCCTCGAGCATCGCATCTTCCAGAGAAAGCTTTCGTTACCGCCGAAGTAACTCCATGTCTTTCGCCAGGGCTCAGTAGTGAATGATCCAAACACTGCAACGGTCAAGGCGGTAAATGGAAAGAAAAAGTAAATTGTCAGAAAATGGTATGTCTGCGGATATTATTGTCAGGGAAAGTCGACTGGCAAAAGACAGAGTACGTACCTTCGCCATCCGTGGTTTCAATTGCCAGGATTGAGTATTTGGCTCCTCTAGCATTCTGCATGAGAGAATGAAGCGATGAACCATCTCGAACCATCGAGTATTTCATCCAAAAGTTATCTTGTGATATTGAAGTAGGGAAGAAAGATTGCAAAGATTCCATCAGTGGCGGAGACAACACATGCGGTTGAGCATTCATATCGCTCGCGTCTGTTCCAAGAATTCGAAATGGAAGCGTGCCACCACCCCCGTAACCATTAATGTAGTCGTCATTCACAGCGTTCCAAGCGTCGTAGTCTCCAACAACCGTGTCTAATTCCCATGATTCCGAATTTAGGTGTGACGAGTACACTGTTGCATCAGATTGGCCGCGTTTCAGTGGTTGTGGCTCTGATGTTAGTTTAGAATGAAAAAAGTCACTGGTAAGTAAATAGTAGCTGAGACAAGCGTGCCCACTGCCAAGCGATCGATACGTACTGAGAGGAGCATACACAATAATGGAAAGGTCGTCGTCGGAAATGCTTCGTGGGAGCTCCCCTCGAAAGACACCTCGGAGACGATTCAGACTTTTACTTTCGTCAAAGGAAGCAGCCGTATCAATACTGTGCAGGCTTCTACTTGCGTTGTTGCTGGGCACTTTGCGATAGATATTCTGGCTGTGCTGCTTTGGGGCTGCAGGATGGCGGTGCTCAACGATAACGTCTGCTGCAGACATCTCAAATTGTCGGTCTGGAACAACGATCTGTGTTTTCAGCTTTACTTCTGGGATCTCTTCTTCCAGTGGAGCCACTTCCATGCCCTCTTCGTCATATTCACTCGCAGAAGCGTGACGCATGTAGACTGGTCGAGGCACGTCCCGACCCGTGACGTTCAATACAGGTTGCTGCGAAACAATGTTGTTGCTCTCCCATTCAGAGGCAACGACAGAAGCCTTTCCGAGATTATTACACAAATTCTCCCTCGCCGCTCTTCCAGCAGCACAAGATGCGATCGAATCTTGACGAATAGGAAATGCAGGGTGCAAGGATGGGATGCTGTTCATGGAAGTCATAGAAGGATCAGCAACCGAAAGCGAGCGCATTGAAGCCGCCATCAAGTCTTCTTCCGCAAAGGCAGAACCCTGGTTTCGAAGGATATCAATAATCTCGTTTTTGGATGCCACTGCATGACCATGTCGCAACTTTAAAGAAGCCACGCTTTCCATGCTCTCACGGCGGCCCCATGCTGGCTTGATAGCAGTATTGGGTTCAACCTCAAATTGCTCGCGCAAGGCATTTGTCGCATCCGCACCTGTGGCAGTGGAGGCAATGGAGTCACGACGAATGGGGTGCGCTCTGTGCAAATTGAGAGACGCCACACTGGCCATGCTATCACGTCTGCCCCAGGACTCCATGGCAACCCTTTCACGAAAAGCGTCCATGGTATTCAAACCAGTAGCAGTAGAAGCAATCGAGTCTTGACGAATAGGATGCGCCCTGTGCAAATTCAGAGACGCTACACTTGCCATACTATCACGGCGCAACCATTGATCCGCAATCTGAGACGATGGCATTTCTTGGCGAATTGGGTGGGCATGGTGCAAATCCATAGACGCCGCACTGTTCATACTGTCTCGTCTGCGAAAGGCTTGTTCGGTATTCAACTGGGCTCCTCCATATGCTACCGAGGCCATGGACTCTCGTCGTTGAAAAATGGATTCCTTAATCGGAGTTGCCATGTCCAAGTTGAGGGATGCTAAACTGTAAGCGCCGTCGTCGTCATTGTTGTTGCTAAAATAAAAGTCACTGCCCGTGTCAAACTGTTCTTGAAAGGCCCTCAAGGCTTCCGCTCCACCGGCAGTCGATGCAATCGAATCTTGTCGGACAGGACGGGCTTTGTGCAAGCCCCGTGAAGCCTCTGTTGCTACGGAATCTTGCCGGATAGGAGAAGCCTTTTGCGGGTTGCGTGGGGTAGCAAAAAAAAAACTCTCACTGCCAAGGGGACTCGAGGAACTCTCAGCCAACGATGGTGGTGAGGGCAAATCAGTGGTGGCATCCAATTCTTCTTGAAAGGCACGAGCTGCTAGCATACCTTCCGCTGTAGAAGCAATGGAATCCTGTCGGACAGGTCGTGCAGGATGCAGGTTCAACGAAGCAACGCTATTCAAGCTGTCCATACGCCCCCAGGAAGATTTTTGGTTAAACACACTGTTAGAAGTGCTTGTGGGCGAGACCCCCGACTCGGACTCGGAACGAACAGGGCGAGCTCGGTGGAGATTCAAGGATGCTACACTGGCAGATCCGTCGTTTGTGGGAGATGATATTCCAGACTCAGAACGAAGAGTATGCGCTCTGTGTAGGTTCAAAGACGGTACACTGACAGGGCTGGTCAGTACTAATGGCGTTGCCTTATCGTACTCTTCCTTTTGTTGTTGCTGGTTGACTTGTTCGGAAAAGGCACGAGCCGCTTCCCATCCATCCGTCGTTGATATAATCGATTCTTGGTTTTGTAAGGCCCGAGCATGATGAATGTTTAACGATGCCTCTGCTTCCGGGTCCCAGCTATCATCACCGCCACCACCTAGACTCAAGCCGTCCAAAGTTAATCCACTCACTTCTCGTTGACAGGGTGCAGTAGTCGGAATGACTGGATGGTCGCCAGAAGCAAACGATAGCAGCGAATCATCGGCCGTGTCATTGGATGCTGAAAGGTCCAATCCTAAATCTTCTCCAATTGTTGGAGGTGATGTTACACCTGAACTCTTGGCTAATGGTTGTTGATCATCATCGGCTGTCACTTGCATGGAAAAGGATACCGATTTGCGACGCACTGGTCCCGATCCATCTGAAGTCAAACGCCGCAACGCACTGGGACGACGTTGCAACACAGGCGGTGGTAGAATGGGGACTCCGTCGGAAGCACGACGCTGCAAAGAAATTTTTGGTGGAGGTTTGGAATCTTCGTCTGTAGCGGTGGTACTCTTGTTGTCGTTGTTGCTACTGGTCGTAGCATTTCCAAACGAGCGTGGGGCAGGTGGACGGTCTGGTACACCACCTCGATTGCGATGAACGGGTGTTTGCAACTGCTGTTGTTGCAAGTCCGTGGCACGACGAACAATATCTTCGTCCGTAGGCAGTAATAGACTTTGCAATTCAGCGTGTGGGTGATAGGATGCGTTGTCCTCGTCCGAGGCATTCTGCTGCAAAAAGTACTGCGCCCATCTGGCACTGGTATTGCTACGTTGTTTGATGCGTTGTAGTTCTTGTGGCGTCAAGAGCGAGTGCTGACTCATGGAGTTTCCACTGGTACTGGAGGAGTATCGTCGCACGGATGACGCAGCATTGGCAGGACTGTGTACCAGATGGGCAGGCAAATATTTTTCGTGACGCATTCGTTCGATTCGTTTGAACGAAGAATGAGACGAAACACTCAATCCTTGTTCATGGGCCTTCCACAATTGATTTACAAAGGGATTGCTGCTGCGACGTTCCAATACCACGGGACGAAGTGCAGCAGCATTGGTATTGGTAATGAGTTCCTGAGACGAGGAATCGGTCAATTGGGGTTGTTGCAGCAGTGAAGGTAAAGTTGCCGCACCCGTCAAGGACTTGGACATTCGTCCACCTAAGTTTCCAATTTGAGGCGTCTGTTCTAGATCCAGATTATAGGGCAAGGTTGGCATCATTAATCCTCCTGCTTCGTCGTGAAGTTCTTCTGGCTGCTCTTCCACTTCCACACCATCTGCTGTGGGTGTTGTTGTTGTAACTTGTTCTGGATACAATTCTTCTTTCGAAGGTGTGTGCAAGGTTCTCCAAGTTTGACGGGGACTAATGGGTATGGGTGTAACAGGAGGTTTGCCCATAGGATTGCTGTCACAGGTATCAATACTGGCATCCATATCATCTTCCACACTGTCGGAACGACTTGGGCCTAGGACGATCTTTGGTAGTTCTTCTTCCTTCTTTTCTTCTACATGCAAGTGCCTACTAGAAGCATGACTGCTATTATCATCACGTGGACTCGCTGTTGTATTGTTGGTATGATTCGTAACATCCAAGTCGGTGTTTGTTGCGTGACCCGTGTGGTGTCTGCTTTTGATGTTGCTGATCGGTACGTCATCATCTTCTTCTTGCTCTTCTTCGATGTCGTTGTCATCATCATCGTCCACATCAAAACACAGACTGGGATCCGTTAGCTTTCGTTGCACCAATTGCACTTCCACTTCGGTTCCATTGGCGATAATGCCTTGTAAGAAGTTTAATTCGGATGACGTTAAAGATTTGCGTCGTCTCAAAACTTCTTGGTGCAACGAAAGACGAGATTCTTGCGTGGCCACTGTACTACCACTAGCGCCACTGGCAATCGAGGACGACGTATGGTATCGGTGTTGATTGGATACTGATGATGTAGAAGCAATGGCTGTGCTTGCAAAGTGTTCTTGCAACGATCGTGCTGCCGATAACGGATTCTTGGGCGGCAACTTATTAGTTGGATTATTGTTGGTCGTCATTGTTTATGTTGCTGCTGCTTTTGCTGCTGCTGCTGCTACTGCTGCTGTTGTAGCTGATTGTTGATGGTGGTCGTTTCGCTTTAGTTTTGTGGGATTCGAAAATGAATGCTTTTTATCAATAGAGAAGACAATCAAGTTCTCTCGACAGTTAAGCCAGGGTTTCAGTTCTGTTCGCTTCCAAGAAGTCCGGCCCCTCTTCTGCTGATGGAGAATATGTCTTGTGGCACTCTCACTCTCACAACTTTGTTGGTGTAGTTCTCTCGAGTGGGAGAAATGATGCAGGTGCACTCCCTGTTTGGAAGGGTCTAGAGGCTCTATCTACTAGACTACTCGGTCGGAATATTTAACTGTCCATCGCTAAACACGTCCAATGATTGATATTGGAGTAACAGACAAAACCGATGCAAAGTGCGCAAGCCGGCTCGAAGGTATTTTTTAGCTCGATCCCTTATCTGTCCAATATGGACAACTCCAATCGACAGAATCAAACAAAACATTCTCCTACTGGTGGTACTCTTCTTCTAGCTAGCTAGTAGTAGGCACCTGGTACGTAGAGTTGACTACTACTACTAGAGTCAATAGTACTAGACTACTCCGACCTTACTAGTACTGCTAGACCTAGTACTTGCTAGTCTAGTCACCATAGCTAGCAGACCTACTCTAGCAGCTACTAGAGTAAGAGCGATGATCAGCTCGCGTGATGTTTAAATAAATCTAATGTTCATCACAAATTCGTCCCGGAAGAAAAATCAATCAAACATTTTATTTACGGCGACTTTTAAGTTGCCACCAACAACCTCACAGGGTGTGTCCAAGAAGGAAAAAGACAAATAAGTTAAGCACACACACATACGCATACACACATACACATAGACTTTAAAAAAAAATGTCTTTGTCAACAGCACGTAAAAATTTCCAAGAGGAAGTTAACAAGAGGCGTGCATCCCTCACACCTCGAGAATTGGAATTTCTTATTGATCTTGGGAGAGATGGAAGTCAAGATAACATCGCTCAAGCGCAAGGAAAGTTGTGCGAAATTCCTGTAGAAGAAGACAAAGGAGATTTGGACGCCGACACATTAATTGCCATGAAAGTCCCAGCAGGAGTTTCGTTGACTAAATCGGTATCGGAGACAGGAATGTCGAGACGTGAAGAATCTTTGCAGAATCGTCGTCAATCACAATTGCACGGACAGATTTGGAAGGCCCACGAAAATGGATTAGCTGTATCGGTAAAATCCTCGCGACAGTCGGTGCTACGGAGAGGCAGTAGCAGCATGAGCGGCAGTGGTAGCATCAATCTGAGTAAACGATCGCCGTTGCTTATTAATCGTCGTCAAGTCGTATCTCATCACGATTCCTTGACGTTTGCGCTGTACAATGACAACAACAACAGCAACAGCAACAACGAAAACCTCAAACTGCCAGAATTAGGATTATCTTCTAGTCTGAATCTTTATCCGCAACATCGCAGCTGTAATCGTCGGGGGACACTATCGACATTCCTTCCCTTTCCTCAATCACAACACACGAATCGTCATAAATCCATTTCCTCTACTACTACTACTACTACTACTACAACTACTACTATGCCCCCCAAGCGTAAATTATCTGAATCCGGCAGCAACTTATTGTGCATTTCGGAAGAAGAACGTCGGTCTAAAGATGATCAGGTCTGGGAAGGAACCGAACAGGATAAAATGATTGGAGAAGAAATGTCCAAGTCATTACAAACATTAATGCAACACCAAGAACAGGAACGAAAATTAGATCATGGTGATGACGAAGAGGACGGCAATCAACATTACAAGCAAGAGGACGCTCAGAATGAAAACTCATGGAAACAGGGCTTGCATCTGATTCGACGTGCCTCCGTCAATGATTACGGTGGTGAAGGAATGGAAATTGATGCGAATACCAACGAACTGAATTTCAATGATTCTACGTTGATCACGAGTGATTCTGAAACCTGTTTCAACAAGGAAGGAAAAGAAGAGGAGACAAAGGGGAAAATGGTTGACAATCTGCAACAACATACCATGGTCATGAGACGAGCTACTATGAATGTTTACGATGGACAAGGACTCGAGGTTTCGGATTGGGATGCCCAGGAAATTGTCGAAGAACGACGTGATACTTTGGATTCCTATCGTCAACAACATGGAACTACTACATCCAACACAAACGACTTTCTCGATTCGGTATTTCCATTCACCAAAAGTTCATCGTTTGATGAACGACTTAGTGTCGAACGACCACAGAGTAGTGGTATTTTGGAAGAGGCATCGACCGCATTATTCCGCAGTCTGTCGGAGGATGAAATATCATCTGCACTGCTATCAGCTCGTCACCAATGTAAGTAAAAACCAGGATTGGGTATCTAATAGCGTTTCTATCGTCAAAAAATATTCCATTGCTGACAATCTTCCCTTCTGTCCACGTCATCTTTCAGCTAAACGCGAACGACGTCCTAGCTTCCACACCCAAACCACATCAGCCTCGGAGGTAGAAGAAGAAAATGAATGGTATGGTCATTTCGAATACGATGCATGGGTGGATGCTCCGGAGGAAGATGGTGGTGTTATCGACCTCGTTCCTTTTCGTATACTGGGTACCAGTGCCGATGATATCGACGCTCATCCTCACGTCCTGTCGCCCCCGCTCATGGAAAGTATTCAGGCCTTCTTTCCAATGGCCAAGACCAGCGACAATTTTTGGATGAAGTACTCACTGGTGCGAGATGGAGCTTCGATGCACACTTTATTACAGCACGCGCGTGGTGCGGAGTTCTCCATTCTTGCCTTGGAAACAGTGGACGGAGAAGTCATGGGTGCATTTACCACAGAACCATGGAGGAAAACATGGAGCTGCTTTGGTGGTAGTGATTCGTTCCTGTGGCGAATGCGACATTCTCGGCAAACCAAGTGTCATTCCATCATCGATCAGGCTCACTTGGAATCCGAAATTGACGTTTATCCGTACACTGGAACCAATGAGTGCATTCAGTTCTGTACGTCGGAAAAGATGGCGGTGGGTGGTGGAGTTGATCAATGCAACTCAGCATCTGATTCCATGCAAGAGAAAAGCAGCAAGACTGAGATTCGTGGCACTGAATGGGGACACGGTATCTGCCTGGATAGAGATTTGTTGTGCGGTTCCAGTGCTCCCTGCATCACGTTTGGCAGTCCTAGTCTCTCGGAAACCCATAGCGATGGCTCGAAATTTGAAATTATCAACCTCGAACTGTGGACCATGACACCTTGCTATAGCCTGGCCGACGCAGAAAAACTGGAACTAGGAAAGCTCTTTCTGCAGGAGCACTCCTTCACGGCGTAGAGTACTAGACGTAGTGTGTATAGTAGCTATAAGTATTACCTGGTACTCTAAGTACCGTAGTAGACTACTAGTAGTACTATTATAGCAACTACGACTAAAAAAAATATTGTTGTAGTTTCTTTATTAGGATACTAATAATATTAATTAGGGGAAAATCCATTCAATCGTTCATGGTGACCGGGTGGTTAACGTACTCAGTATTTTGGAGTGCTGGAGCAATACTAATTATTTAGCAATGATGGCTAAAAAAGTGTTCGGTACCAGTAGACCCATCGCTGTGGTACAGCTGTAGCAGAGTTGTACCAGGTACCAGGTAGCCTACTCTAGCAGGGTCTAGCTCGTCTAGCTAGTAGTAGGTGCAATAAACTTTGATACGGAATACTTTATTCCTCTATTGGTCCTCTTCTTTACAACCAACGTCCTCAGTCCATACTCCATACAACACTATCCCACATTCATCTAAAACTGCCGAAAGAGAAGGAAAAAGACGATCGCAAAAATGGACGCACAAAATGACGCGCAAGAACAATATGATGGTGCTGATGCTGACAGTGGCGAGCATAGACAGTCCTTGTCATCCGAATGCTCTAGCAAAAATGCAGGAAAAACTTCTTCGGTTCATGCTGCTGCAGAAAATTCACACGATAAGGAAGAAAAGGTTGATGATTGTCACTCATTGAGTAGACGGGAGCATGATTTGTTAGCCCAAGGACAGATATCGACGCGTTCTTCATCCTCCACCACTCCTGGAGCTCATCATCATCATCATCATCACTCGGTGGCTCCGACGAGGACGACGATGACTGCAGCTTCTGGTCGGCTGAGTCAATTGGAGAAGGATGTCACGGCCAAATGTAAAGCATCGAATTGTTCTTCTTCAACAACGACGGGATCGAGTTCTATTACTAACGGCCCTGTTACGACGGTAGTATCTGGAAGCCAAAGAATTAGTCAATTCGAACAGGATATTTTATCCAAACAGCAGCAGCAACAACAACAACAACAAGGCAGCACATCGAATGATTCCACATGCAACAAAAGTTCTAGGAGCAGACCTGGTGCTGTAGCAGTTTCAGCGAATGGCAGTATAAGTCGGCTCGAACAAGTTATTTTATCAAAACAGCAAACAGCATCATCGAATTATTCAAAGTCGTCCAAAGGAGGCACCTCCAGCAGTGGACCTGGTGCTGTGGCTGTTTCAGCCAAAAATAATAATAGTATCAGTCAACTGGAACAGGATATTATTGCCAAACAAAATTCCCCCCTGGAAACTTCTACTAGAGGTTCCATCCTGAACCAAATAATGGAACAAGATATCAAAACAAAGCAACAAAAAGAATCGACGAAATTGGATGTGGTATCACGACAGCCGGGAGTCACAAGAGTTGATGGTGGGTCTACCAGCATAAGCCAATTGGAACGAGACCTATTATCCAAGCAGCAGCAACACCAACAAGTGTCTGATAGTAACAGCAACAGTCAGAAATCAATAGCTCCGTCCGCTTCTTCTAATAGTGGTACCAGCCAAATAATGGAACGAGATAGTGTCACGATAAGGCAATCATGTACACCTCAACCAATAAACAATACGGCCTTGAGCCAGTTAGAAGTTGATATGTTGGCCAAGCAGTCGACGCAACAACAACCACGTGTCAACGCAAATCAACCAGGTGCAGTGCAAGTTTCTGCTTCGCAAGACAGTAATACTAGAAGAATACAACATCAATTAGAAGCGGCGGACATTGTTTTGTCGAAGCAAAATGAAGCGTCTATTCGTGGAAGTACTTCCATGAATCAACTGGAACAGGATCTCTTGGTCAAGGAGCAAACAAGAATACGGCGGAGCACACAACAATTTCGTGGTAGTTTGACATTAACGCAGTTGGAACAAGATCTTTTGGAGAAAGGGAAAGGACAAAACAATAATAATGCAGCCATGGAACAACACGCCACTGCTAACAATAAACTCAGTCAACTGGAAAAAAATATGATTGATAAACGAGCCATTCGTGGCCAAGTTGCTATGGTATCTATTCCTGGAGGAGCGATTGGTCAACTGCAAGATGACATTGTAGCTAAACAATGTACATCCTCGGAAATTGGTGGGCAGCATTCACAGGTCGGGACGACGATCACTTCCGCGTTTGAAGCAGAAGTTATGGCCGAAAGTAGCTCTGGGGATGACTGTCGACAAGAAGCGATTGTACCAGGAGGAAATTTTGAAACGGCCAACAACCCAAACCAAAGCGGATACTTATCACCCGTTATTAGGGAAGATGATGACCAGCCGCAGCAACAGCATGACAATGCTCGACAATCTTGTTACCAGCCCAGCCCTGACTTGAATATGGAAGAACCGGGCAGACCATATCCAGAGAGTTCCATACCACCACAACCCCTGTCATTACCCACTGACGATGAAGAAGAATTCGCAGAAAGTGGTGTGTCACCCATGTCAGAAATGCAAAGCGTTTACGATATTGAACAGACCAGGTCCCTTGAGGGAGCTGCAATTGACGATGATGGAGGAATTCAAGCATATGTTCCTCCCACTGTTGTGGAAGCTGCTGGTGTGTCAGTAGTCATGAGTTGGGAGGAAGAAGAGAGACTGGAAAGTGCCAAGCGAAGCAAGTATATTTTGGGAGGTGCAATATGTGTCGTCTTGATTGCCGTGGCAATAATTGTTCCATCCGTTCTTTCTGCAACAGCCGTGGAAGAGCCTCCGGAGATTGTCCCATCCTCGGCTCCGACGGCTATGCCGTCTAGTGTACCATCATCTGCGCCCACGACTAGTGCGTTTGCAGCTTTTGCGAGAGACGTCCTTGAACCTTTGGAGATCAACAATGCATCTGTATTTGATAACGTAAATTCTCCCCAGTATAAAGCTGCTGAATGGTTGGTACTGGAGGACAGCATATCTTTTTGGTCACAGAATGGACTAATTGAAGAGCACCCTAAAATCCTTCAACGATATGCTCTCGCAACACTTTACTATGCCACTGATGGAGACAATTGGCTATACTGTGGAAAGGAATCTTTAAGCACCTGTGCTGGTCAGAAGTGGTTGACACCGGTTGATGAATGCACCTGGTGGGGTGTTACTTGCACTGACAACGGAACGGTTGAGATGTTGAACTTTAGTAAGTGATCATTTGTGACCTTGAATTGGAGAAATGGCGCGAGCTTCAAATTCTATCCTCACAATCTCGTTTACTCTTTCTGGTACAAATAGTCCGTGATCTTGAGGGCAATGGCCTGTATGGGACTCTGCCCCGCGAATGTTCCCTGCTCACCGAGCTTAAGCGTTTTCTCGCTCCACGAAATGTGATTATGGGGAATCTAGAGGACCCGTTTCATGCTTTGACTGAGCTAGACACACTCGTTCTGACTGAAAATAAATTAAATGGAACCTTTCCAGGTGCCATGCTGCAGCAGAACCCCAATCTAGGTGTCTTCAATGTTGGAAAGAATTCCATTGTTGGCACTCTTCCGAATGCTTTGGTTGCCAGCAAACTTTCTCACCTGCAATTACAGGAAAATAATTTTTTGGGAACTATACCACAAAATATTGGGGGCGCTACTAGGTTACGTAAGTACAGTAGATTGTTTTATCCGACTAAATTGCAATACCGTCACATGTTGACCTGACACGAATAGAATTCCTCATCTCGTACATTTTTGTCTACCAATATATCAGAAATACTGGATCTGCAAGGTAACAATCTTGTAGGCACAATTCCGGTCAGCCTGTACAACCTACCTAACCTTGGGATTTTATCATTGAACAACAATACCAAGCTTGGAGGTTCCATTGACACACACGTGGGGAAGTTGACATCTCTTTCCCGATTTGAAGCAGGCCATACTAGTCTGGAAGGAAGCATCCCACCTCAGCTCTTTAGTCTGACCCGCTTGACCCATATTGTCTTCAGCAAAACGAGCATGACAGGCGCTCTCCCAGAGGAAATCCACCAATTGAATTCCACACTGAAAATTCTGAGACTGGATGACAACTATTTCTCGGGTCCTCTCCCAACAGCCCTGGACGTTTTGACCAGTTTAGAGAAGCTGTTTCTAGACGACAACTCATTCACCGGTACCATTTCAGATGTTGTGTGCTTGGAGCGCGGCTTTGGTTTGGGAAATCTAGACCAGCTAGAGGCTGATTGCAATATTCAATGCAGTTGCAATGATTTGTGCCCTTGACGTGGTAAATAAATTTGAATTTCATCATTTCGGCGAGAACTACTAGCTTTTATACTATTCAACGAACTCGAGGTGTGACTCTGTAACATTACTTCTCCACAGATGTAGGAATACTTTTGTATTTCATTATCAAATCATATCAGCAGTTTGCAATCATTTGCAAGTAGAATTCATACTGCCATAGTTGCGAAACCTGCGCTGTCATTTGGGAGGAGCAGAATCTCCGAACCAACCACCATTAGAACCATTAGAAAGTACGCGACGATGGCTGGTGCTTGCCCCACCAGAGCTACCATTGGAGAACATACGACGATGGCCTGCGCCGGCTCCACCGGAACTACCAGCACGACGATGGCCTGCGCCGACCCCACCGGTTGAAAGTACGCGACGATGCCGCGTGTTGGCCTCCGTCGGTAAGTCTGCCTCTGTTAACGGCACGCCCTCGTCAATAATATTACCCTGCAAAGTCGAATCATGACCGCGTCCCAACGACGACAAGCGACGGTGGTGACCACCAACGAGATTGCGATCCGACGGCCCACCGAAACCGAATGCTTCAGGGAGCGTCGCAAAGGCCATCGTTAAAGTGTGATCCATGCTTTGAGATGGCAAGCGTCGATGAACAACGCTGGTCGCTGTCACAACGTTTGTGTTGTTATCCTCGGCAAAATTGACTGTTAAAGGATGACGTTCCGTCTCCACTTCTGTACGATTCGAAGCGTCCATACTGCCTACGATATTCTCCTTAGTATCAGGGACTGGGTCGATTTGTACGATAGTATTTTCGGGTCCGGCAGGTGTCTGTGTCACGGTGTTTTCTGGAATGTTTATCGTCATACCATCCAAATTAATTTCATGTAATTGCAGCTGAACGACACCTGGATCGTCACCTTCGCCATCAGGGTTGGGCGCCGCAGCGGTAATGACGGGAACGATAACAGTTTCTTCACGGGGAAAGACGAGGTACAAGGCAATCTGCATAAATCCCAAAACGGCTCCGATACAATTAGGAATACAAATGAACAAATCCAAAATGGCAAGGCCGTAAACTCCCCAAAAAACACTGCTGATGGTATTGGTCAACATGGTTGGGACGTGAATGGTGGCCGTATTGCGATTGGCCAGAATAGTCGAAATGGTGGACAAGGGCGCGCCGTAGAAAAACAAAAGGTTGGCATTGGTCACAATTCCAACAATCAAAATACGAGTATCATTGGAGAAGGATTTAGTGTAACCAATAACAGCCATGACCCCTAACCACAAAAACAACATGCCCATGATGAGGTAGTCATGCTTGGGAGCAGTGTAAAAGACAGGAATTTCGGCCATTTGGGGCATTAATGGAGATGAATTTTCGTTTCCTTTGCTTTTTTCTGTATTGCCGCTGCTTTCACGTTCTAATGTTGTTGATTCAGGGGTGGATTGCAATGCTCTGCCTTCTCCTTGTTCAATGTCTGTACCAGCAGGTAATTTGGCATATTCGATTTGTTCAATGTCAGAATCGACAGGCAGCTTGGCAAACTGCTGTTTGAAGAGGAGTTTAGAGGCTGCTAGATTGAACCAAGCCGCCAAAAAGAAACCAGGAGCATTTGCAGCAAAAACAAAGTAGTTCTGTTGGCAGGGCCGGATGGATGAATACGCATATTAGGAAGAAACCGTTTTGAGAGTTAGAATAAAAGTACATAAAGACGAGACATCTCGAGGACCGTCCGCCAGAAGCAGATTCTTTCCAGTGCAAAGAAATATTTTCTTCCGGTGCATGACAACACATCTGAACGTACCGGATTGAGAATGGAGTAGAGTGTCCAACCCGTACAATTACCCAGCATGAACACCCACGGCAACGGATTTAAATCTCCTATGGAACCACGAGCAATAGCCTTTTGAACGTCCATAAAGGGTGCAAAAAACATTTGATTGGCAAAGATGGTACCAATGGCTGGTACCCTGCATGTTGATATATGACCATAAAGAAGATACGGAGAATGTGATACGATGAGTAGTATAGATTAGCTTCTCAGGAATTTGACGGAAGTCCACTTTACAGAAAGCACACCAAGAATATGTGATAATAAATACCATGGAGATGTTTGTTGTAACTTACACATACTCGAGGATGATAGTTCCAGCATCTGACATTTTGTTTGCTTCTTCTTCTTGTTTTCTGGTTTTGATATATAAGACAGAAGAAGGCACAGCACCACCGATTATTCTAATTCTTATGTCTATTACCTGGTACCTATTCACAGAAGATAAAACTATGAATTGTGTGTGGCATATTTTTATTTTTCGTTTTCCGTCGAAAAAGGCTCGGCTCCCGAATTGCTGAGGTGCTGGCGCAATGACGCGCAGTCACCCCTGCATCCAGAATTCGGCCGAAGAACGAATACGAATGGCTGGTTTTGGGATCCGTCAGTCCTGTGTGGGTTTTGCCCACAAAAATTGTGATGGGGAAACACCTACAACAAGATAGTGGTTCGCACAACAGCCACACTATGTAGACACTAGCTAGTCTAGTCTT
>Ga0210036_1001743_pt1 | contig 24038 bp, 18 predicted proteins | sample CryGeymeta201515_FD_185469 | JGI IMG/M metagenome (GOLD analysis project Ga0210036, IMG submission 185469) | Groundwater microbial communities from Crystal Geyser aquifers in Utah, USA - Crystal Geyser metaG 2015-15 (SPAdes) (version 2) | ecosystem: Environmental > Aquatic > Deep subsurface >...
GGGGGGGGGTCTAATAAATAATACTAGTACCAGGTTGCTACCTAGTAGTAGTCTATTAGTCTACTACTAGTAGGGTCTAGTCTAGTCTACAAAGTACTCCGTATCGTAACAATACGAGTAATAGACAGCAGCCACCTGAGACACAGAAAATATTCTCTCTTGATCCGGGCTATTCCGCTATTCCGACGCGGTTGGAAAGCAAATTGTGGATTTGCCGCTTGGGGAGTTATTTCATATACAAATCCTGACAAAACGTTGACGCCGCCATTCAGCAGAACAGTGTTGTGAAGAAGCTCTTGCCAGGCAAGTTACTTTAAGTGCAAGATCGAGCGTACACATATCGAGCGAGATTCATTGTTTGGCCTACGGTACATGGTAGCTTGCCAAATCTATTGAAGTATGGTATTTTGGATCTGGGTTCCAAGGAAAGCTTTCCGTTTTCCGTGACCCTTGAGCCAAAATTTATAGTCCGTACGTTCTATGAAATTACAAACCAAAGTTACGGCGATGTGTGTTAATTGAGCAGGAAGGGCAAGAGGCAAGAAGGAATATTTAGTCTCTAGTAGTTTGGTGGACCCATCGGTTTCTAGCTACATAGTACTCTTAGTAGTGAAGAGTATTTTGGCTAACTGAAATTAGAGTGCTGCTGCACATAGATCTTAAAAAGATGGGCAAGTTACAACACTCGTTGTTGTTATTGTATGTCTAATTGATCGAAGAAATGCTGGATAAGGAGTCTCGTTGAGTATAAAATATTTTGAGAGTCTTCATCTATACCCGACATCAGTTCGCTGAATGTGCATAAGTGGCCATATCAAAATGTAACCTCTTCTTGCGTGTGTCAGCATTACGGCTCTAACACTCGATAAAAAAAGAATCGATTAAATAGTTGACTCGCAACGAAAGGATGAGTGAGATATAAACAAGTTCATCCCTTTCATTATTGCAAGACTTCCTGGCCAAGTTTTCTTCTCGTTGTATGTACAGGATTTTATGAAAAAGAGCACAGATTGTGATAAAGCAGTGGATAGCATGAGCAATTCTTGTGTGTGTATGTGTGTATATGTGTGTGTACGTTCATGAGTGATGTTGTAGCCGTGTTCAAAGGGAAGAGGATATGTTGTGTTCGTGTGTGTGTGAGCGCGAAGTTGAATCAAAATCGATGATCTATACGACTTCCCCCCTTTTCTTTCTCTTTGTGCGTGTGTGTCTAGATTGATGAATGTCATCAGGACTTGAAACTTGTTCTTGGTGAGCAAAGACGTACCCAAGGCAAGAAAGAAATGCAAACAACCCATCCCCGTGTTGCCTTCTTAGTGGAACTATCAGCAAAACCATCATCCATCATCCCAACATGCACAAATCAGTTGAAATGGTCTTGGATCGCACCAAACCACGACTACGCTTGCCTAAGGTGGTTCTTGGCAGCGTTGTTGTTGTTCTTGTCAGCTTGGAGAAAGAGGAAGAAAAGCCATTCAGGTCTTCCTCGTCAGCTAGATTCGGATGAAAGGCAGTCGAAGCAGGAGCCGATTCTGAAATGTCCACAAAGCAAAATGTGTCATCATCGCTATTGTTGCCATCATCATCCTCGTTATAGTCTTCGGATCCGCCATCAATCTCGCGATGAATGGCATCCACTAGCAGGGCTACATCAAACACGGGCGAATTCGGAGAGTCCAAACGACTCGTCTTGCGGCGCTTGCCAAAGCTGCTGCTGCTGCTACTGCTGGTGGCAGTGGTGGTTATCGTATTCGCGGAGGAAGTACAGCTGCCGTACGTTTCCTCATCACCTCCACTGGTATAGTCCACAGAGGATACTGCACTACTACAACAGCTGCTTCGTCGGCTTCCCATTCCTAGTTGATCCAAAGAGAGCAAGCCAGGAGGTCCGTCCTCCATCTTGACGGCCACCAGCATTTCTTGCAGGTCGGCACAACTGACACTGTTGTTCCTACTACTATTATTATCCATGCTGCTACTACTACTTGTCTTGAATTTAGATACACACATAGTGTTATAGATATCGTCGCCGTTCTTGCTACTAGTACTAACTTTATCAATACTGGCCGATCTCCGCATAAGCTTAACTACTGATATATTCTATCATTTAGCCAGAAAAAGAAAGAAAGAATAGCTTGATTTGTAAAAGTGTTTGATGGCTGGTTGGATTGCAAGAGAGAAAGAGCAAAGCGGGCGTAGCACGGCGATGGATATCACACATCATCATCACCCGACACCGTTCCTTCAAAATTATTCCTTGATCGATAGCGAAAATGAGCTACGGTAGACTAGTACCACTACTAGCTAGCAGCTAGGTACCAGTAGTTGGAGTTGTTAATAATGACGTGGTCTTCCTTCATGAGACGTGGAGCATCAGAAATGCAGCTTTCTTCAAGTCAGATTTAAAAAACCAATATTTAGCCATTAAGTATTTTTTAATGCATAAGAACACGGGAATGAAATTTGACTCGAATTGGGCGCCACGTCCAAAGACCAATTCCTCATCGGACTTCGAAAAGTTGCATTCGAGTTTCAAGCTCACTAGAGTACGGTAATAAGATCTTAGCTTCAACCTGGAAAATGATGAATCAGACAAACAACTTGCAGTGTGGTGATAGGTTGAAGCTGATCAAGCCAATTCGGCTGTACTAGGGTCTACCAGTAGTAGAGCGACTAGTAGCTAGTCGACTACTAGTACTAGCAGTGTGGTTCGTACTCGCGCAACTATTTTAAACGAACACAACATGATAGGCCTGAATGTTACCTGGTATTCATTACTACTAGGTAGTTAATCGTACCGGTACCTACGTGAAGTTCGCTCCCTCTTCCCACCCAGCAACGCTTTTTTGCGAATGATAGAGGTCTCTGTACTCGAATAAGTTTAGTAGTAGACTACTAGCTAGTAGTGTCAAAGCGGCGAGAAAAAAGGTGTCGAAATGCGCAATATTTTTCTCATGATCAACCACTCTGTTGCTCTCTCGCTTCAGTAGCGTCTGATAACCATCGTTGACGAGGGTTTGCGCTGAACAAAAGTTGTAACCTTGCTTATTACTGAATTTTGTAGCAGCCAGCAACAAATTAGTACTCCTACTGAAGGCAGTACGCGACGAGGATCAAAAATAAACGTTGGAATTTGTTTTGTTTCCTTGCTTGTTGACCGTTGACCTAGATAATTGGTCGCAATGACATTAAGATTGAGCGTTCGTCCGATCTCGGGTTACTAGTATATTCAAAGTAGCCTGCTGTAGCTAGTATTGTACTCGTAGTAGAGTACTCTAGTTGATAGGCGATACTTTGTACGAAGTACCGTAGTATGCATGAGCTGGATTTCCAGGGTGCTACTACTACTAGTCTAGTCTAGTACGGAAGTAGAATTTTAAAAAATGAACCTTCGTTATTAAGGTTAGAACTTGGATAACTTTTTCTTTTCGTTAACACTCTAGTCTACTACTAGACTAGTAGAGTCTACTACTACTCTATTTTCGTCTTTCTGAAATCTGAAATCCATCCAATATTACAACAAGCAACAAGGCCTATGGATATTGGCAGAACGTGGCGATTACAAAGCTTATTAACACTACTGTTAGGTATTTAAACCATACGAGTTGGATAGGCTGCAAGTATTAATTATTTCGAGAGTTATGCGGCGACGCTACAACAACAACAACCAATGTTACCACTCCATTATCTCGGGCAATTGCCGGATTCGTCGCTTTCGAATCTTCTTGCTGTTGTTGTCATTCATCGTAGCATCCAAGCAAATGTTTGTGGTCTGTGCCCGAAGCACGATTCAAGACGGTCCTTCTCGAAGTGTAGGTCACGTCGATGACGATGAAGACACGAACAACCGTGTCCAATTCATCCTGGCAGGATTGACAGAAGACGAACAAAAGTCCATATCTGATCCTGGAATGCCTCTGCGACATTTGAGGGCTGAAAAGGTAAGGTTTTCTTGTTCTGTTGCGAGAAAGACGGTTATTGTGTAATGTCTGTATCTGCGTTGTCAATTTCAAAAACCCACACATTCCTTGGATATTGTAGGGAGATACAGAAAAAGCATTAAGAGAAATGAAAGAAACGCTGGCGTGGCGAAAGGAATTTCAAGTGGATCTTTTGCGTGACTGCTTTCAGCTCGGTTTCAGCCAGGATGACAATATTTCTCCCGCAACGTGTGATTCCGATGCCATGGAATCATGTTCATCATCATCATCATCATCGTCGTCGTCGTCTACTACCCCGTCGCCGCCGTCGTCGTTGGCTGGAATGGCCAAGATATTTCGTGACATTTTATGGAACGAAAGTGAAAGTGCCAAAGTTTACGTTCGAGGGTACGACGTGGAAGGTCGGGCGGTCATTTACTTACGACCGGGACGGAACAACGCCCATTATCACGATGAAAGCAGCAATATGCGACTTTTGGTTTGGAATTTAGAAAAAGCCATTGCTGTGAGCGAACGCAACGGACAAACCAAAATTGTTTCCATTGTAGATTTTGAAGGCTTTTCCTTGCGGCATGCACCTCCCATGAGGACAATTCAACACACGATGGAGGTTTTCCAAAAGCATTATCCAGAACGGTGTCATAAATTTTATTTGACACATCCACCTTTTATCTTCAAAACGATTTGGTCGGCAGTCAAACATTTTCTCGATCCTCGAACCAGAGCCAAGATAGTGTTTTGTTCAGGTAAAACTGGACAAGACATTTTAGATTTCGAATTGGGTGGTGGAAGGCACGAAGCATTTGCCGGGGGCAATGGTGACCACAGCGTCAAATTATTTGATCGACACGAATACTTTCTCTTGGATCTGGATGAAGGATTCGACGATGCAAGTTGGCCAACATTTGGCAAGAAAAAGATGACTCAACAACAATATTGATTTGTTTTTTTTTGTTTCGTAAAACGTATGTTTAAAACGAATTAGGCACTCTGGTTCACTTCAAAGACTGGATTGATGGGTTCACCCGTTTCTGGATCTCGTTGAACCCGCAATCCTCCCATGGTAATTTCATCCCCCATATAAATTTCGGGATTGTATCCAACCGTATCCTTGACGGTGAATCCTACTGGCAAGTCGTGAACAGAACCCGTTACCTTTTGCAGTGGTATCTTGTTTTGTACGACATCCATTTCAGAATCTCCTGGTGCCAACCACACTTCGAGTCCTTCCGAAAACTTTCCTCCTAAATTTTGTGGACGCAATTGATGTTTGGCATATTCCAGTATCAATCGTTTTTGAGACCAAATAGCCATTTCAGGGGTTATTGTCGTGCCGATCTCCTCATTGTTGTTGTTGCTGTCGTCGTGGTTGTTGCTGTTGCCGTCCTCCTTCTCTGAACGAATGGCAATCTTTCCCACAAACCAAAACGTAATAGGATCATTGAGAGGTGCTCTCACGTAAACATCCCGACAAGCATCGACTCCAAATTCTTTTCGTAAAGCATCAAAGGTGTTGGCGGCTGCTCGCAAAGGCTTAGTGCCACTTCCAGTGTGACCAGATACAGATCTAGTAATTTGTGCTGTTGGAATTGTGGATTTCGTTGTCGAAGTACGCATCCCAAATCCTCCACCTCCTCCTCCAACATTACCACTACCTGCTGATACTTTATTGGTTGTCTTTTTGCTTTTCTTCTTTGCCATCATGGTAAGGATCACTGGTGATGTTGAGTGATGAACATGATGTACATTACGAATCGAGTAAGATGCTGATGCTGGATTTAACGAATGCACAACCCTTTGGGAATGGGTGATCCAAGTAAAGAACAGTAGTACAAAAGAATAACAGGACGACTTCATATTGGCAATGCAAGTTGATTAAATTTATTACTATTGTTGGTCTACTTCCAGGTACCAGGTAGAAGGTAGAAGTAACGTTTAGTTCGGTGTACCTGGTAGTAGACTACCTAGTCTAGTAGACTAGTCATAATGCAATGATGAATGATGGTAATTTCTCCCTGAATTTGTGTAATTTTTCCATGAATTGGTGTAATTTTTCATTGATTTGATGTATTTTTCCTTGATTGGTGTATTTTTTCTCTGATTTGGTGTATTTTTTCATGAATTGGTGTATTCTTTCCTTGATCGTAGTATTTTGTCCTTGATGAAAATCATTCAAATGGGAGCAGTTTTTTTTAATTATTAGACCCCTACATACTATTATTTTTTGATAATACGTCGTAGAGTAACAAAAATCGTTTAACCCGAATGATTGTCCATCCCACGACACAGCGAAATATTATTGTTTGATGCGAAGAAGTCTTGTAAAGCAGCCACCACCTGCCTGCTACTACTACTAGCTAGTAATAGTAGGTAGTAGCGTAGTAGTAGACACTAGACATACGTTGCGCGACTTCTTGCTAGTAGTAGTAGACAAGCCTTTCACAAACATACATTATATATTATTACTGTTGTCACTGTGAATATTCTACAATCTTTCGCAGTCAATATTTTTTCGTTATTTAGCCACATTTCAAAATACTATTGCAATGAGAGGAGATTTGCTACGACAAATTCTCTTACTCGTGCTCGTGGGCGCTCAGATTGTAGAAGCCCAAGTAGTATCCTCCGCTCTTACCAGAGGACCCCGTGGCAAGAGCAAGGGCAAACCTCCTAAGGATGACAAAGATGATGATGATGACGACGACGGCGACGACGTTACTGGGGTTGCGAATATAGCTACGGATAATATCGCCACCTATTCACCAACGTTTGTATCGGAGGCTGCTGCATCCAGTCCCTCGGCCATTGTGGAAGAAGCGGCTGAATTCGGAACTCCGGCCATGAAGGACGTGGATGCGAAGGACACAGTAACAGATGAGTCGTATCTTGTTGGTGCAAACGATGACGGACTGGGTATTACTGAATTTGCTGTCGTATCACCATCACCATCTTTTTTGCCAACCGTCAAGAATACGTCTCCACCTCCAGAGGAAACGACACAGGCTCCTACAAACGTTGAGGATACAATGACTCCTACTTTCTTCCCAACCTGGCAACCAACCAGTACTTTGTCATCCAGCATAACGCCGTCATCATCATTATCAGATGCGACCGTGTTGACGGTACAGACGAACTTTGAAATTTTCAACTTTCAAGGTTTGGACGCCACCGATATGACGAAATCCACCAAAACGTTGGAAGAGCTGAACGAGAGTTTTCATCGGTTCGTAACGTCCGTGACAGACTCGTTGGCCGAACAATTGGCAAGTACTGCTACCACTAGTTCCGTATCAAGATCCCAGACGTTACCACCCCGCTTGGATGAGTTCTTATCGGAACAATCACGAATGCTATCGGTGGAACTGTTGACCGATAGTCCTCGAATTATCGACATTACGAACGTGGACTGTCCAGCAAATTTGTTTGATATAGGAAAGACACGATGCGCTCATGTGCTAGGTGAATATGAGCTGGCCATTGCATCTCCCAATGAAGATAAAGCCGCCGTTGCGTTATATTACGAACAAGCTACCAATCAAGCCATTGTCGCTGGTACCTTGCAAGATAGTCTTAGTCAGGAATTGAACGAAATTGGAATTATTGGTCCGGTTACGGCCACTGCGGAATTACAAGTCAATACTGTCACAACAGAAAGTGCCGGAAGAATCACGAAAGATACAAGCATTGTATGGTTGGGTATTCTTTTGCTCTGGGGCATCTCTCTTGTTTACTACTAATAGGTAAGGAGTACAATGGGTGGGAGTAGATAGTGTTGTGATGGGGACGTGTTGTTTCAACAGTAGACATTTTCACCAAAATTAGCATTCCTCGCCATGATCTACAGCAAATATGCTCGCAGAAGCTGAAGCTGCATCACTACACAATTTTTTACTGCAGTGCAACAGGCAGAGCTCTAAAAGGGAAAATTAACGAATGATTTTACAATGTTGAAGAAAGGTATAAAATAATACATTTTTCGTACAACAGCTGAAAAACTTCAAAGATTATTCTGCATCCACCAAAAACCGATCCTGGCTTTCTAGGCTTGTACAGCGAAAGCCACGTATACCATTGCTAGAAAAAGAGTGAGCAAAATTATAACCGGAATGAAAATGCTGGGATGATCCACGTCTTCGTGATGTCCACAATAAAACAATCCGCAGGGCATGCTGGACTCAAGATCAATCTCATCGAGGACCTGCTTGTAAATATTTTCATCAACGGCCAAGGCAAACGTTGCGCGTGGTAATTTTTGAAAGGGATCCTTGTTATTCAGAGTATCATGCCGCCTGCCATTTTTTAACGTCCTCCCGGTACATCCGTGGTAGCAAGCGGGACATTCACAGCCGCACTTGTGCAGCTTGTGATCCAATACTTCGTCTTCCCAAAACATAGCTTCCTCTGCCTGACAATGATATTCTTCAAAGGCTTCTTCGTCGATGGGTAGTGTATAGATCCAACCTTGATGCAATTTGTTGCTCGTTGATAGATGAACATGTTCGCGAGGATAATGCAACTGTACTCTGCCCGTACTTTCGTCGTATCCACCGTAAAAGGATGATTTGCGAATGTCTGAAACGACGCTCATAAATGATGATTCGCTTTGCATGGACATACCACCAATGCTGGCCAAACTGGAAGTGCGTCGATGTGCTGTGAAAGTTGGTGATTGTGGTACAGACGATCTTCCTCCTCCTCCACCACTACCACCACCACCACCACCACCACCATCATTACCAGAAATTGTATCCATAAATGGCAAGGAAGCGAATACATTATTGTTCAACAAACGACCACTACCCGAATGGACGCGTCGGTGTCCAGGAATGATGGAAGATCCAAAGCTAGGATCGCTAAGATAGGTCTTATTGCGATGTCCTGCTCCTTCTCCGGGTGATCCTCCAAAAGAAGGTGGTGGAGGAGGAAACCGTGTACTGGTTCTTACTCTTGCTGGGGAGGCAGGAGGGGGCGATGAGTTGTCGCTTTTTGATAAAATACTGCGCGGACTTTTTCTACCAATTTTCGGTGGTCTGTCCCCCGGGTTTCGGTAGCTGCTACTGCTGTTGTTGGTACTCGTATGAAACAACTGTTCCGAATGAGATCGACGATGAATCTGCGACAGTACCTGCAATGGAACTGCCGCTGCCGCTGCCGCTGGCGCCGGTGATGGTGATGGTGGTGGTGGTGGTGGCGGTGTGGGTGGCAGATTGTAAAAATAAATGTTATCACTGGAATTTACTTCCGCCGCGTGGTCCGCCATCGTATTGCTCGGATTGTCACCATTAACTGCGTTATTGTTATTGTTTTTGTTATTATAGGTTTCCTTTTTTGGTGGACCACGAGAAGAAGGATTTGCTACCGATGACAGAAACTGGTAGGAGTTTGGCAGCGATGCACGTTTGCGCTGCTGAAACCTGCTGGACGGAGAAGCCGAACTGGATGGTCGATGGATCGTTCGACCAGATCTTGGTGGTGGCCCCATTTGAGTAGAAGTCACCGCCCTCCTCCTGTCTTGGGAGCAAGACGTGGCACCATATCCAGAAGCATTGCCAGCAAATTGTTGCTGCAGCAGAGCTACATATTCATCTCTTTCTATACTACTTTGTTGTTGTTGCTGCCGCTGTTGATCCCAATCAAGTTGCCTCGACCCTTGTAGTGGTAAGAGGAAGGAATTGCTCTCATCCAATGATTGTTGTTGTTGTTGCAAAGAGTCTTGAGTTTCTTGGTAAAGTGGCGACGAAACCTTATGTTGCACCTTTCTTGTACCGTTAGGATGTGCAATCAACGCATCATCATCATCATCAGAATTAGGATTAGTATTAGTATTAGTATTAGTATTGTCGTCATCATCGTCATCTTCTCCCAAGATTTCATGAATGGACGGTGTTCTACCGAAGGAAGCATTTCTATTATGCCTCTGAGCCTTTGTCTGTGAATAATGTCGCTGTACTTTGTTTTTCAATCGCTCCTTCCTCTCTTCTTGCTGTCGAACAAAATCAACATTTTCAATGTCAACTCTCAGTGCTGTTGCTGTTGCTGTTGCTGTTGCTGTTGCTGTTGCTGTTGCTGTTGCTGTTGCTGTTGCTGTTTCTTCTTCTGGTGGTGGTGGCGGTGATGCCGTTGGTAGCGGCGTTGGTGTTCCTGTAGACGCTGTAGACGCCATGTCTGTATATTATATGTAAGTTATTACTTATTACAAACCAGCTGTACAGTAGCTAGCTTTATAAAAAAATACAGCAATACCTTGATCTGAGCGCCTGTGAAACATTGCCAGGATTAAGCCTTGCTCTGGAAAGCCTGGAATATAAGGTATTTTGTCGGTACGTTGTACGTTTGATGTGCCCTTCAATCTTCAATCTTCAATGCTTCTTTTGATGTGTTTCGTTCTCTGATACCGTATTCAATTGAGTACTAGTGCTCGAGTACAGCACTGTTCAATATCAGGTGTGTTGAGTTGTATGTTGTATTGTATTGTGTTGTGTTTGCTTTTTGCTTTTGCCTACTACTCGAGTACCTATTACCTACAGTATTATCGTATTATCTCCTATATAGCAGTACTTGCTCACTTCTGTTGATGGTGGCTCAATTATCAATTATTTAGTGTTCCTTTCAGTTGGTAACAGTAACTTCGGCACGAGATGGGGTCCTGTTTCTAACAGCTAATCTCCTGTCCTTTTGACAAGTACTCCAGTAGTCTACTACTCAGTACCTGGTACTGTACTAGCTAGAGTATTCGGGTTTTGTGAAATAAAAAGATTGATGAAGAAATCATGCACATAATATTATTTTGGTTTTGGGGGGGGGGTGGAAAATCAATTCACATTTTTTTTGATCTCTCATCATCACATCATCATCAAGACGATCGATCGAATCTTCGTTCTCAAACGAATCCTTGGAATTCGTGTGCGTCTCGATGAAATGATGAAATGAATGAATCGTTCTGGGACTCATCGCTGAAAAATTCGAACATCACAACATCCATTATTCTTTTATCCAAAGAACATCAAGGTTCGATAGGCGATAGATACTGTATGTACTATGTACTATGTACTATGATTATATGTATCTCTTGTGCGCATGCACTGGAAAGAACAACTACCTGGTAACTAATACTAATAATTGACAACTACTCTAGACTACTGTACTACCAGTACGCGAAGAACGCTTTACTTTTACATGATGGCTTATTGTCATTCAGACAAAAGAGAACAGAGCCTCAAAGTGAGATAGATTAGTGCAGCAAACAACAAACCCTATCCTGCCTTCTTTCTCTTTTTCCAAATTCCAAAAAAGGATTGAAAATTCAACGACTGTTTTCAGTTTTCAGGTTTTGTTGGCGAAATAATATTCACAATACTATTATTATCAACTAAAGTGTAACGTACAAATACAACCAGACAACAGCTATAATTAGCTACCAGGTACATACACTCGCAAGATCGCAAGTCGCAAGGCGCCTTATATTCTTCCATTCTTCCTATCAAACATCAAACACCGACCAACGACAACGAAAAACAAATAGTCTACTGTATCAAATTTGAAGTTTCTACTGCTTACTGCTTGTGGTGTTTCGTGTTTTTCCCACCAGCATTTATCTGCAAAGTAAAGATCATGGAGAATCAACAACCTAGACTGCCTAGCTGGGTTGCTTTAGAAACTGATGTGAATGCCCAGATAGCAACAGGCTCATCAAATCATAGGATACTCCCAGCAATCACAAGCACAGCGTATCCTACAACGACAATCTCTCGGATCGTATCAACTGCAACCGCAAAGGTCCGTTCTCCATCTTACGCCGACAGCGCCAGCAGTAGTCCAAGAATCAGTCCATCCATTGTGCAGCCAACTGTTGCTAGTAGGAACCGGCGCTTATTGCATCCATCATTGACATCATCATCAGCAGCAGTAGTAACATCATCATCATCATCATTACTGGCGAGGACTGCAACATCAGTGGTCACAAGTACGAGTCCACGTCGTAAAAAGAACAACCAGCAAAAACAAATTGTGTCACCGTATACTGCTTCTGCCGAAGCCGAAGCCGAAGCCGCCCATAGTACCCGTACCCGTAATAGTAATAGTAATAGTACTCCTCCAGGAGAAGGAGTAGCAGCTGTGGTAGGCATTACAGTATCGCCACCCCGAAAGATTTTTCGAAACAATCGTTGCGACATGAAATGCAACAACATTTCAGATGAATCAATTGTTATACAGCTGTGTCGAAACGTTCAATGGGAATCTGCATGGCAACGATTGAAGGAATTTCCGGAAGAAGTTCAACCACGACAATATACGTTACCGATGATCTCGTCGTTCCAACCAAAGTACTACTACTACCACGAAACAGCTTTACACATCGTTTGCAGATTGGCGCAATTTTCTACTACTGCCACAGATACTGCCACCAGCACCATTGCAACAATTCCTTCGATCGAACAGATATTGCTGGAACGATTGCTTAAGGTTGCACCTCAACAAACTCTTGTACCGAACGATGAGGAAGGGAACGGACACACAGCTCTGCGAGAACTACTGCGAAATCCTACTTGTACAACAACTCAATTGGTAACTGTCCTCAGAGTCATGATGAAACAACAATCAAAATCAAAATCACAACAGCAGCATTTGTTTGTACAAATCGATCGCGATGGTCTTCGACCCTTGGATCATATTTTGGCACGTACTTTTGCTTTCGCATCAAAATCATCATCTGGTGAACATTCTACTATCAACTGCAACAACACAACCAGCAGCGCTTGGGATTTATTAAAGTGTTTTGTGGAACTTGTTGGGGTTGACAATCTGATTTTACCGTACTGTCCTGATTCGGGTGTCGTATCGCCTCTTATTCGCTTTCTGTCACTGGGAAACTCGAACGAAATAGGTACTACATCCAATTTTACTACAGCAAAAACACCACATTATTCACAGCGACAGCAAGAGCAACAACAACAACAACAACAACAAGATATTCTACGAATAACGCAATACTTGTTGGATAATTTCCCACCCGATGTGCTTCTTTCATCGGACCAATTTTCGTGCACGACAGATTGTAGCCCTCTTCACATAGCCATACGAAACTACGGAAATCAGTTGGAATTGATACAGTGTTTTCTCGCACCACTCTTCGTTTCGACAACGCCACAACAACAGCAACAACCAGAACAGAAATCATCATCATCATCATCATCATCATCATCACCATCATTGCTCATCGCACGAAAGAAACCGTTTATAGTCCAAATGTTACAGCAACAGAATCATTTTGGTGATTTACCACTTCACGTGGCATGTTCTGTGGGTGTTCCCATTTCGGTCCTGAAGGTGATTTTAAAAGCCACAATTAAAGCGTCATCTTCGTCATCGTGCTGCCAGAATTTGTGCTGGATGGTCAACAAGGCCGGATATACACCCATCGATTTGGAATGGATTCGTCACATTGAAGATGGAAAGGGACTTTTCATGGCACGATCCTTCTATCCTATCGAAGCTGGTTGTATGAAAAAATCATTTTGGAAACAAGATGATTTTTATCGTACGTTGCTCCAAAAAGCTGTCAATCAAGCTATTGACAATCACCACACAAACAAGAAGAAGAAGAAAACTATGAATGCAAAGACGAAGACAACAGAGAAGGAAAAACAGGAAGCAAGCGTGATTGCTGTGAATGAACTACCTTCTCAAGAGCATCCACAACCAACGTGGGAACTACTGCTTCATCGAATATACTTGATTCTTCATGCTGCAGCCACAGCAACTGTTCCCAGTAGCATTGAGGACCTGACGACGGGACTGTTGCATGCGGCTTGTCAACTATCGTTGCCTCAAGGCCCGAGCATCCCCCTTCCTTTGTTGGAACTCATTCTGTATTTGCACCCGGAACAACTGGTTGTTGTTGATCAGCAGCATGGTACGGGTAATGTACCACTTCATTGTGCTGTGGATTGTTCGTTGATTTCGAAAAAAGCAGCAGTGCTTTCGGCTGGAGAAGGTGATACAGCCACAACCAGTAACAACAACAACATCTCTTTGATGGATTGGAAACAATGGATTCAACTATTGGTTAAGCATTCTCCCAGCGGTTGCATGCGATTGAATACAAAAGGACAATTACCATTGCACGTGGCACTTGAAAGCTTTCAAATGAACGGAGTGTGCATAGATGTGAAAATCAATTCTTCGTCGCTCTGGAAGAATAAGCACCAGCACCAGCAGGTGCAGCAGCAGAAAGAACAGCAGCAGATTTTTTGGGACATTGTCGTTGTTTTGGTCGAGGCACATCCTGAATCTGTAAATTGTGTGGACCCAATTTACGAACTGATGCCCTTTCAGCTCGCAGCAGTCAATTCGTGGTTGTCATTGGATGCCGTGTTTTACCTTTTGAAGCGATCACCCGATGCAATCTCCATGGTTGGAGTTGGGCAGTCATGGCACTGTTGATTGATGATGTAATGTGAATCAGTAAAGTAAGTACGCGTGGACAAAGGCGCAATATCTTATAATTGGAGTTTGGAGTGGGCACTGATGGGCACAATTAAAAATAATAGTTTTAATGGTTAAAGGGCAACTGGACTTCCGATATTCTTCTGCAGATCAACGGTTGAGAGTATTGCGTCTATAATTGACTGCAAAAGCCGCATCAGCTCCACAATTGTCCAACATTAGGAACCTAGCTCTGACCAAATTTTTTGGTAGCTACTGCATTCTCCTTCCTCTAGCTAGGAGCTCTAAAAAATGGAACGCTTGTGTTGCTGTTTTCTGTTCTCGGTTTGTAGGGTACCAGTAGTTGAACGATAGAGTTATTGTTATGAGCACATGTGCGACTTCTTACAAACCATAGAACAGGATTACAGTAGTAGACTACTAACTAGACTACTCCGAGTACTAGACTACTCTAGTAGCTAGGCTAGCTACTAGAGACTGCGTACACTGGCTGTACTAGTCTACTACTTTATTTTTTATTGCACAAAGGGTTGTTGTCTTTCAAACTGAATGGTAGAATATCTGCTGCGGCTCTGAAACGTACTCATTTATAAAAAGGCTGGTTGTTGATGTGCCAACGAACGCTTGTCTCTTGTGAACTGCATTGCATCGTCATCTGATATCTGATCATTTGTTCATCATCAACAGCAAAATAACAACAACAACAACATGGCTTCGCAGGTCGGAGAAGAACTGTCACCAGTAAGGAGCAGCCACCAAGGTGCAGCACCCAAGATTCGGTTCATTGTGACTGGTTTTGGACCATTTCAGGGTGTTCCTGCCAATCCGACCAGTCAAATTGTGCAGCAGTTGAAATCTCATCTCCAAGCGACTAGTGGTAATTCGACTACTACTAAAAGTAGTGCTACTAGTAGTAGTAGTACTTGTTGTTTTGAAATCAGCGCCAATGATGTTGAGACTCGACTGCTAGAAGTTTCTGCTTGTGCCGTTCGACAATTTTTGGATGCGTTGGAGGACGAACTTGCACATCCACAACAACGCCAGCAACAGCATCAACAATATCAACACGTTGTCTTATTGCACTTGGGCGTGAATTACAAGGGAAAAGGATTTCAATTAGAAAGCTGTGCCTACAACGATGCCACTTTTCGAATTCCAGACGAACAGGGATATCAGCCCAAAAAAGAATGCATCGTATCTTCTAAATTTCTCAAGTGGAATGCACCATGCAGAACCAATCTCAATGTCCAAGATATTTGCAATCGATTGCAATCCAAGTACGAACAGATTGTGCCGTGCAGAAATGGCGCTACTATCGTCCGAGAAACAGGGGACGAGGACGAGGAAAAGGAATCCGCATCAAAACAATCAATTACATCTTTGCGACAACACTGCAAAGTATTCTGCAGTACCGATCCAGGACGGTTCGTTTGCAATTATATTTATTGCTACAGTTTGACCAAGTTTGGTTGTTCTGACAACACAGACAACATCAATGAGACCCATGAGATTACCGTGGAAACAGATCATGCAAATCAAACCGAGATTGGCGAATCTCCGCCCATACTTCAACATTACGGTACATCATCAACACGTCAATTCAAAGAACAACCCAAGGTGTGGTCTCTCTTTCTTCACGTTCCACCTGCCAAAGCTAGTAATGTCAGTATGCCGCCGACGCAGTTTCAACAATCACAACAACTAAACAACTCCATTAAAAACCGCAGCAGCAGCAACGATTTCGTAGCAACAGAAGCAGCAACGAATCTTCCAGTCATCATTCCACTGGCTATTCAACTTGAATTTGTCGAGGATCTCATGAAATGTGTACAACAACAAATTTTAACAACAACAATAACATCAGCAGCAGATGCAGATGCAGATGCAGATGCAAACAAAACACACCAGTAGTAGTGTTGTTATTCCTACTACACACAAAGAGAGAACACGACAATGGTTTCCAGAATTCACAAATTTAAGTAAACATATCACCATCAGTTGACTCTTTCATAAGCGGCATAGAGAATATTTTTTGTTTCTGCAAATTCTCTACAGTTGTTTGGCAGATTCTGGATCATTATTTTTCTTCTTTTTTATTTTTGCTGGTACTATTGGTGTGTTAGTGACTAGTGACGCTACTGATGCTGCTGCTGACTTGTTATTCCTTGGCGGATGATAAAACCGGCTGAAGGAAACCCGGCGAAAACGTGAAGTCCCAGTTTCCAGTACTTGTTCCGCAGTGATTGCCCCCAGAAGTTGCTAGCTTGCTGGTTGTGACTGCAGAATCGTCAACACGTCCACCACCACCACTGCCACCACCACCAGCAGCAGTAGTAGTAGCCTGAGAGGTTGGTGAATCGTTGTGAAACAGGGACTTTGCCGATATTGCCCGGCCAGCTTTGGGAGATTTGGAGGGATACACAGCTCGAGCAATGGAACCACGCTGTGGGTGCTTCCTGGGATTGGTAGCGATGAAAGTGGCAGCTTGTCTGGGGGACGATAGAGATTTTCGGCGAAGTGACGAGGATATTGGTTGCCGACTACTCTGCTGTGGCTCGTTCCGGTTCAAAATATTAGGATACGGGAACATAGGCATATTGTCATCTTCATCATTGGCTCTTTTAATAGCCGCAGACCGGTACCTGCGTCGAGTAATTGCTTCATTTTGCTCAGCATCAGTATCCACCTGGTCGGTTTCAAAGTCAGTTTCAAAGTCAGTCTCTGCATCTGCTTGATGATATCGAGAAGATGTTTTAGTTAAGATTGATGGAGCTCCGATTACGCCAGTCCGTCCTGAAAACGCCGAAGCGGCCGTACGAGCACTTCGAAGATTACTCTTGCTCGTAGCAGGATATTCCGAAAATGATGAGACGGATCCAGTGTCATCTTCTTCTTCCAGCGAAGAAGAATTATGGTGACGGGAGGTTGACGAAGGAGTGGTGACAGGATCCAGCAACAGATTACCACGGCTTCCGTTTCGACTGCGACTTCGTCCTCGACTGTTCCCGCGTCCACGGCTTCTCGGAGTAGGAGCTTGTTCGGGAACATCATCGCCCATTTCTAATTGTTCCATAATGCGCTGCTGGAAGCTCATGGATTGAATCACGGACGCCTCCTGCTCTTGCTGTTTTTCCATACTAATGTGCTGCATCTCTTGCAGCTTGCGATGATTTCGTCGCAACCCACTCAACTCTTCCAGTGTATTTTCCAGCTCGTCGCGAGTTGACTTTTCTCTTGCATCCATAGACTTGAGACTGCGCTCCAACTTATCCATCTTGTCCTGTAGTTCCCCAATATCCTTTCGAAAGGCTTGAATGGTATCTTGCTGTTGTTTACTGAACTTTTCCTTGGATTGTTGCATGATGGATTGAATAATCATTCCACGCACAGGAACTGTGGCACTGGCCCCAGTTATTCCCTTGACCTCCTCTACCAGGTCCATGCGCACGCATTCCACAGGCAAGCGTCCCTTTTGATCACGAACGTGCATACCATTGGGGAACAATCGCAACAGGATCGTCAAGACATCATCTGGTACTGCCTGACGAAACGCTAGATGCAGTGGCAACATACCCTTGTCGTCGGGGCACCTTAGAGCATACGGAAAGGCTTGAATGAGCTGTTTAATGATTACGGGAGGAGCCATAAAGATTAGTGCTGCGTGCAGCGGTAATTGTCTCCATCGTAATCGCCTCTTGAGCTCTGGTGTCATGATACTGGCAGGTCCTGCGAAGCTCGTTTTGGTAGTATTCTGCTTGATAATCATCATGGAATGATAGGTGGAATCATCTCCATCGGCCCGAGAGGCCAATAGCTGATCGTTGTCGTGTACCTCGTGATGAGTGTCGTCGTAGCGATGTATCCAGGTTCGCACCTGCTCTTTGGGAGTCAGCTTATCCGAAAAGAAATCACCCGGCCAGACTCCCGTCTTGAGAAAGCGGCTCACCGCACCCCACTGGTGTTGTTCCAAGTTTCTGTACAAGGGAGTTGGGTTTTTATCATAATCACAGACGGGCAGGTCTGTGGCTTCGTCCATCAGATCTGCTCTTGTGGCATCGTTGTTGCCGTACGTCCCACAAAGACAGGACATCTTGGAACTTGGAATGCTGCTGGCTGCTGCAGCTTGCAACTATCCTAAATATGTGGAATGTTACACGCGCACAAAATGCAGTGTAGTGTGGTGATGTACTGCTACAGCTAATATCCCGACGCGCCGTGTTGTACTATCAACAGGAAATTCTTTTGTTGCTGGCGGTACATCGACGGCCTTGCGATGCTTGTTGTTAATTTGGGACTTCAAGAAAGTAAAAAGTGACTTGCGATTTTGGTCCATCAATATTTATCTTCAGGTTGCAGGTTTGCATAAACATTTTATTTAAAAAAGGAGCGAAGGCATTTCGGTAATTAAAAGAGCGTTGGATGAACTCCAACTCGTTTTGGCGCACATAATCTCAATTCTTTTGTTCCAAGTAGTGGTGTGCGGTCAATTTTTATCCACCGTTGCTACTACGAGTAGCTACTGCGAGTAGCTACTACTAGTAGTAGCTACTACGAGTAGCTAGTAGTGACAGCAGCCTTTTTCAGGGGCAACATAATAAATAGTTGAATGACACGACGAGCCGCCTTGCTAAAACTCAAAATTTGCTGCAATACGCAATACGTGCTCATGACTAACTCCAACAAATTCGATACAGAGCAAGTTGATACTTCTACGAAGACTCCAAAGAATTTGTTGGAAGTTGTTGATCCAAACCTACTCATCATCCCGATGAAGGCGAGATGCTTCTTATGATGTTGTCTGCAAATCGACCACTGGAAACCCACGCGGTGCAGACCAAAAGTGAGTGCAATGTTCACAGTCATGCTCTTCCTGGTATTTTTTGGTCTCGAGGTTCAACAGGAATTCTGATGACGATATTTCACTCAGGTTCTCGAGAGAACATCAAAGCGAATCTGACTTCTGTATGCCTTGGGTGTTACATAATAAGAACGAAAATTTCGAAATCGACGCACCGTATCTCCAGTGGGCAACTGCTTTGGTTTCTTCCATTTCTCATTGTTTTGAGCTTAACCTGCACACAGCACGATGCTGTTTACATGGCCGGAAATCTACTTTTATAAGTAGCTCATTTTTTTCTTGAGACCCAACTAGACTGGTACGCCGGTAATAGACGGCTTGGGTACGCTCGTATGCATGCTCCTTGTCAGCTACCAGTACCGTAATACTACTGTCGTAATGCTGCATACAGCAACGATCAAGTTGAACATACTACCGGTAGTAACGAATCGTTCTGTCTTAAATGACTGTGTTGCAGTGTTTACGAAAAGACAGGTGTCTTTACTCTGTTTGAAGGCAAAATCAGAAGAAAATCAGAAGCAACACCTTCCTAAATAGAGATGCTCCCAATCGGGCATATTACCACTTACTAGTACTACCATACAAGTACTAGTGGTCTACTGGTACCAGTACGTACCTGGTACTCGAGTACTTGTATGGTACCTGGTGCCAGGAAGTACTACTAGTACGTGGTACCTGGTACCAGGTACCTGGTACTACCTAGTTCATACCTGGTAGTAGTGCCAGTACAGGCACAGGTAAGAATGCAAATTGTTCAATGCGAACTGACAAGAAATTGCTGTTATTAGCCGTGTCATGACTACTGGTACTACTGGTACTTAGTAGACTAGTCTACCAGGTACCGTACCATAGCTGCTACTAGTAGTAGTAGTACCAATACCAGGTACCTCCTGATAACATCAAATCTTTTTTTCTTGCAACTGAAGAGAACTTCAAAGAACAAGCCAGTTCTGTACTCCAGGTACCAGTACGTTCTACTGTTACTACCGATACCAGTCCAGTACCAGTAGTACTGGTACCAGTAAAAAAAAGGGCATGAAACGAAGAACCGCAGAAAACACGAAGCACTTCTCTTCTCCGAAATTTACTTAACGGGCGAAAATAGCAGCGTTGTTACCGGTGCCAGGTACTACTAGTAGTTGTTTTCCCTACTGAGCAGAGAAAGCGAAGTTGAATAAACCATTATTTGTTCGCACAGAAAGCGAAGGTTAATAAACAAGCACTTCGTATCCATAGACTACGGAGCAATGGTAAACAAAGTAGCAAAATCAATATCTGAAACAATAAAAACCGACGACGAGGAACCTATGGATTACGAGTACACGGACCACGCGCTAGACGCGGCGCTCCTCGAAAGCCAGCAGCGACTGAGGCAGGGCGAAGAACTACCGCCGTCTGCAAACGATCCTTTCCCGATTCATCTTCACTACATGTTAGAAAGACTCGAAGCGCAGAAAAAGACCGACATTGCATCTTGGGCACCGCATGGTCGCGCCTTTTTAGTACATAACAGAGATCTTTTTGTCCAGCAGATTCTGCCGAAGTAAGAACCCTGAGTTGCTTTCGTATGCATTTAGCATTTTCACTCTTCCAAATGCCAGATCTCAACTTCACCCCACCCCGTCTGAATCCATCAAACTACCTCACCGGCGCAGGTTTTTCAAACAGACTCTCTATTCTTCCTTTCAGAGACAGTGAGTTTATGGCTGTTGCGTGGCTACTTTGAGTTGTAGAATTTCTCACATGCAAAGCTCTTCCTGCATCTGTATTCATATCCAGACTTTCACTTTATGGCTTTAAGAGAATTACTCGGTAAATTCTAACATGTCCACGACCAATCTTTTGCTGTGTACCTGCACCTTGAAGTTCCTGTTTTCTCACCATGCCATGCTTGTGTTTTGATCTTGATTAAGAGGACCAGACGAAGGAGGTAGGCATACTGACTTTTCGCTCCTGGTAGTTACAGGTCTTAACTTCACGCCTTCCAGTTACAGCATATTCTCAACAGATTTTGTCGTATTTTTGTCACAGCATATTACAACCCTGAATTTCTGAAAATCAGCCGAACTTTCGCTCGAAACATACGGCGGACCAAGGTCAAAAACACTGGTCCTCGCAAGAAGGCAGCTCCAGATCTTGAACCAAACCTGTATACTATGATGAATCTTGCCGACGCCATCGTTAACATCGATAAAATGAAAGATTTGAGTAGTGTGGGTCAATCTAGATCGTCTACTGTGAATGTGCTGAATAATCATCCGATCGGTTCGTCAACACCGCCGAATGCATTGTCGCTATTGTCGTCACAGACCACACAAATATCAGCCTCTCTTGCTCCGTCAACAGCGAATGACGTTCTTTATCATCAACTGCTGTCACAATATTCCTCACTACCGCAGCCCGAGCTGTCTGTGCAACCCCAAGTCCAGCCTGGAGGGCAGCAGCTTTCTCTACCCACCCTGGAAACCACGCAACTCCAGCAGTTGTTGCAACGGCAGCAAGCAGTTCAACAATTTCTGCAGCAGCAGCGGCAGCAATTGCAACACCAACCGCATCGATCGCAGCATATTCAAAATGAGCATTCGCAGAGTTTTCTTTCGGTAGGAAGAGGAGCAGCTGCTACAGGAGGAGCAGGAGTAGGGAATCAATTGTGGTCGCCTGCTGCCTGCCTGGATTCCCTTCCCACTGCTACTAGTCTTTCTTGTAGTGGTTCTTTGCCATTATCTCGTCGACCATCGTTAGCAACAGGTGCATCTGGTGCAGCTGCCATAGGGAATGCTATTCAAAGCCAACAACAACAGTTGCAGCAGCAGCAGCAGTCGCAGCAGTCGCAGCGGCGACTACCGCATCAGGTTTGCGCGCTTAATCCTTCTTCTCAGTCTTTTCCTCAATCGTCAACTCACTCAATGTCGGAATTACTTGAAAATCAACGACAATTGGAAGCCTTACAGCAACAGCAGCAACAACATCAACAGGGTCTTGCTTTGATGAATAGTATGGCTATGTTCTACTACAACCAAAACCAAAATAGCAACAATAACGATACCAGTAATTAGCATTCGGGACTAGGATCTAGGATCATCCTATTGCACTGGCTTGTAAAACTAATGAAGGGAACTGCTCCGCTGCTCCGTAGCTAGCTAATCTACTGAGAGTGCAGTTTTTGAGTAGCTAAAAGTGAGTAAAATTGGCAATGTGCCTCCTCGTACATGAAAACATTATGACTTCTTATGGTCCTCGTCCTTCGTGCAAACGTTTCACACCTCTTCTTGTACTCTTGGATTTTTGTTTTATGCAACTAAAACAATCAGGAAAACATCATGCTCTACTGGTAATGCGAATACTTCCTACTCGGAGTCGACCCTACTAGTCTACTCCGTACCTGGTACCAGGTACTCGAGTAGTAGCTACTATGTTCGGAAAGCTGATAAAACGCAAACTATTATGAACGTCTTTTGTACCTGGTACGAGTATAACTTTCCCGGGTGAGAACTACTACTAGTAGCTAGCTAGTAGGTCCACTAGAGTGTACTACCTGGTAGTAGTACACCACACAAACTTTTTAAAAATCTTGAGAGTAGACTAGTGAGAGTCCTTTCACTAGCTTAGTACTAGCTAGTAGTGCTAGTAGGTAACAGGTACCTGGACAGTACGGCACGGTAGTACTAGCTACTAGTAGTAACAACAAGTAGCAAGCACTCTAGTAGACCTCTAGCTAGTACCAGGTAGTAGACCTAGTATCTTTTTATTTTCACATTAATTTATTTTGTCTGTGCATCGTCAAAGCAACTGGAAATCAAATTTTTATTATGAAGAGTATCGTATGCTGATTGCTTTACGTAAGCGTAGACTACCTTCTCTAGCTAGAGTAGTAGTAGTAGTTTTCCACACTGGCAAATTAAGCCCAGGTGGACTACGTCAGTTTACCTTGTCTCCTGTTAGGGACGATGATAGGACTCAGGAGTTAGGTCTTACTCTATTAGGTCGTGTGCCTATGCTTGCTCTGTATCCACACACTAGTCTAGTTTACTCCTACTATTATCATAATATTTATATTTACTCTTTATGTCACCACACTAGCTTTTTACGTGTTATCAGCCACCATGATGCTCTTAAGCCGGCTCCACAGCCGGCTGCCACTGGTTAACAAGCCCCTATAGGCACTACAGACCCCTGTAGTACCCATGGGAGCTTCCGGAGGTGTCGACAGCCAGTGTAGCAACTGGAATCGCATCCGGAGGACTGATTTGATTCATCATCAAATCAACCACAAAGCTTTGGAGACTTTGGCCATGGCTCACAGCCGACGGCCGTACACCCAAGTTAACTTGCCCTTCTCCTACCACTACCACCACAGGTGAAAGGGGACTACCTCGCTCCCACGGTGTTGGAGACGAGGAGCCACCGTACGACATGCGCGAGACACTTCGCTCACTCGCAAAAATGGAAGAAGCACAAGTTGTGCCTTTGCTTTCCATACACCTACACAACGTCTACCCGAAAGGACGACGAGCCTACAGTCTGCTACAGACAACAATGGAACCCCTGTCACATGGACTTTGGTCTTGTCTTCCAGCAAGCCATTGACCGACAGGACCGGACACTACAGAGCCGAAGGACGCTTCAGCTCTACTGGAACCACTGGAGACACAACCTTAACAGGAACCTCCCACTACCGGACAAGGACTCGTTGCACTACAACGACATGCCTTGTTGGCTACACTCCATTGAGGCTACATCCTGCAACCGGAACGACGAGACCATCTCGCAACCAACCTCGCAGGACTCCTTCG
>Ga0210036_1001744_pt1 | contig 24035 bp, 16 predicted proteins | sample CryGeymeta201515_FD_185469 | JGI IMG/M metagenome (GOLD analysis project Ga0210036, IMG submission 185469) | Groundwater microbial communities from Crystal Geyser aquifers in Utah, USA - Crystal Geyser metaG 2015-15 (SPAdes) (version 2) | ecosystem: Environmental > Aquatic > Deep subsurface >...
GTGGATCTTCTTCCCCGAAGTGGGAATAGTCGTATCCGATTTCTCCCGATGTGTTCCTGTTTCTGAGTGGGAGACGGGATGGGGCATTTCGGGTCATTCCGGTGACGTCGGATTCGGGTCTCCTTGTCTCACGTTCCCTTCGGCTGGCTCTGACTGCTTCCTGCATTCTTTCTGGAGCGCACATTTATTCAAAATAATATTTTGGCAACGTGATTACAATAGTAATAATTACTGTAAGTAGTAGTCTAGTCTAGCTAGTAGTCTAGTCTAGAGTAATTCTTGAATAAAAATAATTAATTGATCTGTGATGAGCAATACTTTTCTCGTCACTCCTCATCTTCTTTCAACAAGCAGAAGCTGGCATGACAAAGACTTCGTTAGCACTACATTAGTTGACCGCCCGAAGCAGCTACTTTATTTCAACTTTGTCTGAAAGGAAAAACCTAACTAATTGCACGAATTATGCGCCATCCTTTTGCTTTTGATACTTTGAGAATCCTAATAACAGCATCATTGGCTGCGTCCAGTCCAAAGATAGAACAGCTTCGGTTGAGATTGCAGATGGGATATGATGCCACTAAAGACGCTCGAAGTATGATTTCCGCTGCCAAATATGAAGATGCATCCCGATCGTACGCGGATGCGTTGAATTTTGGACGTAAACCAGCACTCGCTCTTCAGGAATTACAGTCGATTCCTGACGTTGACAGTTGTAGTGTTTCGGTTGAACAATTCGAAGCAGAGCGCCACCAAGCCATGAAATGGCTAGTCGATGTCTTTTGTGAATCCTGCCAACTCCACTTAAATCATTTGGATGACCCAGCCGCAGCTCGAGCCAATGCTTGGGCTGCCTGTATATTTTCCCAGTATCAAGCGCGACAGCCACTCGTTTTGATGAAACAAGTCTGTCAACAGGATCAAGATTTGTTGGGGGAAATGCAAATGTGCCAAGCACTTATCAAGTTACCGATTGCAGATCTTTCATCTTCTTCATCAGACGATGATGGTTCTACCGAGAATCGAGAGACCCTTACAAAACGACTCGAGGAGTTAGACCTGGCCCTGTCACAGAAATTATGAGAAGTTTCGTACAGAAATATCGGCACGGGAAGTCAAGCTACGAGAATAATTGGATTCCATCTTGGTTTGTGTACGAAAACGAACGGAATATGCTGATTTTCAGTTTTTGTTTTTATTAAGCAGATCCTATCCTCGTAGGAGGGTGTGGTCCGGTTGTGGTCAACTCTGTCACCTTTGGGGTGCCAATGGTTGTAACCTTGGCGCGCCATACTTGTGATCCCCGTTAATTAGACGTTCAAGTTTTAGTATTTATCTGCAATGCAGTTTGCGTCGATCCGTATGGTCTCTGCAAAGTTTAAAATATTGCCGTCGTATAATCCATCTCAAAGTCTCCAGTGTCCCGAATGCCATGGACGTAAATGTAGTAGGTAGTGCCCTCTTCAGCATCCCAAATCACTTGTCCACTGAAAAAGTTGCCATCAAATCCAGACGTTCCGTCCACACACTCGAGGGTCTCGCAACTATCGCCGGTCATGACGGTGAGTTGCATGTCATATTCTGCTTGGATCGAAACTTGAGAAGGAAAGCCGCCGCCTTCGATTGTGTACCAAACTCCAGCGTCAGAGACATTGCCACTTGTAGAGTTGCCGCAGTCACCAAAATCAAAGTCATCAGCTCTTGATGCAAAGGTGGTTGTACCTTGGACGGTGTCGCCCAATTCCAGGACAACGGCATCATTGCAAGAATCATTCTCTGGCGTAGCTGCATCAAGAATGGAAATCGAAAAGTTTCCACGAGAACTACGAATGCCAGTGACAAAAAAGTAGTACGTTTCTCCTTCGGTGGTATTGAAAGAAACATAAAGGTATTCTCCCATGAAAAACCCACCTTCTGATCCAGTCACACAAGTAAGGTCGTCGCAGCTAGGACCCGAGTAAACGCTCACTTCTGCATCGTACGAATCAACGCCCACGAACTCTCTACTCCCGGATCCTATGAAGGAGTACCAAACCCCACCAAAAAAGGAGGGGCTTGCATCACCGCACACTTCGGGGTCGTCACTTGTGGTGGAAGAGAAATGGGTGGTTCCCTCGTAGATTTCGTTGGCCTCAATCAGAATGGAGTTCTCGCAAAGATCATTTTCCGGGCGATCCACTTCTTCAACGGTTATTGTAAAGGATTCACTCAAGGCGAGTTCGCGAGCGTAAACAAAGACGCTGTAAGTCTCTCCTTCTACGCTATCCCAAGTGAGCGGGAAAAGGCCAACAAATTGATTGGCAGCACAGGCCAATTCACCACAGTCCCCGGTATAGATACTAAAGTGAAGCAAATCGGCGCCAGCAAGGCCAACCTGCATTAGATTGCCAGTACCTTCAAATGTATACCACACACCAAAACTGGATTCGTTGCTGCCGCTGGGAGGATAAACACAGAGAAGTGAGTAGTCAGAAGTTTTAATTGAACGAGCTGACAGCTGACAGAAACCGGTTAATTTGCAGCAAAACGGGAGTACTACGATCAACGTACATTCCACAAAAGGGCAGGTCCGCATCGGCTGTTGCTGCAGAAGTGTCACTGGTGTCATTGACACCAAGGTCCAAGGGAATAGCAGCAGTGCAGTCATCGTTGGCAGCTGCATCAACCACTTCACTTTGCAATGTAAAGGCTCCTGAATCACCAGAGAAGCCGTGCACAAATACAAAGTAGGTTTGACCGCCAATTGTTGGTTGAGTAATTACACTGCTTATGGCAGTAATCTCAAAAGGAGAATCATCATTATTATTTATGCACTCCAAATCATCGCAATTTTCTCCAGCGTAAAGTGTAATTTGGGTATCGTAGTCACCAGTCAGGGTCAATTGAACAGAATCGCCGGTCCCGGAAAAAGAATACCAGACTCCTGAGGAAAAATTGTACAAGACTTCGTCGCTTCGCACATTGTGGTCAGTTTTAAAGGGTAGAATCAGGGGTTAGATGCAAATTAACGCCGGCAGCCGCTACGGATTTTATAGACGCTGGAGGGCAAAAATGACAGCTTCAACCTACAAAACGTACATCGAACAGACTGGAACAGCCTCTTCTTGGGGGATACGCGCGAACTCAGTGGATCCTTCCATAGCAGTCCCTCCGATCACAAAGTCAATAGCGCCTCCACACTCGGAATTTTCAGGGACACTTCTTTCCGAGACGGAAACTACAAAGTCGCCAACGGCGCCTTCCCATCCAGTGATATACATGTGATAGACCTGTCCTTCATTGGTTGCGCCTGCTAAAGCTACAAAGTTGAAGTTGTCAAAGTCGTCGGCAGCTCCTTCAAGACAGACCATTTCATCGCAATCGCCTTCATAAATGGCAAATTCAACATCGAAAGTAGCGTTTACAGTGACTTCCACGAGTCCACCTGTGCCAGTCATCTTGTACCAGACACCCGTAGCATTTCCTCCTAAGTAAAAGCCACACTCCATAGTCTCGTCAAGTGCAGCACCCAAAATAGTGCCCTCGACAACATCATCAAGAAAAAGTTCTGTTGCATCTTCGCAAACGTCATTAATGGGAGGTTCTCCAGTCGGTATGCCTTCTTCCTCTGTCTCCTCCTCTGTCTCCTCCTCTGTCTCTTCCTCGGTTTCTTCCTGTGTCTCCTCCTCTGTCTCGCCCTCTGTCTCTTCTTCTGGACCATCCGGTGGAATCAACACAGCATCAATGACATGTACCACGCCGTTGGTTGCCACGAGATCTGCTGCCACGACATTGGCATCGTTAATCATGACTGGATCCAAAGATACAGTTACATTGGCCCCATTAAGAGTCATCACCATGATTCCATCAAGAAGATCCGACGAGAGGACCTCCCCATCTAACACATGGTAGAGCAGGACATTGGCAAGCAAGTCACTATCAGTTCCTAAAGCATCAAGAGTAGCTTGATCGAGAGCAGCAAATGCATCATTGGTTGGGGCAAACACAGTGAAAGGACCTTCGCCAGAGAGGACGTTCACAAGATCAGCAGCTGTCAAGAGCTGAACCAACGTAGAAAACTCGTCATCTCCAGCAGCAATTTCCACAATAGAGAGGAGCTCCTCATCCTCATCGTCCCCGTCAATTTCCTCCTCGGGGGCATCCGTTGCTTCGACTTCGGGCAATTCAGTTGTCGCTGGCAAATCTTCTTCATCTTCGTCTAACTCGGGCACAGCGTTTTCTCCCGAAAGCTTTCGTTTTGTTCGGAGAGAAGAACCATCAGCAGCAGTAGCAGGTGATGCCACCGAGATTTGTAGGCAGTCGAACATGGCCACAAGTAGGGTCGTGAGAATCATAGTCGCGAGCTTCATGATGTCGATCGATGATTTATTTATCCTCTTTTTCTTTAATGTCGTGCGCTTTGTTTGTTTTTTTTGCTACTGTTGTATAAAATACAACTCAAATCTCACTTGTGCGCATTTCGATCAGTCGAATCAAAGCCTACTAGACTACCTACCAGTAGCTACTGCTAAGTAGTTGAAAAGTTGTTTCATGAAGAAAAAGGCTACCAGGGTAAGGATGGAGGTTGCAGAACAGGAAGTCATTGCGTTCGTCACGCGTGTCTTTAAGCGCGTGCCTTCAAGTCGTGGATTTGATCCATTCATGTGAAAAGATCTCTCGCATCATCATGAATTTTGTATGGTACTACTATCCCTACCACTAGTACTACCTGCTAGTGGTACTCTGGCTGGCATGCATCACTGCTCCTAAGTAGAACATGTTGTGTACTTAGATAGAAAAAGCGCGAAATTAGGAAAATCCAAGCTGATGAAGGTGCGCTGAAGTTGCAAATGAGCTTGAATACAGGGGTAGGGCCGCTCTATTCCAACTCGTCCTGCATTCAGGACTACTACTACTACTAGAGCTACTAGCTACTCTGCTACTAGAATAGAGAGTACTAGCTGCTACTACTACTAGGTAGAAATAGTAGGAGGTAGGAGGAGGAGCAAAATCTCGCGCATAGCCAAATGTGAGCGAAGACGGAAAGACTCCCACTAAGAATAACTACCATCTCGAAGATTGGTATGATGCATGTTCAAGAAGAAGGAGGAAATGGCTAAGTAAAGTAACTTACCACTTTGTAATAAACATTATATTGTATACAGTTTTGATGGTGACCCCAAGTGTCTTTTACAGTGTTTTGATGGACGTTTTGATGCTTGCCATGAGTGGAACGCCGTCAGCGACAAACTTTATTACCGAATAGAATCCTGAAGCGAATGCCATTTTCGCGACAACCCACGCTCTAGTCGAATTCGAAACACACACGTTTGCCACCAGAGCAAGAACAAGAAGCTTATTCCAAGCCCTTCCGCCTCGACGATATCAAGAAGGTGCGAACGAGTATTGTGTTCAAATGAACAGCCACCGTAGGTATGTATTCGAATTTTTCCAACAATTATTTCCTTATTCGTCCTAGCTAGCTATCGCCAAACTATCGCTACGTCTCAACTAGTGGGTTGGGATAGGCAAACGATTTGCCTTTTCGTTGGGAAGACCTTGCTGCTGAGCTATCCGCAGTGGACCATTTTTGTGTAATTTCGGAGCTGATAGTGCCTTCGTCATGGAAGACTGACGTTCCTGTAGCAATCGAGGACCCTCTCGTTGAAATACTGCCGGTCTCGGATATAGGATTCAATGATATCTGTTGCTGCTGTTCTTGTGCAGGTTGTTCGACTGATGGCAGACTTGACAATGAACCCTCGGACACGTCAGCTTTTTCTGGCAGACGGCTCGCACTATCATCACGCAGCAAAACAGCCATTCCACGGCTCATCCAGGATAGCCTTGTAATGTGCTGTTCTTGTGGTGTCGCTTTTTCGAACTCCGCTTTATTGTCGTCGTCTCCGGCATCATTAGAAGCCACCGACGAGATCAACAGGAGGCTCCTCTTAGAAATTTTGTCTTCTTCTGTTAAATTTCCCTGAACATATGTGCTCACTGAGCTACTAAACATTGTTCTTGGAAGTGGGGTTTCGGAAAGCCCATCATGAGTCTCGAGGCCGTTCCTTGTCAACAGAATTTCCGTTGATTCCGCTTGAAGCTGCTCCGAGTGATGGCTATCATAAAATCCATCATTCTCGCGCATACCACCAGCTGGTGACCTGGGTGCGGAAGATTGTGATGAGCCCTTCGTTGGATTATCGGACGATCTTCGATCTTCATTGCTACCACCGCGATTGTTCGCGTATTGCTGTATTGCATGCCCTATTGCTGCCTTGACAAGCTCAGGCTCAGATGACTCCTTAGCATAGTGGACACTGTAAATGATATTTCCAAATATGAGGGAGAGCACCGTAAAGTCATTCATCCATATAATGATCGATCGGACAAAGAAGCTAAAGGATGACTCTCCTTTTAGTAGTATCAACAGGGGAACACCCACAAGAAAGACCTGGAGATTGCTAACGATGACAATTGATATTGCCTTTCCTTCGTGGAAACGAGTCGGAATTTTGCGGGAAACTTTTGAATTGGACAAAAGGGAAACGTAAGAAATCCAAATCTCATCATTCAATTCTACAAGGAAAGAAAGTGCAACAGCAAAGACGTACCGTAACACAAATAGCTGCTAACGACAAGTAGCAGCAAATGAAAGGCTGCCAAGATTCCGGCAAATACCTCCCAGTTATCACTTGTACAATATCCAGTAGACTCCAAGGCCGCCCCGAATCGGTCTGATGCTTCCATTCAAGCGGACTCATTATAGACCACCAGATCAATATGAGGACATCTACCAATACGATCAGTGAAACCACTCCAAGAGTCTCGTTGAAATTGTTGCCTGCACTTGTACTGCTAGAAACAGTTCGAAGAACCGTGGAGTTGTTGTTGAAAATACCATAGATCCGATGCATTTTGGCAATCAAGCCACCATAGGTAATACAAAATCCCATTGAGTAGAGCCAGGGGATGACCATACAAGCTGATGCAGGCCCATCAACATCGTATTCTTGCGCCAAAGCAATAATGGTAGAGGAGCTGATACCACATCCTAGCAATACGAGGGACAACAAGTTTCCTTGGATCGCTCTCACTTGCTGCGTCGATCGGTTCCGAAAGAGCCAAACCCCACAACCCAAAATCATGGACCAATTGACCACCAACATGATGTACGAAATTACTTTGAGAGGCGGCGATACCAGATTCTTTTCTTCGGATACTTCGTGAGAACAATCATTGCCTGTCCATTTGGTGCTTTCGCAGATACACAAGCCTTCGGCATTGGCCGTGCCGTGCACAGGGTGACACGGCAACTCGCAATTCACCCCTGCAGTACCAAGGGGACAAACGTTCTTTTGAAAATATTTGAAAAATAGTTCATCCAGAGTCGCATTTGCCGCCGCAGCATACATCCATTTCTTCAAATACGTTGAAACATTCGTCGGTAAGTTGTAACTCGTGGGCCATACAAGGAAGTGAGTATTGAACTGCTCTCGTGTGACCTGCAAAGTAGGATCTAATGATGCTCTGTACTTTAATAGCAATTCATCATCCGCATACAAGACACACCTTCCTGACTTGAGAGATTCCACGCACGCATCTTGTGAATGACACTTGAGATAATGAACGTCTGGATATTTGTGCATGACCACATTCATTAGGAAAGTACCGTTGTGGACACAAACTGTTGCCTTGTTGACTGCTGCCTGTGTGAGCGTCGTGAAGTCATTCAAATGTTGTAATTGGAAAGAAGGATTGTCGTTATCTTCGTAGTCTCCTCCATCGATAAGGATTCGACGCTGATGGGGTTGTACAAATTTCATTGTGCTTATTCTAGATTGAAGCCAAGAAGGAGTAAAATCAACCCGGAGGGATCGTTCTGGATTGCCATAGTAATCTCCGACAATAAAATCGAATTGCTGACAATCTTCTGCCGTGTTGGGATTCAACGTAGTATTGCAATCGCTGGCTACCAAATCCAGTGCGTCCTCGTATTGCACAGGCGCCGTGTCCAAATCAAATTCTAAAGCAACACTATCTTCCAAGGCAAAGACAGATAATCGTTCGAGAAGATCCAACTGAAATCCCGTGTAATAGTGTGATCCATCGTCCCTGTCGCGGATCACGGCAAAAGGCGGCGCGTGCAAAATCCCAGCGCGTAGCTTGAGAGTGGTCCGTGGTGGTGCTGGTGGTGGTTGCGGCGGTATCTGTTGTCGTCGAGCCGCCGTACTGTCATCACCTGTTATAGCAGCGGATCCGTTGAAACACAACATCAAAAGGGCAACAGCCCAAATCAAGAGGAAGAACCGAGGCATCATAATAGTTCTTCTCAAATAATAATAATATATGCGAAAGATTGTGCAATAAGATATAAGATCAAGAAAAGGCCAAGTCAACAAAAAAAATAATGTGTTTGCTTTTTCAGGTTGAAACACTGCTACAGTACCTGGTAGCCCAATGCTCCGCTAAATAACAGCAGTGCTCTGAACAAGGATTCGAGGAGTCGCCTGCTATTAAGTACTGCTGGTGCTGGAGTACTAGTACCAGGTACCGTAAATTATTGGATTTATATTGGATTTTGATTGTGGCGTGAAGTTACTCGAGAATAGATCTCCCATTGATTTCGCAACTACTGTCATTTTGTATATAATTTTCAGTGTGGGAAATCTTGCTTGCTGCGCAACAAGTTAAAAAAGCTTAATAATTAAAATGCTCAAAGAATTAATAACACTATTATTTAATGGCTCAGTCGCACTTTCGAGGACATACCAGGTATAAGTCAAGCGGAAGAAGAGCTCGTGGTGTTTGTATTTTTTATATTTTTTTTTATATCCCCCAAAAAATCGAACTTTGGCTTGTGCTGCAATAAAAGTCTGCGAAAGGGTCCGCCAAGCCACTACAACCTTCCAAGTATTAGTAGGGACTGAATTTCTTGTCGTTTGCTGAAATATGTGTTGAATGAAATTGATAGGTGCGTTGAATGATTTAAGCAGGAGGAACTAGAAGTTTGTTGATGCCAGTTTCCTGTTTCCTTCCATTTTGAGGAACCAGACTCGCACATCATTAGAGGCTGCACTGCAAGAAAGCCCAGTTTCTGCCTACTACTAGCTAGAGTAGGTACTTTTTGTCGTGCCGTGGCGACTGTAGTCGCTGGTGATGGCTTCTGCTGCGGTTGCAGTGTGCTCCAAGGAATCTAGCAATTCCCACTTCTTTTGCCTGCATCATTACCGCTAATCGCTAATGGGGTACATTGCCCATTGCACAAGCAAATTATAACATCGGGGTGCCCTTTCATATTGACAGTGTCTACATTGAGTATCGTTTATCAACGTTTATCAACGTGACTACCAATTTTCACTGTAAACTTCAATGCAACATTCATTAATAGAATGGCTTCGACATGACATACTTGCGTTGAACAGTCAGTAATCAAAAGACGGTATTGTAGAGAAAAGTGAAGCCAACGTCAAGACTCGTTACGCGGTTCTCAGCTTTTCCCCATGGGCTTTGTAGGCATCTTCCAAATGCTGGAGTTATTCAAGTAGAACAAATAGAACTAGCTACAGGTTGAAGAGTACTGTACAAATTGAACTATACTTATGAATGAATTACACATAAAGGATTGTTCCTTTGGCGGCAAGAAAGAGAGAGTCGTTATTTGCTGGTAGCTGGTAGATAGAAAGTGCAGGACGCGGTTTCCAGTAACCTATCGTCATCATCATCCCCATTCTTCACTCTTCATCATGATTCAACTCGTGAGACGACCGGGCAGCGAGTCTCCTAATCGTGAAACCATGTTATCAATATCGGATCGCATTGTCTTGGATCTCATCATCATTCCTCCTCCTTCTTCTGCACTTTCACGACATCGTTTGCCAAGCAGACAGGATGTCGATTTTCGTCTTCGACTTTCGTCTAACATCAATAAGTTGCTCAGCAGCAAACTCTTGGAACCACCGTCATCTTTCGCGGGTTGTCCTTTCTGCTGCTGCTGCTGCTGCTGCAAAGCTTTGGTGGCAGCCCCTATGCAACATTGGAATCGTTCTTCTCGGTCATGATTTGCATTGTTAGAAGGTTCGTGATCGCCGTGATCATCATCTCCAAGATCCCAATGAAGACTTGGAAATGCCAAGTCATCGTTCCCACAATTGCTCTCACTCGTTGTTGCCGCAAAGAGATCGGTCATGTCAAACTTGGATGCAGACGGGTAAGAAGACGATTTCTTGTTGCGAAACGTAATTAATGAGGAACTACTGTTAAGTTCTTGCTGTTGCGACACGTTTCTCGATTGTTGTTGTCGGGGCCGCTTCTTGCTGGTACTGTTGTTGCAGGTAACGTTGCTGTTACGAAGCATCTCTTCGAGCGCTACCGAGGCTGCCATGACTCTTGGAACGGAGTCTGCTGCTAAGCAATCCAAATCAGTAGAAAGAGCTGCACGTCGTAGCATTGTTGCTTACAACAATAGAATGGTCAATAATGAGAAAATGTTAGTGTTTACCAAGTAGTGTCACTCAGCTCGCAGTTTTTTTTAAGCTACTATGAGCACTTGTAGTAGTTGTACTACCAGTAGTATCCATAAAAGCTGGAACGAGTCAGCTGGGGCGAAAATATCCAGCAGCCCATCCGATTCTGTTTTTACATAAATACTTGCTTGATGTTGTTGCTGAGGTAAGCGGAGTGGAGAACACTTCTCGACTTGCGTGGCGGCAGAGGGCAGAGTTCGAATGCTACTGGTACCCTGGTACTTCGTACTACTGTAGACTAGTCACCAGAACGGTACAAAAGATTTCACTTGATTTATTATTAAGGTTCGTTTAAAAATCGAGAACATTTTTTCTGGAAATTGAAATTTCATGAAAAAATAGTCATAGCAGAGTATTCCGAGTACTAGCTACCAGGTCGTAGTAGTGCGTAGTACTACTGTATCTTAATTTCATAAAATTGAAGCTTTCTTATTGGCTTCTGATTTTATTAACGAATCTCAGATTACAACGTGGCAACAAAACACGATGCCGCCACATATGGCATTCACTATAGAATTTGGGTACCAGGTACCAGGTACCAGGTACCAGGTACAAACAATGAAACGCTCTCGTACGTGATCAAGTAGCAAATGAGAACCTTATGTCAACCTTAAATTAGGGTTCAAAAGGGCCACACACTTTCTTGTTCATTCTCAGACGACCTAAGACCACTCTGCGATCAGATCTTGCGAAGCAGCATCAAGCCAATGCTTATGGTTAGTTAAAAACGAACAAGAGAGGGGGCTATTTGGTTGAAAAAGTATCCCTTATGGTTAACCAGTAAACGAACGAGACAGACATCTCTCTTGTTTTGTGGATTTTTCTACGAGACAGACGGCCCACGAGACAGCCCCCTCTCTCGTTCGTTTTTAAACAACTAAGTATTGGCTTCATCCAAAGGCAGGTATTGCTCCCATCTGTGAACAAATAAGACGTGTTCCTTTGGTCAAATTTTGTCTGCTCGTCAAAATCTTCGAGAATTTTTTGACTAACTACATAATAATAATAATTAAACAGCTACAGTACGAGTAACCTACTACTGTAGCTAGTAGTCTAGAAATTTCTCTGCCCGCGCGATCAACCAGTAGTGGCCGCATACCCATTCAGAGGTCGCTCACTTGCTCTTTTGCTCAATATCATCCACCGCTATCGTTGTTTGTTCCACACAAAACTACTGTACAACGTGCCACCGTGCAGTAGAACCCCTAGTCTACTCATCACTTCTTAATAGTGCTCGTAATCGGAGTAGAGTACGTAGCACTTCAAGGATATCATCGATTGTGCTGATCAAACTCATTCTCAAAATCTTATGGCTAAAAAATGCTAGCTTTCGTTGTAGCTCACAGCTTGAGCATCGGCAATAGCAGAAAGGCGCTCTGATTCAGGGCCAACCGCAAGCTACATGAAAAAACAAACGGAAAGTAACTAACTAACAAGCTACTGTAGCTACGAGGTAAAGACTTGATTCATAGACAATCCGACTCTATAGCATGCGTAATAACAATGCATATGTACAAATAAAGAGGCGCAGAATCGTACTGCTTTTGAAAAAGCAAGTCTGCATGTGGTGAAAGTGGAATACTCTAGGGCAAGCAACTCTAGTAAGCAAGCGAGAATGTATAGGTACAAGCATTCATTCGCCGTGCTATTCTTGGTGTTGGAGCATACTGTCTTCCAAGTCCACGACACTTACAAACAGTAAAGCTCAAAGAGTCCCAAAAATGCAATTGCGTAGACAAACAAGGGACCGGAGCTGACTGCATGTAGAGTGATACAGTCTGCCGTGTAATAAAGTCATGGGACAACAACTCTCACTACTGCCTAGTCTTGGACTGTAGAGAGCGGCGCAAAAATGAAATATCATATGTGCAGGATGCGCATCACAATCAAATTTAGTCCAAAGAGGAGGTTGAGAATCAATCAGGTTCATGGATTCCTTTCCAAGGATGAATATATACAGTAAAATAGGAAAGAAAGAACTGCCGGGTGGTAGTATCACCTATCAACAATGACAAGAACTTGATGCCCTCAGAGACAGCTTGGAGACAGATCGTCAAGAGCGACATAGGAGGTAGGAGTAAGCATTCCACATTCCGTGAAAAGCTTAAAGATCCATAGTCAACACTCGATCTTGTGCCTTCATTTCGCCAGCATATCAAGATACATGCTGTTTATTTTGGAACGGTTGAGGCCACTCCTACTGGTAGAGCGACCGTGCTTTCCCTGTCTTGAAGTGCGTGCACACGTTAGAGTAATACTTTCGTCGTCCGGAGCGTCAGAATCAACATCAAAGCTAATGTCTGGAAATGCTACTTCCGGAGCAGAAGCGGACGACACAGCAAAGATCTCAGACATGTCAAAAGAAAAGGAGGTATGAGGAGAACCCGTGTTGGATCTCTTGGTGCGCTTGTTGCTTTTGGCAGCAAGAACGACATCCAGAGCCTCGGAGGCAGGAGCAGAAGAAATATTGATCGTCTTGGATTTCATGTCGTGATTGTGATTGTAATGTAATTGTAATTGCGGTTACTACCGTAGAAGAGATCAAAGAGTAAAAAATAAATGATCGATAGTATGGCTCGAAATATTAAATTTTAAATTTTTTTGTCAATCGAGTGATGGGCGATTGAAGCAGCTGCCTTTGTTTCAGTCCTTGCAAGATGTTTGTGTTTGGGACAGAGAACAACAGGCTCCTTCTGCGGTAGAATACCATTAAATCCTTCGATCTAAACCACTGATGCAAAAACAACGCAGATGTTCCATGACGTATCAACATTAACCCTACGAACGCTATTCTTTTAGTCGGGGTGGATGCAAAGTTGTGACTTTTGTTTAGGTAACTCCTACCAGGAACACCTATTACTAGAGTAGTCTACTCGGAGTAATAATTACTCTGTTGGCGATGGGCTGCGGGGCGAGAATTGTGATATGGTGATGTTCATCGTTCATCACACAGATGCATTTTCCATGCTGTATGTCTCATCATGCATTTACCGTACACTTAAACCAACAAGAAGGCAATGAGAGAAACGATCGGGAGAAAATCGGGCTCCAAGTCTCGGCAGCGCGACGTCAAGCAAGCTCCACAACTGGTAGGGATTTGGGATCATCACTTCGATTTTTCTTGTCCTTTTTTTCCCATATTCTTTGGAAGTGGCCACGATGTGGCTCTGCATTCTGAATCGATTTCTTCCGCATCACATTTGGTCAGGAGTACTGACAACGTCAATATCGGAAATGATCGCGATCAAGAATCAAGAGTCCAATGGTGCAGCTGCCAGCTGCCAGTACCCCCGAGTGGAAGCTTTGGTGTTCCATGTCACCCGTTCGACGTTGACCTTGGTGAGACATGGAAGTGTCGCGTATTTGCAGGAGATCCATCCACCACCCACCCTTTCAAGTTATCTCCGGTTGTGACGTTTCACAACGTTGGGCTGATGATCATGCTACAGTCGAATGTCGAGCAGCGCAGCGCACCAGAAGATTAATGGACACTAACCAGTCTTCCAACGCTACGTAATTTTTGGGATGGGACTATCTGGGTATTATCAAGATTTATTGCGAAGGCTGCGAGGTGGCCACGGCCCGGGATATTCTTGCCGAATATCCTTCCTTGCTTGATAAAGTTGGTCAAATTTCAATTGAGACACACGTGACTCGAACGTGGGTAAATTCTACTGAAGAACTTTACTACTATGCACTCATGTTCCCACTCTTGGAAGACGCAGGATTCAAGCTGATTTGGAGCAATATGTTTGGTTGCAGGAAATGGGAATATGATGGATGTAGGCCAGAAATGGAGGGGAAGATGGGCATGTCATGCGGAAACCACAGACGATTCGTCCTCGTGTGCATAGCTGCAGATATCTTGTCTCTCCATGGAACCGATGGAAGACTCGGGATTCATTGAGGAGCACAAGAACACACTGCTGCGCGATGGACAGACTGGCAGTGCCAGCACAAGGTACTCAACCCTTAATACAGGTAACACTTTTACTACTAGTAGTAGAGACCTCTACTACTACTACTAGTACTACGCTACTACTACTAGTAGTAGCTAGCTAGTGCCAAGTAGTACAGCACGCCGCTCACTTTTTAATTCTGCTTGATGATGAAAAGGACGATCAAACGCCCGGCCCATCATAGGAGAAAATTGGTACTCTATTCATTTAAGGAGATTCACGCGGGGCAGTCGCCTGTAGGATTCAAAACGGTAGAAACTTTTATGTTTCAAGTCAGGCAATGGCGCCTTTCCCGCTTTCCCATAGGAGTACTAGTACTAAGCTAGTTCCTCTTGTAACAACTACTTCTATCAAGATGACGACAATCCACTGCTTTTTTACATATTCTCAAAGGGCACTTCTATTGTCCGTGGCGGTGTTGGCCGCCATGTCTTCCTTGGTATCTGCCCAGGACGACAACAATTCCTCCTCCATTATTCCCTGTGATTTAGATTGCCTGCATGATACCCAATGCGTGCGAGGAGATGCCAATTTTACGTGGCATCCAGCTCGTCCTGATACGGGAGAAAAATTTGATTTTACGAAAGAAATTTCTCGTCATGGATGGCATTGTGGTTGTCCACCAGGATTCACAGGCATTCGATGCGGACGAAAATACGAATCATGCAACGATGGCACCCACACTTGTTTCAACGGAGGACAATGGTGAGTTCATCAAATGGTATCAACTGAATTGCTTTTTTTTTTTTAACTTATTCGGTAACTATAAAGTAAGAATTGCTTCTAACAGACCTTTTTTTGACACTGATTCCATGTGTGTTTCCTGTTTTCTAGTATTGCTACAATGGAAGATATTTACCAGAACGATCAGCTATTCTGCGATTGTCCATCGGAGGCCAAGGATTATGGCACTCAAATTCGATATTCTGGAAAGTACTGTGAAGGTGCGTTGGAGGAGGCCTTCTCCCTTTGTGCATTGTTGCTGCTGATTGATGTTATATATTTTATAATTTTTTAAACCTTTTGCTCATTTCCAAACCAACTCCACCATGAAATATGATTGATCTTTTTTAAAAATACTTATGCACTAATTCACACAAAAAATACAGTCGAGGTCGTTCACAAGGATATTAAATGTACCGAAAACAACAATATTTGTCAGAATGGAGGAACGTGCAAAGAGGAACCCGACGAATTGGATCCTTGTGATTGTCCTTCTGGGTATGTAGGACGAGTATGTGAATTCTTTGAACCATCCGTCCCCAAGTGTACCCTCAAATGTCATAACGGAGGCAGTTGCAGATACGGAAGCAAGACGGAAAATCATACTTTGGTCGTTGACGAACCTTCCGGCCCCGAATCGCAGAGTGTCGAAGTGGTGCATCAAGATTATCAGTACTGCGAATGTCCGGAAGGATTTATGGGAAGTCTCTGCGACAAAGAAGAGATAATTTGTGGCAATATTAAGTGCCTTCATGGCACCAAGTGTATTTCTATAAAAGACGAGGATACCGATGAAACCACTCATCACTGCGACTGTACGGAAATCAATAAAAAAAAGTTGGCAAAGGGGGAAGAAGTTCAGTTTTCCGGGTACGTTCTGGGTTATCTTGTCGATGAATAGAGTGAGCCCTGTAGTGTTCGTTTTGGTTTACTTGCCCGAAGTTATTCAGGTCGCAAATGTTTTTCGATGTTGCCTAACCCTTCACCAACATAAACACATGAAACTTCAGCCGACACTGCGAGATTGAGAGTTCTGTTGTTTGTCACTATGACGACGACAAATCTACCTTTTGCGCACACAATGGTACTTGTCCTGCCTTAGCCCACGAAAATTGCAATTGTCTCAAGGACTGGAGAGGAACGAACTGTCAGTGGAAGAATGATCAAGATAGCACTGCAACCAAGCCACCGCACGAAACCTGCAGTTTGAAGTGTAAGAATGGAGGAAATTGTCGCAAAGGATCCAAAAATGATGAGCATGTTCAAGAATTGTTGGCAAAGTATGGAAGTGAATTGGGTCACTTGGGTCTCAACGTGACTCACAACAAGGATGTTGAGCACTGTGCCTGTCCGGATGGATACGTAGGTCTCGAGTGTGAGTACAGTATGAAGTCATGCGGCAAGGATGGCAACGAGCATCCTTGCTTTGCTGGATCGGAATGTTCCATGGTGAATGGCGTTCCTTCTTGCGTTTGCAGCAGTGCCGACAGCGCTGTCGCTGGAATTTACTGTCAACATCAACCATCGGACGTTTGTGTAGCAAGTAACAAAGCACAAATTCACGGCAATCAAGGCTTTTGTACCAATGGGGGTGTTTGCGTCACGAACAAGGACGGCGATGCGGTATGTCGGTGTCATTCTGACTTTGAAGGACCGCATTGCGAGTATTCAAAGAATGCTTCAACCACCAAAGCTTTGACTGCCGCTGCATCGGGGGGTTCCAATAGCCGCAGAAATATGAGTTCCACAGGCACCTTGGGAGTTATCTTGGCGTGTATGACTTGCGCAACGGCCGTTGCCTTTGGGGTGGTTGTGTACAGAAGAAAACGGCTGCTCTTGGACGAGACGGCGGATGTTCCAGCGCTCTATCCTGATCTCGACAATTCGTTGGCATTGGATGATAATAGCCTAAGGTCATCGCCAATGGTCGATGTTGGGCCAGAAAAAGATTTTGATGGCAACGAACTCAAAGATGTTGAATTTACGTAATAAATTACGTAGCTTCCAACTAGAATAAGTGATAGATTGTGTACGTAGTGGAAAGCGCCACGTTCGCATATTCGGAAGGTCAATCTAAAATGGATCTGAATATCAAAGGCATGCCAAGAGCATCGATGAATGAAATAAATATTAACTGGAAATATGATCCACGAGTTGGGTGGTGGCGACCAAATTCTACTTGATTCAGTGGACGAATTTATTCGTGTCGAGTTGGTGGCTCAAAGAGACAAACATCTAAACTCATTTGCCACCGGTAGCTCTGGATCCTAGTTGTATCTACTCTCTGGACTAGACTAGCTAGAGTATGTAGCCACTCCCTCCGGATACTCTAAAAAAAGTAGCTTGGGGACAAACAGACGACGAAGCACCCTGAACCAACTGAAGTTTATGAAAAAAGCCCCATCTCTAATTTGTATTATTTCATGTTGATCTGTACCAGTTACCGTAGTACGGTAATAATAATTACTACCGGTACTCCTGGTAGACGAGTACGAGTAGAAAATTTTACTGTTATGCGACGAACTTTTTACAGCTCGCAAGTCAACGGTAGCTCGACATACTCGCAACTAAGCACATCACAAAATGAGCGATTAATAACTGATAACAATATTTCAATGTTATCATTATGTACCCGTAGAGTAGTAAGTATTTGTTGGTGTTCTCAACTGGACTGTTTCAACTCCATTCAAAACCAACGCTTGCGTCTGCTGTTCCCATCTGCTTCCGATCTATCGATGAAACAGCTCAACAAGATACAGCGGCATTCTATTTCGGCTCAAGAATCCAAAGAAACAACTTGATATTCGCCGTATCAAATTTTGATTCTTCTACATCCTCCATCAACCGAATTGAATGCAATCCGATCATTGATGGATAGAGCAACAGAAGAAACAAATCGACATAGCATTGTATAAACACAATAAACGGTATGAACAGTAGTCAGAACAAAGCTTTACAATACATGAAAATATTGGAAGAATACGATCAAACAGATTTCTTTTCCGACACACCAGCTTATCCTACCGTTGAAAATAACAGCAACTCTTTAACAAACGACCCCACTTTTCCCGTCAATTTGACCACAGAAACTAGCACAAATCAGAATTCAAGAGCTGCTTGGTACTCGGCACTAGTGAGCAACGCGTGGGACGTTGTCCAAAAGTCCTACGAAACGTCAGACCAGGTCATCTCGTCAGCCTGGAATACCGTAGAGGCCATTGGAAACGTACCTTCTCCCACTGATAACACCATGACGATTCATAGCCATCATTCTCAGAGCAGTAGCACGAATTTAGTTTTTCCGCAGAGTAAAGAATCGAGGCAAGTGCAGGCACAGAGAGAGGAGCAGCAGCGGGTTGCCCTGACAAAGGGACCAAGAGGAAATCAGCAGTCTACCGCACAAAAGATTACCAGGCCTGAACTGGTGACCGAGGCTAGGCAGCCAGTACAGGGATCTTCTGAGGTCTCTGACAATAGTGGCAATGTAGGTCGACAGGGAGCTGGTGCCAGAGGCCAACACCTGTTGACTGGAGCAAATCAGGCGAAGTCGAAGACGGATATGAGGCCAACTCAAACATATTCTCTAAAAGAAAAAGTGCAACAAGACAAGAGACCGGCTGCAAACAAAAATGATAAGCCACAAGGAGAAGCAAAGAAGGCAATTATGAAAACAGAAGCAACGTCACCCCAAGCGTCTTCTCCAAAGCATAAACAGCGACAAGAAAAGATAAATGCAGTAATAAAAAGTAATAGGCCACAAGAAGAAGACAACAGGAAATCACAACCAAAGCCAACAAGAGTATCTTCTTCGACAAACAAGCAGCGACAAGGAAAGCCAATTTCTGCACTAAAAAATGGTAGGCAGCACGACAGCACAACCTTAGAGCAAGAACCAAGCGAAACGATTGTCATCAACAAGGAACTCAAAGAGATGGCAGCCAAGAAACGTGCTGCCATTGCAAAAAAGAAGGGTGCGTTGCAACCGGTTGAGAGCACGGGTCATAAGGCTAGTTCGAGTAGCCGCAAGGCAGAGTCAGACTCTAAATTTAATGGTAGTAGTAGCAGAAAAGCAAAATCGGATGCGCGCCATAAGGTAAGTTCAAGCAGCAGAAAGGCTGTGTCGGACAAGAGCCGAAAAGTGACATCTGATGAGACCAAAAAAGTTCGGAGCAGCAGCATAAAAGCCTCCTCAGACACGAGTCGAAAAGCTTCTAATCAGAGTCTGAAAATGACCTCTGATAGTAGCTTCAAGGCACCGTCAACTCACAGCCGAACGATATCGGATGGTGAGAGTGTAGCAACTGGACCAAAAGCCAAGAAAATCACATCAGATTCTCAAGGCACCAAGCAGGATCCACCTGGTGCGACCCGAAAAGCGGTAAATGATGACGCCACGATTGCTCCCCTACGAAATGTACGAAACAGGCATTCCGCCCTCTTGGCTCCCATGGCTGCAAACGTTGGAATCCAGGGAAGGCAACAACAGAAAGATCAACCAAAGTCAATCCTTCGGCAAGATCTATTAGAAGTCTCCAAGGTGGAGGACAAGATTTCTTCATCGGTACTGGGCTTTCCTGACTTGTCACCCCTAGCCGACTGCACTGGCAGAAGTTCCAGACAACGAACAGATTCTCCTACCATCCTTCGACCATGCGATATCCCTCGAGGATCCGAAGTGAAAAAGAAGGACGAGGAGAGCACTGATTTTATTACAGACTCACTGAAAGCGTTAGGTTGGTTCTATGATTAGGTAGCTCAGTAAAAATATGTCAGCATTGTGGAAACAAATGTAAAATCGTTTCATCATTTGTTTTCTTTCCACTTTACGGGTTGCAGATTCATCGAACATCCAAGCAAATTACGTACTCGACTAGACCCTAGTAAAATTGTCAAGCTGTACCATACTTCAATCGACACCTTGAGATGATGGCCTTCATCAGCATCAATTTCACTTGTGCAAATCGAAGGGACAACCCAAAGTCGCGTTCGCGTTATCGACGAGACCAAAAACAATCATCAATCAATCATGAGTCGCCACGACTCGGATCAGCTCGGCTACTAAAAAATCTGACTCTACTGGACTAGTAGACCTAGTAGGCTAGTAGTACTAATAATAATACTGGTAGACTCTAGCTAGTAGTAGCTAATAGTAGTACTATTACTATCTAGTAGCTACTCGAGTAGTAGCCACTAAGAACTACTGTAAGTAGTAGTAGACCAGATCTAGTACTAGTAGTAGGTCTACAGTGATCAGAAGTCACTTTTCTACACTACTATTCTGCGCTAGCTAGCAGAGTAGCAACAAGCACTGGCTGGAGTCAGTATTCTCGTTGAGTACTAACAAGTGATAGCAGCTAATCGAGTTCAGATAAGCCAATCGCTTCAGCAACGAGCAGTTAAACTCACTATAAATCTGCCCTCTTGCTATTCAGCGATTCACCGATTAAGCAAGGAAGTCATCAGCTTTGAGCAAGCCAGCAAGGCAAGCTAAAACCACAGAAACGATCGTACTGTAGTTCCATTTCAATTTCAATTTTATATCCAACTGACATTTTACGAAAATGGTTCGTCCCCGCCGACGGAGAGCTGCTGCTGCTGCTGCTGCCGCTGTGACTTCCAAATTAGAATCTCACCAACATCACGACGACGACGACGATGATGATGACGAAGAAGACGACTATGAGTTTGTGCCTGGTCAGGAGGAAAATGAAGATGAAGAAGTAGCACAGGACGGCGAACAAAACAATAAGAAAGGAATTTTAGAAGGTCATTTGTATTTTGATACCAAAACAAAAATTTTGCATTATCAAGGCGGTTGCTTTCATTTGCAAAGTGATGCTCAGAACGATGATACCAAATTTTGGAATCCTTTACTGGACGATCCACCACCAGCGTCACAAACAGCAGCAACAACAACAACGGACATTTTGGGAGGGAAAATGGTGGGCACACTGAGCCCCGATGGTACTGCCGAGAATGCCTCCAAAGAACGGATATTTGACGTTGTTTGGACCATAGAGTATGCCAGCGCCGTCAAGCAGGCTGCGGCGAAGAAAGCATCGGATGATGATGAAGGTGATGGAAAACCATCGGCCAAGCCTGCTGCTGGAAAGGAATCGGCTTCAAACGTGCTGTACCAAATGAAAGCCACCGAAATCGATGCGACTGCCAACGTGCTGCTAGAATTACAAGGAGGGTTTCATCCTAGCCAAGAAATGAAAAAATTGAATAGCAATGGTATTTCTACCGTGACACTGCATACACAATTGACTGTAAAGTTGAACGAATCGGCAGTTTCCAGCAGTGTACCCGTCGCCGCCGCCGCAGCAGCAGCAGCACCCGCCAAGAATGATGTTTATAGTGGATACAGTGACGACGACGATGATGATGACGACGATTATCAAGCCGATGACGGAGATGAGGAGGAAGATGCTGATGAAGGTATGGGATACGACGAATTGATCGCCTTGCACGAAGAAGCAGGTCTCAATGTAGAAGATGTCAAACGAAGGTACCAATCCAATAATAAGAATAATGATACCGGCGGTGATGACGACGACGAAGAAGAGGAAGGAGATGGTAAACGATCAGCTAAAAAGTTTAAATCAGCCCCCCAAAACGACGGCGACGGCGACAGTGACGATGATGTTGGGTTTTAAAAAAAAGAACCCCAGATTGCAAAATATCAGTCAAAACGCATTTATGTGTAAAAAATGTGCCAGCAATTCGAGCAACATGTCTTCATTGTGAATTATCAGTGTAACTCTACCAAGTATACGGAAGCTGAAAAAAAAAACAGAAGAGATCCGATTGACCGTGGAATTGTTAATTTTTTCAAATAAAGTGACCGTGAAAAAACCGTTTGGAAGGGCTGGGACCTGCTCGGGATTAGTAAAGCTCTTATCGCAGTGGATTTCGTGTGTAGTCGACAAATTCCCTCGATGACCATTGCAAACAATCTTCTATAGCTGGGTCAGTATCTTCGTGTGATCCATTGACGAATCGTGAGACTATCCTCGGTGATTTGCCAGTGGGCTGCACAGCTGTCGCAAAGTTCTCTGCATATTTTGGGGGACAGACTTCATCGTACTGTCCTTGACAAATCCAAACCGGCATGGTCAGATTTTCAATTTTTTGTGGATTCATCAAATCTGACGTGGGCTGTTCAAAGCTTCCGTGCAACCATAGTCTCGTTTCAAAAAATGCCACCGACAAGGATTCCCGAAAGAAATTTTCATCGATTTCGTCCGGGTCCAGCAAGTTTTTAGGGTTCTGCTCCATCAAATTGTTTTCGAATACGAACCAATGCCACGTTGCGAGCCGATTACCAGCGGATATCATTTCCGCGTAGACACGGATCAACCGTTCGGCATCATTAGGATCCAATGGGTTCGGCTTCTTATCGTGTTTCTCTTGCCGTTCAACGTATTGGGCTGCAAAGTTGTAGAGAATATCAAATTCAAGCAATCGTTTGGAATTGTTCAAATAAACCTCTCTCGAATATACGGCGTATACTTCCTCTACAGTATCTGTGTAGATGCCACGAAGAATGAGTGCCATACAACTCTCCGGGTATCGTTCTCCGTAATTAATAGCAATGCTGGATCCAAAACTCCCACCCCATACCAACCATTCCCCAATCCCTAAATATTCCCGGACTTTTTCAAAATCTTGGCATATTTTATCGATAGAAATATCTGCGTAATACTTCATATTTTCCCAATTATCGCGGACACTGGGTCGGCTGTTACCGGTTCCTCGTTGATCGACTTCGATTACGAAAAAGGAATTGTTGGCATCGGCAAAGAATCGTTGGTTGCTGTTTCCAAAATAGTCTGCAATGGCATTCCCTGGACCACCGTGAACAAAGACAACGGGAATACCATCTGTCCGTCCCCAAGTGCGAAACCAAATTTCCATTCCATTACCAATATCCAACAAGTGTTCCTCTGCATCGTCCACAGCCACAATCCTGGAGCGTCCAATATGTAACAGATCTTCGCCTTTGAAACAAAAGATCAAAGTGAAAAACACAGCGATCAGAAGAAAGAGAGTAAAATGGATGCCCAAACGTTGCCTTTTCGTCGAATTATTATTTTCGTATCCCTCTGTAAGCAATGATGGCCAATAGCTGCTTGTCCGTGAATGAGACCTTTCATTTGCCGCTATCAACGGAGATATCTCTGATTTTGGTACCATTCTCTTTCAATTATTGTTCTTCGGATGTTGTTCGTGTAATAAGCAGGACTCCGAAGGGGGCTGGGTGCAAGGTGTGAGAGTGTCTCGGGGATTATTATTATTATCATTAGAATGCCATTGAATCTGGGACACATCATCATGTCTGTCACCTGTCACCTCGTCTGGTTTCTGGTTTACAATCTCTGAAGATAATGCCTCTGAGCCAAAAGAGCACCCCGCAATGGGGTCAGAAAATGTGTAATATATAAATCCTCACACACCCCGCCACGACTGGAGTAGCAGGTGCGCTAGTGCAGGAAGTGTAATAATGTCTTGCTTTGACTCAGTGTTTGCGTGTTCAACACCAGCAAGTGCTCTTTACGGGATGATGCTAATGCATTGCTGAAGGAGTCGATCCTACGGCAACCAGGTTGTGAGCCTGATGCTTCACCGCTTAACCACTTCAGCTACCATCTGAAGATAATGCCTCTGAGCCAAAAGAGCACCCCGCAATGGGGTCAGAAAATGTGTAATATATAAATCCTCACATGTGAGGATCCAGTGGGAGTCACAAAAGGCCTATAACCGGCAACCAAGACCTATATATCATGGCATGGATATATAGGAACAGTTGGCAGTTTAAACCAGGCGGCAGATCCAGTGGAGTGAGCAT
>Ga0210036_1001749_pt1 | contig 24004 bp, 23 predicted proteins | sample CryGeymeta201515_FD_185469 | JGI IMG/M metagenome (GOLD analysis project Ga0210036, IMG submission 185469) | Groundwater microbial communities from Crystal Geyser aquifers in Utah, USA - Crystal Geyser metaG 2015-15 (SPAdes) (version 2) | ecosystem: Environmental > Aquatic > Deep subsurface >...
CGACATCACAAAATAATTCGACTAGGTTCTTCATGCCTGTTCCTCTGTTGGTTCCCACTTTCTTGGTCGAAAGATCGGATCTTGGAACAGGCATTTAGTTCAATTTCTTAAACAGGATTGGGGTTAACTAATATAGTTAGTAAAAATTCGTTGCGAGATAAAACCTGCCACTCGCAAAAGCGTTAGCTGAGACCTAGCTTAATCCTATTGATCGCTATTGAATAAACACCGTAGTACAAGGTTGTATCTACTCATGCCAGCTAAACCGTGAATTAAACCGAGCGCAGTATTGGTCACGTCAATGCTGGATGTTAGGATGGCAATCTCGACGTCCTGATTGAAACAGGGCACTAGCAACAGCAAAATTAAGAGTTTCTTCATGGCAAATACCGCAGGCAATATTGGCTTATTTTATGGTTCAAGTACCTGTTATACCGAAATGGCCGCAGAGAAAATTCAAACTCAGCTTAGCCAGCTCCTCCATCCACGTGAAATTATCTTATTCAACATTAAAGATGTTGCTCTACAGCAAGCAGAGCAATTCGAAACACTGATTTTTGGCATTTCAACCTGGGACTTTGGTGAATTACAAGAAGACTGGGAGTCGCACTGGGATGAGATAAAAGATTTGCATCTCGCCAACAAAACGGTGGCTATTTTTGGTTTAGGCGACCAAATGGGTTACAGCGATTGGTTTCAAGATGCGATGGGAATATTGCACGATGAACTTGCGGCATTGGGCTGTCAGTTTGTTGGCTATTGGCCTAATCAAGGCTATGAGTTTAATCAATCCAAGGCCCTCATCGCTGAGGGTGAGTACTTTGTCGGATTAAGCTTGGATGACGAAAATCAATATGATTTGAGTGATGAACGGATTACCACGTGGTGTCGGCTTTTGGTTGATGAGTTGGCTTCTGTATAAACCATTATGCAATCTTCCAGTCCTTCAAGACTCCACCAACCTTACTACCGCAATGGCGCCTCACACCGTGATGGAGCCGATGTTAGTTTTGGCGATATCGTCAAAATATTTGGCTTTCGCGGCGTTACCGTAGGTAGTTGGGTTACAAAAGCAGAGCAACAATTAGCTGCCAACTTATTTTTTGATGCCCTGTGTGACTTGATGGATATTTTACACGTTCCCGAGCGTGTCATCGCGTTGAATGGCAGCCTCTCATTAGCGTTTGGTTCCGGTGGCAATCAGTACAGCAGCGCACATTATGACTCGTCAAGACGTACCCTAGCGCTAGCTAAAAATGCCGGGGGTGGTGCGTTGGCACATGAGTGGATGCATGCCTTTGATCATTATATTTGCAGTAAGATTTTTGCAAACTGCCAAGCCAATGATTTTGCTTCCGTATTGTGGCTCGCCGATCACCCTGCTCGTGAGCATCCGCTGAATCAAAAATTGGCGGCATGTTTTGCTACTATTTTGTTGTCAGCACAACAAGACGGACCAAGTCTTTTTGTGAAGCAAAGTGTCATAGCCGATCGGCATCTCAATCAATATTATTATGCACGTCCGCAAGAGCTGCTAGCACGCGCGTTTGAGGCATGTGTACAAGACCACAAGATTAAAAATGCCTTCCTTGTGCAAGGCAGTAAACAAAGTGCAGAAGCCAAGTTAGGGATCTATCCACAAGGCGAACTTCGCCAAACTATTTCACACAAGTTACTGGATTATTTTCGCCATTTGGGGCAGGCTATTAGGTCCTAGATCAAAGTGTGCTTGATACTCGTGATTTGATCCTTGGCGAATTAATAGATGCTCGGCAGCAAATCTGTCAGTATACTAGGCAGTATTGGTCCTCAACTTAGTGGCGATTAACACCGATGAAAAGAAAAAAACACGGCTCCGCAGATGACGAAGCAGCAATTGATATGACCCCCATGTTGGACATCGTGTTCATCATGTTGATCTTCTTTATCGTAACAACCTCGTTTGTTAAAGAAAAAGGCATGGAAGTATTGCGTCCAAAAGATTCAAAGACACCGCCTCCGCCAACTAATGTCAAATCGCTATCAATTAGGGTTAACGAAGACGGTACGATTATTGTGAATGGCCGTGAAGTTGATATCCGTCGTGTAGAAGCGAATATCCAAAGTTTCTTGGCTGAAAACAACCAAGATACGGCTGCGGTTCAAGCTGCGCCCAAAGCGAAACACGGCATCGTGACGGAAGTGATTAACGAAGTGAAAAAGGCTGGTATTCAGAAAGTATCAGTACTGGTCGGCAAATAAACCCAGACCAACACATTCAACAAAAAAGCCGCATGATGATGCGGCTTTTTTTTGTCAAGAAATACGCTGTTTTTTCATTGCTATCGCATGCTTTTATTCAAGATCCAAGGGTTCTGGAGAGAGGATGATACCCGTGCTGTCAGCGTAGACATGGTCTTCAGGCAGAAAAGTCACACCACCAAAGTTAACAGCCACATCGAGTTCACCCGTTTCTTGGTCGTCGGCACTGACCGGAATGGCCGCAATCGCATGTAAACCTAAATTGATTTCATCTAAATCATCCACTTCGCGCACGCTGCCATAACATATGATACCTTCCCAGCCGTTTTCGAAGGCCATTTGCGCAGCACTTGCATCAATCAGAGCACGTCGCATGGAGCCACCACCATCTATAAGTAGAATTCTCCCTACGCCTGGTTGCGCCAACGTTTTGAGGATAAGTCCCTTATCTTCGAAGCATTTAATCGTGGTGATCACGCCGCCATAGGAAGCGCGACCGCCAAAGCTGACGAACATAGGTTCTACCACATCAACACTGTCAGCAAATAAGTCACACAACGCAGAAGTATTGTATTCCATATAAATTCCTTAAAGCGGTATTAGTTCGCACAGTATACTGAGACGTCTTAGCAATACCACTGTTTATCGGCAAGGGGTGGTTAATTTTTGCTCAGCATAAAAATAATTATCAGCCCTTTGAATTTGTGAACACAGATGACATCATATTCAGCTACAAAGTATGGGGATAGTGGTGGTATGCACAGAAGAAATCGTAAAGTTGTTTTTATATTGCTTTTTGCTCTTGGTGTGACAGCTTGTGGCCAAAAAGGCCCGTTGTATTTGCCAACAGATCCACCCAGCAACCAAAACCCGCCTGAAGAACCATCGTCTAGCCCAGCACAGGAAAACAATTAACGTGGATTATTTTAGCTACAAAGATCAGCAGTTGTGGGTCGAGAACGTGGCGCTAGCTGATATCGCCAAACAATTTGCTACTCCTTGTTATGTGTATTCAGAAGCGACTATCGAAAGGCACTGGCGAGCGTTTGACAAAGCAGCGGGACAGCAGCCTCATCTCATTTGTTATGCCGTTAAGGCTAACTCCAACTTAGCCGTCTTGAACATCATGGCAAAACTTGGCTCAGGTTTTGATATTGTCTCTGGGGGCGAACTTACCCGGGTATTACGTGCAGGCGGTGACCCCGCCAAAGTTGTATTCTCAGGGGTGGGTAAAACAGAGGCAGAAATTGCCTTAGCCCTTGGCCACAATATTATGTGTTTCAATGTGGAATCGTTGGCAGAACTTGATCGCATTAATCTTGTAGCCGGACGCCTCGGTAAACGCGCCCCCATATCGTTAAGGGTGAATCCTGACGTCGATGCCAAGACTCATCCGTATATTTCCACAGGTCTAAAAGACAATAAATTTGGTGTTGAACGCCAACAGGCTGTTGCTGTTTACCAATACGCCGCCAGTCTTGAGCACCTAAAAATCATCGGTATGGACTGCCACATCGGCTCACAATTAACCGACTTAAGGCCCTTTGTTGATGCGCTGGACATTCTTTTGTCCCTCATCGATGAACTGGCGCAGCTTGGCATTATCATTGAACACTTAGACATTGGTGGTGGTTTGGGTGTGCGTTATAAAGGTGAAACACCGCCACACCCCGATCAATATGCAGAAGCTATTGCGCAACGTATGTTGGGGCGAGAGCACTTATTATTAATTTTCGAGCCAGGCCGGGCCATTGTGGCCAATGCAGGCGTGTTGCTTACCAAAGTCGAATTCATTAAACAGGGGGCAGAAAAGAACTTTGCCATTGTTGATGCCGCCATGAATGATCTGATTCGTCCGGCGTTGTATTCAGCGTGGCAAGAAATTGTTCCCTTGCATACAGGATTACATCGACCAACAGCCACCTATGATGTTGTTGGGCCGGTGTGTGAAACCAGTGACTTTTTGGGTAAAGAACGCGAGTTAGCTATTGCTGCAGGGGATTATTTAGCGGTTAAAAGTGCGGGCGCCTATGGCTTTGTTATGGCGTCAAATTACAACAGTCGCGGTCGCGCAGCAGAAATATTAGTGCGTGACGATCAAGTCTTTTTAGTCAGAAAACGCGAAACCATTGAACAGTTATTTATGGATGAAAGTGTACCGGACTGATGACGAGAGACGTTAAGCAAACTCGCAGCTTACCCTTTGACGTTGTGTCGATTATTTTTTGTGTTGGTGATTAAAGACATAGTCAGTGAATCAGTGAAATGATATAAATCAGGGATGTCATCTCGCAATTCGATTCCACTGTCGATGTTGAGTAAGTTTTTAACTAAGTAGTAAAAATGCAAGTTCAGTTTTCAAAAATGCACGGTTTAGGTAACGATTTTGTTGTCATCGACAACGTTACGCAAAATGTGTTTTTCTCGAAGGAGAAGATTCAGCAACTTGCTGATCGAAATTTTGGCATTGGCTTCGATCAAATGTTGATGGTTGAGCCACCGTACGACCCTGAACAAGATTTTCACTACCGTATTTTTAATGCTGATGGTTCAGAAGTATCTCAATGTGGTAATGGTGCCCGTTGTTTTGCCCGATTTGTGAAAATGAAAGGTTTGACTAATCGCAGCAAAATTGTGGTCAGTACCAAAGCCGGACGCATGACCTTGTACATTGAAAAAGACGGCCAAGTAACCGTCAATATGGGCACACCGCAATTCGAACCCAGTATGGTACCGATAAAGGCTAATAAACAGGAAAAAACCTATATTATACGCGCACAAGACCATACATTCTTTTGTGGCGCTGTGTCCATGGGCAATCCCCACTGTGTATTACTGGTGGATGATGTGGCAGAAACGGATGTTGCCACTCTTGGGCCATTATTAGAAAAACATGAACGTTTCCCTGAAGGGGTGAATGTCGGGTTTATGCAGATTATTAATCATAATCATATTAAACTACGGGTGTTTGAGCGCGGCGCAGGGGAAACACTAGCCTGTGGCAGTGGTGCGTGTGCGGCGGTAGCCGTAGGGCAATTGCAAAATCGCTTGAGTAAAGATGTACGTGTTGACTTGCCAGGTGGCAGTTTGCGCATTAAATGGCCAGGTAAAGATGCAGCGCTCAAAATGACTGGCGCTGCTGAACACATATTTGATGGAACTATAAACCTATGAGTGAAGTGTCAGGACAGCACAAAAGCCCGGTAGAGGCTGCTGAGGATACGAACAACAACGATTATGCCTTGGATTTTACCCATCCATCACAACTCAACGACACCCTCGTTGCCGAATATCTTATCGCCAATCCCGACTTTTTTTTGCAACATTCTACGTTATTAGAAAATTTACAGGTTCCCCACGCTCACAAAGGTAGTGTGTCACTGGTTGAATTACAGAGCGACCAACTCCGTAAAAAAGTCCGTTTACTCAACTACAAACTCAATCAATTAATCAACATAGCCAAACAGAACGAGCAAATCTACCGTGTATATGCGGATCTCAATTTACGCATTCTGCATTGCCAAACCCTAGAAGAATTGCACTTTGTCTTAGAAGAAGTCTTGCAAGAACGCTTGCAACTCGAGTCGGTGGTAATCAAGCCGTTTGTTGGCATGCAAGCTTTCCCAGAGATTCAACGCCGCCTATTTTTAGAAAAACGTTTTAAGCGCGATAAGTTCTTTTTTGGACGCTTGAGTGAACACGAAAAGAAATTACTTTTTTCCGATCAAGAAGCCAACTCCGTGGCCTTGTTGTTATTAGGAGACCTAGGCGAATTAGGCATGTTAGCCATCAGTAGCACAGATGCCAGCCACTTTAATCCTGACATGGACACCTTGCTTATCACCCAGTTGCAGCAGTTTTTAAGCATCCTTCTGCCTCGGCTGATGAGCTACTAGCCATGCTGCAACCAAGTCTACAAACTTGGTTTGACCTCTACTTTAACTACCTAAAGTACGAAAGGAACCTTGCGGCAAAGTCGATTGATAATTACCAGCGCCAACTCACCAGCAGTTTTGCTGATATCACACTGCAAACGTGGTCTGAATTAACCAGCGTACACATCCGGCAGATCCTGAATACGGCCCGCCGGCAAAACTTAAGTCCGCGGTCAATTGCCCTGCGCTTATCCGCTGTGCGCAGTTTTTGTCGTTACTTACAAAGTCAGAAACTGCTTGACCATAATCCTGCTGTGGGTTTGCAGCCACCCAAACAAGGCAAACCCTTACCAAAACAGCTAAACGTTGATGAAATGCATCAGTTGCTGGATTTCGCTACAGACTCTCTGTTGGCGGTGCGCGATAAGGCGATGATGGAACTGACATACAGTTGTGGCCTACGCCTCAGTGAGCTCAGTAGCCTTGATTTACGTAATGTGCAAAGCGATCACCAATTGCGGGTGATCGGTAAAGGCAATAAAGAACGTATGCTTCCCATCGGCAACATAGCGTGGCAGGCCTTACAAACATGGTTAGGCATGCGTTCAGCGTTTGCTAAAGAAGGTGAGCAAGCGGTGTTTTTAAGTAAACAGCAGCGTCGAATCAGTCAGCGACAAATCGCGAAACGTATGAAATTGTGGGCGCAACATCAGCACCTTGATCAACAGGTCAATCCCCATAAACTTCGCCACAGTTTTGCCACACACATGTTGGAATCGAGTGCCGATTTGCGTGGTGTTCAAGAATTGCTGGGGCATGCCAATCTATCCACAACGCAGGTTTATACTCACTTGAATTTTCAGCATCTTGCACAAGTTTATGACAGTGCTCATCCTCGCGCGAAAAAGCGCAGTTGATTTAAGAATAGTTATTTCATTATGATTTTTTACCGAAAACTTCAACCTTTTCAAGCTATTACCTTTGATTTAGATGACACCTTGTATAATAACGCAGTGCACATGCCAGTCACGGAACAAGCCTTCAATGCTTATTTACATGAGTGCTATCCTGAAACCAAAAGTTTAAACAGAGAAGCGTGGCGTGTAGCAAGAACTCGGGTTTTAGCCAGCAATCCGCAGCTTAAACATGATATGAGTTTGTTACGACAACAGGTCTTACAACATATATTCCAGAGTTTGGGGTATCAAGCGAAAAGCTTGCAAAGCGCGGTAAACGACAGTTACGAGCGTTTTTACTTTTATCGTAGCAACCTAAAAGTAGAAGAAAACATTCATTCTCTATTGGCAAACTTGGCAGAGAAGTGGCCTTTAGTGGCGATCACTAATGGTAATGTCAATGTTGAACAAATTGGCTTACAACCCTATTTTCAGCATGTGTTCAAAGCAAGTATTCATTTGCCTATGAAACCTGACAGTGCTTTATTTAAGGCCAGTAAAGATGCGCTGAAACTACCGGCGAAGCAGATTTTACATGTGGGTGATAGTTTGCAAAACGATGTATATGGCGCCTTAAAAAGTGGTTTTCAAAGCGCATGGTATGCCCACGATAGAACCATGATTTTAAATACGGAACAAACGTTCTTATTACCCACCCTGCAATTGTGTAGCCTAGACGAACTATTGTCGCTGTGATCCGCGCATGCGCCGTTCACTTACCGGGCTTTGGCTGTGCTTAATAGGCTGTGATGTAGAAACCGTTTGCGTCATCTACTACGCACAATAGTGTATTTAAATACAGTATAACTGATATACTTTGGCAAAAAACAATAAGACTTTTGAGAATGGACGTTTCCCGCTTACTCGATGAACTAAACGATAAACAACGTGAAGCTGTGGCTGCCCCTGCCACCGACATGCTGATCTTGGCCGGTGCTGGCAGTGGCAAGACACGTGTATTAGTGCATCGTATGGCTTGGCTCATGGACGTTGAAGGGCTTGCTCCACATAGCATACTTGCGGTCACGTTTACCAATAAGGCTGCGCGAGAAATGCGTGGTCGCGTTGAGCAACTGCAAGGCTCAGCCCTGCGGAATATGTGGATTGGTACCTTTCATGGTCTTGCTCATCGATTGTTACGCACCCACTACACCGAAGCTCGACTACCTGAAAATTTCCAAATTCTTGATTCAGATGACCAATACCGTTTAGTTCGCCGTGTGCTGAAAAGCATGGACTTGGATGAAAAACACTGGGCGCCCAAACACATTCAATGGTACATCAATGGTAATAAAGACGAGGGTTTGCGCCCCCAGCATATTGAGACCCACGGCGACTTAAGCCAACAGAAAATGCGTGAAATATACCAAGTTTATCAGCAGACTTGTGATCGCGCTGGCTTAGTGGATTTTGCCGAATTGTTACTCCGGGCTCACGAGTTGTGGCTGCATAATGCGCATATTCTAAAACACTACCAGCAGCGATTCCGAGCCATTTTGGTAGACGAGTTTCAAGACACCAATAACATTCAGTATGCTTGGTTACGTATGCTCAGTTGTGACACAAATAAAATGATCATCGTGGGGGATGACGACCAATCTATCTATGGTTGGCGTGGCGCCAATGTGCAGAATATTCAGCATTTTTTGCGCGATTTTAATCAGGCTAAAACCATCCGTTTAGAGCAGAACTATCGTTCAAGTGGCAATATTCTGCATGCCGCCAATGCGGTGATCAGTAATAACCAAGGACGGCTTGGCAAAAATCTCTGGACCGAAGATGCCGAAGGTGAATTGATTTCACTGTATGCCGGTTTTAACGAATTAGACGAAGCGCGATTCTGCGTGGCACGTATTAAAGAATGGCGTGAACAAGGCAATGCCTTGGTGGATTGTGCCATCTTGTATCGCAATAACGCCCAATCCCGTGTCCTCGAAGAAGCCTTGCTGCAAGAATCCATCGCCTATCGCATTTACGGTGGCTTACGCTTTTTTGAACGCCAAGAAATCCGCGATGCCCTCGCTTATCTGCGCCTCATTAATCAAGCGAATGACGACGCGGCATTTGAGCGTATTGTCAACACACCTACCCGCGGCTTAGGTGATAAAACCTTAGTCAGTATTCGTCAACACGCGCGTGATAATGAGCTGGCACTCTGGCAATCAGCCATACAACTGCTACAGCAAAAACGCCTGTCTGGGCGAGCGGCCAATGCCCTTGAAAGCTTTATTAAGTTAATCAAACAATTACAAACAGATATAGCTGAATTGAATCTCGACCAACAAGCTGATCACGTGATCAAGCACTCGGGGTTGTTTGCCATGTATCAGGCTGAAAAGGGCGAAAAAGCCCATGCCAGAATTGAAAACTTAGAGGAACTGGTCACCGCCTGCAAACAATTTTCTGCACCAGAAGAAGCAGATAACATGACACCTTTATCAGCGTTTTTAGCTCATGCTTCTCTTGAGTCAGGGGAGACACAAGCCGACAGCCACCAAGACGCCGTGCAGATGATGACTATTCACTCAGCCAAAGGTTTGGAATTTCCCCTTGTCTTCTTAGCGGGTGTAGAAGAAGGCATGTTTCCCAGCCAGATGAGTAACGATGAGCCTGGCAAAATCGAAGAAGAACGCCGTTTGTGTTATGTGGGCATGACACGTGCCATGCAAAAACTATATATCACCTATGCTGAAAGCCGCCGCGTTTATGGACAAGACAAATACCACACGCCCTCGCGGTTTATCAAAGAAATACCCAGTCAATATTTACAAGAAGTGCGCTTACGCACCACGGTTACTCGCCCGGTACAAAGCCGTTTTTCACCCGCCACCGGGCACACCGCCTTTGATGCAACGGGTTTTCAATTAGGACAACGAGTGCTACACGCTAAATTTGGCGAGGGTACGGTGCTGAATTACGAAGGAAGTGGCGAACACGCGAGGGTACAGGTTAACTTTGATCAACTGGGCAGCAAGTGGTTGGTCTTATCCTTTGCCAAGCTCACACCGTTATAGTGCTAACGAGTTAAGAACCAATACGCCAGAGGTACCGTGCTTTATTTTACGTCTACATCTGGTACATTATTTTTTTGCTTCGGAATTAAGCGTTTATGCCTCGCAAAGTATTATTAATTGAAGACAACGAAGCCAGTATGTTGCTGATGCAAGAGCTGATCAGCAAGGCGAAGTTAATTCCGGTTAGTGCCCGCAATCTGATTGCCGCCAAACATATTTTTTCTTCCTCTGCCCCAGAAGAGTTTTTATGCGCTGTGGTCGATTATGATTTACCCGACGCACCTAATGGACAAGCCATTGATTTTGCTTTGGATTCTTTCTTACCTACTATTGTGATCACCCGTCAATTAGACGATGAAAGGCGCAATGCCATTCTCAAAAAACCCGTGGTTGATTACATCACCAAAGAAAATGCCCAGGTGTTTGAGTACCTGAGTCGTCTAATTGGGCGTTTGCAAAAAAATAAAAAAATTGGTGTATTGGTGGTGGATGGCGTGCGCGCACGACGCTCACAGGTAGTGGATTTATTGCGTCGCCACAACTTCATTACGTTTGAAGCAAGCAGCGGTGAACAAGCACTAAACATCATGCAACGCTTTAGCATTATTAAATTGTTGTTGCTTGATGATGATGGTCTGCCAAGCATGTCGGCCGTTGAATTACTCAGTGAATTGCGCGGCATCTACACCAAAGAGGAATTAGCCATTATTGGGTTAGCCGCAGGCAAACGCACCGGCATGTCGGCACGTTACATCAAAAGCGGTGCCAACGATTATCTAACCAAACCCTATTGCCATGAAGAGTTTTTTTGTCGGATCATGCAAAACGTCGATTATCTCGAAAGCATTGAACTGATTCGCCGGGCAGCAGATTCTGACTTCTTGACCGGTTTGCCCAACCGTCGTTACTTTTTTGAGAAGGTGCAAATCAGCCAAAAGCACCAACCACAACAACAGAGTTTAGCGATTATCGATGTTGATCACTTTAAACAGATAAACGACAGCTACGGCCATGACTGTGGTGATTACACCCTAAAAGAAATTGCCAAATTGGTGGCAGAACACTTCACTGATTACACCGCCGCGCGTTTTGGTGGCGAAGAGTTTTGTGTTTATTTTGCGAATATTGATCATGAAACTGGCGTAGCGGTGTTGGAGAAATTTCGCGAAAGTTTAGCGGCAAAAATATTTAAATTTGAAAAAATCACCTTTCATTGTACCGCCAGTATTGGCCTGACTAGCCGCAGCAAAGGTGGGATTAACGCCATGTTGCGTTTGGCCGATCAGCATCTCTATCAAGCCAAACATCAAGGGCGCAATCGATTAATCAGCGACTAGTCGCGTCTGACCTACTGAGGTTTAGTCAGGACGATTCGGCGATTGCGGCGATAGGTTCGCCATGAATCCACGCTGAAAATCAACAACGCCAGCCACACAAAAGCAAAGGTAATCAAGCGAGCTTCATTCAAGGGCTCGTTAAACAACCACACCGCTAAAACAAACATGATGCTTGGGCCAATATATTGAAAAAATCCGAGGGTAGAATAACGGATACGCCGAGCGGCGGCGGTAAAACACAATAATGGAGCGGTAGTCACGATACCCGCACTCAACAAAATGGCGTTAAAACTCCAACTATTGGTAGACAATTGGCTTAATTCAGAACTAAAAGCAAACCAATAAATCAAGGCAAAAGGCAGCATCATTAAGGTTTCTAAAAACAAACCTGGCAATGAATCCACTGCCACTTGTTTGCGCAATAAACCGTAGATACCAAAACTCAATGCCAGCACCAAGGCAATCCAGGGCACTTGTCCGTAAGATATGATTAAAATTGTCACACCAAACACCGCAACCCCCACTGCCACCCGCTGCATAGTAGCCAGTCTTTCTTGCAAAAATAGGCGACCTAAAAAGACGTTGAGTAAGGGATTGATGTAATAGCCTAGGCTTGCATCCAGTAGATGCCCATGATTAATCGCCCAAATAAACAGTAGCCAGTTTCCAGCCAGCAACAAACCAGATATCAACAAGATCCCCATGACCTTGGGATTCACCATGGCGTTTTTCACTTGCAGCACTTTGCCACTCACCAACACCAAAACGATCAGCACAACCACCGACCACACTACCCGATGCATTAAAATCTCGGGGGCTGGCATGCTGTGTAATAAATTAAAGTACAGAGGTGCAACACCCCACATGGTGTAGGCGAGCAGCGCAAAAATAACCCCTGATTTAACCGTTTTGTCGCTCACTTTCGCCTCTGTATTAACTCGCAAAAAATCGGCGCTAAGTGTGAGGCAGCCGCCCTTAAAAAGCAATCTGCTTGCACCGCGCAGGATTCACGGTACCATGCCAAAAATCGTCAGTTATTCACCCGTGTTACGTTTTTTGTCCAATGGAGTAAACATGTCAATTTGCAAGGCCACGACCTTGAAGAAAATTCACCGCTTTTTCTGGATTTTCTTACTCACTACGGCCCCTGCTATATCGCTGGGTCATGCACAGGAGACGCCACAGGAGGTTGAAGTTGAACTGGCAACACGCCCCAACTCCATCCTTGAAAAACGCGATACGGCTGAAACTGCCATCGTCGCCAATCCATTTTCAATTGCCCAATATCGTTTGAACTATGTGCTGCCGTTTTCATGGGTGCAAAATCCAAACAGTCTCAATGCAGAAGGGTTTAATAGTAATAATATCGACCGCTTTGAGGCGAAGTATCAAATCAGTGTCAAACTACCTTTGTATCTGCGTGATGAACAAGATTCGGGTTTATATTTTGGTTTTACCGCGGTGTCATTTTGGCAAGTGTATAACAGCAAAGTGTCCAAACCTTTTCGCGAAACCAATTACGAACCAGAGATTTTTTATACTTGGCAAAACAGCATGCATTTGCTGGGTTTTGAATTTAATCAACTGCAGCTGGGTTTTAATCATCAATCGAATGGCCAGAGTGGCGCCTTATCACGCAGTTGGAACCGCGTATTTGCAGCGGCGATTTTTAGTAACGAAGATGCCTTCTATTATGTCAAAACGTGGTATCGCATTCCCGAGGATGAAAAAGTTGATTTGCAGGATCCCAGTGGTGATGACAATCCAGACATTACTCACTTTCTAGGGCACATGGAATTGGGTGTTGGCACTAAGTTGGGTCGGGTTGATGTCCTCACTTTAGTGCGCAACAACCTGAATTTAAACGACAATAAAGGCAGTATTGAAATCAACCTGTCTTACCCTGTTAATGATCGCTACAACATTATGCTGCAATACTTCAACGGTTATGGGGATTCGTTAATTGACTACAATCGCCATCAACAACGCATCGGCCTCGGCTTTCAGTTAGCCTTTTTTTAGCTAACTGAAAAGCCTTGATTGACATGGCTTAGTTCAATTCGGCGTTCGGCCAATATTTGGTGCCCTTCACCGTGGCTTGTAATGCCAAACCATTTTTGGTGATTTGATAAATTGTCATGTTGTCCACCGTGACTTCGCCACCTGCTGCTCCACCTTTATCGCTGGCCTTGGCAGCAGCATCTGCTTGTGCACCAAAGGCCCATCCTTGCTCAACAAAACGGGTTAATACGTCTTTATTGTGAAAGACAAAAACCACACGAAAATCCTTTACTCCCGCGCCTAAACCGAGGCCAACCTCGGCCATTTTCATGTAGGTTTGTTTGCCACTTTGGTTGTCTTTGACCACACCATAACCGCCACCAAAACTGGCTAAAATGACATTAACATTGGTATTGTCAAACACCGCATAACCAGCAGCCTCTGCGAGTTGTGCTTTCACGCTGGGTTTTAAGACATACAGTTCACTCAGCACTTTAGCGCGCATTTCTAATACGGCCTGTCGTTGTTCAGCCACAGAATTACCTGACATTGAACTGCACGCACCAAGGGTAAACAGAAGTGCAAGGCATGCACATTTTAGGGTGGTTGTTTTTAACATGGGATCTCCTAATGAAAACTCATCTGCCCAAACTTGGCTGTTTAAGCATTGTTGCTACTGTATAGTAGAGCGTGTTGCTCGTTTGTATATGAATTTTGTTAAAATCCACAGTTTAGAGATGGCGATGTTGCTCTACAGACAAGTGCAACAGGGTTGCGAGTATTAAGCTACTGGCGACAACAAACTCAGAGAGCCTCAGGCGGCCCATTTTAGGTATGCAATGGATGTTGAGTATTTATAGGAGTCAGATTATGAATTCAGGTAAAAAATGGCTAGGGCGCGGTTTATTTGCTAGCTTACTACTGCTGCTAAACACCTCAGCATTACATGCCGCCAGCGTTAATAAAATTGAGCCATTATTCTGGTGGGTGGGTATGCACAATCCATCGCTAGAGTTACTGGTTCACGGGCAGGGTATTGCTCAATTCAACGTCAGTGTTGACTACCCTGGCGTGACAGTCACCAAGCTTAACAAGGTAAGCAACCCAAACTACTTGTTTGTTAACTTACACATCGACGCCAACACTGCACCTGGCACCTTAACCTTACAATTCATCCAAGCTGAAGAGACTTTTGTGCAGCCTTATACGCTAAAAGCACGAACAGCGGACTCCGCCACACGCCAAGGTTTCAGTTCAAAAGACGCTATTTATCTGGTGGTGCCCGACCGTTTTGCAAATGGTAATCCAAACAACGATAGTACCGAAGATACCCTCGAAAAGCCCAAGCGCAGCGATCCGAACGGCAGACATGGCAGTGATCTGGCCGGCATGCTAAAGGCCTTACCGTACATTAAAGACATGGGTTTTACACAAATTTGGCCTACCCCGCTTACCGAAAACAATAGTGCTCAGTATTCCTATCATGGATACGCCGCCACTGACTTATATCGTATCGACCCGCGTTTTGGCAGCAACGAAGAGTATCGTCAGTTTGTTGCAGCAGCCAAAGTTCAAGGTATAGGCGTGATCCAAGACATCGTGCTTAATCATATTGGTGAAAACCACTGGTGGATGCAGGATTTGCCAGACGATAACTGGATCAACAACAAAGCACAGTTCACTGCCACTAACCATGCCCGTACCACCGTACAAGACCCTTACGCCGCAAAGGTAGACAAAACAGCGTTCAGTGATGGCTGGTTTGTCACCACCATGCCCGATTTAAATCAACGCCATCCTTTGTTAGCAACCTATTTGATTCAGAACAGTATTTGGTGGATTGAATATGCAGGTTTGTCTGGCATTCGTGAAGACACCTACAGTTATGCTGACAAACATTTTTTACGTGACTGGTCACAGGCGATCTTGGCTGAATACCCCCATTTTTCAATGGTGGGTGAAGAATGGAGTGCCAATGCCCTAGTGGTATCTTATTGGCAAAAAGGCAAACAAAATTTGGATGGTTACTCAGCAAGCATGCCCAGTATGATGGACTTTCCCGTTTATTATGCGATGTTAGGCGCGCTGAATAATGGCGAAAATTGGGATGCAGGCTGGGTGAATTTGTATGAAGCCTTAGCCAACGATGTCATCTATCCAGACCCGAACAATCTTGTTTTGTTTGAGGGTAATCACGACACGGCCCGTGTGTTTTCATTGCTCGACAACGATTTTGCGAAGTTCAGCAAAGCAATGGTCTTAATGACAACCCTGCCGCGGATCCCACAGTTTTTTTATGGCACTGAAGTGTTAATGCAAAGCCCGAAACAGCGTGACGACGGCAAAGTGCGCTCTGATTTTCCCGGTGGGTGGCCAGCTGACAAACACAATGCATTTACCACACAAGGTTTAAGTCCCGAGCAAATAAGAGCCCAAACACTAGTCAAAACTTTGCTGCATTATCGACAGCAGAATCCAGCTATCTCTCAGGGCAAGATGACCCACTTTTATCCGCAAGAAAGCATTTACAGTTATGTGCGTACACAAGCTACCACCCAAGCTAAACAGCTATGGGTGTTTCTGAGTAAAAATACAAAATCAGTCAGCGTAGATCTAACACGCTATGCAGAATTGCAGCCTGAACATTGTGAATTTTTTGATGTATTAAACCATAAAAGCCTCGGGCAGCTTAGACAAGTGCTAGTACCAGCACATGCAGCCTTGGTCTTGGAGTGCCAGCTACCTTGACATCTTTGCTGACATGAATTGGTGAGGCTCAGACACGGCGAGATTGCCAGTCGCTCCTTGCTTTTTGTCATGCCCAAGATGTTAGTTCTCAGTCTGCTTGGCCAAACGCTCAAAGCGCAAACCCTTGGCGGTGCGCCGCGCAAATCCATGCCAATAACTGTGTTCAGGCTTGGTTTGGCCCGCCCCGTCTTTGGCCCAGTTGCCAGCATTTGAGTCAGGCACTAATTGTAAATACTTTTCCATCGCCACATCATTCTTGAGGTAACGATTTAACCACACCGTGACAAAGTGCTGAGCAATATTGTTCATCCGTACATTGTCCCAAACGGCGTCGATATAATGTTCACTGACATTAAAACCCAGTTCCTCATCAAATTTGTAGGCTTCTTGTGGCGCGGGCATCGGCGCACCAGCACTGTGGTTGGCGTTTTCATAGGTCAGTAGGGCTCGGTCTACCCCTGTTATGCCTTGCCAAATGGCTCTAACGCCATTTTCATAACCCGATACATCGTCTTGTGAGCCGGCAATAAGTAACATGGGTACACTCACATTTTGCAAAGCTTCAGAAGACCAAATTTGGTAGTTCATGCCCCACGGCGCAAAAGCAATCACTGTTTTAAGACGCGCATCGACCTTTTTGTTGAAACCCATTTGATGGCGTTGGAGCGTGCCGGCAGGGCTAAACATGGGATTATTGGTGGCTTGCTCACTCAGACCAGCCCCCGCATTGATCACAGCGCCGTAACCGCCCATTGAATAGCCAACCAAGGCCGTATTTTCAGTATCAACCCGCTGATACAGAAATGATGAAGGATCCTGCGCCAGCACGCCAATCTGGTTGAGTACAAAAAGCTGGTCGACTGGACGATTCACCAAGGTTGAACTGAACGCGGCTTTACTACGATAAGTTGAATCAGTGTGATCGATAGATACCACCACGTACCCTTTTGACGCGATATTTTCAGCTAGGGGGGAGAGTAAATAGCGGTTGCCCGGGTAACCATGAGAAATCAACACTAAGGGCAAGGCTTGTCGGCTTTCGTCAGGTAGAGCATCGCGCACAGCTTTGCCATGCAATTCGACCTGAGTCTTGCCATCCCGAATATAGGCATCGAGGGTCGCCTTACCTTGACTACCCAACTTGGCGGGATACCATATTTCGAGGGTCAGAGGACGATCGTAAAGCGGCAATTCTGCGTCCTTGGTCTGGTTTACATCAATATTGACCACGTCAATCTGCTGCGAGTTAACCACCTCTAGTGTGCGCACACCAATGGCATATTGCCCGTAGGCTGCCAGCTCAGGGGCATCTGGACGCTGCCTATCAATTCTGTTGTCAGCTAAACTAGGGCACATCATGCCGAGGCAAAACAGTAAAAAAATAGTGATATTCACTTTAGAACTCATTAATTTCTCCGTTAACAGACAGACCATTGAATTATATCAATCCAAAATTATCCCTTGACCTATGTATAACTGCAGGGACAGACAGCATAGCGTAAACAAAGCAATCAAGGCGAATAAAATATACAGTGTACTTCTGCATTGGCTTAGCTATATTGGTTTCAGCATCCACATAGACTGCAAAACCATGATCCTTCAGTATGTTTCAGTAACAACACATCTCGCCCAAGCTGGGAAGGGCATAGGGAAGTGGATGATTGTATTGTTGAGCAGCTTTTTTTGTGCACAGAACCAAGCAAAAACCCTATTGGTCATCGCCGGTTGGGATAAACCGCCTTACATCATCACAGAGCAAAACAAAGGGTTCGAAGTTGAGTTAATGCAACACATTTTAGCCAGCCTTGGGCATGATGTGCAGATGCTTTACGTGCCTTATGGCCGCACCTATGCCACCTTGTTGCGCGAAAAAGCCGATATCGGCATGACTTTAGCCGAACGTTCGGGGGTTGAGCCAAGTGTACTCAGTCAGCCTTATGTCACTTATCAGAATGTCGCCGTCAGCTTTAAACATAATACCAAGCAGATTACCCAAATTGGTGATTTGCAGTTTGTCAGTGTGGTGGCTTTCCAAAGCGCTAAAACCGTATTGGGAGAAGCATTCAACCAAATGGCCACTAAAAATACCATGTATATCGAGCTGCCTGATCAACGCAGTCAGGTGGAACTCTTTTGGCTAGGCAACATTGATGCGGTGGTGATGGACGTTAATATTTTTGGCTATTTTAGCCAAGTTAGCCACGTCGATAATTGGATGGAACGTGTTGATATACATGAATTTTTCCCACCCACACAATACAGTGCTGCAATCCCCGATGCCGAACTGCGTGAGGCATTTAATCAAGCTTTGGATAGGTTTAAACAGCAACCAGCTTATTTCCAACTCCTAGAAAAATATTCCTTGTTTGTTCGATAAACCACAGACCCCCACATCCAGAATTAGTTGCTGCCACTCGCACAGCAAAATAGGTAAAACATAGATAAGTCTGCCTTAAGATTTCTTAACTATTCTTGCCACTCCTGTCATGGTTATGAGTGGTATGATGCCTGCAATTCGTTTTTTTTCACCCGCCCTATACGGCCTTCTTGCCGTGATATTTATGCAATATTCTGGGGCTGACCAATGGTTGGCGGCACAGATTTTTCATGTCAATGATGCGTGGGCATGGCGTGAAAACTTTTGGCTTAATGATGTTTTGCATGTGGGGGGGCGTAAGCTCCTTGCCGCCGTGTTGAGCCTCTTGGTTATTTATACCGCGCTCAGTTATGCTTTTGCATGGTGGCAGCGCCAGCAACGTGCCGCCTTACTCTATGCCTGTGTGGCCAGCCTACTTGCCATGTTAATAGTGACGATTTTGAAACATGTCGCCACGCTTCCTTGCCCTTGGCATGTACTAAATTTAGGCGGAGATCAAAGTTACCTGCAGTTGCATCAAATGTTTGCCAGCAATTTAGCCGCCCAGCAATGTTTCCCTGCAGGGCATGCTTCAGGCGGTTTCGCTTTATTCAGCGTTTATTTTGCCGCCAAACTTTGGTTTTATTCTACATACAAACCACGCAGAATAAGCCGAGGATGGTTATTGCCGGCCATTGGCCTTGGCTTGGCTTTTGGTATCGCCCAACAACTACGGGGTGCGCATTTTCTTTCCCATGATATTACTACAGCCGTATTGTGCTGGTACACTTGTGCCTTCATGTGGTTGGGTGCAAGTAAGATGTTAGGACAGCAGACTCTGAGTATTGATAACACGACAAACAAGGCAGAAACCCGCTTTGGTCGCCAGGTAAATAAACTATTGTTGGAAAAAAACCTATGAGCAGTATTATGTCGAAAAAGCATTGCTGGTCGCTTTTTGGCATGCTCAGTGTTGCGGCTTGCTGCACGTTTGTGCATGCCGATGAACCCGCTTTAGACTCCCGAACCTGCGACGTATTCGATGAATCGAGTAGTGAGCAAAACCAAACTATCAGTGCCATCAATATTCAAACAAACCCCATCTTTGATGAATCAGAAGAAGACACCATATTTTTGCATCGTTTTGCCAACTGGTTGCACATCAATACTCAACCTGAGGTCTTGGCCGAGCGTTTACCCTTCGCCAGTGGCGATACCATCGCCCCCAGCGATTTAGCCGAAGCCGAGCGCTTAATCCGCAGTCAACCTTATATTCGCGATGCCAATGTATCGGTGGTGCCGCGCTGTTCGCCGGCCGATCCTCTGATTGTTGACGTCAAAGCCTGGGACAACTGGTCGATGATCCCCACTGTAAGTTTTGGTCGTAAGGGTGGACAAAATAAGGCATCCATCGGACTTAAAGAAGATAACCTACTTGGCCTTGGCATTCGCACGCGGTTTAAATACAACAGTGATGCTCAGCGCACGGGTTACCAGTTGACGGTAGAGGCCGCCAGTCCATTTATCATGCCCTATTCAACCTTGTTTTTTGATTTCCTAGACAATGATGATGGTCAGTTAGTGCACCTTCAGTTTGACCGACCCTTCTATCATGCTCGTACAGAAACCTCGTATTTTGTTAGCTTCTGGAAAAATGAGCAGACCGTGGATGTCTATCAAAATGGTGAGACTCGCAATAGCTTCAGCCAACAAAGCCATCGTTACGAATTAACAAGGGGCTGGCAATTAGACTCCAGTTTATTGCATAGCAAGCGGATTAAACTTGGCGTAGTTGACGAGGAAGCCTTGTTTGAAGAGGATCTAAACCGAGCAAATGCAGGTTTGTACGTACCAGAAGATCGCCGTTATCAATACATTTGGCTCGGCTTTGAATCATTGCAGCGCGATTTTAGGGTGATGAACGACATTTACTTGATTCAACAAAACGAAGACATCAATTTAGGTCTACATTATGAGGTCAAATTTGGCTTGGATTTTTCCAGCCAAGACAATAACAGTGGCTTAGGCTCTATCGTAGCAGCCAACCTGAGTAAAGGTTGGGAAATAAACGAAGGATTATTACTATTGGCCTTTGATGCCCAAGGTGAATTTAATCTTGCATCCACCGACCACTATCGTATCAATCTTGGCGCTGAATACTTCAAGCGCTACACAGCTTTACTGGGTTTATACAGCAGCTTACGGGGCAGTACTGAACATCGCCCCTTCTTAGATTTCCCGCAAACCGTGGGTGACGATACCGGTGTCCGTGGTTATCCCTTGCAGTATCAGCATGGGGAACATGCTGTGTCAGCTACCCTCGAAGCGCGCATTTACAGTGGCTACAATATCTATAAGATTTTGGATGTTGGTTTTGCCGCTTTTGTTGATGCGGGCCGCGCTTGGGGAGGTGATGAAGCCATACTGAATGAAAGTGATCAGATACTTGGCAGTGTGGGCTTGGGTGCGCGTTTGTATTCAAACCGCGCTAGCCATCAAAATGTGATCCACCTGGATATTGCCAAACCCTTGGTTAGCACTGACAATGTCGATTCGTGGCAGTGGCGCTTGCAGGTAAAACAGTCCTTTTAAGCCTTTTTTCAGTGACAAGAGATGACGATAGAAGTAAATAAACCAAATGGCAGCGGTTTGCTGCGCGTCTTTAAAGCAACATTGTGCTCATACAAAGGGTTTGTGGCTGCTTGGCAGCACGAGTCGGCCTTTCGCCAAGAAGTGATGTTGGTGGTGGCCATGTTTCCTTTCACTTTTTTGTTAAGTGAATCTCGTAACCATTGGTTGTTGTTGTTTGCCACCCTGTTGTTACTGCTGCTGGCAGAAATGGTGAATTCCGCCATTGAAGCCCTAGCAGACACCATTACCTTAGAACATCACCCCTTGATTGGCCGCGCCAAAGACATGGGGTCGGCAGTGGTGTTCATCGCCTTAACCTTGTTAACCATTGTCTGGGCTGACGCTATATGGCGTTGGTGGCAAGCTGGTTAACGCAATGCATTTCCCCCTGCTTAAACATAAACGCAATCACGATACCCTTTTTTCGCAGTTGGCTTTACTCAGAAATCGTTTCCTCGTCGAGAAGCTAAACTTACCTCATTACGTTTATCATAAAACCCCGAAATTTATCACCGACGATGGGCGACGTCTGAGCATTGAGCCAGAACGCAGCATTGTTGTGCCCTCTGTCCATCACCTTAAAGGTGTAAAAACGTATTTAGAGCAGCAGGTTCCAGGTTTACGCCTGATTACTCACAGCGAAATTGGTTTTCGCTACCCCACTGCTGCTATTGCTGGTCCAGATGCACCTTTTATAAAACGTTTTCGCTCAGAGTTTTTCCACAAAGAAGGGGAAGACCGTAATATCTGCCGCCCGATTAACTTATCGTATGGCATTAAAAGTCGTGGCAAAGGCGATAATCGCGAAGAATATGAAGTATGGGTAGCCAACGATAGTTTAAACCAAGACCCTTCGCCCTTGTTTATCGACAAATATGGGGAAGACCTGCCCGATGCAGTGCGCCTTTTTGCCCAACAAACACCCCTGGTACATGGCTGGATGGGTGTTAAGCGTGCCGCCTTCGAGGCTTTGTATCAACAGCCCAATGTATTAGGTGATCTGGTGATCAGTCTGGCCTTATCTGTGGATGCTTACAACATTGGCGCACAGCCTGACCTTGCCTTTAATGAGCAGATTGGCAGTTCTATTGCCTGTGGCAACGCCGAACTTGAATGGGAAGTAATGGGTTATTATGCACCGCTGGGCGAACACCCCAGCCAAGCGCAAGTTTGGCAAGCGATCAATGCCAGTATCGAGGCCATCGGTGCTCCCTTAAGTGCTACCTTTGCCAATGTGGCCTTGACAACCACAGAAAGCAAAACCGAGCGTATTCTCAGTACCATTAGCCAACAAGGGATCAGCAGCGCACAAATACAAGAATGGAACCTCAAACCGTGGGAATTTTTACAAACCAGCAGCGAACACCGGCGTAAAAGCCATGACCCTTCGCGCTCGGTAAATCTATTAGGTCGCTTAAATCGCTTGTTCTACCAAGAACAGCATATTTTGCCGTCGTTGACCGCCTTACATCAGTCGATAAGGTGAATTGACGATGGTCGAATTTTCACGTCTTAACCCTGCGAGTGACTGATATGTCGCCGTGGCATCATCGCGAATTGACACTATATAGACGGCTTGGTGTGAGATTTATTCGCCCTTTTGTCGCCGGTGGCACATTTTGGCAAAACCTCGGATGGGCATCCAAACAAGCAAGTTGGCGACCTCAGAACGTGCACCTCTACCTCAAACAAATCATTGCGGCTGAAATTGCCCACCTGAGTTCAGCTCTGGTACTGCTGTTTATCGCCAGCAGTTTTGCCATGGATGGGGACTACCTCTCGGCGAGTATGTTGAGCAGCGTAAATATTGTTATCAACGTCATGCCGTTGATGGTCATTCGTTACAACAAGCTGCGCAGCCAACGTTCGCACTAGTTAGTCAACACCAGTTAGAACGAATAACTTAGACCGATGATCAGATTGGCCGCGTAATTTTCAGACACGATGGGGCTGTCTTTTATTACCTTATCTAGCGTTTCATATTTCAAAGCACTGAGCAGTTGCAGTTTCTCACTTAGTTGATAGGTCAAAGTCATTGCAAAAAACGCACTGGTGGCTGCACCCGGTTTGTAGGCGGGTCGTGTTGACGTTGCCTCATCCAACTCAACACCATAATAATATTTCACGAGATCGGCGTTTTTAAACGCTACCCCAGTCTCAAAGTGCAGCATGGCTTTGTCGAGGAAATAACGTTTATTATAACTAAGTGTCACTTCGTTACCTTCGTGGGCACCGCTAACGTCGTTAAAAAACGCTAAACTAAGTTGGCCAAGCTCGTTGGTATAACTAACACTTGCACCCACTTCAAACGCCATGTCACGATCTTGCATACCGGTTAAATACTCGCTGTCAGAGGCGGAATATCCATCAAAACGCAGTTGCCCCGCTAAGCTAAAGTCAATGGATTCAGTGACTGCCCAGCGATATTTAATGTGGGTAATATCCAGCTCCAAATTGTCGGTGTAATAGGCAAAGTAAGGTACAGCCAGCACCTCAGTGTCGGCCCCTTTGTAAGGGGTAGAGACAGCAATTGCGCCCACCCCGAACATCCGTTCATCAGCAAAGGTCGGCACAGAAAAAACCAGACTAGCAACACATAAAGAGAAGATGGAATATTTACGATTTAACATAGAATTTGTCCTGTTGAGTTGTTGAAAGTTGTTGAAGTGTTAAACCCAGCAACACGAGGGTGATGGGTAATAAAAGTAAGTTATTAATTAACCTGAGATCGGTTTAAGCAGCCACCATCGCATTTCTCTCAACGTCGCTAATATTAAGGGATGGCTTATTTTTCTTGAGGCAATATGCCACTAAGCCAGCCATTAGATTGAGCATAAAACCGTTC
>Ga0210036_1001753_pt1 | contig 23971 bp, 14 predicted proteins | sample CryGeymeta201515_FD_185469 | JGI IMG/M metagenome (GOLD analysis project Ga0210036, IMG submission 185469) | Groundwater microbial communities from Crystal Geyser aquifers in Utah, USA - Crystal Geyser metaG 2015-15 (SPAdes) (version 2) | ecosystem: Environmental > Aquatic > Deep subsurface >...
CGGGACCACCACTGTCACCCTGACAGGTATCTTTACCTCCTCCTGCAACACCGGCACAAAACATAAGTGGCTGATAGAATTGATCGGCACCGTACTGTTCTCTGCAGGTCGTATCTGCGATGTATTCAATTTGAACCTGTTGCATAATATCTGATTGACCTGCACCGCTGCCATAGGCATCTGTTTTCCCGAATCCCATGACCAGAATAGGATCACCGGAGGCCGGAATATCCGGAGACCGATTAATGGCAATGGATTGGACACCGGTCGGATTTCCCTCAGAATCTACCAGGGCACTCTTAGTCAACTTGATTAACAAAAAATCAAAATCTTGCAACGTATCAAGATAGCCTGGATGTCCCTGGACGTATTCGATCTGCCGTTCAATACCTGTATTGATCGTATTGGAACCCAATAATACTCTCTTGAAGAAGGGATGAGTCACCCGTTCGCAGTGTGCAGCACTCACCAAGAAATCGTCATGAATCACAGCTGCTCCACATGCATGATCAGGAAGTTGAGCAAAGTAGGGAGCAAAGTCGAGAGCATCTTTCACTGATTCTCCTCCGATCACTCTTGTCAGAATACTGGAGGTAGCAGGTTTTGTCGTCGACGTTGTTGTGTTGGTGTGGGAGGAGAGAGGCGTCCGTACGATTCCTGTAATGTTTCTGGCTGTAAGATCCTTTTTCCTCCGTGCTTGTTCTTGTACGAGGGCACCTTTCGAATCATACTCAATAGCGGTTCTGGTACTGGTACTGGTACTGGTAAAGGTAGTGGCTGCAGTGGCAGTGGAAGAGACCACAATGGGCGCCAGAAAGATCAACAGTAAACTCGTCATAGGCATTGGTAAATAAAGGATCAAGAGAACTACAGTATGCTGTAAGACTTGCTTACTCTTCCAAAGCTATGTCCTGCTAATTTATCCTTCTTCTGGCGAAAGTTGGTCTCTCTCTCTCTCTCTCTAGCTGCTGCAATACAGTCTACTCTTCCTAATACTTGTACTCTAGTAGTCTAGTACTTTTTCGCTTTTTCTTTTGTGTTTATGAAGTTTTGATTTCTTGATTTTCGGCTGGCCAAGCATATCGGCTGCCTTTTTATGTAAATACTCGGAGTAGTATTATTATTTTAAAACAAGATTTGTACTAATTTACTGTACTGTACTATCATTGCATCGCTGCTGTATGTGTTCGTGTTTGTGTTTTGTATTTGAAACAGAAACACTACTCTACTACGTACGACTAGACTACTTAAGTACTACGCAATGCTTCATGTCACGGAAGAACCAATACTTGATTGTGTAATCCTGGGCAGTTAATTTGAATGCACGTCTTTAATTCCCTCTCGACAAAGATAATTACCAGGTACAATAGACGATCAACAAGACTACAACCAGGTACCTGGTACCTTGTAGAGTAGAACCTTTTAGTCTAGCTAGCTAGTAGACTATTTTTCGTACTCGAGTAGTCTACTAGCTAGCTAGTGAGTGGTGAAACACAAAACTAGTAGCTACTAGTACTGAGTACAGTAGCTATTTAGTATTCTACCTGCTAGTCTACTCCTCATGTTGTGATACATTCTGCCAAAAATGCAAGAACAAGCACTAAGTTGGAACGGGACCGGTACTACTAGTGATCATAGATCGACAAAAATGGAACCGTTACTTAATAAAACGTGTCATATCTGAAATACCTGCTACTACTCTAGCTAAAGCTGCTACTAGTAGTCTAGTAGTAGAGTGTAGAAAAGCAAAGCTCCATCAGGTCGTAGAAATCGCTCTCGTAGTCTAGTAGTAGCTACAGGAGAATACAGGAAGTAGTTTAGGCGGCACAGGAACTGCCAGTGGCCACTTCCACCCAGCGCCATGCGTTTAACATCGTTGTCTCTCTTTTTTGCGTTTACCATCAGTGTCATTGCAGTTTCCAGCTATAATTACTGTATTCAGTAAACTACTAGACGGTTCGGTACTCTGCTTAACCGGAGAGTTGGATAACTTTTCCCAGGCGACCACAGCCGCCATCCATAGCTAGTACAACAAGTAGAAAAATACTAGTAATACTAGTAATATTAGTAACTATAGCGTTTTTCTATTAGGATTCTTTACGTTGTGATTCGCTTGTGTCCAATACTTGGCCGAAGTATGGAAGGCCTTGGACAGTATTTGTCCCGCCAAGGGATCTTCGATATCCAGTTCGACGAGAGCATGAGACGGATGGTGCTCAACAAACTGTCGAACTCGTACAATTTGTTTACGATACCACAGTACGTGATCCTGTTCATGAGTCGATGCTGGTCCAACGCTACAGTTGCCGAGCCGTTCTGCCAAACTTCCCAATTCCGTCCCGGCCTGCCATCTTTTGACGGAAGAATACCATTTGGTAACGTTGCGCTGGTTCAAAATGATTGTGGCATTGGGAAATTCATCGTGGATTTGTTGGAGATGGGTAATTTGGGGGAAATAACAGTCCTGGGGTGAAGTGGCCACATCAAGCTGTCCCCAAACTTTGTAATTTCCACAATCCCTGAGTGCAGTGGGAGGTTTTGAGGAAAGACGGGATTCGTTCCAACTTTGGACCAAACATATACCAATATAAGTTTCCTTTTCTGGGACCTTCCAATGCGAGACATCTTGGGTTGAAAATGCTTGTCGAAAAAATTCGGTAATGGATGAAGTTCCTGCTTTGGGCATGCCTACTACAATGACCGGCGTAGGTAAAGGTAAGAGAGATTCCAGTTCTTCTTCGAGCCTGGCAGAGTTCATCGAGAGCAAATTATGATAGCTTTTCCCACGGATGATTACTTTTGACGTGATGGTTTGGTCAGAGCCCATGATGAGGGGTGTAGGCGATGATGATGTAGGTGATATTGTGGTAGGTAATATTGTAGTAGGTATTGATGTAGAAGATGAGAGAACAATCGAAGGAGAAGCTGTTGCTTCTAGTTTTGCAATTGCTTCTTTATCCGTCAACGACAAAACGGTTGCATTTTCTGACGATGGCAAGAGTGATGATTTCTGTTCGGTCTTGATCTTGTACTGAACGTAGTTGTTGTCACTCCCTCCAAGAAATAATATCCAAACAAGAGCTGGCAATACCACGCCCAACACCGACAGAAGTCCCACGAAGAGTTGTTGGCGGCGACTACCAGTTCGTGATGGTACGGTAACGTCGTCCATGGCAGGATTTACTACTATTTAATCTCTCGACTAATAAAGAGCCAAAGATAACGTCGACTACAGTTTTTTTTTTCTGGTACTGCTACTCTAGCTAGCTGCTCGGAGTAGTAGCAGAGACTACTCCATACTACTTTACTACTACTAGCTAGTAGTAGTAGCTACTAATAGGAGCAGTAGTAGGAAGTAGTGTACTACTAGTAGCTACTACTAGCAGTATGGTAGTAGAAGAGGAGTCTACTTGCGCGATTCTTTGAAATAATTAATCGGTCATGAGCAAGACTCTCTACTTATTACTACTCTATTCTTAAAGATTCGAAAACTGGCTGGAGTAGCTCTCTCTATTCTACTTTTAATTCTACTACTAGTAGAGCGACACTGGTACTAAGTAGCTTATTAGTACTGATGTAGTATCTACTCTCTACTCTAGTAGTAGAGTCTCTAGTAGTAGTAGTATTAGCTAGTAGTAGCTAGCTAGCTAGCTCTTGTAGTAGAGCTAATCTACTTCCACATAACTTACTGTAGTACCAGGTACGAGTACTAGCTATTAGTAGTCTACGAATAATAAAACAATAATAATATCTTCACATTCCGGATCTTGCTAACAAACACCTCATGAACATTTCTTATTACAATATCTTCTTTACAAATTTTAACACACATACACAGCAGTAGTACAAACTCTGCAGAACCACAGAAAAATATATTGTTAGACCTGCTGCTGCTGCTGCATCATTGAGGATTCGTATTCTTTTGGGAGGAAGGGGAGTGGTTGTGGGCAACAAACGCAGCATCAACAACAGCAACAGCCACCACCATGCGCGGTGTATACACTATACACTCTGCACTCGGTATCATAGCGAAGCTATGTGTCTGCTTTTGGAGTCTCTACCCGTTCATCGTGACTGTAAATGGCCTTCTATTACAGACTCCTAACACCCGATACAGCCAAGAACATCATCGACATCATCGTCATCGTCATCTATTATTCATGAAGGAAGAACACATTTGGAAGAACTTGGTGACGCCGGTCCTTATCTTCAGCATGGCTGTTTTTGTTCCATTTCCATTGTTGGCTAGTGATGCAGATGCCGCCACTGTTTCTACTACACTCTACACCAATGCCAATGCCAATGATGCTACAACAAGAACTTCACTATTGTACAATAGTAGTCCTTCCATTCTCATTTCCAACTCATCCTACCGAGAATGGAATCTTGGAAATGGCAATGTACAACTTCCAGTACCTTTCACGATGGTTGGAAGTTTCCAATTAAAAGATTTCGTTTTATTAGGAAGTGGAAGTGGAGGAGCAGTGTTTGCTGCCTTCGTGTCGTCGTCATCCGAAATCAATAGTAGTAGTTAGTAGTAATGATCATCAAGTCGTCATCAGCAGTAAGGTCGCTCTCAAAGTAAGCTGGGAATCGAGTACTGAATCTGTTCGAAATGAGTGTAAAATGTTGCAAAGATTGGAGGAACACCATGTAACGGGTGTAGAACAGTGTCTCGCCATGGACACATATCCTGGAACTGTAACAAAGACATACAATACACAACAGCAACAACAGCGTGCCATGATTGTTTTGCAACCCGTCATGGAAGACACGGCCAGTCTTGTCAATTCGATAGGCCTCATTCCTTCCAATGAATTGCAGCAACAAGCTACGCAACAGGTGATTCGGACCATGCTCCAAATGCTTGCGGCACAAGTTGCCACCACAGATGTCCAACCCTTGATTTCGGCCACGACCGGACATGTATTGTTTATTGACATGACCGAAGCACAAATAATTGCTCGGGAACCATCGTCCTTAGAATTGGCACTTTGCAGATCCTTCGTATCGGAAATGATGGTACTGATTCCTGAGAAAATGACAACGGTAGCAGCCCAAGCTATGGAACAAGAATTGGTGATTATGTCCAGTAGATATAGTCAACAGCAGCAGCAGCCACAACAACAAATATCTGACAATGGTACTTTACCCATCTTGGATCGAATCCCATTATCCATCCGAGACATATTGAAGGATCAAGTTCCCTTCCTAACACAGACCTCACTCGCTATCTTGTAGGATACTTATACAAATGCAATATGGTAGCTCCTACCGGAGAGGTGGTGATAAAGTCTCACAGGTCACTCATGATAAACTGCCAGCGTCGACCAAGTGTCTGCTGCATCACTAGAAGTTGCTTTCCCTTTCAAGTCACAATCCTTCCTATTACTGCTTCGGTAGGTCGTGGATTGTTTCATTGGAATTCACAGGAACCCAACTCTGCAGCCGCTAGCCTCCTAGCGCAGCTCTTCGCTTGACCGCTTGGCGAAAGGTACAAAGTTGAGCATTGTATTTCGCGGTTCAAAGATCAAGCAGGAGAACTCGTTCTGGCAGTAGAAGAAGTAAAATATCTTGGGCCGTTTGATAATTAGGTAACTCACGCCAAGATTGATATGAATTGGATTTGTGAGAAAATACTTTTCTTCCCTTTCCCCGACCAGTTTATCGTGTCACAGCCGATTATTGACTTACTGACTTGCCAAAGATTAGTGGCAAGGCTTGTGTTGTTGAAGAGAACCCACAGACTACTTGAGGACTGAGGAGTCGGGAGTACCGTACTGAGTACCTAAGTTAGTAGTTGTGCAGTCGTAGGCAGGCGAGACTTTCCTAAGACTGCTTGATGAACGAAATAGGAACGATGTACAACAGTAGTTCCAGTTGCCCAGCAGAGTGCTGGGCGCTAGATGAACCACAGACAAACAACTTCTATTTTGATCGCAAAATTACTAGTGATGGCATATAATATTTCCTGAGTACTACTACTACTACTACTAGTTGAGAGAACAAACTGGTCGGTAGTAGCCTACTATTATTAGTAGTAGTGGTCTAGTAGACGTTCATTTTCTTCATAGGACTTCGTAGCACGTTCTGTCGAGCGTCATCTTTTGTCTCCATGACATTTTAGACTGCTAGACTTACTAGTGGGGGGCCAGTGTTGTGATCCCCGTTAATTAGACATTCTATTTTTTTTTTTAGTTCGATGGTACTTCTAGAAGGGTCGACTGGCTAGTAGTAGAGTTCGATGGTACGATGATATCAATTCGAAGTATGTCCAGGTGGACTATGGCAGTTTGACTTGTCGCTCTACTACTCATGGCTCATGGGACTCAAGTCGTTTACACAGTATTATCTACAGGGACATACTTGGCTCACTCCCAATACACCCTATATTTATCTATCTCCGCATTAGGCACTTATGTGTTATCAGCGATCATGTCATCTAATTCAGGAAACACAGACTCGAGGAAAGAGAGCCGGAATCGCATGACTAATGATCGATTGATTTGGTTCAAATCAACCCTCAAGCTCAAAGACTTTGACCATGGCGACATGTAAGTCACTGACGAAGCCAAACCAGAAGTTTACTTTGCCCTCCACTAGAGCTGTAGCTGTCCTTATTTGATTTAGCATACTCCTTGAAACTTGAAACTGTTCTCGTGCCACAATGGCCGCCTCAAGAAGAGGAGCCAATATTAGGCTTGGCATTCGAATGGTCCCGCATGACTACTAGCTACGACTAGCTAGTACTACAGTAGTGCTACTACTACTTTTAGTAGCTACTGGAGTACTCGAATAGCTAACAAGAACCAGGTAGTACTACTACTACTAGCTACTACTACTACTCTAGAGTAGTAAATACTACTAGCTAGCTAGTAGTAGCTACTCTAGTTGAGTACAAGCTATTAGTAGTAGCTACTACCAGGTAGTACTACTACCAGCATAGCTCTAGTAGCTATGGTACTAGTAGTAGCTATTCTACTACGTAGCTAGTACCATAGTAGTCAAGCAGTGGTACCTGGTAGGAGAAATCTTGAGTTTCCAGTGGATCTGTTTTGATCTGATCCTGGATGATCCCGAGGAGTTCTAGTAGCTACCTGCTACTAACACTACTACTAATAATAACCACAGTACCTGGTACCTGGTAGTAATAGTCTGTAGTACTACTAGTAGCTACTACTGTAGTACAGTAGTTACTACTAGTACTACTAGCTAGTCTACTACTAGAGTAGATAGCTAAGTTACCCAGTACCACAGTACGGTACTACTGCCACCATACTACTGCTAGTACTAGCTGCACAAATACGGTAGTACTGGTAGTAACTACTACTACTCGTAGTACCTCAGTAGCTGGCTAGCTAGTAGTAGTAGTAGTCTGATAGTACTACTTCCATGGTAGGTACTGGTAGTAGTAGGGTCTAGTAAGAACAGGTAATAACAGTAAACAGTAATAATAATAATAACACAACAAAATGACTAAACGTTGTCAAATATTAATGATGGACCAGAGGAAGCAGCAAGAAATCAAGCGACGAGGCTCTTCTCTTCTCTACGATGGTAGTGAAGGAGACTACTCAGTGGACGAGGAACATGGAGAAATTGTACAAACAACCAAATCGAAAGGAATTGTAAATGTTCAACTATTCATTCGAAGTAAGTGAAGTCTAACTAAAACTGCACAATTCACGTCTTTCCGTTCACCATGGACTATTATTTTGCATTACCACTCTTTACATGAATATTTTAACTAGTGGAATCTTATCATTTTCCTCTGCAGAGGCATTTACCATGATCAACGAGTGTGACAACGCCATTGCCGACTGGACACCAGAGTAAGTCTAAAAAAATCACGAAAAACGTATTCTGTGAACTGTGCACTTACGCCTTGAACGCACATCGTACATCACGTTGCAATTGACTTTGTCTTATAAACTCACAGACTACTCGCTTTACGTGCCTGCAATTCTCGGAAGAGGAGACAAGTTCGTTATCAAAGACAAAGAAGCATTTGCAAAATTGATCATTCCTCAGTACTACGATCACAAGTAGGTGTAAACGTACTGTCTTGCGATACTGTAACAACTTGTGCTTTTTATGCCAGCTAACTATTCACTCGCAAAAAAATCATTCAAAACAGCAACTACTCTAGTTTCACGCGACAGCTGAATTTTTACGGCTTTACTCGCGAGCAGTCCATGACCATCAAGGTGAGCGATCTCAGTTCCCTAGCAGTTGGACAAGAAACGTTCTACCACAAGGACTTCCAACGCAGCCGTCAAGATTTGCTAAAGAATCTTCAGCGACGTTCCAGTGGTGATACTAAGAACGGGAAAAAGCGCAAAAAGGCAAAAATATCAACGGATGATGTTTTTCTGATCTCGCGACTTGACGCTCTGCAACAAGAACTAAATTATTTGCGCGAAGAAAATGTTTCCGCAACAGCGGCTATTCGCAACCTACTGACCGAAAATGCCGCCAAAGATAACAAGCTTGATGCATTGGAAATGCGACTGGAGCGGTTGGAACGCAAGAGCCCGTCCAACCGTAACAGCCGTCCTATTCAGCAACAAGACTTGCTCCCTCAGGACCAGCGCCTTCAAGGTAAGTCTAGTTTTGTTGAAAATCTCGATTTGTTTTGCTTCTTCAATATTACGTTTTCATTGGATTTTCTCTTTCCTTTGCGCAGCATTTCCTGGTGATGTTACTTCTGCTTCTTGTGGTGCTGCTCCTATTGGTATTGGTGCAGGTACTGCCACACTTGCACCTCACCCACGAATGAAACAAGTGCACTGCGATATTTATCAGGAGAATAGCGCATCCTCTAATGCTCCTGTTTCTACCTCCTCTTTGGTGAATTCTGCCAGTATTACAGGAGGAGCTGTCACTTTTCGCGAGGCTAGTCTTGACCTAGGATTGCTCCTGAACCTGACTCGCGACAACTCTTTAATATCGTGGTTGCCCTGCCAAGAGACTGGAGGAAATATCACTTGAGTAGGTGTGAAACAAAAGGCAACATCCCGTAGGGCACATGCCGACATCATATGCTGTTGACCCCCATTCCAATTAATGGATTACACAATTCGAATCTGACATTATCTGTAAGAAAAACTCTACCGTAGTAACTGAAAGCGTTTAGAACGAGATCTCCAATATTGTAGATTTGAGATTTGACACCAATAGTATCCTAAATGTAAAACATCGACATGTTACATATGGAATATGGAAGCCAACCGAGGATTGTGCTTGGAGTTCGATGTGAATGGCAAAGCCTTCAGCTGTTTGCTGACCCTCGACTCCGTTGGTTACTGGTAACACTGAAGGATGGGACTTTTAAAAGTTCGATTTACGGTTTACGGTACAAAATACGAACATGGAACATGCCACCACCAAGAAGAAGATATACAGTAATGGTACCGTAGGAATGCTACTACCGTACTGTAGAAAAAGAGGGAGTCTAATGATGTCCTTATCATGTACTCTACCACCATAGTACTCTTAGTAGAGTAGTAGTAGTACTAGTAGCTAGTAGTAATATTAGCTACTGTAGTACCAGGTACTACTAGCAGCTGGTACTGGTATAAGGTACGGTACGGTAGTCAAAAAGAAGAGTCATTAAGGCTACTGTACCTGGCACAAACCAGCATGTTCTCGAAAAATGAGAACCAACCCGTCCAAGTATGTTGCTTTTTATCCATTCAAATTTGTCACCATCAGAAAGCAAAAAGAAAAGTCAATCCCATATAATTTATTTATTTCTTACCCCCCAGAGGAAAAGCCACAGTCAACATTAGTAGCAACTATCTAGCAACACAAAACACACGACACGAATACAATCATGGCTCCACACTTAGTGTTCAACATGAATCTCATCACGGACGATGATGATCATGATGATGAATTAACTTGCTCGACCGAAATAACAGAGGAATCATCGGTGTCGTCTTTCGCATCGGAGGCGACGAATGCAAACTGCAGGACCCACCTTCTGCGGCAGCGACGCCGACGGGTACGATTTGCTTCCGATGACCAAACAGTCACCCATTCGTATGAAAAATGCTTTTCTACGAAAGATGAACAACACAGAATATGGTACAATGCCGCAGACTTGAAGCAGATCAAGAAGGATAACTACCAAGGATTAATGGAACACACCAAAGACGTCGATCGCGTCTGCTGTTTGTGCGACGACAACATCCTAGTCTCTTCGTTGGATCAAGAGAACTGGACTTGGAGGGGATTTGAATACGTCTTACACCGCAGTCCCCGAAAAGAGTTGCGACTAGAACACACGAGGGGAGTCGTTGCCTTTCAAAACTGCCTGGGCTCGAATGCTCCCCTTGCTTTGGCACATTTTTGTGCGAATAGCAGCAGCACCAACGGAAGTCTGGAGCGTGCACTGCAACAAGCCCAGCAAGATGAACAGGAATGTCATGATGAAGAGCAGCAACAGCAGCAGCAGCAGCAGCAGCAAAAAGTAGACGATAACGATACCGTCTCAACGGCGTCTACTGTTGAATCGTCGTGTTGCTCCTGGCATGAACGTACAGAAACTGATGCAGCTGCTGCTGTGGATGACATTTTGCCGTTCAAAACACCCATACGACGTCATGCAACTGCCTTTGGCAAACACCTCAAAATAGAGACCAAACGCAGCGACAAGAATTCAGTGACCACTTTTTTCCGCTCACTAGTATCTTAAAATTCTAGAAGTTGTCAAGGCAATGAAATAGAAAACATTGGAAATTGTATCTACTACTAGTAGTGTCCCTGAATATGCCAACAGCACTACTAGATCTAGTACCAGTAGCGAGTTGTCTAGCTAGCTAAATTTTACGGAATAATCTAACACAATCACAGCTGCTGTCCTTCCAAGAGGCTATTCGGATTTTTATTTTATTTGTTCGCACCAATAATTCAGTATTTGTTTTTCCAAGAAGTGTTTTTATTCAGGTTCTCCCTTCCATCAAAGGTTGAATGGCACGTTCGTCAATCCCGCCAACGTCACCGTTCATGAGAGCTGCCTACTAGACTAGACCCTACTACCTACTAGTCTAGCTAGTAGTAGCAGCTACTCTGGCTAGCTACTAGGGAGTACTACTACTAGAGTACTACTACTACTAGTAGTCTACTACTAGCTAGAGTAGTATCTAGTAGTAGAGTAGACTACTCGGAGTAGGTTGTTATTAGTCTTTACTCTTAACCCTATTGCGATTCTTTACCCCTATCAAAAATAATAATAATAATAAGAGTAGCATCAACAGCAGTTGAATAACCAAAAATTTAGAGCACCTACCAGGTACGTCTCTTTTCTCTCTCTTGCGGACGCATATGGACCCATCCAAACAAGTTCTTCAGAAGTATTAGTTGAGTCACAAATGGCAGGTTGACTCTGTCTGCTATTACACGCAATTATATCCTACTAGAGTACAGCGCAGCAAAGCTAAGCTCAGCTAAGCTCAGCTGGAAACCCTCCTACTAGCTAGACTAGACCCTAGACTACTAGACTCTCGATACTCGATTACAAGACTGAAACTGAGGAGTACTCACTGTATTAGTGCGGCAGAGAGCGAGAGGGAGTTGTTTTTAATTGACATCTAGAAAGTACTCTTATCTAAAGGGTTGTTCAAGATAGACACAAATTAAACAAAACCACAAATTTAAAGAGAAAAAGTGATGAGAGGCTTCTTGAGCAAGATTGGTATGAGTCCAGGCTCAGGCTCTGGTCAGCAGCAGCAGCAATCTGAGCCACAATCTGAGTCGCAACAACAAGAAGACAACGCGGAGGGGAGTGAATTTTCTGATGAAGGCGAATTTTCCAGTTCACCGGCGCATTCGGTCGAAGATGCACAAGGGCGAGGAGGGAGCGAACTGCAACAGCAACACCAACAAATTATAGCAGAGATAAAAGCATTGCACATAGCCGGGACTCAGATGGAAGTCTTGTACGAAATGTTCCCACCCCATCTCGTCGATCAGGTCGTCAACGATAGTCGCGGCGACGAAGGTAGTCACAGCTACAGTGGAAGTCGATCGCACGACAGTGGAAGTTACAGTGGTAGTCGATCATATTATAGTGATGACGATCAAGAACGGTCTGATTATTCTGGAAGCAACAGAAGTTACGGGGAGTCTCGGGGGAGCGGCAAAAGTTATGATTCTCGATACAACAAGAATAGTGGTGATGACAGTGGTTCTTACGATAGCCGAGGCAGTTATAGCAGTACAAGTAGTAGTAGAGGTAGCAGAGGTAGTAGTAGTCATTGCAGCAGGAGCAAAAGTCCGGATCTCATGTCAGAGCAATCGGAACACGCCGGCTGGCCGGTATCATCCCCGGAATCAGAAGAGCGCAAACAGCTCGACAGGCAACAACAACTCGATAGCTGGCAAGAACAAGATCAATCTGCTGATGAACCAAGCATAAACTCTCATGAGCATCAACATCGTCAAGATGGCAATCGATTATCATCATCCACAGTTGCAGCGTTCCCTTCTCACCCGAAACCTTCCTCAAAAAAAGATCAAGGAGACGAATCAGAGGATGATTCTATTAGTCTTTCAGATATTATCAGCCATGAAGAATCTAGCAGCAACAACAGTAGAAGTAGAGACAGTAACAATAGGAGTGTCAGCGTCGGTGACAGCAGCAACAGCAGAAGCAAAAGCCGTTCGGGAGGATCGTATGATTCGAAGAGTTACAATGGTAGTTATGATGATGATAGCCACGACAGCCAAAGTCCAAGTGCCGTTGGTAGTAGTCGCTCCTATTTTAGTGACGCGGAAAACAACGACAATGACACTCGAAGCTACTACAGCGATGACGATGACGATGACGATGACGATGTTCACTCTGGCAGTGGAACAGCAAATCATCACCACAGTGATGACAACTCGAAATCTCATTCTTTTCCGCAGCGATCGGCGGCGACAGAGGAGGAAATTGACGACGACCAAGAACAGCAAGAAGATATTTTGCGACTCGTTCATTTGGGAACCAATCCTGCCGTTCTTGAAAACATGTTTTCACCTGACTTGGTAAAAGCTACTTTGCAGAGACAGAAAACACAGCAACAACAGCAAGCAGATGAAGAAGAGACAGTACCACCGGAATCCAACAGTCCAAGTCAAGCAGTATCCATGGCATCGTTGGATGCTGATGCTGCTCCCAATTTGCAACCCCGAGTCCATTTCGAACCAGCTGACAAAAACGAGAAGGTAGCAATCGAATGCAATAGTGAAAATTATGATGATATTGATGATAATGACGACGAAAGTGATGATGATAATGCTTTCAACAAAAAATCTCCTAAATCATTAAGCCGTCCAAGAAGTGGTAGCTCTCTAGGAGATAGCGATCAGGACGATGCGTCGGGCAGGAGCCAGAGTGGTTATACTGATAAACACAAAAGCAACAACACCTCTAACGAGGAGTCATTTCCAGTAAACACTAGCCATGGTCTTATATCTTCCGGTATTACCCTGAAACAACAACAACAATCACGACATATCTACGAACCATACAATGAAAGTCACTCAGAAGCTACAACCAACATGGATTCATTTGCTGGAGAGGCATCGGATCATATTCCGTCAGGTTCAAGTGCCCCAACAAAACCGCAATCTCGTCATGTCTACGAACCGCACCATGAAAGTCATTCGGAAGCTACAACCAACATGGATTCATTTGCTCGAGAAGCATCAGAGCATACTCCGTTAGCAACAACACTTCCCAGCACCCTAACACAGCAATCACGTCAAGGTGAAGAACCAAACAATGAAAGCCACTCTGATGCTACCTCCAACATGGATTCATTTGCCGTGGAATCTAGTTATGGCTTCAATTCATCCGTTTCTACGGGGAATGATACTGGACAGCAGCAGCGGAGCAGTGTGTCCAGTGAAGGTTTTCTTGCTCCATCGTGTCAAACGCCGTCGTCATCAACGCAAGTAGAATCGTTTGCTTTGCCGTCCGACCACCCTGTTTCGCTGCACAAACTACCCTACCTGCCGGCACGCGGGGACGGAGATGATGACTCCTTGGAAGAGGGAAAGGAGACGAGCCTTAGAGAGCGTTCTTACAAGAATGACGAATCTGAAGAACGTTCATGGACCGAAAATGATTCAATTGCACAGTCGTTCGCAATGGATTCGAATCATCCCATAATAGAAAGAGATTCCAGTATTAGTGAAAACCAAAACCAAGATTCTCAACAGACAAGCGAGGGTTCTGAGGTTGTCCCAGAAGAAATGACAAGTGAATATGAAAGTGAAAGCAGTTCTGAAGCCTTATCCATCGAAAGTACCACCAAACACAAAGAGACTCCTTCCCAGGCAAGCATCGATAGCAGTCAATACGAATCAGAGAATTTATCTATTCAGAGTGCTACTCAGCGCGAAGAATTCGTGTCTCGATCTAGTGTAAAAAACAGCGATCATGGATCGGAGATACTGTCGTCGTCATACGAAACTTCACAAGAAGCTTCTTTTGCGATGGAAACAGACCACGTTTCCTCTCCGATTCTGCCCCTGGAAGGCAATCTAAGCGGAGAAGTGTCTCCAGATCACAAAAATGAATCCATTAGTTTCAAGAATGAATCCGAGGACGGGGTTGAGAAGGATGATGGCTCACGGTCTCGCTCCGATCAATCTCATAGCAGCTTTGTTTCAGGATTTGAATCAAGTACCTCCAGGAGGTCTCATGGCGACGACGTCGGCAGTTCGAGTGTTCAATCAGAATGCGAATACGGATCTGTGAATGAAGACATGGCGAGTTTCAGTGATCGGCCAGACAGAAGTGGGCAGGATTCGGATGGGGCTGGTGGTTCGAGTGCTGATCAAGATGAGCACGCCTCCACTGAACAGGTTAGCGTGCAGGGCGGCATCAACAGCTATCAAAAGGAGGCACATGCTGAATTACAGTCAGCACTGAAGATTTCCAAGAGTTCCGACAGGTCCATTGAAAACAGTAAGGGAAATCTATCCAACAGCAGCAGATTCAGTGATCGGTCGATTTCGAAAATACCTACATTTGGCGGAAGTGTTAAACGCCAGGGTTCCGTTTCTAATGGAAGCATTGAGCGACGAGACCCAGCTGCGGCTGGCTGGTCTCCTGCAGATTACTCGGGAAGTTTCAGTCATAGGTCAGGCTCTGACAATCAAACTGACGAGGTCAATTCTAGGAGTTCTAGTAACACATCACGCTCCAGAACTGTATCTGGCGAGGGTAGCAGACGGCAAGGTTCTATAGATTCGTCGATTGACCGTCAGGCTGATTCTGCTTGGACTGGTAATGAAGATGAGGCACAGTCAGCACATTCCGGCCAAAGCTCAGTCGACTCGTTTGTGCAGGAATTGTGGAATGGTAAGCATGATGATATACCGAATACCAGTGGTTCGGTTGGTAGTGCAGGAAGTCCTGACAGAAACGTGGCCATGCGTAAGTTGTCGTCGGAGACACAGAAGAGCAAGGAAAGTAATTTCATAGCCATTCGTCAATTAATGGACGTGGGGACGGATCAGTCTGTGCTTGAATCTATGTTTAGTTCAGAAGAAGTTGCACATTGTGTAGCAAAAGCTTCGGCAACAGAGGACGGAGGCAGCAGCATTAGGAGAGGCGATGAGGACTTGATAGTGAAAGGATCTGTGTCTGCTAAGAGTTCTACCAGAAAACTATCAGCAAGACCAACAGAAATTACTCATGGTAAGGAGTATGTTCCGGGGGGAGAAGTAAACCTTAATGATGGCAGTGGCGAGAGTGCAGGATATGACAACAATGAGGTATTCGACAAAAGAATTGGAAATAGGAGTGAAAATGAGCGGCAAGACAACTCTAGTAGCTACTACAATAGCGAAAGCAACGCTTCTGATGGAGACAGCTATTACAGCGCATCATCCGGATCCTCCAGTTCCGAGCTTGACAAATTCCGGCCAGACATTGAGCGCTTGCTGAGCGTAGGGACAGATATGGCTAAATTAGAGGATATGTATTCTTCTGACCTAGTGGCCCGCGTCATAGCACTTCAAGATAAAGGTTCTGGTTCAATTGGGTCGTTTCATAGCAGCTGTGCAAGCTCAGGCAATGATGCTATCGAAACTGGGACAAAAAATGATGAGATTTCTTGTGAGCAGGATGCAACTAACAGTTCAAGACAGGATGACACCCTCGGAAAGGGTCTTATCAATGATGCAGCGAAATCTAAGATCAGCGCGGCTGCTTTCTCCGGCAAGGAACATTTCGAAAGTGGCGCGAGTACATTGCCACATCGACGGCGATTTTCTTTCCCAAAATCAGGTGTTCTTCCAGCAAAACTAGAAAACAGCAACTCATCCGGTGAGTCGAATGCTGATGATGTTACTTTTACATCGCAACAATTAGACGACAAGGTTGCTGCTATACATACTCTACTTGCCGCCGGTACGGACCAAGGTATCGTCGAGATTATCTTTGGAGCAAAAACTGTTTCTAAGGCAATTATGAGTTTCTCCAGCGGCGCACTACCAGCCAATGATGATAGCAAGGCTATGAAAGATGCCAGCGAAGGTTTTTCCGATTATGATCCTGGACAAAATTCAGATCAGACCAATGACGAGGACACGGGCTTTCACAATGATTCCTTTCGAGCCATTGATGCCGCGAAAAATCATGAGGCGGACAAAGGTTTCGGTGCGTGGCCAGGTCAAGACTTACATTTGAATGCCGGCGATGTGGCAGCCATTAAAAACTTGCACGAAGCTGGGGTGGAAAGATCTGTTCTGGTTTCTATGTTCAGCGAAGCTGATGTAACGAAAGTTCTTGGTACGGAATCGTCCAAAGCATCCAACTGTTTTTCTTTTTCTTTCGGGTCCTCCAAATCCGACGAGTCCTTGAAGTCATCTACAGGAAGTGGGACCAGAGAGTCGAGACCAACTTCAATTTCATCTCAGGAAATCTCTGGATTCAACGAATGTGTGAAGAGTTCTAGTCAGAAGTTTGAGAATATGTCCGACAAGGCCCATTGTGAATACTCAGAGCCAGGTCCGTTCATCAGTTCACCTGCCGATCATGAGCGATCGGCTTCGTCGAGATGTAGCTCCGACGTGAACTCCGAACATAGCAGTGACGAACAACACGACAACAACGATGGAGGCAGTGATTTTCGTGTCAAGCAATTGCTGGATAGCGGTATGGATTCATTTATAACTGCGACAAAAAGCGAGGAGCTCGAGTCCAGCGAAGACAAGACAATCCTTCAGACTCAAAATACCTTAGAAGCCGCAGATATCACCCGTAATGATGATTTATCCTCGGACTATGGCAGCACAGGCGCAGAAAGCTTCAATCAACAGAGTACCAATCCACAGGAGGACAACAATGTGGAAGCACCATCACATTCAAGTTATAGTCAACAATTATCACCGTTGGTGGAGCAACCCAAGAGGTCAAGGGAGATAGACCAGTCCAATGCGTTCAATAGTGGAGGATCTACGACGAGTGATCAAAGCTTCCACCGGGTTGACGAGCAAGGACTAATGAATGAGACTAATAAAACTGCCCTTTCTAGAAATGAGAAATTGGATGAAGATATAATGTATTGGCTAGGAAATGGCACATCCTTGGATATTGTCGAAACAATGTATAGCCCCAAGGACGTAGCGCGAGTAATGAGCTTGATGAAGCAACAAGAAATCGTCCAAGATGGGAAAAAGATCACGCCTAAGAAACTTAAGAAGACGAAAAAGCAGCCTAACAAAGCTCAAGCATCGTTTGGAGATCTCTCTACTTGCTCCGAAAACAAAGAGGCAACACAAGGATGTAAACCGAAAAGAAAGTCGAAAATTAAGAAGACACGAAACTCCTTTTCTTCTTCTGAGAACTCTGCTGCAAGGATGCCGGAAGTGTTGATAGCTTTTGCCGACTCTAGTAGTGTTAGTGCAGAACGGGAACGGCAAAAGGATTCTTCGTCGTCTTCGATCAACTTGCTGGATAAATCTGCTGCTCTAGGCAGTGTTAGTGAGAGAGACATTGGTCCAGGGAAAGGAGACGCAAAGGTTAAGAAAGAATCATCGTGGACTTCGTCCGACCAGAATGTAAAATCTGCAGAGACAGAGAAGAAGAATGTTCAAGACTCTAATGGCACACGTATTGTTGGAGTCGAAGAGGAACCAAGAAACTCATCTTGGTCTTCGTCTTCAAAAAAGCCAGGCGCAGAGATGGTCAAGGCCGCCAAAAAATCCAGTAATGCAAGCTCTTTGGCGATGTCAAAGTCACAAGAGCGATCATTTCGGCCTTCGAATTCAAAGGAACCGAACTCTCTGGATGTATCTGGAAATGTTGAGATAAATGAAAGCACCTCGTGCGCCCTGCCAGCAAGCAACAAACGTGAATTCATTCCTTCGGTGCCTTCACGCACTGCACGTGGGCGAATTTCCACGGCGAAGCAAGGACCATCGAGCTCCGAATGGAGTGTGACCAAGACGACAAATGAAGCAGAAGCCAAAGACTCATCTTGGTCTTCATCAAATGCCAGCCAAAACTGCACGGGAAAAGAAGATTTCCCAAGGTTTTCTTCGGATATCAGAAGCGGCAAAGTTTTAGGAAAAGAAAAAAACATGAATGGATCATCCGTGGTTTTATCAACCGTTTCGCATCCTCACAAAGTCAGGAATGGGCGAACGCAAAGATCAACGTCGCCTCAGAGACGACCACGGCACCAGTTGGACGGTTCCAGACGACAAAGAAAAATGTCCAAAAATACCTCTGTAGAGACTTTGCTAGCTGAAATTATTGACTTGAAAGAAGAAAATATGAAATTGCAAAAAACAAGATCGGGAAGCTATGCTTTCCACAACGAAAGTTCCAGGAAAGACTTGTCAAGACTAAGGCTCGACGAGAAAGACGCCCAATTCCTAATGAAAGAAAACAGAATTTTAATGCAACGTCTGTCCAAGCTCGAAATTGAATATGAACGGCAGTCCCAGCAATTCGAAATGACTATCGGACAGTTGGGTATTGTTTCGTTGGAAAAGCAGGACCTCAAAAAGGAACTTGAATTGCTTCTCTGCACCCCGAAAGGCAAGAGAGCCTGGGTTTACAGAAAATCGGTGGACTCCAAATTAGCTTCGTACCAGAAAAAGGTTCAAGAAGGTAAGCAAGCGATACAGAAGTTGACTGCGAAGACTACTTCGTACGCGGAATCACTTGGACTCACCACTGAACAAGGAGCAGACATCCGGAAGGAGCTGCTCTTTTCTCAAAAGAAAATGGAAATCATCAAAGCCGAGAACCAGGCGTTGGCAGTTAGTCTGGATAAGAGCCTGGAACAACAGGAGAAGCTTCAAGAGTCTTTGTTGAACGCAGCTAAGGATTGGAACGAGAGAAAGCATCGTATTTATCAAGAGATTGGTGACAACTTGGAAGAAAAGTACGCTGGACAATTCTTCGAGTACGATGAAAGCCTTCGAGAGGCCGCAGCTCAAGTTGAAGCCCTCACTTTAGAACGAGATGGTCTTCTCATGGAGGTCGCTCGACTACAGGAGGTTGCTATGGACCGAAAAAAGCTTTTGCTGGATGTCAACGACAAGCTACGGCATGCATCCGTAGAAAATCTCGAAGCTACGACGAAATACGAAAAGAGTCACAAGAAGTGCGCGATGTTGACAGCCGTTGTAGAGGCCCTCCAGCACAGTTTGTCAGAAAAAGAGAGGGAACTCTCTCTTTTGAACTACAAAACTAGTGCATTGCAAGACGACTTGACTAGTGCGTACGAAGAAGTGTGGCTGGCGGAACAGGAGCGAAATGAGTTGGCAGAAAAGTCGCGCGACTTAGACATCAGAACTGGAAAGTATGAAATGACGTTGGCGGATGTTTGCCATCAACTTGATGTCGCCATGGAGAAAAATGCAACGCTGGAACGTCACTTGATGGACAGTATTCATGACTGCGACGCTCTTCGCGCTGCCAAGACTATGGCTGAATCATCCTTGCAGACAACTGAAGCAAATATTCAGTCCTTTCACGATCTCTTAAACGAAACCAAGGAAGAGATGAAGTATTTGTCGGCCGAAAATAGAGCATTGGTAGAACAAGAGCTCTACAGATATGCGGATCCAGGGAAATCCTTTGCCACGGATAGATATCAATAAAATTCCCATAAATACAATGTAGGCCATCGATTTTCGGCTGCAGCCTTTATTTTGTAGATGATATACGATAACTTTCTGTGTATTTGTGAGGTAGTTGCTCGAAGTGCAAAAGCCGGACACTCAATAGATGCGGCTGTTGCAGTGTTCAGTTGCCTGCAGACTATTAGCAGAAAAAACTGTGCTTCAAGATATCGTATTAGTGTAGCTCGCAGATTTGAAAAACGGAACAAGAGGTCAATTGTCAATCTTTGCATAAACTTTTTTCTGACTACTTTGCTGAAAGTCTGTCCTCTTCATTGTTTCTGTAAGACATTTTTCTTGGCGTATCCACCGACAGTTCGTCGTGGCGAATGGTCGTGCCGGCAACTAGTAGCTTTATGTTGATTTTCAGCAGCAAGGAATGCCCATGACTTTGTTGAGTACGGTAGTCTACTAACACGATTGCCATTGTTTTTAGATACTTAAACACATAATCTTGTGATTTTTGTTGAATTTAACAAAGCTATCTAACCAAACATTGGAACAGCGGATCGAAGCAACGCCTAACCATCACAATAGCTAGAGTAATACTATATTGAAACCAGCTTTAGCTCACGACTGAATAATTGCACATTAAGACTGCCAAACGGGCCTCTGCTGCGTCTTGTTCTGTCCTAAAAACGGCGATAAACTTAGAATGCATTCTATCTCTAACATTACTCTGGAAATTGCAACTCTCCGCCGCTGCCGATCGTGGAAGACAAACCGCAGAGCATTTAACCTTCAAAAAGTGCTATATAATGGCGCCGGTCTTCTCTTCATATTTTTCAGGCAACTCAAAAGTGTAACTCACAACGCCGAAGTCAGAGCTCTTTTTGTATGGCACGCCTGAATGTTCCAAAATGTGCCTCATTCCTTGATTATCCGCGAGAACGTCCGCCTTCAAGCTTATTATACCACCAAAAGATTTGGATACGTCCACAAGCCGCATGAATAAGTACTTTCCTAATCCTTCGCCTTGCCAGTCATCTCTGACCTGGAAAGCAATTTCGGGACGTCCCTGCAGGTGAGGCTGAGGACTTGAGAACCACTGTCCGATGGCGATCATTTCTGACGAACCTGTGGTGTGCCCCTTCTCTGGAGGAGGCCACAGGACTATCAGCGCCATATCACTAGAATAATCAATATCGGCATACTTCTGCAGAATGAGCTGAGGCATAGAATCCATCTTTCGAAAATATCGCAGGTATACGCTGTGATCGGAGAGTGTATGAAAGAATTTTCGAAGCAAGTCCTCGTCGGAAGCCTTGACGGGTCGAACAAAGACAATTTCTCCATTTTTGGTTGTGTGGAGACATTCGAATTCTGATGGGTACTTGCTTTGAAATGATTTTCCCGGCTGCGCTCCGGATATGTACTTGAGCGCCTTTGCCTCGACAAGAAGTTCGTTGCGAAATTCGGGATGAGCAATCCCAATCAGTGTAATACATCGCTCCCGAATACTTTTTCCGTAGAGATTTGCGATACCGTACTCTGTTACGATATATTCGACGTTGGAGCGCGTGATTGTCACACCTGATCCTGGCGGCAAGACACAAGAAATATTGGATCTTCCGTTTGGGCTCCTACTTGGTAAACATACAATCTTCTTCCCACCTTTGGAAAATTGAGCTCCTTGCATGGACTCATCCGTACTCCACACACCACCGTAGAATTTATTAGCAATGGAGTCAGATGCCACTTGGCCTGTGAGATCGACCTTCAGGGCTCCTTCCACGACCATCAATCGATCAATTTTGCCCAAAACAAGAGGATCATTAACGTAGCTGGCCGGTTGGAATTGAACAGCAGGATTGCGATCACAAAATTGGTAGAGCTCCTGCGAACCATGGGCGTGAGTAACAACAGTACTGCCCGTGTCAACTGTTTTTTCCGAGTTATTGAAGACGCCCTGAACTTGCAGCCGAAACATCGACTCTGTTAAGACGTCCGTGTGTAAGCCAAGATTTTTTCGTTCGGATAAAAAGGGGAAAATGCAGACGGTGAGGGGACTCCAACCAAACTTGAGCGTCGCTCCGTCCGGAATGAGTTCAATCAAGTTCTTGCCCATTGCATTAAACGTCTCCTGTGAGTGACCATTTTCCGCTGTATCCTTGATCCATTCGGGCCACAGCTCTTCGGTAGTTTTCAGTCGTTCGTCATTGAAGATCCAGTAATCGATCTCGCTACACAAGATTTTGGATCTTCCTTCTGTATAGGGCATGCAACTGGAGACTTCTGCGATGACGACTTTGGCTGCCCTGATGAAGCTCAAGGTATGCTCAACGCCAAAGCCCAGGCAGCAAAATCCTTTGTGTGGTCTTGTAACTTTGATGACAGCCACATCTACTCGTACGACCTTTTGTTCCAGCATTCTGGGTAGCGATGACGATGATATAGGCCGGTAGTCTGCTAGACCTTCCTTGTTGGGCACGGGATAAATTGAGTTTAATTCCTCGGCTCCTTTAAAGATGTTCTTGCTCATGCAAAAGAAGCTGGAGGTACGGAAACGATCGATATTTTCTTGCTGATGTGGGAGCTTTCCGCCTGGCAGCAGCTGAATGATCTCGATATCTTTGCAGTGTGGATCTTCCACCATAGCCTCTAGTACTGCCTCGGGGGTAGAGGCACAGCTACCAATGTAAACAGAGCTACCATTTCGAATCTTGGAGGTAATTTGGTCGACCGATATTTCTTTAGCATCCCAACCCATGCATGTCATTGATTCATTGACGCCTGATAGAAGAAGGCGGTCTCGTTTCCTGTCACTCTCATCATGAAGAATCGTTGTTGAGATATCACTATTGTTAACCGACATTTCCAATCGGATTTCTATTCTCTTTATGAATTACGAAAGCTGTTTTTTATTCACTGTAACAGTTCGAATATGTTTATTGTTACCAAGTTGATTATTGAAAGAAATAGAAGGTGGAAAGAAATCGAACACCAGCGTAGCGTGTGTGTGTTGCTCTGGTTGCTCTACTCCGCCAGATGTTTTTGAGGATCTTTGTGGACTCTCTCATCTTCTGTTCGCGAAATATCTTGATTGAATAATATGACGATGACGCAGGCACGATTCAAAGTCACAGAAGTCATAATATTGTACTACTACGATATTAGTACTAGCTACTACTGTAGTACTACGGTAGTCCAAACTACGGAGTACAGTGGTACTAGCTACTACCTAGAGTAGACGACTCTACTACTAGTACTAAAAGTAGCTACTAGATCTACTACTACTAGTTGTAGTAGAGTCGAGGAGTAGCAGACTGTAATAGTAGTAGTAGTAGACCTAGTACTCTACTAGTAGTATCAGTCATTCGAGCGATTGTCTGCACGTGACAGAAAAAATAGTAGTGACATTCTTTCTTGCGTACAGATGAGGTCTGTCCTGCGCTTTCACTGCGAGCCAACAAATAAAGATACAATGATTACAATAATCATCGCTGCTCGTACTGCTACTACTACTACTAGCTAGTAGCTACTACTACTAGCTACTACTACTAGCTACTACTACTAGCTACTACTACTAGCTACTACTACTACTACTACTACTACTACTACTACTACTACTAGTAGCTAGCTAGTACTACTACTACTACTACTAGTAGCTACTACTACTACTACTACTACTACTACTACTACTACTACTACTACTACTACTACTACTACTACTACTACTACTACTACTACTACTACTACTACTACTACTACAACATACTGAAAACAACCGTATCATAAAACAATTACTCCGTACTCAGTAAGTAAGAAAGGAATGCAGACACGTAACCATGGGACGACGCAGCCGCAACACCAAACGAAAACATGATAAAAG
>Ga0210036_1001763_pt1 | contig 23893 bp, 21 predicted proteins | sample CryGeymeta201515_FD_185469 | JGI IMG/M metagenome (GOLD analysis project Ga0210036, IMG submission 185469) | Groundwater microbial communities from Crystal Geyser aquifers in Utah, USA - Crystal Geyser metaG 2015-15 (SPAdes) (version 2) | ecosystem: Environmental > Aquatic > Deep subsurface >...
AAGTCCACCGGCAGTAACAACTCCAGTGGCATCATCAACATGGATATTAGCCATGGGATCCACAAGTTCGTTGGCATCGACAGCAACAGCACGAGACTTGCAAGGTTTGCGAGCCGTGGGAGCGACGACCTTCTTAGGACGTCCCTTGGTAGGCTTGGCAGCAGGCGTCATGTTCGGATCGTCCGAATCGCGAGGAACAGGGGGTGGGTCCTTCAAGGCGCCGGTCTTTGGGCGTCCTGCGAACAACAAGTCGTCCACAGGAGCAGGATCGGTCGTATTAACGACAGGAGCAGGAGCGATATCGATCGTACCATCGTTCGTACGGACGTTCGTTCCGGTACGAGCTTCAGTACGACTCTGCGCACGAGTCTTGATGATAGAGGTCTTGGTAAGGGCCATGGTGGAAAGGTTTGAAAGTAAAGGGGTGGGTGTTATTCCTGTGGAATAAAGGCAACAAGAGTAGAGTAAAAGATATTCAGTAGTTTGGGGTATATTGCAAAAAACAATGAATACAGACTGAATTCGAAGTACAAATACTTCCATGATACTGGCATCGATAGTTGCCAAGCTGCTTCGCATCGATATTGGACCACCATTGGACCACCGAGAGTACTGGGTTGTACATGAATGGCAGTGGAATGGGTCATGGAATAGTCCGGTTGGTTGCCAAATGGGGTATACCGTAGGATTTGATGTAGGCGTAGGAAATGGGTTCCCATTCGGTGGTCTTGCCAAATAGTCGGTGGTTAATGTGGGTGGTTGCTGGTCATCAGGAAGGTGGTTGTTAGTCTTGATGACCGGTGCGATGCGAAGGCTAGGTGCGATGCGAAGTCCCCTGCAAGTAACGAGCTTCCTTCCGGCTTGTCTCGTCGTTCCGGTAGCAGGAGGTGTAGCCTCAATGGAGGGGGTGCCTACGAGGCATGTCGATCGCAACAAGGCGATGATCTCTTCGTCCGGTAGAGTCGTATTCCTGTGGTACAGGCTGTGGCTCTTGATGTTTCCAGTAGACTGAAGCGTCCCTCAGTCTGTAGTCCGGTCCTGCCGGTCAATGAATCGCTGGAACGAGATCAAATTGTCCATGTGGCAGGGGTTCCATTGTCATCTATAAGAATAGGCTGTGGGCTTGTCGTTCCTTTCGGTTGCGACGTGGTGTAGATGTGGTAGGTGTAGTATTATGAGACGGAAAGGCACAAGTTGTGCTTCTCCGATTGGCTTGAGTTGGCGAGCGAACGAGTCTCTCGCGTTGTACGGTACCTCGTCTCCAGCGTGGAAGCGAGGTAGTCCCCTCTCTCCTGTAGTAGTAGGAGAAGGAGGAGCAAGCAAGTTAACTTGGTATACGGCCGGTGTAGCCGGTGTAGTTGCCATGGGCAAAGTCTCCAAAGCTTCGTGGTTGATGATCGATGAATTTCGATCGTCTCCGGTTGCGATTCCGGTGCATGTCGCCTCCGGAACTCGCATGGCATTAACAGCAGGGCTACAGGACCTAGTACGGGGTGCTGTAGTGCTGTTAACTTTAGTGGAAGTCGACGTGTAGCCGGCTTGAAGAGCGCCATGGTGGCTGATAACACGTAAAAAGCTAGTGTGGAGACTCATGAATATTAGAGTAAATATTATGGATAGACTGGACTACTGGACTAGACTAGTGTGTGGATACAGAGTAAGCATAGGCACACGACCTAATAGAGTATGACCTAACTCCTGAGTCCCACAGTCCACCTGGGCTTAATTTGGACGGATGAGTCAATTTTAAAAAGAATGATCCAGAATGGCATGATTCACTGTCTCCTCTGAAAAACGATCCAAAACATCCGGGGGGGGAAGTCCTGAAATTTATCGTCACTACTAGCACTTTTAAATGAATACTCTAGAAGTTGTCTGTGACACGAGACAAGCGCAAAGGAGATGACTCATCGCACCAACAAAAATGTATGCGCGAAGATTCATGCTGATAGAAATTTTGTAAAACTCACGATGATTCAGATCTAGGCCAATTGTCCCTGACACTCGAAGCTTCAAAGATTGCGTGTATTCGTTACATCTGCTCCCGTCATTCTATTGGTTTGTTATCTCCAAAAGAGGACAAATTTTCCACCGTATCACGTGATCATAGCCAACTACCTGGTAGCAAGAATGAAAGTTCTCCATTTGGTCGGTTCTCAAACGAGCGAGTACTACTACAATGTCTCTGCTATTTACGCATCTGGTTGCATCGATGCATTCCCAGAGATCATCAACATCGTCTTGCTGGCAAATCTAAATGGAACGTGGTGCCTTCCTAAATCAATGAACGATACCAATGCCACGGATGAGCTGACTTTGTCCGAGGCTCTCCAGAAGTTGGAGGCAAGTGAAAACAAACCCGATATCCTTCAGCCTCATATGTTTTGCTATCAAGGTTTGACCGCATTTCGATACATTGCGGACATGTTGAATATCCCCATTTTGGGATCTCCCGGACATGTCATGGCGTTGACGACTAACAAATGGCAGAGCCGCGCCGTGGTGTCCAGTGTTGATGTATCCGTTCCCAAGGCTGTGCTGGTGAAACCAGGTGAACCAATTGACCTACCCCTTCCTTTTCTTTTAAAGCCAGCTCGAGAGGACAACAGTATGGGCATTACATTGGTGCAAGATTTCCGTGAGCTCGACGTCGCCTTGGAAACAGCCTTTCAATTTGATGATTTGGTCCTCGCCGAAGAATTCATCCCGCTTGGACGTGAGATTCGTGTTGGCGTCGTCGAATGTGACAAAGGGAGTTTGGAAATGTTGCCTTGCATGGAATACTTCTTTCATCAAAAGAAACTTCCTATTCGTACTTCCCTGGATAAGCTTAACAGTTCATCTGATGGTAAAACACTCGAGTTCTCCCCAGTAGATCGAGAGTGCCCTGCAGATATTGACAGTGCTCTGGAAGAAAAGCTTTTTGATATGGCCTGTAAGGCGCATCGAGCTTTGGAATGCCAGCATTACAGTCTTTACGATGTTCGAGTTGATCCTGAGGGAAATCCTTACTTCATTGAGGCTTCACCCTACTGTTCGTTTTCTCCTAAGAGTGCTCTGGTCATGATGTCTTGTGGTGGAAAGAAATTTGGATACCGAGATCTGTTTTACCGCCTAGTCCGCAAGGCCATTCAAGACTGCAAGCTACCCACTAGTGTTAGCGGAAAGGACCTAGATAAGAAAGAAGGCAAACAAAAGTTGGGGATGAGGCGTCGTACTCGCTCGCCCACATCCACTGTTGAGACTTCCTGAACTTTTGATTTTTTGAAAGTATTATGACCAAAACAAGCCCACTCTGCCTGTAGCACCGCGACCGCAGTACACTGTGCGTGTGTTTATTTAATCTGTCTGGTTGCCTTGCTGCCGCTGTTAGCCTAGCTCCAGCAGGTTTGCTAGCTACAGTCTCTTTCTGTAAAAATAGTTCCAAAACCCTAATTTAGCGCGTAGCCCTCTGTTGTGCCATTATTTGAGGGACCAGTTCTCTCCATTTGTTTCATGTCGGCAATTTGTCCCCCCGCGCGCTTTGATTTTCGGAAGTTTACTGACAGATTTGCGAAGAAAATGATGTACTGAAAAATTCGTTCTAAATTTAACCCTTAATGCATACTTGATGACATCACGTGACTCACTGTCCGTCATTTACAGGAGGATCCTTCATACTGCTACATTAATAATAGTACATATCTTGTTTGATTTCTGGAAAAATCTTTTGACTCAGATGAAGAATATCATTCGTAGCAAGATTCGACCACAGAAAAAAAAGGCAACCAAGCATTGCAGTACGTACATGATTAGCATTAGCAAATGAAGCGTATCAGCATATCACATTTGAAGAATCATCCCATGACTCATCTAGCGTTTGCTGACTTGGATATGAAGTGGAGGGATCCACCAGAAGGTTCGGCAATCGAAAGATAAAGTGTGATGATGCCGTTGAGCCAGTAAGCCACTAACCATATCAACAAACTTGCAAACCGTCCCGACGGCTCACAATTTTCGAATTGAAAGTATTGAGTCCATTTCAAGCACCATGTCAAAACAAATCAACTACTACAAGCTCGATAAGCTCGACAATGAGAACTTGCAAAATCTTTTGAAAGAGTCCATTGAACGAATCGATGGAATGATTGCAGACATGCAACACGCGAGCACGAGCTCGTTAGATGAATTTGCTTGCAATGTATTTTCTGATCAAACTCTCGAAGAATTCTTGCTGGTGCTTGCTCGACTCCCTGTTTTCTCTAAGGACTTCGAAGAACTGTTCCAAGAAAATTTGGATGGACTTCAGATCCTCAAAAAACTCAAGTTCTTTACAAACCTGAAGATTCGCGAGACGTTGTACTTACTTGTCAAGCTTGCTGCAGTTTTCAAGCAAGGACAAAGTACGAAAGTCGATCTTAAGAAGTTTTTTTCTGTTGACGAGCTTGCCCCCACTATGGAACGCGTTATTGATCTCAAGTTCCAAAGTGCCATTCGCCGTGGAATTTTGTTTGACGAAAGCAACCCCAAGAAAGCGGCGTACATGAAACAGCTCGATCTTCTGGAGAAAATCGAACCGCATTCCGTGTACCCTACCTCCATATACCGTCAATCCGACGGATGTACGGTGGCGACAGAAGATTCACTGAAGATCGAGGCGGTCATGTCAACTACTTTGACAACCTCCATTCGAATTTTATCTCATGTACTTGGCTTTGACAATGACCTTCTGGCTGAGATTTACCGCCCGTTGGGAAGTTATTATGGATGATAAATTGAACGACGTGGCCTACACCCGTGGCGACGTCGAGATCGCAACTAATCGCCGGGCCATTTTGGACATGGATCCATCAACTAACCCGAGCCAGTTCATGCAGATGACTATTGCTGATCAACTCAAGCGTTATTTTGCTTACCATCAAGTTGATGTGAAAGTTTTGGCCAAATCTGGCAACGAAGTCGACAAGGACATAGAAAGTGTCCAAGAGATCCTAATCGATCTCAAGAAACTTGGCGTGATGCGCAACGAGCCTGTTCTCGTTGTAGGAGGAGGAGTTGTGTCCGATATTGCTGGGTTTGCGTGCGCTCTAATGCATCGAAATACTCCTTATGTAATGCTGGCTACATCAATTGTAGCTGGCATCGATGCCGGTCCTTCTCCTCGCACTTGCTGTGATGGTCAGGGATACAAGAACGCATTTGGCGCCTTTCATCCACCTGTGGTTACGTTGACAGGTAAGAGCAAAAATTAACGTTTTGAGTTCTTGCTGGAGTTCCATCAGCCATGTCACTTACTTGGCTTTACCGTTCCTACTTAACATATTCTCTAGACCGGTCTCTCTGGTGCACTATGCAGGCCGGAATGGTCCGCCATGGGATTGCTGAGATCGTCAAAATGGCTGTCGTGGAAAATTATCCACTGTTTGAACTTCTTGAGAAGGTTGGCCCAGAATTTCTCGTGAAGACCAAGTTCGGAACAGATTTATCTGCTATCAAAGGACGCAAGGACATTGATTTTGCAGAATTTGATGCTGACTGTGAAAGGATCGTTGGTATGGCGATGGAGTCCTACGTCAGAGCGGAGTATGGTGTAAGTTACCGCTCGTAATTAGGACAAATATTTAGTGATTCTGGTTTTTCTCCGCTCTCTTTATGATTCTCTCATTCTCGTATTGTGCCACTTAACTACAGAACCTTTGGGAGACTCACCAGTGTCGTCCTCATGCTTACGGACATACTTGGTCGCCTGGGTATGAGTTGCCCGCTGGTGTAAGTAATGCAAAATACATGCTTCAACAAAAAACGCTATTTTCATCTCACTCACTGTACCACTACGTACCTATCACAGATGCTCCACGGACACGCCGTGGCAACGTGCATGGGCTTTGGTGCATTTCTTTCATGGAGACACTGCGATTGGATCTCGCGGGATCAATTTGAGAGAATTTGTAAATTGATCAACAATTTGGAGTTAGCTCTTTGGCATGATGTCATGGACGATAAGCATATCTTTCACTCTAGTACTAAGAAAATGATTCAAAAGCGAGGTGGTAATCTTGTGGCCCCTCTGCCACGAGGAAACATTGGAGAATGTGGGTATCTCAATGAAATCACAGATTCTGAATTATCACAATACGTCGATGAATACAAGGTGCTTGTCACCGAAACTCTCGGTTTAGCGCGTGGTGGATACGGAGTTGAACCTCACTTAGACGACGTAGGACTAGGAGACACCAAGATGGATTCCTTGGCTCATGTGCGCGCAGAACAAGAATGTTCCCATGATCAAAACACCACCAAGACTACTGGAGATGTCAGTGATGCAAATGAAGAAAAGAAAAGTGAAGATGTGACGGAAAACAAGCTTTCGTACGAAGAATGGATTCAAGCCGCTCAAGCTGGTCGAAACGCAAATTGGAAATTCAATGTTGCCTTTGATCCAGCCCCGGATACTCCTACGGCGCCTTCATTTCCTCACAACACTCTGTTCCATAACAATGTTGAAGACTATTCCATGAAGCACACGAGTGTCGCAAGTAGTAACATTCAGACTGCAGCCAAAATGACCATGGAAAGCCGGCTTTTTGCGCCTTGTATGGTGGGTACCTTGGAATCTCAGTTTCTGAAATTACAGGCCAAAACAATGAAGGCAACACGAATTTTGGATATTGGAACCTTCACAGGAATGTCCGCCATTGCCTTTGCCGAGGGATCGTTGGCCGCCGGTTTACCAGCTGAAGTACACACTCTGGAATTTGATGCCAAGACGGCCAGGGTTGCAAAAAACATTTTTAACCATTGTAGTCCCGAAATTCGTGATGCTATTCACTTGCACCAAGGGGATGCTGTGGCATTGATGCGTAACATTGCCAACGACCCCCAAGGTGGAACTTTTGACATTATCTTTGTTGACGCCGACAAGGACAATTATATGACGTACTACGATCTTGCTATGGGTAGCGAAGCTGGCGGTCGACGCCCACTTCTTTCTCCTGCTGGAATAATTTTGGCTGATAACTCTCTTTCAGCCCTCTTGTACGATGAAACAGACGATCGTCGTTTGGCTCTACACAACTTTAACGAGCACGTCAAGAACGATCCACGCGTCGAAGAAGTTGTTTTGACCATTCGTGAGGGAATTACAATGATCTCCCTCAAGTAAGAATGTTCAGAAGGTGGTTGCGTATGACCAAAAATGTTTTAGAAGATAGTAATATTTGTTGCCAGCACGGCCCAATAAAATTAAGTGTGATCTTTAACAGTGACAGCTGGAATGTATATAAGGCATATATGAGTGTTGTTTAAGTGTGTTTTCCCTTCGTCTCCAGACTCCAGACTACATCCATCCATTCGTAAAGCTTCTATCAAAAGTATTCTCAGAGGGCAAAGCTGATAGTCGTGTATGTTTTCTTGCCCTCCCCTCGGGTAGCATTGGCATTGGCGCCGTGATCCCCATTAACTAGATATTTATAGTGTGTTCTTGTCGTGTTGAGGAGTAATGGGTATGTATTCATCATCACTATCTCACAACGCCCTTTAAAGTCACTTAATTGGATATTAGAAGGAGTACAGAATTAAATTGACGTCGTTTCGGTAGGAACAGGTGGCACGTGCACAGTGACCATTAGATTGTCTCTAGTCTCCTTCGTATCGTTTCTGCAATTTTGCCAAACGTTCCTGTTTTATCTGCTGTATAGTCTCTTTCATCTGCTCTTCAATTTCCGCCAAGTTGCGCAGTTTTTCTGCTTCTGCCAAGGCCCGTTGTCGTCGTGCCTGTCGCACAGCCATGATTTCATCTTTTTGAGCTTGGAGTTTGGCAGGATCGACACTCACGCGATTGCCGGCGTATTCAAAGGATGGAATTTTGCGCTGGTTATTGCGACCGAGCTCTTGCTCGGTGATTGTTTGCTGTGCAGATATTGGCGCGGCAAAGGCCATAAGGATAACAGCAGCAAATATCAGAGGCAGCTGGCTAAGCAGAGACCTCATGATAGGTTAGTACTATTTCTGGAAGGTTTTTAGTGGTGGTTGGCGGTAAAAATAGAAGAATACGGATTTGCTAGAAGCTGGAAGCAAGAGGTGTATCGCCAAGTACGATCTATGGTAAGATTTTTGAAAAATGTGAGCGATGAATCCACGCTGTCTAATTACCAAAACGAGCCGGGGGGGGGGGGAGAGAGCGTTAATCCCAAATCCAACACTGTGCGTCCAAATTAAGGTATTTAGCCGTTGACAAAGAATAAAGATTTGAATCTTCCATCATCATATTCTTTCCAAGAGAAGAAAACTATTTAAAAACCAATCAAACCATGGTCAAGACCCGCTCTCAAGCGGACAAAACCGAGGTGGAAGTCACTTTCAAAGAAGCTACGACTTCGAACAATCGCAGCAAAAGAACAGTAGAGGACATCACAGAAACCATTGCGGCGCTTTCCTTTTCGAGTACCACCATCACCACCAAACGGTCCTCGTCAATCTCCATCACCCCAACCAACGGAAAGAAAGTCAACGAGCCATTCTTGTCGCCCCTCGACATTGTCTTGCCCGCATCAGCTCTTCCTCCACCACCAGAAGAAGAGGAAATCTTTGACCCCATCACGAGTGTGGAAGATTTCAATGCTCTCATCGAATCCACGCCCGTCGAGCAGTGGAAGAAACGTACGGCAGCATTGGTTTCTTTGGTGGCCACAGTCACGCAGAAGGAACAGCAACAGCCGCTTGCAATCATAGCACCCGCTGTTGCGCAACTTCTTAAAGACTTACGAAGCAGCGTCGTCAAACGAACTTGCGTGGCATTGAAAACACTCTTTTCGTACAGCATCAAGATCGATAATACGAACTACAGACAATTGTTGGTGGCACTGTTTCCCATCGTCTTGGATATTGCGGCCCTTACCTCGACTGTCATTCGACAACAAGTACAGGACATGGCGGTTCATGCGCTGAAGCAGCTCTCGTGTCCTGATGTTGTTCCTATAATCCTCCAACGTCTAAGCGATCCCAAAGCCAGCAAAAACAAAACCGTGCGGGAAGCCTCCGTCTTGTATTTGACAATTCTATTGAAGCATCCCAATGATACTGACAACGCAATTCTGCTGCTGCCGGCAGTAGGAAATCGATTGATTTTGTGCTTGCAAGATTCTGCACCGTCGGTACGATATCAAGCGCGCCAAGGACTGCAAGGTTTACGTGAGCGACACGCTACTGTTTGGGAAGAACTTGTGACGAGTAATAATTTCAGGCGTGATCCCAAAATACAATCCTTGCTGTCGAAATCCTTGCAAGAGCCAAACGAATCTTTGGACAAGCTGTCAACTGTAAAATCGTCGTTCCGTTCTGTAAAGCCTAATCCTGGTCGCTGCCGCGGTGGACCTCCTTCGGCATTTGCCAAATTTCGCCAGCAACAAGAGCATGTTAAGAAGACAACTTCAAAAACAGTTGGTGTCGACGAGAATACGGCGCAAAATAATGGTATTGCATCTGGCGATGTACTGGTATTGTAATTGCATGTACGATCGAAAAAAATCACTCAAAGAGAAAGCGGGGAACGGGATAGTCATGTTAGCTCAATACTCCAAGGTAACCTTACCAAAAAGGATTATGTTGTTTTACTGTGGTAACGAGAAATACATTCATGGGATTCCACTATCTACATCGACAATAGTCATAGCATTATTCATCCTTCTTTTGTTTGCTAGTGTTAACAAAGCAAATGTTGTTGATCGCTATACGATGCAATTTTCGAAATCGAGCTGTTCGTGTGTCAAATGTTTATAGTACGCTATTAATAATGCTGTAATGGTGTATTTCACCGTAGCATTGAAACGATTCTCCAATGAACACATCTGGTTGTTAGTGGCACACTTTGGCGTCCTTTTTCACAATTCATCATCACATCACCACTCCAACAAAAAATTCCCCTTCTTCTGCATTTGTAAATGCGATAGAATTTGTAGCAAAGCTAGAGCAACAAAACGATCATCGCGGAAGGCAAAATATGACCCGACTGGTCTCGCATGGTCGGAGAAAACCTATTTCAACGTAATACTCAGGAGAAGTTTTCGCTGCCTGAAAATGCTGTGTTTCCATAGTCGATCAGATTTTAAAACATTGGTTATTGGAACAACAAGCCCTTGCAGCGTTGCATCACACCTTAAATTCTCCTTAAATTCTCTTTCGCAGCTCGGCATTCTTTTGGTGAATTAAGTTCAACAAATTCAATTGCATTTCCTTATCTAGTCCACCAGCACCTTGAGGCAACAAATCTTGCAGATCCTTGTAGATGGAGTCCACTTGTTTCGTCGGTAAGGGAGGCTGACAATAATCCAAAAGTAGCAAATACTGTTGCTCACTTACAATAAACTCTCCCAATTGCTCGGACGACATTTGTTGTTGATCTTTGTTCAGGATCAAGAGTCGTTCCAGATCGCGCAACAAGCTAGTCAGTTCGAAATGGGCTTCTTTCAAACCAGAAACATCATGCATTCGGAGTTGGTACAGTAAAGTGTATATAAACTGACTCCCCCACCGGACCAATAAAAAGGCTGGAATGGCAGCCAACAGGGACACGTTAAGACGGTTCGCATCCACCAATTCATCTATGCTTTTAAAGGCCTGCAACATATCAGCTTTGAGTTGCTGAACTTGAATGAGTATTAATTGCACCATTCGGCCGAAAACCATATTTTTCACGGCGCCATTTCTCAATTGCTTTTCGTACATACGTGATGCTTCCGCCAATGCATCACTTTTTTCCATGTTTTCGACTTTGATGCCCAAATCTCGCAACATGTTCAGCAAACTTTCTTGTTCATTATCAAGCTGTGTTGAATCGAGCAATCGTGGACGTCGGTTCAACAAATCCATTACAATGACCTTGATTGGCTTGTAGAAACGAAATTCCACAATACCCCACAAGGCTAATCCTACTTGTTCTCCCGTCTGTTTCATTTGAGGCCAGTAGGGTAACAAAGCAGAGTGAATCACTTTGGCTAAAACAATTTTCCCGACGACGGAGGGAATTCCAAAGAAATCGAACCGGCTTACGAAACTTTTCAGCTCGGCAAATCGCCAGGATGTCAACCAAGACAAGAAGTAGCGCCCTTCACCGTGCACTTGCAATTGTGCTTGTTCGCGCAGCTGCTGCTCTTGCAGTAGCCGACGTCGTTGTTGACTTTTTTCCACCAGAAATAGGGTGGTCAACCAATTCCGTTCACCCCAGGAAGACTGATTCAATCTTTGCAGATCCATTCCAATCGTAATTCCTGGACGATCGTCTTCCGAAACCACCTTGCCTGGATCCACACGTGACCACCGGTCGGTTAGAAAGTCCTTAAGCAATTGTTTCGCATTTTCGTTCCATTCCATAATGGCTTTGGTCGCCACTATTGGTGATTGCTGTTGCGAGCTTGATTGCTTCGTCGTCGGCGGTGGTGGCGGTGGTGGCTGCTGTAGCAAGAGTTGCTGGACTTGTCCCAATTGATGGTATTCGTTTTGCAATTTTTCCGATGTCTGCTGAAGCTGCTTTCTCCATTCACTCAAAGAAGGCGCATACCGAGACATAACAGCTCCCAGCACCGTACGTTTCACCCATTGACGTTTTGAGGTAGCCCACCTACCCACATCGTACTCCCATGCTTGTTTGGTACTTTTCAAACGATTTGCTGAAGGCGCCAAATCTTCGTCTCGGACAGAACGCAAGAGAGCATCCAGAGCACGTAGTTCCAACAGCGCTTGTAATTGAGCGTTGTTCGTGTCGGCTTGTTTCTGATACTCCACCATGGTTTCTACCAAGCGTTTGGCGCACAGAGATCGACTGGTCCGGGGAGGGCACGCCGAATCCTCGACCAATTTCCGCACACTCTCGTTTAACGACGAGCGAGATAGTACTTCTTGTAAGGCTTGGGCGTGAACTCCTCCATCCGTATTGTACGCGCGATCAGCTGCATCCACGTCGACACTCTTGGGCCGGCGTTTCTTGTGGCTCACCAACACTGGAAAGTCGTCCAAAACGCTCAAAAAGTTGCGCTGTAAGACTCGCTTCTGTAGCCACTGGTACGTAACAATCAGCGTCACAATGCCAACTGGGGGTTTGTACAGCAAGATATTGTGCGTGAAAGCGAGTGCCAGTCCTTTGGAAGTATTCCAAATGGTACCGCCAACGGCTGCCATGGTTTTGATAAAGGGATCCTCTTTGAGTGAATCCCAGGACAAAATTTTGGAAGCCGTCGGAGAAGGCGTGGGAGCAGCTGTACCGCCACGAGGAATCGTCATGGCTGAATTATTATTAACATCAATATTATTGTTATTCGGCATGGTTGCGGACCCGCGCCGGACGGCAGCAAATAATAATGGTTGTGGGCGACTGAACGCAAAAGTGTCACCTAAGGGGTAAATCGTAAATATTATTATTATTATTAAAATTGTGAACCTAGTTTTGGTAAAATGAACCTGTTCCACATTATGAGCGATCCATAAGTCTTTTAGCGAGTGGCTCGCTCAAACTGCCATTGCCTCTTCTAATTGCAGAACTTGTCTCTAAGTACAGTCCATGAAGGCTGATTAACTCGCAGTCACCAAAGGTCACCAACAAAAACAAACACAAAGATGCCCACGCACTTGTAGTAGTAGCAAAGGAATCTCTGGGCATCTGAAAAGGTTGAAAATTAGCCAGCGATGAGTGCAAAATGATAGCCGTGTAACTTATTAGCAGCAACCAAATTCGATCGTCTGATGATAGTCCAAAGTCCAAAGGCACCAGAGGCCCTGCAGGGATGTTGTGCGATCACCAAGTATGGTGAACGACACCAATCATCCGGAAAATAATGGAATGGCATCGAAAATCTTTTATCAGGTCCTCCGCAGAATTAGAATTAAGGATAGACGAACAACATGCACGATTCAGTATCATTTTCTTTGTTTCTAAAAAAGTAAATAAATTTGCAGGAGTGCGCACCTCAGCTTGGTATCACGACAAGCGATAGTGGGCCCATTGCAACCATAGAGCTTCCTTTGGAACGATTCGATCCTTTTAGAAAATGAGCGCGTTCATGTCGGTATGAGTTGCTTTACCACGATTCTACATACATTGCCAAACATGAAGTCTTCATTCTGTCTCTTTGCTGCAGCTTTTCTTTGGCCTGAATTTGCATCATCGGCGTCTTCTACCAATTTGCGGCGGCGTGAAATAGAACAAAACGAAAATGTTGCTGGTGGTGAAATAGTATATGATTTCAGCAACTCCACGCATAACCAGGGTATTTTCAAAGGTACACAAGTATCTAGTACCCAGGAAATTCCTGAATTTGCTCTTCTTTGTTTCGATGATGCTCGATATTGTGGTGGTTGTGGAGGAATATTGATCACCTCAAACCATGTCTTGACAGCAGCGGTACGTCTACCAAATATTGCTTCGAAACCGAGTGAAAGTATCAACTTATTTTGAAAAATCTTACAACTGCACCACCTTTGTGCTCCTTTCCTGCAGCATTGTATGTATGATGGGAACGAAGTGCACGAACCAACCCATGTGCGAGTCGGAACGATTAGAAGCTATCAAGGAGAGTACATTGAAGTGGAATCCGTCTCTAACCATCCAAATTATACTCGTGGAGAGTATTGGCACGATATCTCTATTCTTCAACTCAAGGCGGCCGCTTCTGTTCCACCGGGAACATTTAACCGAAATACGGCGTATCCCTCAGGCACAGAAATAGTTCCTGTCACAGCGTACGGGTTTGGAGGCACGAATACCGATCACAATCCCTCGATGTTTCTTCGAAAGGCAGATACAACTATACTAACAGATGCCGCATGTACGGTAGCAAATGGTATAGAGTACTATTCACCAACCATGCACGTTTGTACGCAAATCGAAACCGAAGGCATTTGTGGAGGTGACAGTGGTGGCCCCATTTTGGATTCTAGTGGTATTGTGATGGGTATTTTGTCGTTTGGATCTGATTACTGTGGTACAGACACCAATGATGTTTGGGTAGACCCTGCACCTTACGCAGCATGGATTGACGAGCAAACTGGCGTCATTACGGCTTCAACGCCGAGTGTTGCTCCGAGTAGTGCTCCGAGTGATGCACCCAGTGATACACCAAGTCTTGTACCAAGTCTTGTACCAAGTCTTGTACCGAGTCTTGCACCGAGTGTCATTCCTACGTCGACCGTCGTCGAGGAAGAAACAAGTTGCGGCTTAGACTTTTGTTTGACTAGGAATACTATTGATTTTCTGTTTGGTGTTTTTGACAGTATCCGAGGATCATTCGTATCGTTCTGGAGCGACGAATGAGCAACTATACGACGAATGTGAACTGTCAAAGATTTGTATATTAAATAAGAACAGACAACACCTGTATTTATGAATGTACTTATCAGGTCTGAAGAATACAAATGACTTTAAAGCAAACGTTCTTTGCTAGAATTTGTAAGTAGAACTCATCAACAACCAGTCATGTGTCGTTGCTGTTGTTACCCAAACATAACAAAAACACCCCCCGTTGTTACTTCTCTTACGGTTTCTGTTGCAGACTTTGTTGTACCAGTTCCTGTCCCTTGAGAGATGTCAATTGTAAAGCTCGTCCCACGATACTCTCTTGTGCCATGTTTTGTGGTATGAATCCGTATCCGCTCAAGGCTGTGATACATCCACTTTCTTCCAAATGATAGGTAATAGTAATTTCTTCCCCTGCTGATATTGGTTTCAAGGCTACGAGTTTTAATCCAGTATTGCTGCTGCTGCTGCTGCTGCGCAATTCCTTTTTGTTGTTGTCATCGTCATCATTGATTAATTTTGCATTCGCATTTGGTCCGGCATGATTGGCTGAATCGATCCATGGCAGTAGGGTCATTTCGTTGGAACCAGGATGATAAAAGGTTCGACTAAATGTCATGGCCATGGCTTGATGACACACGTCCCGTACGTGACTTTCACGTATCGACATCCCGTACGTGTCGTACAGAAAGGGACGCATTTCTTCGGCTAATCGATCACCCGCCAATTGAAAATTTATTACACGATTGGTAACATTTTGACACGCCTCCTGTAGTTCTGCTATTTTGTTGTTGTTGTTGTTGTTGTTGTCGTCAAAAACACTTGTATCATGATAATCCTGCTGATATTTTTTTTCTTCTTCTTCTTGAAGGGCACGGTCCATACCGTACGTCAGTGCTTGTTGTAAAATATCGGGTGGCCACATGGATAGTAATTGCCATCTGGATTCATTCCATGGCAAATTAGCAGCATGTTGGGTACAGGCAGGTGAAATTCCAGCTTGTGCCATTGTTTCAGCATTATAAGGAACTTGCGTGTAGCGTTGTTGTGATTGTGGTTGTTTTTCATGGTGGGCGTGGTGATGTTCATGATTATGATGTTCATGATGATAATGTTCTTGAAAGAGTTTCCAAGATGCCAACGTAGCACCAATACTAACACTTTGTGTAAAACCATTATTACCAATGCATATATCATCTTTCACTTTATGCACCGGACTTCCTTCAATAGCACCAAATACAATACCACCTGAATCAGGTGTTGCATGAACCAATAGTTCACCCGTTGGTATATCCGTTGTTGCGTACAGTCCTGTACCACCAAAAGGATCTGATCGTTTTTCAATTTTTTGATCCTGATCAGGAATCATTGGTGTCGTTGCTGCTGTACTACTAGAACTGGTACTGGTACTAGTACTGGTAGTCGTAGTCGTAGTCGTAGTGGTTGCAGAACGAGGTTGAAACGTCACAGTTACGGGCGATGAAAGGGCATGGACATTGTGTGAACCACAAAAAAAGAATGATACCATGATCATCATTGTCATCATGGTAAATGTCATCATTCGTCGAAGCAAATCAATGATGATCGTCGTCTTTGATCGTTGCAGTTGTGCTGCTACTATTCAAACAACTTATTTAATACTAGAGTGTTATTTTTTGGTGTCAAGTAGACTCGTATGTTGTGGAAGAAAAATAAATTTGTGGCTGGATGTGGCATAATATGGAAGAATTAAGAATTTTAGATCTTTGAAAAGACATCACTGGATACGCGTTGTTGTAGTACAGTAGTACCAGGTACAAGGTACCCACTCCGAGTACACTAGTACTAGTAGTTGCGTACGAAGTCTACTCCAATCAAAATTATTCATGGTTGCCACGTTTAATTTAATTCCGCTTTTTTTTGGATTTTGCAGATGGCCTGACACATTTTGTTTTTTCGGGTTTCTTTTCTAATAATTATTGTACTTCATATGAGAATTAGTTTTACGGGTATTTCATTGAACAACGATAGACCAGTTCAATTGTTTTTGCTCCAACATTCAACGAACAAGAAGTAAGTATAAACTATAAACAACAACAATAATAATCATGATGATGATAATGCCGTCGTCATCGTCTTCATCGTCTTCGTCATTGTTGATCAAGAGACGACAATCATTAGAATTCTTAATGTCTAATTTGGGTAGGGTTGGTCACGTAGTAGTCAATGTATTGAACATCGAAACCATTCACGAAAAGATTCACAACAACCAGGAACGCAGAAGAAAGCAACGCCGATATTCATTGCTGCCGAAAAAACGTACCTTGGTAACCATAACGAATGGTAGTGCTGGCACTGGTACTGGTACTGATACTGATACTGATACTGATGGAACCGATATTAATAACCATCAGAGTCAACCAATGGTGTTGCTGTTGTTACTACAAGAACCACTGCCAATGAAAACAACAGTTGGACAACGTTCTTTCGTGTCTATTCTACAACAAGCAATGGATCAACACAAATCGATATTGTTGCACAATGTTGTTTGTCAGAAAATCCGGCATACAAAATTTTGGTGGTGGTATCGTCAACAAGTCGTAGTAGGAAATAATAGCCACAACGGTGGTGGTGGCGGTGGTGCTGCTGCTGATGATGATGATATTATCCTCATGACAACACCAGCATCGTTTGCAGTACTTTTATCATCATCACCGTCATCGTTAATGTGTCAACAAGCATCATCACAAGAACAACGAAAACAAGACGACACGGTTTTTGCACCAGCAGCAACCCAATCGTACTCACAGCAGCCTTCTCTGCAACTTTCGCAACCAGAACAACAACAATCCCCACAACAATCCTCACTGCAACAACAACAACAAGTATCAACAAACAGTAATGATTATGATACAAACAACGTTGGACACTATTATTATTGGGATTTACCACTTTGTGCTATTGAATATCCTGATCTAAACATTATATTGACCAAAGATTCATCCTGTTGGAAATCCTCTGTACAAAAGGTCTTGTCTATCGTACTACAGAAATTCAATGACAATATTAATGACAACGCCAATGACAACAGCAACGATAATGAACACAATACAAATAGCTATCGAACTGCTATTTTACATTTGCAAGATACTACTACCACAACCACAAGTAGTAGTAGTGGTTGTAAGAAAATTCATGCCAATAGTATCATGATGCAAGAATTATGTTGCAGTTTACAGATTACTGAAATATTAAACAATACAACATTGCAAACGTATTTGGTAGAATTTCTGCATGGGTTATTAGTCGACAAGATAGTCTTACGGTGGACAATAACAATAAAAACAATGGTTCTTGATCAAGAAAGTAACAACAACAACAACAACAGTGGTTGCGGCGATGATGGCATGAACGACTGCTATCGACTGGAAAAAATTACATGGTTCAACTTTATGTAGGAATGTGATGGGAACACGACTGCTGGAGGTATCTTGCAATGCTATCATGTTCTGTCATCGGGCAATTGGGGCGGGGGACAATATGTTGACGTTCGTGCCAGATTTTTGGGACGTGCAGGGCAGCGTTGATGAATCAGTGAGTAGTAGTCTCTTCCCTTCTGTATTGTATGCTGGGATGCAATCAAAGAAAGCTACCGAAGACAAGAAAACGAAATACTATTGGCTTTCGACAATACTTTAATCAGTTCCTCAATCAGCGGAATATGTGGCGAATCTGAACGTATGGCAGAAGATTGAGTTGATCACAAAAAGAATCAAGGAACCAGGCGACCTGCATTTTGTAATCATATTTGCCGAAGGACAATGGCATGATTTTATCTCGCACTATCTGGTATCCTATCTCGACAGGGAAATGCTGATTATTGATGGAGATAAAACGGCGGGAGACGTGATGAATACTGTTTTCACAGTGACTCAATTGAGACAGCTCCGAGAATTTTGATTGCTCATGGCGAAATCAACCAGCTAGTAGAAATTCGTTGCGCAAAGCTCGTCATTCATTTCTACCTTCCAGACAAATGTTTGGATTACGAGAAACGTTTTCACTGCTTGAAAAGCTTTGACGATACTATGGTGACAGGAAAGTCACATGTGGTATTGACAAGAAAAAGTTTAGAGGTCGCATTGTTGTACCGAGCACAACTGAATGGCCATAACAAACCAATTCCTGAGTGGGTGGAGACAATGGTATGTCCGGAATCTGGGATTGATCACTTTGTGTATTCGCGGCGTCCACACTTTTTTCTTGTGCTGTTCTGATTGACTCCTTTTGAGTGCAGGCCGAGAAAAACCATTTTTTTGGGTCAGGGTGGCAGCGCCAAAACGCCGGTAATACATTGATTACTTATGTAGTTCTATAATTTTACACATTGTAAGATCCTCCCTCATAACTATTTTTGACGCTATATAGTGGTCAATAGTAAGGTATCCCATCGGTACCTTCAAAGGGTGGGTCCTTGACACCAAAACGCTGATCGTAGGCAACGTATTCGTTTCCGTCCGTCACTAGTTTGTATAGCTTTTCAAAAACAGGCTGTCGATCAATTGTGGCATAATCGAGCTTTCGTCCCATCCTTTCGGCTTCGATGCGTTCCAAAGCCCATTCGACGTAATCAGCATTTAAACGATCAATGTTGCCCTGTGCCATTTCGTAGGAACACCCCTCAGCCTCCATGAAACGCCTGCAATCTTCTCGATATTGTCGTTCATCCAAAACGCGTACAATACAGGCTTTGAATCCACGGCGCATCAATGTTGCAAAGGCATCATAATATCCACGTTGAGGAGGATTTGAATCCCGGGTTGCTGAAGTACCAATTTGTTGTTGGTTTTGTTCTTGACCTGTGGTCTGATTTTCCTTCTTTTCTTTCTGGTCTCCATTCAACGTTTTATACAACCACCGAAGAATTTTATCTTCGTATGATTTGTATTCATTGGTAGAGCGGACGCTGGCAACATTTTTAATAACAGGACTTTTGTGCTTCGATAGTGCACGCTCTTGTTCATCTTGTTGTTGTTGTTGTTGTTGCTGCTGCTGCTCTGATCGTAGTGGAGGCTGTTTTTGTTGTGCTTGCTCTTGCTGCAGTTTTTCCAATTCTTGTGGAAAACGTAACGATGCCGCCTGTTGTTTTGTCTGTTCTTGTTGTGGCTGTTTCTCATCTTTCTGTGGTCGTTGTGTTTGATCAGGCTGTGACCAAGTTCCACCGCCAGACCCCGTATTTATTGTGGTATTTTTATTGGAGTTCATCTTTATGACCGGTAAAAATGCTTGTACGTTTTGAACGATTTCTTTCATCGTCTTTTTGGCTGATCCTCCTCTATTGTTGTCGTTTTTGTTGTTGGAATTAAAATTACTTCGATTATTAGGATTTCCTAATAGTTGGACATTACTTTTTAATTTCCATTGTTTGACGCCATCGTCGTCGCTCCCATCTTCGTCGTTTTCCTTGGCAGCAACGACAGGTTCAAACAATGTACTCCTTTGTTTCCAGGCTTCTCTGGCATCATTATTTGATTGTCGATTACTATTGTGATCACGATTGCGATTGGTTTTTTCAACTTTGGCGTCCTCCTTGTTACTACCTTCTGCCGTAGTTCGACGACGATTGGGATTCCCTAATACCTCCACATTGCTTTTCAGATTCCAATTATTTTCTGGTTTTGGCTTTTGCATACTGTTTCTCGTATCATCATTGTTGTTGCTTTGATACTTTGATTGGCTCTTTCCATTATAGTCATCTTGTTGTGGTTGTCGACTTCTAGAATAGAGTTGATCATTTTTATTTTGAATTTTGGGTGGTGGTCTTGGTTCAATAGGACGAATAGGACGATCGCCCCAATTAGGATTCGCAATAGATTTTTTATCCACAACAGAACTGCCATGATGTTCTGTATCATTATCAATTCTTGATGGACGACTTTTATTGGTACTGTATCTTTTGTTGTTGGTTTCTGGCAAAGCAGGAGGTGGTCGTGGTTTTAATGGCAATTCGGGCAGAATATTTCTTCCCGAGGAAATTGCATTCTTTTTGTCGGTTAGCAAATCATCTGTGTCTGTTACATCAACATCGTAGTAATATTCTTCACCATCTTCTTCCTCCCGATCGTAATCATTGTAATTATTACCATTATCAATATACTCGTTATTGTAGTATTCGTCATTGTAATAATTCCTTTCATTACCACCTGCTTCCCACAACAGTACATCGTCTTGTTGTTGCTGCTGCTGCTGTCGACTGAACGGTGGTACGACTTCACCCCAGGGAAATGGTGTTGGTGGTTGTGGTTGTGGTAATATTTCTTGTTGATCGTGTTCCATCTCCATCATCATACCTCGTCTCAAATGACGCATACCCGGTAGTTCTTCCCATGGTCCACTAACTCTACTCATTCTATTTCTGTTATTTGTAATGTTGTCGACATAGTCAGCTTCGGCTCGTTTCCATACTTGTGGTGGTGGTGGTGGTGGTGGTGGTGGTGGTGGTGGAATCAGAGGTGGTGGTGGAATTGGTTGACCAAAATCGTATGCAACGTCGTAAGGTGGAGGACGATACTCCTCTTGTGATTGCCACGGAAATGATGATGATTGTGGTCGTCGTAATGGCGGTGCTTGTGATCGTTGTTGTTCTGGATAAATCCACTGTTGTAACACTTGATCAAAAATAGGAACACCTTGGTTTCCTCCTGTTGATGATGATGATAAATCACCATCGAAGTCCTGATGATAATAATAATAATTATGAAAAAAACGTGTTGTTATTGGGAATGTCACGTGTGGGAAAAGGACAACTTGGTCTGGAGTTGAACGAGAACGTCTAGAACAAGAAGTGGGAACAACAACCACAACCAGAAACGCTTCAGAAGTTGTGCTGTATCGTATTATTATTGGGATCATCAATTGCAGGATTGCGGCCTGAAATATTCGCACATAATGTAACATTATGTTTTCGAGTGACTTGTCGTATCTGTACCAAGAAGGAAGGAAATGAGCAGTGATATATATTTATTGAGGCTATATTCTCTGGAAAACAATCATCACAAAGATTATTATTACTCTACAGTATTATTGTAAAAGAAATGGAAATCAAATTGCAAACTGCAAACCAGAAAAGAAAACCAGTAATATTTTTTATTATTCTTATTGCACAATTCTTTTTACTCTAGTACGCACCGAATGACATCACTACTGTCGCACCAAAATACCTACTCGTACCACATGTCAGGGTTAGCGATATTAATCTGTGCCTTAAATATTAGAGTCCGTATTATTTACGAGTATTTATTTATTATCTGTATTTTGATAGTCGCACAATTTCTCCAACTCATATTGTTTGTGTCAATTCATGAAACACAAGTCACAACTACGTAGAACGTAGACTAGCTCGTCTAGCTAGTCTAGTTGAATCAAATTTAATAATAATACTAGACTACTTGTACCAACCACAACCGTACAAATATTCCAAAAACATTCATAAAATACCATTCATAATGCCATTACAAAGAGGCGTTGTCATTGCACAATGGTTGTTTCCTTCATTGGTTGCTATATTGGTTGCATGGATGATTCAAAAAAAGGGTTTTTCGGTTCTTCCTTCATCATTATTTGTATCATTCTTTTCGTCGTCTCCTCTTTCTCCTCCTATCTCTAGCAAGAAAGCAAGTACGGAAATAGTGGTGGGACGACTAGACAATTCTGATTATTTGTATGCTACTTGGGTCATTGGTGATTTACACGGAGATGTAGACTGTGCCAAATATTGGGTAGAAAAAACGGGTTTAATAAAAACAACAACAACAACAATCAGTAGCAATGACAATGGCAATGGCAATGACATGAACGAAGAAAACGATGACGGAAACGACGACGATGATAATGAATCCATACAAAGAATACAAGAGAAAAAAGTATGGACCGATCCGACGTCTCATCTTGTTTTTATGGGAGATTATGTTGACAAGGGACCTCAATCCCGACAAGTTATTGAATTTGTAAAGAGTCTGACAGATGAGTTTCCATTACACGTAACCGCATTGATGGGTAATCATGAAATGGAATTACTGTTAGATCGTAATGAACAACGATGGAACCAACAACAACAACAGGGGGGCTGGGGTCCTGGTACGGGATATTTTGGATTGGCCTATTCAAGTGTCCATCCAGGAGAATATTTGAATTATGTTGCCAACAAAAACAACAAGAATGATGCCAGTGATACTACTACCAAACCTGATGAATATAATGATACCATGATTGTCGAGATCTTGTACAATGTTAGTGCTGAAGTGTACGGCCATCAATTGCATCAGACCTTGCGCCTGGCACCCGAAGATCAAGTGGGAGCTGAAATTTCGGCCTTGAAATTTATAACAGATGCAGCACTGCGGAAGCAGGTCTCAGAACGACTAAAGGAATTCCAATCGGCCTATCTCGATACCTACCGGTCCGATACAGAACTAGGACAATGGTTAGAACGACGTCCCATTGTCGCGCACATTAATGATACCATTTTTGTGCACGGTGGTATTTCCAATTACGGTTCGGCACTTTTGCGACAGGATGGCGTGGACAATATCAATGAATTGTTTTTTAATAATTCACACGAAACGAAGCTGTTGGAGTTCATGACGAAGACACAACGAGGTCAAATCATGTACGACATGCTAACCTTTAGAGGCAATCACAAACCCGACGCCTGTACAGCAATGGAACATCTTTTGCCCGAAGGTGCTACCAAATTAGGTGTTGGACATACACCTGGTAAAAATGTTCGCATCATGTGTAATGGCAACTTCTTCGCCATTGATTCTTCTCTCGGTAGATGGTTTCGCAACAGTGGAAATTTGTATTGTACACATCCCGTAACGTCCTCCAATGGCCACTACGTTTGTCAAGAAAAGGTGGACAGGTGCGAAGGACAGATAATCAAACTGACAGCCACCGCTCCAGCCGAGATAATTCAATAGCCACTTCTACTCTTAGCTAGAATTCTTAATGTTGTGATCTTGTTTTGATTGTCTTTGGAATCAATCAATTTTCCGCCCCATCTTTTCGGCATGCAACAAGGACCAGATTGTTAGTATTAATACTCCTTGTTGCGTTTCATTCATACGCAAATGGTGAGAGATCCAACCTCATAGAAGAAACAAGATATCTGTTCCATCACGATTTTAGAGTTGTGTCGAGGCTACGAGTACCTGCAGTACTAAAGAGGATTAGAAACAACTGTGTCATTCACGTTTTCAAAGTGACTTTCAGTCGTTTGTTGATGACGATGCTACCCTGGTACGTGAAAGGATTCTGATAATTACGATAATATAGGGTCTTTCGAAGGACCATAAAGGAGACCATGTAGAATCCCTACTAAGTTCTACAGGGAGCACATCCCAACGAGGCAAAACTGCTTTCTACTAGTCCAGTGGACTAAAATCACAAGGGAGCTTTTAGGCTGCTTTTAACTAGTGCATTCTGTGTGAATTTAGTGCACAGGAGGATCATAATATCTTAACGTTTTCGCCGTATTGAATCCTCGTCCTATGCACTAAAATCACAGGGCTCTTTTAAGCTTGCTTTTAACTAGTGGAGCCCTGCAAATTTAGTGCACACCGGAAGGCCTTTCGGTTAACTCGGTACCTCACC
>Ga0210036_1001771_pt1 | contig 23782 bp, 23 predicted proteins | sample CryGeymeta201515_FD_185469 | JGI IMG/M metagenome (GOLD analysis project Ga0210036, IMG submission 185469) | Groundwater microbial communities from Crystal Geyser aquifers in Utah, USA - Crystal Geyser metaG 2015-15 (SPAdes) (version 2) | ecosystem: Environmental > Aquatic > Deep subsurface >...
GGGCGGTGGTACCGTTCCGAGAGCCGCTACGGGCCGCTCTTTCACGCCGATCTCTACCCGGCGCAAGAAAACTCCGGAAAACTGGTGACGCTCGTCAAGCAAAATGCCCGCCTGTGCGCCCTGGATGGCAATTATCCGATCATCATCGTGGACGGCCCGCCCGGCATCGGCTGCCCGGTGATCTCAGCCGCGGCGGGCGCCAGCCTGGCTTTGATCGTCGCCGAGCCTACCGTTGCTGGAATTCACGATCTCAAACGCGTTTTGCAAACAACAATGCACTTCCGCATCCCCGCGCTGGTAGTGGTCAACAAAGCGGATATTTATCCGCAGGGCGCCGCGGAGATTGAAGCCGTCTGTGCTGAACTGGGCGTCGAGCTGATTGGACAGATTCCCTTTGACCCGACCGTTACCGAAGCCATGCTGAACGGCGAACCGGTCACCGCCTATCGGGCCGAGTCGCCTTCCAGCCAGGCGCTGGTTGCCATCTGGCAAATTGTTTCCGCCCGGTTGGTTCCACCCGGAGGACCCAATGCCTGACCCTGGTTTCTTGCGCCTTGCCATCCTGGAACGCCTTGCCCAAGTGATTGACCCTGAAACCGGCGTGGATGTGGTGCGCATGCGCCTGATCGAAGATTTGATCGTTGATGAGAAAGGATATGTGTCCTATAAATTCCGCCCGTCATCGCCGTTCTGCCCGATTGCCGTGCCGCTCTCGCTGGACATCCAGCACGCCGTGGCCGAAGTGGAGGGTGTGACCAGCCAGAATGCCGAGATTGTCGGCTTTATTCAGGCGGAGGAACTGACGGAATGGCTCAGACAGGCTTTTGAAAAGCGATGACCGCCTTTGGCACGCTGTTCTCGATTTACCTGACCTTCCTGGAACCGTTCGTCATCGGTGCGACCTGCGCCTGGTGTTTGAGTTCTGCCATCATCATGACCCTCCTGATTTGGCTGGCGCTCCCGTCCAGCCGGCGGGCTATCATCAATCTATACCAAGGAGATTCTCATGCTTGACAAAGACAAGGTGCTCGAAGCGCTTGCGCGAGTCAACGATCCCGAGCTGCATCGCAGCCTGACCGACTTGAAGATGGTGCGCGACGTGCAGATACGCGGCGGCAAGGCAGAAGTCACTATTGCCTTGACGGTACCCAACTGCCCGCTCAAAGATCAGATCGAATCCGACGTACGCGTCGCCATCGCTGCTTTGCCGGGTGTCGAACAGGTATTCGTTCACCTGACCGCCATGACCGATGAGGAACGTAAGGCGCTTTTCGGCGAGCCAAAAGAGGGAGCCGCGGCCCAATACAACCATGTCAACCGCGTGGTGGCGGTAATGAGCGGCAAAGGCGGCGTCGGAAAATCCCTGGTCACCGGCCTGCTGGCAACCGCGCTGGCTCGTGAGGGCTACCGGGTAGGCGTGCTGGACGCCGACATCACCGGTCCCAGTATTCCGATGTTGTTCGGGCTGCAAGGGCCAGTCGAACCCGGCCCAGTGGGTATACGGCCATTGCAGAGTCGGACAGGGATTAAGGTCATTTCTATGAATTTCTTGCTGGCGAGCGAGGACCAGCCGGTCATCTGGCGCGGACCGCTGATCGGCAAAGCGATCACCCAACTATGGGGCGATGTGATGTGGGGTGACCTGGATTACCTGCTGGTTGATTTACCACCCGGCACCTCGGATGCCTCTCTGACAACCATGCAATCGCTGCCGGTCAACGGGATCGTGATGGTCACGACCCCACAAAGCCTGGCAGCGATGGTCGTGCGCAAGGCCGTGCACATGGCGCAAGCTGTCAAGATACCCATCCTTGGCGTTGTGGAGAATATGGCTTACTTCGTCTGTCCAGACACCGGCAAGCAGCATTTTATCTTTGGCCCCAGCCACGCTGGAGAAGTGGCACTGACCGCCGGCGCGCCGCTGCTGGCGCAACTGCCGATTGCCCCACAGGTGGCGGCTTGCTGCGATGCCGGAGAAATCGAATCGGTGACGCTGGCGGAAATCCCGGCGCTGCTGAAAGCCTTTATCCAGGCGATGCCTGTGACGGAGCGACGTCCTACCTGAAAGACAGCAAAAGATGTACCACGTCTCACCAGGAGAAGGAAATGAATTCTAAAGTAAAGATCGGGATCATTATTTGCGACCGCTATCGAACCTGCGCTGGCGGGAAATGTCTGCGGGCGATACGGAACAAGGAAGGCGCATTCGCCCAATACGCCGATTCAGATGTTGAACTGGTAGGCTACACCACTTGTGACGGCTGTCCAGGCGGCAACGTCGAATACACTGGAGAAGAAATGGTGAAGAATGGGGCGCAGGTGATCCACCTGGCTACCGGGCTGCTGGTTGGCTATCCCCCCTGCCCTTATATCCATACCTTCAAAACTTTCCTTGAAAAACGATATGGGGTAAAGGTTGTCGTCGGCACGCATCCCATCCCTCAAAAGTATTTGGATCTGCACACGAGTCTGGGGACGTGGGAAGATGTTGCATGGCGCCCGCTTTTAGAGCCGACGATGGCAGATGAAGCTACTCGAAAGGCTTATGACTGAGTGTAAAGATGAATTACGTCTTCGGTCCCGTTCCCTCCCGCCGGCTGGGTCAATCCCTGGGGATTGACACCATCCCGCTCAAGACCTGTAACTGGAACTGCGTCTACTGCCAGTTGGGGCGCAGCGTACCGCTGACCAACGTGCGGCGCGAATATTTCCCACGCGCCGACATCCTGGCCGAGGTAAAAAATGCCCTATCTGTCCATCAACCCGGCAAGATTGACTGGATCACTTTTGTGGGCTCCGGCGAGCCGACCCTGCACAGCGGCATTGGCTGGCTAATAAGGCAGGTCAAGGCGCTGACCAGCCTGCCGGTGGCGGTCATCACCAACGGCGCGCTGCTGTATTTGCCCGAAGTGCGACAGGAACTCTCCGCTGCGGATGCCGTACTACCCACCCTGGACGCCGGCAATCCTCGCCTGTATCGCAAAATCAATCGCCCTTACCCTGAAATCACCTTCGAGCGGTTGGTGGAAGGCCTGATCGCCTTTCGGCGTGAATATCAAGGCCAGTTGTGGGTGGAGGTCATGCTGGTGCGGGGATTGAACGATACGGAAGAGGCCCTGCGTGAGATCGCGGCCACCTTGCAGACCATTCACCCCGATCAGGTGCATATCAACCTGCCGACGCGTCCGCCAGCCGAGTTGTGGGTACAGCCCCCGGATGAAGAGGGGCTGTTGCGCGCCCGGGCCATCCTGGGGGAGGTGGCCCGCGTTGTCCATCCCGCCGAAGGCGATTTTGACCTTTCAGGATATAAAGACATGGTGGATGCGGTGGTCGCGGTCATCACCCGTCACCCGATGCGCGAAGAAGAGTTGATTCGCACGCTGGAGCGCTGGTCGCCGGGGCAGGTTCAGGAGGCCTTGCAGGCCCTCAGCCTCAGCGGGCGGGCGCAGGTCGTGGAGCGTTACAGCTACCGATTTTGGAGTGCCGCGCCGGCTCGCTATCCTGAGACGTCCGAGATTCCGAGACTTCGGAAGTCTGTAGGGTGAGCAATTGCCTGGTAAACTTGTAACCGGAACTACGCGAATTGGGCTATATTGTCCATGCACCCAGTTTGGTCCAGTTCTCACCTATTGTCAAATTTTGTCAAAAGTCCAAGAGAAGGAGGAAAAATTATGTACGGCTGGAGAGGAACGATCCTTAGGGTAGACCTCACGAGGGGAAAGGTCATGAAGCAGCCGCTGGAGGAATCGGTGGCGAGGGAGTTCATAGGTGGCAGGGGGTTCAACTCGAAGACCCTCTTCGACGAGATAAAGCCCGGCATTGACCCGCTGGGGCCGGAGAATGTCCTGTGCCTGGCCCCCGGTCCCCTTTCGGGCACCCCCCTGGGGATGACCAGCCGGGTTGAGGTCAGCGCCCTCTCGCCCTACAGCGGCATCCTGGGCGATGGAAACGCCGGAGGCGCCTTCGCCTATCGTCTGAAGCGTGCAGGCTTCGACCAAATTGTAATCACCGGAAGGGCAGAGAGCCCGAAGTACCTTTGGATAGACGACGAAAAAGTCGAACTGAGGGACGCTTCTGACCTGTGGGGCAAGACGACCTGGGAGACCACCGACATCCTTAAGGAGAGGCATGGAAAAAACATCAGCGTGGCCGGCATCGGTCAGGCAGGGGAAAACCTGGTGCGCTTTGCCTCCACCATCGTTGACAAGCACGCCTCCGCTGCCAGAGGGAGCGGGGCTGTGTGGGGTTCCAAGAACCTGAAGGCCATCGCCGTCAGGGGCACCGGCAGGGTAGAATTGGCCAATCCTGAGAAATTCGGGCAACTGGCGCGGGAAGACAGGAGGTTCTTTTTGAAAGACCACCTGCAACACGAGGTCGTCGCCGTATACGGCACACACCTCGGTGTGATGTCCTGGTGGCCCGGCTACAGGTATTTCCAAAAATATCTTTCAGCCAAGGAAATTCCTGAGGCTTTGACCCTCCAAGCCTGGAAGAAGTACGAGATAGGGAGAGCGGGCTGCCATGACTGCCCTGTCAGGTGCAAGGATGTTTTCAGGATTCCGACAGGCAGGCGCGCGGGGGAGGAGGGCTCGGCCCTCGAGTTCGAGTGCATCGCCTGCATGGGAATTAACTGCGGCATCCTGGACCCCATCGCCATCATGGAGATGGAGAACCTCGCCGACAAGTACGGGATGTGCGTAATACCGCTCGGCAACACCATCGCCCTCGCCAAAGAACTCTACCAGCGGGGGATCATCACCCAAGAGGACACCGGCGGGCTCTCACTGGATTGGGAAGATGTGGATTCCCAGATCGAACTGATTCACCAGGTCGCGCGGAGGGAAGGGTTCGGCAACCTGGTAGCCGAGGGACTATATAGCTTCGCCAAAATCATCGGCAGGGGGGCGATGGACTATTGCTATCACGTCAAGGGACTCAGCCGCGGCCCTCACCCCGCGGGACTCTTCGCCCTCGCCCACGCGACCTCGACCAGGGGCGCCGATCACCTCAGAGGGAGGAGTTGGGCCTATGGCGAGAATGACCCGCAGGTCTTCCCAATACTTATACAGGCGGGCGTGCTGCCTCCCCAGATGTCCCAGGACCCGGTGGCGGGGCTCACCATCTCCGAAAGGGCCACGACGCTTACGGACGCGATAGGGCGCTGCAAGGGGGCGGTCAACAGTTGGGTCTGCGCCGTGCCGCTGGTGTGGAAGTACCCGCTTTGGGACGGCCTGGCAATGCTGCTTAGGGCGGCAACCGGCATCGAGTGGGATGCCGCCAGCCTGGAAGAGGCCGCAGATAGGATCTATGCTCTCGAGATGACCTTCAACGCCAGGCAGGGGATCACCAGGAAGCACGACCGGCTGCCGCAAAAGCCGGAGGTAAGGGATACCTCAGGGGGGGAAGAGGAGCGAAAGAAGCACGCAGAGATGCTCACAGAGTATTACAAAGTGCACGGGTGCGACCCTGAGACGGGTATCCCGAGGCGGGAGAGGCTGGAACGGCTGGGGCTAAAATACGTGGCTGACGAGCTCGAGGCCCACGGCCCGTACCTGGAGTGGGACGGCCCACCCCTCTGGCCCCTGGACAGGCATCCCCACGGGGGGAGGCGCGCTTAACAAGACCTCGGAGGTCTCTGAAGACCTCCGAGGTCTGAGGTAACCATTCAGGTGGTTTGCAGATTGGGCAATAACGAGAATGGCTTATCATCGGCGCTCCCCGCGCTGCTGAAAGCGTTCGATGAAGCCGCGCCGGTGGGGTGGCAATAATTTTTTCGAAAGACGGTTGGATCAGGGGAGTAAAGCGAAAGATAATCCATCCCTTTCAGTGACATCAATCCGTGACGAATGTCACTTGTCGCTGGCTGTGAAATGATGTATATTGATAATGAGAATTATTATCAATAGGTGCGCCATGAGTCGAGAAGCACAATTCCTCACCGCTATTCACTCCAATGGCTTGCGCATGACCCGCCAGCGGCAGTTGATCCTGGAGGTGCTCGAAGCCAGCCAGGAACATCTGGACGCGGAGGCCATCCATGACCGTGTCAAAGCTCGCGACCCACGCATCGGCCTGGCCACGGTTTACCGGACGCTGGCTTTGCTGAAAGCGATGGGGCTGGTGAAGGAACACAGCCTGGGCGAAGAACATGGCCATTTCGAGATGGTACAAAAGGTGCCCCATTATCACTTCACCTGTATCGGGTGCCGACAGGTGATCGAATTCGAAGCTTCTGCCGTAATGGAAGCCGTGCAATCTCTGATTGATCGGGAGGGTGTGCAGGTCATGGATGTACACCTGTCCCTCACTGGCTACTGTTCCAACTGTCGTGAAGAAAGGGCTACCAATCATGAGGTTAAGGTCGAAGTGTAAAAACCTGGAAAAACTCGGCCCATCACAGCCGGGCCAAATTCCCTTGAGCAGTCTAAAGCCAGGGGAACGGGGCGTGGTGGTTGGCCTTTCGGGTGGTCGCGGGTTGATGGGCCGGATGGTCTCATTGGGATTCACACCAGGTACAGAAGTAACCCTGCTTCAGAATTATGGGCGTGGCCCGCTTCTGGTCACTGTGAGAGATACGCGTGTCGCCCTGGGGCGGGGCGAAGCGCTCAAGGTGTTGGTGGAGGCGTTATGAGTGAGACGAAGGCATCTTGCACGATTGCTCTAGCCGGGCAACCCAACGTGGGCAAGTCCACCGTCTTCAACATGCTGACCGGGCTGAACCAGCACGTGGGCAACTGGCCAGGCAAAACGGTGGAGCAGAAGACCGGCCTGTACACGCACGACGGACAGGTGATTCGCCTGGTGGATTTGCCGGGCACCTACAGCCTGACGGCCAACTCCGAAGAGGAGCGCATCGCCCGTGATTTTTTGCTCCGCGAGCGGCCAGACGTGGTAGTGGTCATCGTCAACGCCGCCGCTCTGGAACGCAACCTGTACTTGGTCGCCGAACTGTTGAGCATGCCGGTGCGGGTGGTGGTGGGTTTGAACATGACCGATGTGGCAGAGCAGGAAGGGATTCTCGTGGAGACGCACGTGCTGCAAGCGGCGCTTGGGGCGCCGGTCGTGCCGCTGGTGGCTTCCCGCAATCAGGGTGTCAGCGAGTTGATTGACGCTGCGTTGCGCCTGATAAAGAATCCCGATGACTTTGCCCCCAATCGCCCGGAAATACGCCCCAAGCACCGTCCGGTGCTGGCAGAGATTCGCTCCCTGCTCGGCGGGAAAATTACGCTTTATCCGGAAGACTGGACGGCCATCAAATTGCTCGAAGGGGACACAGAAATCACCGAGATGGTCCGCCAATCCGCACAGGAGGCGTGGGAGCGGATTCATACACTGCTCAAGCAGCACGAGGACGCCTACCTGGACGTTGCCGGCGGGCGTTACGAGTGGGTCGGGCGCATGGTGCGGGCCGCAGTGGAAAAGCCTAAGGCCGGCGCGATCAGCCTCACCGATCGCCTGGACAAGATCGCCACCCACCCATTCTGGGGGCTGGCGTTGCTGTTGGGCATTTTTGGACTGGTTTTTTGGCTCACGTATACAGCGGCCATGCCGGTGGTGAGCTGGCTCGGCATGAAGGTCATCTCCTCCATTGCGGAAAGTGTACGCCAGGTTCTCGCTCCTGCTCCGGCGTGGCTGACCAGCCTGCTGGTGGATGGCCTGATTGGTGGCGCAGGCACTGTGTTGACGTTCGTGCCCATCCTGATCGTCTTCTTTGCCGTATTGGGCTTACTGGAAGACGTCGGCTACCTGGCGCGGTCGGCGTATGTGATGGATCGCTTCATGCACTGGATGGGACTGCATGGTCGTTCTTTTTTGCCGATGTGCATCGGATTTGGCTGTAATGTGCCGGGCGTCATGTGTGCGCGCATTGTCGAGGAGCGCCGCGCCCGCCTGTTGACCATCCTGCTCATGCCGCTGGTACCGTGCAGCGCGCGCATGGCGGTGATCGCCTTCCTGGCCCCGGCCTTTTTCGGCAAGAACGCGGCGCTCGTCAGCTGGGGGCTGGTGGCTGGCAATACCCTCCTGCTGCTCTTGGTTGGCATGGCGATCAATCGGGGTGTGTTCAGGGGGGCGCGTTCAGCCTTTATCATGGAAATGCCGCTCTACCACCTCCCGAACGCCCGTACCATCGGCCTGTACATCTGGTATAAGACTGGGGCTTTTATCAAGAAGGCCGGCGGCATCATTTTGCTGGCCTCGGCCATCGTCTGGCTGCTCGCTTATCTGCCGGGCGGCGAGATCGAAGGAAGTCTGCTTGCCAGGTTTGGGCGCTGGCTGGAACCGGCCGGGCAGTGGCTGGGATTGGGGGATTGGCGGCTGATTGTCGCATTGCTGTCCAGTTTTGTCGCCAAGGAAAATACGATTGCGACGCTGGGCGTCTTGTATGGGAGTGAGGCAAACCTGGGGCTTGCCGAACAGGTTGCCAGAACCCTGACCCCGGCGGCGGCGTTGGCATTCCTGGTGGTGCAGATGACCTTCATCCCCTGCGCGGCGACGGTGGCGGTGATTAAGCAAGAAACTGCTTCGTGGAAATGGACTGCTTTCAGCGTGGGCTTACTGCTGGTCATCTCGTTCGGCGCGGCGGTCATCATTTACCAATTGGCCCGGGTGATGGGCTGGGGAGGCTGAGATGTCGCGTGGAAGGTTTTCAAGATGAACATCCTGGATGATTTGCTGGACAGCCTGGACATGGACGCGCCGGTTCGTACCGTGCTGGTGGGCGCGCACTGGACGGCTGTGTGCAGCCGCTTCTGCGGGCTGGCATCCACTTTCACCGGCGACAAGCCCCACGGCCACGCGCCGGTGCGCGACGTGGGCCGTTTGCACGAGAAGAGCGCCCGTGAACTGGCCGAATATGCCCGCTCGGACAACCTGCTGGAAGCCAGCATCGGCGTGGCGGCGATCAACTCACTGCTCGACGTGGACGAAAGCCGGGCGGTCGAGATCAACGCTGTGGAGGTGCTGATCGAACACGGGCGCGGCCGCAACGTGGCGCTGGTGGGTCATTTCCCGTTCATCCCCAAATTGCACCCGGCGGTGGGGCAGTTGTGGGTGCTTGAACAGCGCCCGGCAGAAGGCGAATTCCCTGCTGAAGTCGCCGCCGATTTGATTCCCCAGGCCGATGTGGTCGCCATCACCGGCAGCGCGTTGATCAACCACACGCTGGACGGCCTGCTGGCCCTGTGCCGCCCGCAGGCGTTGGTCATGATCCTGGGGCCGAGCACCCCCCTCTCGCCGGTGCTGTTCGCCCACGGGGCGGCGATCCTCTCCGGTGCGCGCATCGTGGACGAAACAGCGGCGCTGCGCACCATCGGGCAGGGGGCCTCTTTCCAGCAGGTGGCAGGCGTCCGTCTGCTGACCATCCAGAAAGCCGAGGCAAGCGCATGGAATTTGTCATGAAGCCGATCGGCGTGATCCATTCGCCGTTCACCCAGAAAGTCCAGACCCCCATCCAGGCCTCCCGCTCGCCGGCGGTGGGCCAGGTGGAGGTGTATCCCGATGAATCGGGGCGCATGCCATGCGCCCTTACGGTGGATCTGTCGGGGCGCGGATTGCCTGGATTTCTTTAATTCGTGCTGCGTAATCAGCGGAATGCTGTGTAAACACAATGTTGGCGGCAAAAAAGGCACAAGCCGATAAACCCGCGCCAAACAAGTCCTTCTTTACTTCACCAGCGGGATCATGACCCCTATCATAGTATATCTCTCAGTCGTGGTGAGCGAGATCATCACCATGCGCTGAGGGTCCTTACTAAAGTAATAGGTCTTTGAGTTGCTCTGGGTGAATTCGTTCACTATTTCCCATCCGTTGTTTTTCATTCCGTTCAGGTAAAAATCTGTCAGCTCGGCGAGCGGCAGGTTGCTGGAGAAGGAAAACGCCTGCCAGTCCTGGCTGACTGAGGTGGACAGGTCGCCGTTGTTATCCTTTAAGAACGGGACATCCTCGGGGTAGCCTTCAATGCTTTGCAACGGTGTGCTGATGGGTCCGCCGGTGGGGATCGCGTTGGTTGTTCCGCCAGATGCGGCTGTGCTCTGTTTCGGGTCCAGTATGGAACGCGACGCAAAATAAGTGCCACCGGCAAGGACACATAGAAAAACAACGAGCGCCAGCCCGGCAACCGCCGCGACGACAATCATCCAGGTCTCCATCTTTTTTCGCGCTGGCGCGGCTGCCGTGGGGGCTACTAGGCTGTGGAATTTGCGCTGATCTGCTGCGGAGGCCAGCGAGGTTTTTTCTGTACCGATCAGGGTCTCTATATCCTGTGAAATGGGCGAAAAAACGGTTGCTTCGCTGTGCACCAGTTTTTCGAGCGCAGCAGCGAAAGCGGCCATGCTCTGGTAACGGTTTTTAGGTTCTTTTGCCAGTGCTTTAAACAGCACCTGTTCCACCACGTCTGGCAGATTGTGGACGAAGGTGTTGGGACGGGGGAGGGGGTCGCGCAGGTGTTTGATCATCACCGCGGCGGGTGTATCAGCGGTGTAGGGCCGGTGACCGGTGACCATCTCATAAAAGACGACTCCGAGCGAGTAAATATCGGTGCCGGGGTCAGCGGCGCCCATCCACTGTTCGGGAGCCATGTAGTCGGGGGTGCCGATGCCCACACCGGCGACGGTGAGCTGGGTGGAGCCGCTTCCGGCGATGATCTTGGCAATGCCGAAATCGGAGAGCAGCGGCGCGCCGGACTGGCTCATGAGGATGTTGGCAGGTTTTACGTCGCGGTGGATGATCTTCTGTTCGTGGGCATATTCCAGTGCGCGGGCGATGGGGGCGAGCAAGGCGGCGGCCTGCTGGTAGGGCATGGCGGTACCCATCTTCTGCTTGAGCGTGCCGCTGGGGACGAAGGGCATCACCAGGTAGGGCACGCCGTCCTGTTCGCCGTAATCCAGCACTTTGAGAATGTAAGGGTGGTCGAGCTGTGCCAGCGCGCGGGCTTCGCGCTGAAAGCGCTTGAGGAATTCGCCTTCGTTGCCCTCTTCCATATCCGCGCGAATGATCTTGATGGCGACGTTTCGCTCGAGGCTGGTATCATAGGCTTTATAAACGGAGGCCATGCCGCCCTGTCCAAGCGGCTCAATGATGTGGTAGCGTCCCAGGTTCTGACCAGTCAAATCCTTCTTGCTCACAACAGCCCTCCGTGTGCCTGAACTTGCTTGTTATTTAGTATAACATTGAATCTGACCATCCGCTGAAATTAAAATGACTTTCGCGAATTTCTGCCCAAAAAGCCGGTTTTTACCTAAATCTGGCGCAGGCAGGCGATGTTTTGCCTGGCCGCTGTCTCGGCATCCGGCTTCGGCAGGAACTCACCCGAAACCCAGCCCGAATAACCGGTTGCGAAGAGCGCCCCCAAAATGGACTTGAAATCCAGATGCCCCGCGCCGGGATACCATCTATTGGAATCGGCCACATGAAAGTGAAATATGCGATCTCCGCAGAGACGGATACTCTCCTCGATCACCGGCTCCTCGATGTTCATGTGGAAGGTGTCCAGCAGCAGGCCGAAATTGTCCGCGCCAACACGCTCGATCAATTCCAGACCCTGGGCGGCGGTGTTGATGAGCGTCGTTTCGTAGCGGTTGATCGGCTCCAGCGCGAGGTGGACTCCATGCGGACGGGCAACGACGCTGCAATCGCGTAAGGCCTCCACCAACCAGTCCATTGCCTGTGCCTGGTCCACACCCGGTTTGAGGATGCCGCGAATCAACCCGATGATGATGACCGCCCCGAAGCGGGCTGCGACCGGGACGTGGGCTTTGATCCGCTCGATGGCGGCGCGGCGCACCTCGGGGTTTGGGTCGGTGAACGACAGGCCTTCCTCGCCCCAGGCTTGACCTGTACCGATCGCGGGCACATTCAAGCTGTGCTTGCGGACAAGCCGCTCCAGATCGTCCGGGTCAACCAGTTTGGGGTCGCGAATGGCCAGTTCGACGCCGTCATAGCCGAGGGCGGCGATGCGCGCCAGGTTCGTTTCCAGGTCGCCTTTGAAGGTGACGGCCTGGAACTGGGCGGGTTGGGTGGAGAGAACAATGGAGAGGTTCATTTAGTATCCTTATGTGACAGTCACCTTAAAGGTGACTGTCACATAACTTTACCGCGCAATATACGTGATCTTGCACTCAGATCGGTCGGTCTGTAGTTTGAGGATGTTCTCGGGCAGTTGTTCCAGGCTGACCTTCTTGGTGCTCATGCGCGTCATATCCATGCCGGTGGCCATGCACTCGATGACGCGCGGGAAGTTGCCGTGTCCGGAATGGCCTTGTGCGCCGACGATGCGCGCCTTGCGCACCTGGAGCACTTCGCCAGCAACCTGCATCCTGGCTTCGGCGCGGGCGGTGACGACCACTGTGCTTAACAAGGTGCGGCCTTCCCAAATGACCTTCTCGATGCCGGGATAGACGACCGCCGGCAGGCCGGTGGCTTCCATGAACATGTCCGCACCCATGCCTCCGGTGATTTCGAGCACGCGCTCAGCGAAATCTTCCTTGGATGGATTGACGTGGTAGTCAGCGCCCAGTTTCAAAGCCATGTCGGCGCGTTCCGGCTGGGTTTCGGAGATGATGACCTGGGAGGCGCCAGCGCGCTTGAGGATGGCGCAGGCCGCGATCCCAACCGGTCCGCCGCCCAGGATGACGACCCGGTCGCCGGGGCGGATGCCGCCGCCGCGTTCGATGACGGCGTTGTAGGCCACGCAGGTCGGTTCGACCAGGCTGCCGGCGATGAAGATTTCCTCTTCCTTGTAGTTCTTGCGCAGCGGTTCCAGGCTCCACAGCGTGCGGGAGGGCAGGACGATGTACTTGGTGTACGCCCCGTTGACGTTGAAGCCGACTTCGTTCAGTTGTTCGCAATGGTTGGGCTGGCCATCGGCGCAGGGCTTGCATTGTCCGCACCAAAGCATTTCCTCGGATGTGACCGGCTCTCCGCCTTTAAAGGGTTTGTTGGTGCGTTTGTCCCTGGCGTTCTTGCCCGCTTCGACCACCACGCCGGAGAACTCGTGCCCGAGGATGGACGGGAACCCGGTCAGGCCGGGGTAGAAGATATAGCCGTCTTTATCCGCCTGCGCCATGTGGACATCCGAGCCGCAGATGCCGCAGGCTTTGACTTCCAGCAGCACTTCTTCCGGGCCAGGTGACGGGATGTCGTACTCGCGGATCTCCAGCCGCGGGTTGCGCCATACCTGGCTGCCCAGGTACGTTTGGCGGCCTTCAATATCCTTCGCGCCGAGTTTGAAACCGGGCTTGGGGTCCCAGTCCGCGACCAATGTCACGCCTTGCATTTTGCCTTTCATAATTTCATCTCCTTATAAATAGATTCAACACAAAGGGCACGAAGGAGCACAAAGGAAGAGCCACAAAGTTTTTTTCTTCGTGACCTTCGTGTTCTTCGTGGTTAAAGGTTTTTTCTTTACACTTCCGTGCCCTGCCCGATGCGCGGGATGCCATAGACCGGCTTCCAGCCCGGGCTGAGCGGCTCGCGCAGATAGGGTTCCATCTCTTCCGCCGTGCGCAGCGTGACTTCCTCCACCGGCGGGACCGTCCCGGCCGGGAAAGCTTCGAGCACATCGTCATGCCACAGGGTCAGGTACTTCAGGATGGCAGCCATGGGGCGCTTGGCCTTCTGCGCCGCGCCGGATTTGGCCTTGCCGACCACCCCCTCGGGCGTGGCAGCGATCTCGATGGTGAAGTGACCTTCGCCCTCCGACCAGCGGCTGGGGCGGCCAAACGGGTCAACCGACTTGTCGAAGTGGCCCTCGGGCAGGTAGGACTTGCCCTCGGTGTCCACCGCGTAGTTCATATCCACCATTTCAGGGTGCAGCAGCAGGCTGAGCGAGGTCTCGGACTCGTCGGCGTGGACGAAGTTGGTGCTCATCTGTCCGCCGCGCTCGACCGGGCGGAAGAACTCGCGTACGCCGCGGTGCCAGTCAATCACGCGGAAGATGCCCGGCAGTTGATAACGCTTCATGAACTCTTGCACTGCTGACTCGAGCATCCACAACTGGCCGTGGTTGTTGACGATCAACTGTTTGCGGAAACCGTCGTTCCACAGGCCGAGCATCACGTCAATCATCATCTCGCGCACCACATGCTCGCGGACGACCACCGTGCCGGGCATGCCCATGTGGTGGTACGGGTGACCGCCATACATCAGCGGGGGCAGCGCCAGGTTGACCGGCGCGCCGCGCTTGGCGGTGAAGCGGCGCACGCCCTCGCAGATGGCGCTGACGTAGAGCGTATCGGCGGCGGAGGGCAGGTGCTGGCCGTGCAGTTCGGTGCTTCCGACCGGGATGAAGACCACGTCATTCTTCTTGCGGTTCTTTTCCACCTGCCAGCGGGTCGTGGTCTGGATGTACGACCCGGACTTGGCCCATTCCACCGGCGAGGGGATGCCGTAGTCGGCAAGGATGGTATCAATCTGCTCATCGCTTGCGTCCCATACTTCTTTTTTCAGCCGCCCGATGGCGTTGTTCTCGAAGAACAGATCAGGCTGGTTGGTGGGGAGAAATCCTTTTGGTGTGTTTGACATTTTATTGCTCCTTTTAAGACTGGAGTCCGAAATCTCCAGATTTCGGTCCGACGTCGGGAGACGTCGGACTCCGTTGGATTAATCAGGAAACACCTTCCCCGGGTTCAGAATATTGAGCGGGTCCAGTGCGGCCTTGATGCGTTTCTGGATCTCTATCGAAACCGGACCGAGGGCCTGTGCCATGTACGGACGCTTCAGCGTCCCGACGCCATGCTCGCCCGAGAGCGTCCCGCCCAATTCCAAGGCCAGGGCGAACTCCTCGGCGGCCATCTGCTCGACCTTCGCCCACTGACCAGGGTCACGTTTATCGAACAGGAGGGTGGGATGCAGGTTGCCATCCCCGGCGTGGCCGTAGATGACGATGGGCAGCCCGCGTTTGGCGCTGATGGCCTTGAGTCGGCGCACGGTTTCGGCGATGGCGCTGCGCGGCACGGTGATGTCTTCGCCAAGTTTATTGGGGGCTTTGCGCGCCAGCGATGGCGAGAGAGAACGCCGCGCCCGCCACAGGCTGGCGCGCTCGGTCTCATCCGCGGCAACCTTGACCTGACGCGCCCCCCGGGCGCGGCAAATTTCGGCGACGGCTTCCATCTCGCGCAGCACAGCCGCCTCGTCAGAGCCGTCGGTTTCGATGAGCAGAATGGCTTCCACGTCCAGCGGCAGGCCGAGGTGCATGGCCGCCTCGATGCAGGCGATGGCGGTCTCGTCCATCAGTTCCAGCGCAGCCGGGACCACGCCGGCTCTCAGGATGGTGTTGACCGTTTGAGAGGCGTCCTCCACGGAAGGGAATTCGACCAGCGCCGTGCGGGCGAATTCCGGTCTGGCGGTCAGGCGCAGCAGGGCTTCGGTGATGACGCCCAGCGTCCCCTCCGAGCCGGTGAACAGGGCTTTCAAATCGTAGCCGACCACGTCCTTGATGCACTTGCCTCCGGTGTGCAGGATGCGCCCGTCCGCCAGGACGACGGTCAGCCCCAGCACGTAGTCGCCGGTCACGCCGTATTTCAGGCAGCGCGGGCCGCCAGCGTTGCAGGCGATGTTCCCGCCGATGGTCGAATGGCGGATGCTGGCAGGGTCAGGGGGATAGAACAGCCCCAGTTTTTCCACAGCCGCTTGCAGGTCCGCGGTGACGACGCCCGCCTCGACGTGGGCGGCGGCGTTCGCTTCGTCAATTTCCAAAATGCGGTTCATGCGCGTCATCGTCAGCGCAATCCCGCCCTGGAAGGGGACCGAGGCGGCGGCCAGTCCCGACCCCATGCCGCGCGTCACCACCGGGATACGTTCACGGGCAGCCAGCCGCACAATCTGGCTGACCTGCCCGGTGGTGCGCGGCAGGACGACGGCGTCCGGGCGATGCTCCGCGAAGGTGCCATCGTAACTGTAGACGGCCAGGTCTTCGGGCGTGGACAGGACGCCGTCTTTGCCGGTAATTTTTTCAAGCTGTGCGAGGATGTTCTTATCCATCATTTTTCCTCTTTGCGGTGGAGTGCGAAATCTCCTGATTTCGCCGAAGTCGGGAGACTTCGGACTCCTGGCGATAAGCGCGATCCAGCAGTGCAATCGGGTGCACAACCTGCACGTCCAGTCCGGCGCGCGGCAGGACGACGGCGTCCGGGCGATGCTCCGCGAAGGTGCCATCGTAACTGTAGACGGCCAGGTCTTCGGGCGTGGACAGGACGCCGTCTTTGCCGGTAATTTTTTCAAGCTGTGCGAGGATGTTCTTATCCATCATTTTTCCTCTTTGCGGTGGAGTGCGAAATCTCCTGATTTCGCCGAAGTCGGGAGACTTCGGACTCCTGGCGATAAGCGCGATCCAGCAGTGCAATGGGATGCACAACCTGCACGTCCAGCCCCTGCCGCCGCACGCCGAGGTTCAACTGCATCTGGCAGCCGGGGCAGCCGGAGGCGATGTAGTCGGCCTGCGTGCTGGCGAGATTGTCGGTCTTGCGCTTCAGCACTTTGAGCGAAGTCTCGTAATGCGTGATCAGTTGGCTGCCGGCCGAGCCGCAGCACCAATCCGCTTCGGGCAATTCGACGAATTCGAGGCCGTCAATCATCTGTAACAGCGCACGCGGCTGCTGCCACACGCCCTGCCCGCGGCGCAGGTGACACGGGTCGTGGTAGGTGACGCGCGCCTCGACCCGTCCCTGCGGTTTTTCGAGCGGGATGGACATCAGAAACTCGCTCACGTCGCGGACCCGGGAACTGAACGCCGCCGCCCGCGCCGCCCATTTGTTGTCATCCGCCAACAGGTGACCGTAATCCTTCAGTGTGGAGCCGCAGGTGGCGCAGTCGGTGACGTTGACTTCGACCTGCGCCCGCTCGAAAAGTTCGATGTTGTGGCGCGCCTGTTCCTGCGCTAAATCCGACCGCCCGTAACCCAGGGCCGGCATCCCGCAGCAGACAGTCGCCTTGGGCGTGACGACCGTGCAGCCGTTGCGCGCCAGCACGCGCAGGGTCGCCGCGCTCTCTTCGGCGAACAGCAGGCTCTGCGCGCAGCCGAGGAAAAAGCCGACGCGGTAGCGGGTCTTGCCATTGGCTTCGGTGATCTCCGGCAAGGCCTGTCGCAGCGGGCGCTGGGGCAGGTGAGGCAGCATGGATTCCATGTCACGCAACTGGCGCGGCAGCAAATTCCGCAGCCCCAGCGCGTAAACCAGGCGGCGGAGGCCCAATTTCTCGTACAGGCGCAGCGGCAGGGTTGCAAATTCCATCCGTCTTGGTTTGGGGATGAGACCGCCGAACAGCGTCTTCTTCCACGCCGCCGGGCGGAGTTGCTCCTGCACGGCGCGCATCTCTACAGCCAGGTCCGCCGGGCGGATGCCGACCGGGCAGATGTCGTTGCAGGCCAGGCAGTCGAAACAGGCATACATTTGCTCGAACAGGTTAGGGCTGAGTTCGAGTTCGCCTTCTAGACCTTTACGCGCCAACGCGGCCCGTCCGCGCGGCGAGGCGGTCTCGCTCAGTATCTCGCGGTACGTTGGGCAGACAGCCAGGCACAGCCCGCAGCGGATGCAATTCAGGTCATCCAATCTCACTCACCTTAACCGGCCGGTTCTCGTGCAGTGACTTCCAGGCGGCGTGACCGAGCACCACCGCGGCGCGGCCGTCCGCCCCGGTCGTCGGGGTCGGCTTGTCTTCACGAACACACTCAATAAATTGGCGTACCTCATCCACGTAGCAGGGGGCGTAACGCTGCATGAAGAAATGCGGCAGTTTGGCCGAAAGAAAGCCATCCGGCTTGCCCATTACGGCGGTGTTCTCGAATTCATTGTTCGCCATGGCAGTGCCGTTTGAGCAGAACACTTCCAGACGCTGGTCATAGCCATAGACCGCCTGGCGGCTGTTGTCAATCGCACCGACTGCGCCGTTGGCGAACTTGAGCGTGACCACATCCGTATCGATGTCGCCGAACTCTTTCAGTTCCGGTTCAATCAATACGCCGCCGATGGCGTAGACTTCCTCGATCTCACCGACTTGGAAACGGGCCATATCGAAGTCGTGGATGGTCTGGTCGAGGAACATCCCGCCCGAGACGCGCAGGAATTCCATGGCGGGCAGCTCGGGATCGCGGTCGGTGATACGCAGAATGCAAGGACGCCCGATCTCACCTGAGGCAACGATAGCGCGCACCTTTTGAAAACTCTTGTCGAAGCGGCGGTTGAACCCGACCTGCAACTTGACTCCCGCCTCGGCGACCCCCGCCAGTGCCTTGTCAATGTCCGCCAGATTCAGCGCCAGCGGTTTCTCGCAGAAGATATGCTTACCCGCCGCGGCCACGTCTTTCATGATGAAAGCGTGTGTATTCGTGCTGGTAGCGATCAGGATGGCTTCGATGTTCGGGTCGGCCAGCAGCTCGTGGTAATCCTTGACCACGCGCTGGATGCCGAGTTCATCGGCTACGGCCTGCGCCACCTCCAGCCGGATGTCGCAGACCGCCACCAGATTCGCTTCGGGGATGAGCCGGGCAATGTTGCGGGTGTGGACGCTGCCCATGCGTCCCGTGCCGATGACGGCGATGTTGACTTTTTTCATGTTGACCTTTCTCTCCCCTCTCCCATTTTGTCCCCTTCGGGGATGCTTCGCGAGGAGAGGGGCCGGGGGTGAGGGCTTACAACTTCATCACGATCTTCATCGCGCTCTTGGGATGGTGCGTCAGGGTTTTCATGTCCAGACCCAGCAGATCGAACGCGCCCAGGCCTTCGTCGAACGGGATGACCTTGGTGAAGAACGGGCCCATGTTGAGGCGTTTCTCCTGGTAGATGCGGATGGCCGGAACCATCGTGTTCTGGCCGAGGTACAGGCCGAGGATCTTGGTGGCCCAACGTGTGATCTCATTCGGTACGATGGTCGCTTTGATGGACGAATCCATGCCGAAGGGCAGCACCTTGCCGCCGGGCGTCACGCATGTCAGCGCCTGCTCCAGCGCGTTGCCGGTCGCCTCGATGACAATGTCGGCTTTGCGCCCGTAGGTGAACTTGGTGATTTTCTTTTCGATATTGTCCTCGTGCGGATTCCAGACCGTCAGCCCGCACTCCTGCGCCACGCCGATGCGGAAAGGGTCAATCTCGGTCACGGCAACCTTGGCGGCGATGTTTTTGGCGAACTGGGCGAACAGGTAGCCGATCGGCCCGAAACCCAGGATCAGCACGTAGTCGTAGGGCAGCATCAGAAGCGTGTTCATCCCGTTGACCACCGTCGCCAGAGTCTCGACCTGTGTGCCCAGGATGTCGTCAATTTCGTCGGGCAGGGTAAAACACTGCTTCTCCGGCACGAGACAATACTCGGCGTAGCCGCCGTCGCGCATCACGCCCAGGGCGCTGGTTTTGATCTCGACGCACTGGCTGGTCAGGCCCATACGGCAGAAGGAGCAAAAGCCGCAGCGGATGTTGTTGTCAATCGCCACCCGGTCGCCGAGCTTAACGTGGTGGACGTGCGTGCCGACCTCGATCACCTCGCCGCAGAACTCGTGGCCCAGCACCGTGTCGGGCTTGAAGTGATGCTTGCCCTCGATGATCTTGATGTCCGAACCGCAGATACCCACAGCCTTGACCTTGAGCAGTACGTCGTCCGGTTCCTTGACGCGGGGGATGGGTCTTTCCTCGAACACGAGTTTGCCGACATCCTTGAAAACGTACGCTTTCATTTTGCCCATGATTGGTCTCCTTCTGAAAATTTTCATACGAGTCTGCATTACCGTTGGATGCGCGCCGAGCCGCCTTTGGCAAAAGCGCGTACCTGCTCGACTGTCGCCATGGTCGTGTCGCCGGGGAAGGTGGTCAGCAGCGCGCCGTGCGCCCAGCCTAGGTTGACGGCTTCCTGCTCCGGTTCGCCGGTCAGCAGGCTGTAGAACAGGCCGGAGGCGAACCCGTCCCCGCCGCCGACCCGGTCGTACACGTCCAGTTCGCAGGTCGGGGAGACAAACGATTGCCCATTGATCCAGGCCACCGCCCCCCACGAATGCCGGTTGGTGGAGTGGACTTCGCGCAGGGTGGTGGCGACGATTTTGATCTGCGGGAACTTCTTCACCACTTGGTCAATCATTCCCAGGAACGCGTCCGGATCTAGTTTTGACCTCGAGCCTGCTTCCGGACCGGGGATGCCGAGTCCCATCTGGAGATCCTCCTCGTTGCCCACCAGCACGTCCACGTTGGCGATGATGCGTCGGATGACCGACTGGGCGCGTTTCTGACCGCCCCAGATGTTCCAGAGTTTGGCGCGGTAGTTCAGGTCGAAGGATGTGACCGCGCCAGCGGCTTTGGCGGCTTGCATGCCTTCGATGATGAGTTCACCGGTGGTCTCGGAAAGCGCCGCGAAAATCCCGCCGCTGTGGAACCAGCGCACGCCGCTGGAGAAGATAGCGTTCCAGTCGAAGTCGCCTGGCTTGAGCTGCGCCGCTGCCTCGTTGGAGCGGTTGTAAAAGACCACTGGAGGGCGGACGCCAAAGCCGCGGTCGCTGTAAACTGTGGCCATGTTCGGGCCATTGACGCCGTTGTGTTTGAACTGCTTGTAGAACGACTTGACGCCCATCGCCCGCACGCGTTCAGCAATCAGATCGCCGATGGGATAGTCCACCATGGCGGTGACGACGCCGGTCTTCAGCCGGAAGCAGTCCGAGAGATTCGCGGCGCAGTTGAACTCTCCGCCGCTGACGTGGATGTGGCATTCGCTGGCCTTGCGGAAAGGGACGATGCCCGGGTCGAGGCGGTGCACCAGCGCGCCGAGCGAGAGGAAATCCAGGGTACCGTTGGGAAGGATGTCAAAGCCGTATTTCATCAGTGCTCCTTTCTATTTTGCCGCCCACTCCGTGTGGAACGTGCCCTCGCGGTCCACGCGCCGGTAAGTGTGCGCGCCGAAGTAATCGCGCTGGGCCTGTGTGAGATTAGCTGGCAGGCGCTCGCTGCGATAGGCGTCGAAGTAAGCCAGCGAGGCGCTCAAAGCCAGCACGGGTATGCCCATCTCCACCGCCGCGCATACCACCCTACGCCAGGCTGCCTGGCGGCTCTCTACCGCGGCGCGGAAGGTATCGTCCAGCAGGAGGTTGACGAGTGCTGGGTCACGTTGATAAGCAGCCATGATGTCTGTAAGCAATCCCGCCCGGATGATGCAGCCCGCCCGCCAGATTTTGGCAATCTCACCCAGGTTGAGGTTGTATTGATATTCTTCCGAGGCAATCTTGAGCAGTCCCAATCCCTGGGCATAGGATGTGATTTTACTGGCATACAATGCCTGGCGCGCCGCGTCAATCAGGCGGGCGCGGTTGCCTTTGTATTCAGGCCTGGGTCCGCGAATGACGCGGCTGGCTGTCGCGCGCTGCGCTTTCAGGCCGGAGAGGATGCGGCTTTCCACCGCCGCGTTGATGGTCGGGATGGGCGCGCCCACATCCAGGGCGTTCTGGCTGGCCCATTTGCCGGTGCCTTTCTGCTGCGCCTCGTCTAGGATCAAATCCACCAGCGGGCGGCCCGTCTCGTCATCCATTTTCTCGAAAATGTCCGCCGTGATTTCAATCAAATATGACTTCAGTTCGCCCTGATTCCATTCGGCAAAAATGGCGTGCAGTTCCCGCGCCGAAAGCCCCAGCCCGCGATGCAGGATGTCGTAGATTTCGGCAATCAATTGCATGTCGCCGTACTCGATGCCGTTGTGCACCATCTTGAGGTAATGCCCCGCGCCGCGCGGCCCGATGTACTCCACGCAGGGCTGACCGTCCTCGGCTTTGGCGGCGATGGCGCGGAAAATGGGGGCAGTGGCCTCCCAGGCCTGGCGCTGTCCGCCCGGCATAATCGCCGGCCCCCACAGCGCGCCCTCCTCCCCGCCCGATACGCCTGTGCCGATGTAGTTGAATCCCTCCGCCTCGAGGGCTTTGTTGCGCCGCTCGGTGTCGAGAAAGAACGAGTTGCCGCCGTCCATCAGGATGTCGCCCGGCTCGAGGTGAGGTTTGAGGTGGGCGATGGCGCTGTCCACTGGCGCGCCGGCCGGCACCATCATCAGGATGCGGCGCGGTTTCTCCAGCGCGGCCATCAGCGCGGCGGGCGAGTCCACGCCAATGATATTCTTGCCCGCGCCGGGGCCTTTGAGGAAGGCTTTGGTCTTGGCGGCATCCAAATCGTAGCCGGCCACCGGGAAGCCGTTGAGCTCCATGTTCAAGGCCAGGTTGTGCCCCATCACGCCCAGGCCGACGATGCCGATTTTGTAAGTCATAGTTCTCTCCTGCTTTTCCTGATTAGGATGCGCTCTCTAGCGCATCCGGCGACGTTAGAGAACGTCGCCTAATCAATTCAACTACCTGACTCGATACAACATCTCCCCTGCCTTTGAGACATAGAGAATCCCTTCGGCCTCGCGGCCTTTCCACTCGTTTGGATTGACCGTCGCCGGGTCAAGATAACCGAGGTTGAGCCGGGCGCAGTCTTCGGGGGAAATCTGGCTGGCGAGGGTGACGCGCACATTCGGCTTTTCGACGCCGTTCTCCATCACGCCCGAGCCGCGCAGGTGGGTGCTGTGCGCCAGTACGCCCAGCGGGACGCGCTTGAAACGTTCCCAATCGGCGAGAAAATAGGGCAGGATGTGATAGCCAATCTCATAGATGTATTTTCCATGCACGCGGCTGACCACGTCCAGGTGTGGGGCGTAGATGACCACCTCGCCGCCGACCGCCATCGCCGGTTCGAGTTTGTACATGGCTTTGGCGGCCGTCCACAATTCGTCGTACATCGGCGGGGCGCAGGAGAGCACGCGCTGGAAGGATTTCTCGCACCAATGAATGTGACGTTGGGCGGACAGATCAGCCGCTTCACTCCAAGCCGTGAGTTGGTCGCCGATAAAAAGGCCACTCAGCTCATGATCTTCAACCGTCAAAGCGATCAGGGTGACGGGTGTCGCGAGTCGTTTCGCCGCGGCGTGGATCATGGCGCGCACGGGCGTTTCCTTGACGCCAATCGTCCCGACCACGCCGGCCAGCGCGCCCAGCCAGTGAGTGGCGTTGATCATCTCCGCGCCGGAGATGCCGGGGAACAGGTACTTGGCCCCCCCCGAAAAACCGACTACTTCGTGCGGGAAGGTCGGCCCCAGGATGAAGATGTGATCGTATTCCAGCGCGGCCCTGTTGATGCGGATGGGAATCCGATTTGGCAGCGAGGGGTGCCAGCGTTCCCCGGCGATGGCCTTGATCTCGTCTGCTTCCATCACACCGATGGTTGCCAGCGTGGACGGGGCGTCCCAGGCGTGGTTCAGCAGGGTTATCAGCGGATAGGGAGCGGATAAGCGGATGGGGAAATAGGAAGCGGATAGCTTGCCCAACCCTCTTCCTGTATGGAGTGATAAGCGTTCCTCTGCTGTGATTCCGACCAACTGGTTTAGGCTCTCGTCCGATAGTGGTGGGTGGGTGCCGAGGGCGACCATGAAGTCGAGTTGTTTGGCGTCGCGCAGAATTTCAACCAGCAAGCGGAACAACATCGGCAGCGGCAGCGAGCGGGTGTGGTCGGGGATGAGTACAAGTAACTTCTGGCGCGCAAATCGCCCGTCGAGACCCTTGTGCAGGGTTTCGAGGATAGTTTCTGGTGAGAGCAGACCGGTCTGGGAAATCGCTTGAGTATCGAGAGCGTTCATCCGTTTTTTATCCGTTTATCCGCTTTGCGAAGCAATCTGGTGATTGTTAGCATTCAACACCCCTCGCAGAAGGGGTGGCCGGGTGCGTTTGGGAGTAGACTTCCCGATGGTTAGGAACGGGAACGTCCTGCTCCGGGTGTGTGACGTTTGGGCCAGCCGATTT
>Ga0210036_1001772_pt1 | contig 23776 bp, 22 predicted proteins | sample CryGeymeta201515_FD_185469 | JGI IMG/M metagenome (GOLD analysis project Ga0210036, IMG submission 185469) | Groundwater microbial communities from Crystal Geyser aquifers in Utah, USA - Crystal Geyser metaG 2015-15 (SPAdes) (version 2) | ecosystem: Environmental > Aquatic > Deep subsurface >...
TGCAAATTTCCAATCAATATCTTTAATCTTAGATATAATATTAGATAATTTACTTTTACCCATTAAAAACCTAAAAAACTCTTTGGCTATTTCTGATACAGAGTATAGAATCTCAATAAATTTTTCATATATACCCAAAACAAGTGCTATTGTAGAACCACTTACTCCAGGAATTATTTCAGCTACTCCCATAAAAAATCCCTGAATAACTGTTATTAGTACTTTCTTCATATTATTTTTTGATTGGTATAAATTTATATTATTATATTATATCATATTTAATTTATTTTATAAAACTTTATTTATTCAGCTTTTAAATCCTCTATAAATATTGAAATTATAGATACACTTGGCACAGCTATAATAGCACCTACAGCTCCAAAAATTGAAGCTCCCAATAATATGGATACAAAGATAACTATTGGACTAAGTCCAGTAGCTTTACCAATTATTAAGGGTTCATAAACATTACTCTGAATATTTTGTAAAATTATATATGCAATTATAATAATTAATCCTAACTGAATTGAAATAGAAAAAGCTATAATAATAACAGGAAAGACTGCTATCAAAGGTCCTATATAAGGTATTATATCGAAAATAGCAACCATCAGTCCAAACAAAATAGCATATGGGATACCAAAAATAAGTAGTATAATATAGAAGCTGATTCCCATTAGACTAGATGTTATCATCTTACCAACTAACCACTCACCTACTTTAGTTCTGGCTTTCTCTATATTATTTCTGATTTTTTTTTGATATTTATAAGGAGAAAAAAATGTAAATATATCATCAAAACTTTTAAAATTAATTGAAATATAAAATGTTAAAACTAATATTACCAGTGTATTAAATATTACTAAACTAATCTCTTTTGAAGTTAATATAATGCTATTAATAAAATCTGTTGAATACTTTGGTAAATCTAATTTTATCCCATTTCCACTAATATCAAAGTTATTTCCAAAAGATCCTAAAGATATATCTTCAATAAATTTTTCAAAATTTGATGTAATAATAGGTATATTTTTTATAAAAGCATTTATTTCTGAAACTAAAGTTGGCACAAAAATAATTAAAATCAAAGATAATACAAACAAAATAAAGCTAAATACTAATGTTAAGCTAAATAAATAATTAATATTCAATTTATCGCTTATTTTTCTAGAAAATAATATTATACCAGATGAAATTATAAAAGAAATTAATAATATTATAAATACTACTCTTAATTGATAGATTAAAAATATTATTATTGAGAAATATATTAATTTTAATAAATTATCTGTTGAAATTTCTACATTATACTTATCCATCTTTTTATGTTTATTATAAAATTAATTATATCACAATTATTTCTGACAAGAAAGACACATAACCGTTGTCCTATTATTTATAGTAGACTTATTTAAAATATTACCACATACAAGGCATTCTTTTCCACCTCTACCATAAACTTTATGTTCTCTTGCAAATGTTCCTCTGCTACCATCCGCCATAATATAATTAGCTACGGAAGAACCTCCTAGTTCTATAGCTCTATCAAATACTTTAATTATATTTTCATATAACAATTCTACCTCACTTAGAGTCAAACTAGAACTTATTCTATCTGGCCTAATTTTACATCGAAAACAAACTTCATCTACATAAATATTACCAAGTCCAACAACAACTTTCTGATTCATTAAAACTGTTTTTAATTTAGAGTTACTTTTATTTAAAGACTTATATAAAAAATCTAATGTAAACTCTGTATCCCATGGTTCCAATCCTAAATATTTAAAATGATTATTTTCCAATAAATTACTCATCTTCTCATAATATAAAACATAACCAAACATACGAATATCATTATAAAATAGAGTTCCTTTATCTAAATTAAAAACTATATGTGAATGTTTATTTGGTAATGTACTTTCTGAGATTTCTATTGGATGTCCTCCTAAAGCTTTATTTTTACCATTTTCTACATAAACAAGTTGTCCTGTCATCTTTAAATGAACCAAAATCAAGCTATCATTTTCTAACTTGATAATAATATTTTTAGCTCTTCTCTCAATAGATATAATTTTTTGTCCCTTAATTGACTTAATAAATTCTAGTAATTTATCTTGAGACTCAACTCTTTTTGTACCACTACCACTTATTATTTTAGGTTTATGAACAGAAACATCAATTATTTTTTTACCAATAATAAATTTCCTTAAAGATCTAACTAAACTTTCTACTTCTGGTAATTCTGGCATAAATTTATGAGTTATTTTTACTTTTTTCTTTTATTATATTCCAAAGTTTTCCTAAGATCAGTAACAAAAGATGCGTCTATATCTAGAGTATCAAATAATGCAGAATATGCTTGTTCATTAGGAACTAATAGTTTTTCTAATTTTCCCTTATTTTGCAAATACTGAACTAAACTATAGAAATCACCATCTCCACTTACTATAACAGCTTTATTATATTGATTAATTTTTGTTAAAGCATAAAGTGTAATTTCTGTATCTACATTACCTTTTATATCACCAAATTTATTAGCAATAGTTGGCTTGAAAACAAGATGATAACCAAAGTCTTGTAATGCTGAGTATAAAGTTTGATTAGTAGTAATAAGCCCAATAAAGATATAAGCTTTTTTAACATTATATTTAGTATCTAGGTATTGCCTAAATTCTTTATAATCAAGATTCCAACCTTGTAATTTTACGGCCTTATTCAAATTTTGACCATCAATAAATGCATAATTTTCTTTTAGAGACTCTTTCTGATTAGTAATTTTAGCTTGAATACTTTTATGTATTATATTTTTAGGTGGCAAATTTTGCTTTGTCTTTTTTTCTATATGCTTCAATTTAATATTTTCTTTTGCGATTTTAGAGTTAATATTTTTCTCTATAACTTTTACAGCTAGATCATCACCTGTTGTAAAAAATTTAGGTGATTTAAAGTTCTTTTTTTTAAAACTATTTCTATTATTATCCATTATAAAATTAAATTATTGTTAATATCTCAACACCATTTTTGGTTACTAAAACCGTATTTTCATAATGTGCAGATAGACTATGATCATCAGAAATGACAGTCCACTCATCATCAGAATCCACATAAATTTCTTCTGAACCTAAAGTTACCATTGGTTCCAAAGCTATTGTCATACCCTCTCTCAAAATAAATCCTTGTCCTTTAACACCATAATTAGGAATATTAGGATCTTCATGTAAAGCTTCTCCTATTCCATGTCCAGCATAATCTCTGATGATTCCATAATTAAATTGTGATAAATATTTTTCTACAGCATAACCATAATCTCCAACAGTACTCTCATCTTTAATAGTTGAGATTCCTTTATAAAAAGATTTTTTTGTTCTCTCAATTAATAAATTAGCTGCTTCTGAAATTTCACCCACTCCAAAGCTTCTCGCAGCATCTAAATATAAACCTTCCAAAATCAAACCACAATCAAGAGAAACAATATCTCCTTCTTGGACTATCTTATCTTGTTTGGGTACTCCATGGATTATTTCTTCATTGATAGAAATACAAACTGCACCTATAAACCCATGATAACCCAAAAAAGCTGGCTTTACTTTTTTCTGTTTGAAAAACTCTTGAACTTTAGTATCTATTTCCAAAGTAGATACTCCTTGATTAGTAATAGATTCCATATATTCTAAAGCCTCAGCCAAAATCTTACCACCTCTTCTCATCACTTCTATCTGTAATTTGTTCTTAATTTGAACCATAAATTATAATTTATTAAATATTCAATCCTTCTTTATTTAGGCTATTTAAAATATCTTTTGATACTAATTCCATTGATTTATTACCATCAATAGTAATCAATGTTCCTTTTTCTTTGAAATATTCTATCGCAGGAATAACTATTTCTCGATAAGCTTCTAATCTATTTTGAATATGCTCAAGCTCATCATCTGCTCTATGAATAAGATTTTTTCTTTCTGTTAGCCTTTCTATTGCAACCTCATCTGGAATATCAATATATATAGCTTTATATGGTCTTTCAAACCAACCCAAAACTTCATGTACAAGCTCAGCTTCTCTCTTTGATCTTGCAGCTCCATCTAAGATAACACTATCTTCTCTCCCTAATTTGTTAAATAATTTTTCCATTAAAACATAAGATGGAAACCAATAAGGAAGTAAATCTCCTTTTTCAATAGTTGATTTAACTTTATTTGATACAAAATTTTTCTTTTTAGATATCTCTCTAAAAAATTCTCCGTACCCTACTATAGAAAACCTTAATCTTTCTTTCAAAATTCCACTTTGTGTACCTTTACCTGCTCCTGGTTTTCCGAGCATAATCAAGGTATTAATTTCTGATTGATTCATAAAATAAATAGTTAATATTCTTTATATTATAAACTATTTCGAATAAAATATCAAATTAAAATTTATTATTGAGTAAATTTTAATATAAATATATCATATGAACCATTTGTACTTAATGAAACTAAATTTCCATTTATATCATTCCCTAAGCTCATTAGGTTTGATATAAAATAACCAGATATTATTAAATTATCATAATCATCAATCATAACTAAACTTCCAAAATCATTTCCATTTTGTATTAAACTTTTTTTTGAATATAATAAACCACCATTTAAATTATACTTTGATATATGGAGCTCTTCACTTTCATTATTATTTAAATTGATTGGATTTCCATTTATATCATTCCCTAAATTTATAGGATTAGAGCTGAAATATCCTGTAACTATTATATTATTGTCATTATCAATAGCGATGTTATTAATATAATCATTATCATTTCCTCCTGCACTCCTTGCCCACAATAATTCTCCATCAATGTTATATTTTGATATATAAAAGTCTTGAATTCCATTATTATTTAGATTTATTGGATTTCCATTTATATCATTTCCTAAACTAAGTACATTCGATTGAAAACTACCTGCTACTATTATATTGTTATCATTATCAAGTTTCATATCATTCATATAATCAAATCCTCCCCCTCCTGCACTCTTTGCCCATAATAGTTCTCCATCAATATTATATTTTGATATATATGTATCTCTACTTCCATTATTACTTAAATTTATTGGGTTTCCATTTATATCATTTCCTAAATTTAGTACATTCGATTGGAAACTACCTGCCACTATTATATTGTTACCATTATCACTTGTTATAGAAAAACCATAATCAGCTAAATTACCTCCTGCACTCTTTGCCCATAATAATTCCCCATCAATATTATATTTTGATATAAAAAAGTCTTGACTACCATTATTATTTAAATTTATTGGGTTTCCATTTATATCATTTCCTAAACTCATAGGATTAGAGCTGAAATATCCTGTAACTATTATATTATTGTCATTATCACTCGTTATAGAAATACCGTATTCACCTAAAGTTTCTCCACTACTCTTTGCCCATAATAATTCTCCATCAATATTATATTTTGATATATAAAAGTCTTGACTTCCATTATTATTTAGATTTATTGGATTTCCATTTATATCACTTCCTAAATTCATTATATTTGAATCAAAATATCCTGTAATTATTATATTATCGTTATTATCACTCGTCACATGACTAACATTATCAAATCCACTTCCTCCTGCACTCTTTGCCCATAATAATTCTCCATCAGTGTTATATTTTGATAGATATATATCTCTGTTACCATTATTATTTAAATTGATTGGATTTCCATTTATATCACTTCCTAAATTCATTACATTTGAGTCAAAATATCCTGTAATTATTATATTATCATTATTATCACTCGTCACATGACTAACATTATCAAATCCACTTCCTCCTGCACTCTTTGCCCAAAGAGTAGTTAGTGAAGGAATATTAACTTGAGTTATACTTCCACTTGCTAGTACATTTTCACCTATCACTATTTTTGATACTATCTCTTTTCCTGCATCTGCTGTTTGCACCACATAACTTATCCCTGTTCCTACTTGAGTCTCTATTCCAGCATCCACTGTATACCAAATTAGACTTTCTTCTGATATATTTAGTCCTGTTGGGAGTGTTACTGTCAATGTCTGTCCTACTTCATTTGTTCCATTTATTACTAAACTTAGTTCTATTGGATTAATTATTATAAATTCTCCTAATACAGCTTTATCTGCAAATACACTTATTTTATTATTTACATTATTTATACCCGCTTTATATCCTCCTCCTTTTGGATCTCTTGGTATTTCTGCTATATATGTTGGAACTAACTCTCTCAGATCTATCTTTCCTGTACAATCTGTTGAATCTCCCTCTATCTCTTTTCCTGTATCACATATTTCACCGTATAATCCTGTTGCATCATCTATTATATCTTTTGGATATCTTCCATTCGATATATAATATTGATCTAATGCTTTTTGTACTGTATTTATTCCTCCCCATCTACTTGCATTCTCTGCTTTTCCTATCTGTCTTAATGGATTTATAGCGACAATAACTATACTTGCTAATATTCCTATTGATGCTATTACCAACAATATCTCTAATAATGTAAATCCTTTCTTTTTATTATTCATATCTTAATTATTTATTATGTTAATTATTATATTATAATAATTATATCATATCTTTTATTGTTTTCAAGATATAAAATTATTTTTTACCTAAATACTCGGCTAAGGCTTCTTTCCAGATTCTCATCTTAGTATTTAATTTAGTATTTAATAAAATACTAAATTTAGGTCTTCTAGCTAAAGTTTTATATTCAGATGAACTTATAGGATTTAGTTTTATATCTATATTTTTCAGTCTAAATATCTCTGATGCAAATTCATACCAACTTACTGCTCCTTCATTGGATAAATGATAAATTCCCTTACCCAAATTATTGTTAATGATATAATTTGTTCTTTTAGCCACATCTAAGGTATAAGTTGGACTTCCTATTTGATCATTAATAATACTAAGTTCAGTTTTATTCTTAGAAAGATGAATCATTGTATCAACAAAATTCTTGCCCCCACTACCATATAACCAAGATATTCTAAAAATATAATATACAAAATCTGGATTATTATTAGCAATATCTGAAATATAATTTTCTGCCTTTAACTTTGTTAACCCATAAAAATTAACTGGATTTATTGGTATATCAGACTCTTTATATCCATTTTTATTTTCTCCATCAAAAACATAATCTGTAGAATATTGAATAAATTTTATTTTGTTATAAGAACAATATTTAGCTAAATTATAAACTCCTAGAGAATTAATTTTCTCCACTTTATTTTGCTCACTAAATTCTTCTGCTTTATCTACTAGAGTATATGCCGCACAATTTATAACAAAATCCAACTCATATTGAGATAAAAATTGTTCAACATTTTCTTTTGAAGATATATCTAAATTATTTCTATCCGTCAAAATTATTTCATGATCTAAACTTAATACCTTAGCTAAATCATGAGATAACATTCCCTTAGATCCTGTAATTAAAATTTTCATAGATTCTAAATTATTTTATACCAAATTCTTTTTTGATATTATTAACAAAATCTAACTTTTCCCATGTGAATAATTCAACTTCCAATATTTTTTCCTTTCCTTCAGGAGAAATAAATTTTTTATTCACAATTCTACTTTCTCTTCCCATATGACCATAAGATGATGTTTCACTATAAATAGGATTCCTTAATTTTAATCTTTTCTGTATAAAATATGGTCTCATATCAAAAATCTTTGAGATAATATTAGCTATTTCTCCATCAGACATCTTAACTTTAGCTGTGTTATAAGTATTGATATAAATTCCCATTGGTTCAGAAACTCCAATTGCATAAGAAACTTGTACCAAAACCTCATCACATACACCAGCTGCTACCAAATTTTTAGCAATATGACGAGTTGCATAAGCTCCTGATCTGTCCACCTTACTTGGATCTTTACCAGAGAAAGCTCCTCCTCCATGAGCACCTTTTCCCCCATATGTGTCTACAATAATTTTTCTACCTGTTAAACCAGTATCTCCATGAGGACCTCCAATTACAAATTTTCCTGTAGGATTTATAAAATATTTAATTTTATTATTAAACAACTTAGAATATTCTGGATACTTAGTTTTTATTCTTGGAATTAAAATTTCTAAAATATCTTTCTTGATTTTAGCTAACATTTTTACCTCAGCATCAAAATCATCATGTTGAGTTGAGATTACAATTGTATCTATTCTAACTGGTTTATGGTTATCATCATATTCTAAAGTAACTTGTGACTTTGAGTCTGGTCTTAGATATTTGATTTGCTTATTCTCTCTCCTTAGATTAGCTAATTCTTTTAATATATTGTGAGCAAGATCCAAAGCCAGCGGCATATAATTTTTAGTTTCATTAGTAGCATAACCAAACATCATTCCTTGATCCCCTGCTCCTTGATCTTCTTTTTTCTTTTTATCTACTCCTTGATTAATATCTTCTGATTGCTCATGAATTGCTGACAATATTCCACAAGAATTAGCTTCAAACATATATTCTGAATTTGTATAACCAATTTTTCTAATAACATCTCTTGCAATAAATTGTACATCTAAATAAGTTTTTGATTTCACTTCCCCTGCCAAAACAACTTGACCTGTGGTCACTAATGTCTCACAAGCAACTTTTGAATTAGGATCAAAAGCTAAAAAATTATCAATGATAGCATCTGAAATTTGATCTGCTATTTTATCTGGGTGTCCTTCTGAAACTGATTCTGATGTAAATAAATAACTCATATTATTAATTTAAAATTAACTTATTAATATTTAGACTATAAATTTTAATTTGAATATACTTTCTATTTGTAAAATTATATCTAAAATATATTATACTATATTTATATATTTTTATACAGAAAATTACTTTAGAATTATATTTGAATTATAATCATAATTAAGGTATACTATAGATATTATTAAATAATAATTTAAATTTATGTATCAAGAAAAAAATTTCAATTTAGAATCAGTAGAAGAATTATCCAAAGAACAAATTCAAGTTCATTTAGGATTATACTCAGGTTATGTCAAAAACACAAATCTTTTATTAGAGCAAATTAAATCTCTAAAATCTAATGACTCAAATCAAGTAATAGTATCAGAATTACAAAGAAGATTAGGCTTTGAATTCAATGGAATGAGATTACATGAACTATATTTTGAACAAATCTCAGATGGAGCACAAGATTTAGACTCAAACTCAAACCTATATCAGTTAATTAATACTCAATTTGGATCATTAGAAGAATATTTAAAAGATATTAAAAGAATTTCTTCAATGAGAGGAATTGGTTGGGTTGTTAGTTATTTGTATCAAAATGAAATAATTAATGCTTGGGTATCAGATCACGAGTTAGGACAATTAGCTACACAACCTATATTTGTTTTAGATATGTGGGAGCATGCATTTATGGTAGATTTCAGACCATCAACTAAAGTGGATTATGTAACAACTTATATTAACAATGTTAATTGGGAAAAAATAGAGAGAAGATTAGTTTAAATTAATCTTTCCTAGAAAATTATTTTTATGGCAAGAAAGATAGGAATCGATTTAGGGACAGCAAATGTATTAGTTTTTATACCTAAAAAAGGTATCGTCGTAAATGAACCTTCTGTTGTAGCAGTTGATATTTATGATAACAGAATTTTAGCCATAGGAAATGATGCAAAAGAGATGATAGGAAAAACTCCTGATGGAATAAAAGCAGTAAGACCAATTAGAGATGGTGTGATAGCAGATTATAGAATAACTGAGGCTTTGATTGGGTATTTGATAAAAAAAGTCTCACCAAGAATTCAGTTTTTCAAACCTGATTGTATAATATCTGTTCCTGCTTCCATCACATCTACTGAGAAAAGAGCTGTAATAGAAGTAACCTTGAATGTTGGTGCTAGAAATGCTTTTGTTGTTAAAGAACCAATATTAGCAGCATTAGGAGCTGGAATAGCGATCAATGTACCTTCAGGTTCAATGGTAGTAGATATAGGCGGTGGAACAACAGAAGTTGGAGTTATATCACTTGGTGGAATCGTAGCTTTTGCTTCTGCTAGAGTCGCTGGAGATAAATTAACTGAAGCAATTGTTAGTCACATAAAAAAAAGGTATAACTTAGCAATTGGAGATCAAATGGCTGAAGATATTAAAATTCAGATAGGTAGTGCACTTCCGATAGAAACAGATATTATGGAAATCAAAGGAAGAGATATCCTAACAGGACTTCCAAAAACTATTCAGATCTCTTCAGAAGAAGCAACCATAGCCATGCAAAATGAATTAAGAGAAATAATTCAGATTATAAAAAATGTCCTACAAGAAACTCCACCCGAACTTTCTAGTGATATCATAGAAAAAGGTATTGTAGTAACAGGAGGAGGAGCTCTACTAAAGAACATTGCTGAATTAATTTCAAGATCAACTGGAGTTCCTTGTATCATAGCTGAAGACCCACTTTACTGTGTAGCAAAAGGAACGGGAATAATGTTAGATAATTTAGATAAATATAAAAGAATATTAGGTCAAAGAAAAATGTAAATTTATGAAAATAGCAATAGATGCTTCCAAACTAAATATTAAAAACAAAACTGGAACAGAAATTTACTCAGAAGAAATTATCACTAGATTACTCACAAAATTTAGTAATTCAAATGAAATTATCTTGTACTCTAAAGAACCATTGAGTAAAGATATTTTAAATTTACATCCAAGAATTACAAACAAAATTATTAAAACAAAAATCTTATGGACTATCTGGGGATTATCTATAGCTTTAATGAGAGATAAGCCTAATATTTTTTATACACCATCAAGTATAATTCCTATTATTCATCCTAAGAAAAGCTTTATTGTTATTCATGGATTAGAGTATGAATATTTCCCTGAATCTTATTCTCTATTTCGTTTTTGGCATCTTGCTATATTCACAAAGTTATCTGCTATATGGGCACATAAAGTAATTACACCCTCATTATCAACAAAAAATGATCTTGTAGATGAATATTTTATCGCAAAAGAAAAAATTAAGGTGATAAAATCTGGCTTACCTAATTTGAAACAAAACAATGCAATAGAAATAAATAAGAATATTACCAATATAATTAAATCAAATTATATATTTTGGATAGGAAGAAAAGAACAGAGAAAAAACTTAGAACTTTTAATCAATATTTTTAATATTATAAAAATAGACTTTCCTGATCTAAAATTAATATTAGCTGGAAATAAAGGTTATGGATATAGTGAAATAAAAAAAACAATTAATTCTTCTTCTTTTAAAGTAGATATTATCGAATTAGAATTTATAAAAGAGGAAGAAAAACATTTATTATATAAAAATTCTAAAATATTTGTATTTCCTTCTTGGTATGAAGGATTTGGATTTCCTGTATTAGAAGCTATTAAATATGGCATTCCTACAATTTGCTCAAATACAAGTTCTCTCAAAGAATTCAAAAAAGATGGTGTTATCTTAGCAGATCCAGAAGATATCAATAAATGGATCCCTAAAATAATAAATCTACTATCTGATGATAATACTGATATTTCAAATCAACTTAGAATATCCTCTGAAAAATATACCTTTGAAAAAACAGCTGAAGAAACCTACAAAATTTTAATTACATAAAAATAATATTCATCAATTTTTATGAATATTTATTGACAACATTTTTTTTTAATGGTATTATTACAATACAAGGTATTAATTCTCTTAAAAGGAGGTGTATTTATATGGGTACTGTAAGTTAACATTAAAAAAACCTCATACAATTATGTATGAGGTTCTCAATTTAAAATAAATATAACAAAATAAAAACATGGTAATTTATAAATAGTTACCATGTTTTAAAAATATCTAAATATTAGAATTAATTCTATTTAATATTGTTTTCTACAAATTTAAACATAGATTTAAATGAATGAGCTATGTTATTATCTTGAACAACAACAGTTAATAAATTCTCTTCCAAAGAAGTAATAAACAACTTGTTATCAAATGAAGAAATATCAACTGCTTCTCCATATTTAAACTTAGATATATCTATTATATTTAAATTAGGGTCAGAAGATAATTTTAACTTTTTAAATTCTTCTATATTTTCTGTAGAAACAAGTAAATTTGTTTCAATTTTTTTACTAACTTTCCTTTTAATAAAATCTGATGTGATTTTTGGATTAATATATTTACTATGAATATATTTATTAATTTGTTCATAGTTGTACATTAAATAAACTTTTTTATCTTTCGATTTAATCAATTCTTCTCTATATGCTTTTAGACCTTGTTCTCCATTATAAAATTTAACCTTAGAATTCAAACCTCCCCTAGTATTTTCAAAGATTTCTGTCAATTGAGGAACTAAATATCTTAAAGCTATTTCTTTTCTACTTAAATCATTTCTTTCCTTTTGATATAAAAGAGATAATTTTGCAGGACTCTCAACAGAGAAATATCTTTTTTTACCTTCTGTTACAGTAGTCATAAGACCTCTATCTATCAAAATGTCTATCAAAACATATGTAGTTGCTCTGTTAACTTTAGATAATTTCGCTATTTTCTGAATACTTGATTTACCTAGTTTGATACTTGCTATATAAACTCTAGCTTCTTTCTCTGATAATCCAGCTGTCATTAAATCTTTGTATACTTGATTTTCCATAATAATATATATAAATTGATTGTAATTATTATTATTATATAACAACATTTCTTTTATGTCAAGGCCTGTTGTAAATAAATTTATAATTTATTTTTTAAAAAATCTAAAAGAATATAAAAATAAAAAAATTATTCCTATAGAAAATATCCCAATTTTACCATTTGTTTTAAAAAATAGTGCACTGAGTCCAAAAATTAGTGATATACCATACATTATGATAACAGATTTTTTTTGAGATATACCTATTTGTAAAAGTTTATAGTGAAAATGTCTATTATCAGCCTTAAATATTGATTGATTTGCTAATATTCTTTGTATAATAACAATACAAGCATCTATTATAGGGAATGCCAAGACAAGAGATATAGTTGCTATTTTACCTCCACTTATAATTGATAGAGATCCTAAAATATAACCAAGAAACATACTACCTAAAGTACCTAAAAAAATTTTAGATGGATAAAAATTAAAAAATAAAAAACCTAAATATAGTCCAGCTAAAACTATGCTTAAATAAGCTATATTTATTTGATTAACAAAAGTTGTTATTGACAATACAAATAGAATTATAAAACCTATTACTCCGACTCCTCCAGCTAATCCATCTAATCCATCTAGCCAATTTAAAACATTCATTAATCCAACGATCCAAAACACTGTTAAAATAACTTGTAAAAAATATATATCTGTAGAAAATAAACTTAACTTCATTTGATCAAAAAACAAAATCTCTCCATAAGGTAACATAACAGATTTTATCGTTATACCAAAAAAAACTAACGTCAATGCTATTATTATTTGTATAATTAATTGATATTTCCAAGAAAGATCATATTTTTCATCTAAAAATCCATACACAAAAACAAAAAAAGAACCTATCATGACTCCCACTAATGAACTGTTAAGATACATCAAACCAAAAATATGTAATAATATTAATGATAAATTAAATAGTGGAATAATAACTAATCCTCCTACTTTGGGTTTAAATGTACTATGAATATCTCTTTCTCTTATTCTGGGTTTAAAAACTTTATATATAAATTTCTGTTTTAATATAAAACTAAAGGTAATTATAGTTACTAAAGTAGTAATAAGAAATATTAAATTAAAATTAAATAGTGGAAGAGATTCCCATGTTATCATGAAGAAACTTTTACCCTAGCAGATCTGATTAATTTATCCTCTAATTTATACCCAACTTGCATTACCTCAATAACCTTATTTTTGTTTGATTCATCTTCAGACTCTATTGTTTCAACAGCTTCGTGTTGATGTGGATCAAAATCTTCTCCCAAAGGATTTATAATCTTAACTCCTTGATCAATCAACATCTCTTGCATTTGTTTTAAAATAAATTCTATACCTTTGACCCATTGATTATCTTTCAATTCTTCTGGGGTATATTTTAGAGCTAATTCAAAGTTGTCAAATAATGGGATTAACTTTGTGATCATGTCTGAGCTAGCATATTTAATTATATCTAATTTTTCTTTAGATGAAGTTTTTTGTAAATTTTGATAATCAGCTTGGGCTCTTTTCCACCCAGCTAAATTAATAGAAGATTCTTCTTGTAGTTTAGCAATTTGATCTTCCAAAGAAACTTTAAGTTCTTCTTTTTTTAAAACATCTTTCTCAACTTCATCTTCTAAGACATTATTGTCAATAATAGATTCTTGTGAAGTATTATCTATATTATCTTCTAATTCTTGTTTATTCTCTAAATTATTTTTACTCATCTTCGTTATAATTATTTGGATTCAATACATATTCTATTAATGCTATATTTTTGGCATATTCCATACTCTTTGGTCCTATCATTACAATTATACCATCATCTTGATCAATTGTACATTTACCAACTATGACCGAATATTTTTTCATAGACTGAACTGGATTTTCATCACCTATATAGAGTTGATAATTTCCTTTTGGTAAATCTTTTCCTATCTCATCCATATTTTGCTTTATAGAATCAAGATCATCTAATGCTTCTTTTATAAAATCCATAGATGAAAAATAAGGCTGAGATAAGAACTTATGAGTTCCCTCTTCAAACACAACATTCGAAGAAAGTTTTCCTATTGTAACATTTCCAGACTCAGAAGATATTTGAGTTAATAAATGTTTTAATTTTATATGTATTTCTTGAATTCTACTAAACTCATCTAGAATATTATGTGTTTTTTTTATATATTGCTTCAAAATTTCTTGTCTTCCTAATAATCTATTTACATAATATCTATATCCCTTATCACTTGGCACTCTACCAGATGAAGTATGTATTTGAACTAAAAATCCTTCCTCTTCTAATTCTGCCAATTCACTTCTGATTGTTGCACTTGAATATGGTAAGTTGTATTCTTTTTGTAACACAAAGGAGGAAACTGGTTGAGCAGTCTTTACATATTCTACAATAAGATACTCTAAAATTAATTCTTTTCTTTCTGTCATATAAAACTATTATATATCATATTTAATTTTTATTCAAGATAACGGATATCCTCATCTCTATTTTTTGAGTAAAAATATCGTAAGTATAGGTTTATATTTATTTTTATGTTATAATGTATTATCATTTACTCAAAAGAGGTTTTAAATGAAAATTGATCCTTCATATTCATATTATCATAATCTTCATCAAGAATATTTCAATGATTTAATTGATGCTAAAAAATTAATTACTGAACTTCAAAGAATTCTCCCAATACAAATAGAGAAACCTTTTTCCCTACCTGAAGAGGCCATTATGATAATATCTAACCATCCTATTTTAGAAGAAAATTCTGCATTGAATACAAAAGGAATTGGAAGTTTAAAAGGATTTAATTACTTAGGGAATAATGAAGTATGGTTTCCTAGCATTAGAGAATCTCTGATGCAATATGCCCTTAATATTCCACTGGTGACAATTATTAGACCAATTGGTTATGATATTGCAACTAATGAGATAGGTTGCTTATCTGTACAGAATGGAAATGGGGTTGTCGAAATAAGTAATTTCTTAAACCGTAATAAAGATTTATCCTGTTTAATTTATCCTGAAGCAGGATTTAATAAATTAGATCATTGCTTTCGGAAAGGATTCTATTATATAGCAAAGATGAGAAGGTATAAATATCTTTTAAAATTGGTTGTAGATCCTATATTAGGAATCAATTCTAGAAACAAAATTGTTTTTCAAGAATTAGAATTAATTCCTGATCTAGATGATAATACTTATATCGAGAAATGGGTAGATAATACTAGAGAATGGTATAAAACAATTACCTATAATCTATATAAAGAGTTTAAGTTAATCTAAAAATTTATCGTACATAGCAAATCTATGTACTTTTTTTATTTATAAAGAAAAAAGATAACTAGTTAAAGTTACCTTTTTGATGCAATTTATTAGTAATTTTCTCTGATTACTTCAGATCCAATTACCACTTTTGAATCCAAAATCCCTATCCAATAGGGACGAAGATTATTAGCGTCTTCCACACAATAACATGCGTGGTTTTCGATTTTTTGACCATCCTCAGCAAGTGCTGAGGATAATTCTTCCAATATTCTATTGACTTGGGATTTTGGAAAAGAAACGCCCTTAACAACACCCTTTCTGTAAGTTAAAATTTCAATAATTTCCATATTGAGTTCTCTCAATAATTTACTTAAACATTATATCATTTTTATTTAATTATGTCAATATATACAAACATAATTAAATATTAATATCAGTTAATTATTCTTTACTTCCTGACAAAGTCTTTTAAACCAAGTCCTATAAAGCTAATTCCTGATAGGAAGTATAGTAAAAATATTGTTAAAAAATTATGACAATACCATTTTCTAAAATATCGAATCATTCCTTTATGCCAGTATATTTGTTTTTTTAGATTAAATAGTTTTTTTGTACTAGCTCCATGATGGTGATACATAAATATGTTAGCTAAAAAATATGTTTTATGATTTCTAACTTGTAACTTCTTGGATAAATCTACATCATTAAAAAAAAGCCAATAATCTTTATGGTCATCGAATCCTCCAATTTCTTTAAAAACTTTGGTATTTAACATTATTGCTGATGCCATAGGTTGCTCACATTCTTGATTTTTAGTATGATCAAAATTTTTTGAATCATCCCAACTTAATTTTAAATAATTACCTATCATTGATTTTGGAGTCGGTAATAAACGACAACTCATCTGAATTCTATTATCAGGATATCTAAGTTGAGGAGCAATAGCATTATAATCTAAATTTTCTTCTAAAAAGCTAACCATTTTATCTATACTTTGCTCTGTAATAACAATATCTTGATTTAAGAACAAAACATATTTCCCTTCTATATAAGGAATTGCTAGATTATTTCCTCTAGCATAACCTGAATTTTCTTTATTATAAATAACTTTAATTATATTTTTATTATTCCAATTTTTTTCCAAATCGAAAAGATATTCTATTGTGGAGTCTTGTGAATTATTATCTATAATTATTAACTGGTATTTTATTTTTGTTTTTTCTATGACTGAGTTCACACAGTTCTCGAGATCTTCTCTATTATTCCAAGCTAAAATAACAATTGATACTATCTTTTCCACATTACATTATCTTTAGATATTCAAACCATATTTTGAATAATTCTCCAGTTGCAACTACATCTCTCATACAATACTTGGCTATCTCTTCATATCTCTTTTCTCTAAACATATCTGGAACATCCAAACCTGTTATTCCCTCTGCTTTTGGACTGGTTATACCAAATCTCTTACAATAATAGTCGAGATTAAATTTTCTTGTAGCTCTATAAAAAGTTAATTGTTCTAAAAGATCAATATGCTCTTTATCTGAATATCTGTATGGCATTAAGTTTCTAGTTGCTTTTACTTTATTTATAGCTGACCTCATCATTATATAAGGACAATCAAATTCTCTACCATTGAAAGTAACTAATGTATCATATTTCTTGACAGTAGACCAGAATTTATCTAAAATTTCTTCTTCTGATCCTGTCAAAAAGTATACTCCATCTTTTTCATAATAACTTTCCAAGTTAGAAGCTGGGGCTTGAAAGTAGACACTTTTTATATTTTTATATGGATCATAAAGTCCAATAGCTACTATACTACCAGTTAAAGGATATAATCCCAATGTCTGTTTAATTTCTTCTCGCTTAACATCATCTTCAGCATATTTCAAAAGATAATCTTGGGTATTGGAATCTATATCTTCCCAATTATCTCCTATTGTTTCGATATCAAAGATTAAATAAGACATATTTTTATTTTTAACAACTATGAGCGGGTAGAGGGATTCGAACCCTCATCATCTGCTTGGAAGGCAGAGATAATTAGCCCTTATACGATACCCGCTTTATAAATTACATATTTATTCTAACAAATTATCTTTTATGTGTCAACAAGATTTTAGTTAAATTTTTAAAATTAACTATTAAAATAATAATAAAGATCCATGAAAATAATTGTACATAAAATATTTTATGCCACTGATGTGTTAATAGAACATCTTCTCCTGTCCTATTTATAATAATCTTATAGTCAGAAGATTTCTGGATATAATTCGAACCATTTATATTAAATCCTTTTGAATAATTATGGTTAAGATAAATATATGGATATTGGTCGATATCTTTACCATCATCCTTAATCAAAATTTGATTTAACTTTGGGTAAATTACTGAGAATTCAGGTTTATTTGATTCAAATAAAATTTCTACTATCTCTTTATTATCTTTATCTAAATTATCATAATTGTAAAAATTATTTTCAATATTCAATTTTGTATCTAAATTCTGAATTGTTGAGAAATCTGATTCATCAATACCTGTAGCAATTTTCGGTTCAAAATTAGATTCTAAAATATTATAGACATTTCCATCAGAACTAAAATTTATTACTTTTAATTTTTCTTGTTTGATAAGTTCTTGTAATAAAATTGGATATGGCTCTTGTATAGGAAAAATTTGTTTTACTCCCAAAACTTTCATATAAGTCCAAAGATTCTCAGAACTAAAATCTCTTTTTTGCCCATCTATACATTTATGAAAATGTATTAGATCTTCAAAGGCACCAGCATTTGGACTCAAAACCAAATGATTACTATAACCTGTAATAAATTGAAAATCATAATTTGAATTTTTATTAGAATTTAAATGAGTAAATCTAAAATCACTAGAAAAGTCATACACTCTACTTTTGATAGAAGGTAATGCATTACGATAATATTCTATATTTTCTTTTGTTTTAGTATATTCTAAATAATAAACTTTGACCACAGAAACAACCAAAGAGAATAAAATAATTGATAAAAAAGCCATAATTGTGACCAAATTTCTTTGTTTTAATTTCTTCTGTAAATAAATATAGACTGGAAATCCTGATATCAAAATTCCTATGTATACAATTTGATTCATTCTCGTAATCTGAACTCTATGAAAAATAGGTATATAGTAAAGTGAATTTATTAACAAAATTAACCACATAAAAAAATTAGCTCCAAAAAATATTTTAGCCTCTTTTGAATGAAATTTATTTTTCCAAATCAAAAATATACAAAATAAAATAATCAAAACCATTAAAAGATCTAAATGAAAGAAACTTCTAATAACTGGATATGATATAGATGAGAGATGATAATTATCGGTAAATTTTAAATCTTCCCAGAAATATTGATAAATATACAAAAAACTACTCAAAATAAATATTAATCCGGAAATTAAAACTGTCTTGATCTTAAATTGAAATAATTCTTTTAACCAAAAAAATCCTAAAATAACACTATTATAAATTCCAAATAAAGGATGTATATAAAGACTCAATCCAGCAAATAAGCTTAATCCCATTGTATTTTTATTAAATCCAAAATTTGTATTATTAATGAAATAATATGCAACTATAGGTGTCAGAAGAATAGCAAACAATAAAGTTGGCATATGTAATACAGACCAAAAATAAAATGGTGTATAACTAATTATGCTAATTATCAGACTATAATTGGGATTAACTTTAAATTTTCTAAGTATAATATAAATAATTAATCTTAGTGCAAATATATAAAAAATTGCAAATCCATACAAAATTTGTATACTAGAGAGACCCAAATATTTTAGTGGCAATAATAAGTAAAATAAAATAAATTGATAAGACCGCCAATAAGTAATTCCTCCATACCAAGAAACATCATAAGAAATCAAACCATTCTGATAAAGAGAATCTAATCTAAAAGCACCTAAAAGAAAATCCCCAGAAATTCCTAAAAATGAATTATAGTCACCCAAAATAGGCATAGAAATTATAATACCTACTATCAAAATTATTATTATATAGATTAAATCTATTTTGTTAAATTTAATTTTCATAATAATTAATTATAAATATATTATTTTTTCTCTTCCAAAATCAAAGCTATTTTATCTTTTTTACCTTTTTTTATACAAAATATTTCTTTATTTTGAACAAAATCTATGATGGATTTATCCAATAAACTTATACTTATATCTGTTATAGTTAATATATCATTATTCTCAAGTGAGATAAATTTTATTGCTCCTGACTTTATCAAATCTTTTGATTTGGTAAGAGATATCTCAAATATATCAGCAATTATATTCACTAATTTATAATCAGATTTGGTATAAACATATTCCACAAAATCTTCTTTACTAACTTTTTTTTCTCTAAATATTCTTTCAAAATCTAATTTAGTTTGTTCTGCTATCTCTTCTCCATAATATCTTTTTACAATAGTATATCCTAAGATTTCTTTGATCTCTTTTGGATTTCTACCAGATTCTAAGTCTTTTTGGTAAATTTCAATTTGCTCAAGATCAATATCTGTAGCTAATCTAAAATAATCTAAAATCAAATCATCCTTTACAGTCATAATTTTACCAAACATATCTTGTGGACTATCATTAATAAATATTCCATTTCCCCAAGAAGTAGACATTTTTCTACCATCAAGCCCAACCAAAAATTCAAATGTCATAATATCTTGTGATTTTTGACCATAAACTTTCTGAATTTTCCTACCTGCCATTAAGTTAAAATATTGATCATTTCCTCCAATCTCTAAATCAGACTTTACCATAACAGAATCATATCCCTGCATCAATGGATACATAAACTCTCTCAGACTAATTCTTTGCCCTTCTTTGTGTCTTTTAGAAAAATTATCTCTATCAAGCATCTCTGAGACAGAAAAAACATCTGCTAACTCCGAAATTTGATTAAAATCTAATTTGGATAACCAATCAGAATTATATAAAATCTCAACTTGATTTAAGTCAACTATTTTTCCAACTTGATTTAAATAATCTTTTAGATTTTCATTTACTTCTTCCCTATTTAACCCTTTTCTTTCTTCAGTTTTATCAGAGGGATCACCAATTTGAGCTGTAAAGTCTCCAATTATAAAAATTATTTTGTGACCTAATTCTTGAAGTATCTTTAATTTCCAAAAAGAAATTGCTCTTCCTAAATGAATATCAGGACCAGTTGGATCAATTCCAAACTTTATTCTTAATTTTTCACCTGAAAATAACTTTTTTCTTAAATCTTCTTCTTCAATAATATTTGTTACTCCCCTTGTCAGAAATTGTTCTATTTTTTGTTTTTCATCCATACAAATTTATTTTAAAGCTACTGGAATTACATCATCCATAGTCTCAGCAAAAACAAATTTCAAATCATCTTTTACATTCTGAGGTAATTCTTCCAAATCACTTTTATTAGATTTAGGAATAATAATAGTCTTTAGGCCTGCTCTGTGAGCTGCTAAAATTTTATTTTTGAGTCCTCCTATTTTCATAGCCTTACCTCTCAAATTTATCTCGCCAGTCATACCAACTGTTCTATCTACTTTTCTCTTAGTAAGTGCAGATATTAGAGCTGTTGCCATAGCTAAGCCCGCTGAAGGACCATCCTTTGGAGTTGCTCCTGCTGGTACATGCAAATGCATATCTTGAGATTTTATAGTCTCAACCTCTATATTGTATTTATTTGCATTAGATTTGACATAAGAGTAAGCTGCTTGAGCTGATTCCTGCATCACTTTACCAAGTTGACCTGTTAACTGTAAATTTCCTTCACCTTTAAATAGATTTGTTTCTATAAATAAGATATCGCCTCCATGAGGAGTCCAAGCAAGCCCAGTCACTACACCTATTTCATCTTTTTTATTAATTCTACTTTCCTCATATTTTTCTGACTTCAAATATTTCTCAATATTATCTGGTTTAATTTTTACCTTAAAGTCTTTATCTCCTAACATGATAAATTCTTTAGCTACTTTTCTAGCTATTTTAGATAATTCACGATCAAAACTTCTAAGACCAGCCTCAAATGTATATTTACTAATAATAGTCAAAATACTCTTATCTTCAAATTCTAAAATTTTTGGTGTTAACCCACTCTTTTTGATAACTCTAGGAACCAAATATTGTTTAGCTATATTTAATTTCTCATCATCAGTATAACCAGTAAATTCTATAATCTCCATTCTATCTAATAATGGTTCTGGAATTGAGGATAAATCATTTGCAGTTGTAATAAATATAATATCAGATAAATCATATTCTATATCCAAATAATGATCTATAAAATCTTTATTTTGAGCTGGATCTAGAACTTCCAAAAGAGCTGCCGAAGGATCTCCTCTGAAATCCGAACCTAATTTATCTATCTCATCTAGCATAAATACTGGATTTGAAGAACTGATATTTTTCAAACCTTGAATAATTCTACCTGGCATAGCACCAACATAAGTTCTTCTATGACCTCTAATTTCAGTCTCATCTCTTACTCCACCAAGAGATACTTTAACAAATTCTCTACCAGTTGCACGAGCTATAGATTCTCCAATTGAAGTTTTACCTGTACCAGGAGGTCCAAAGAAACAAAGAATTGTTCCCTGTGGTTTTTTAGTTAATTTCTCAACAGAAAGATATTCTAAGATTCTTTCTTTTATCTCTTCCAAACCATAGTGATCATTATCCAAAATTTCTTTAGCTTTGGACAATTCTATGCTAACTTTTTTCTTTTTATCCCAAGGAAGTGAAGCTAAGATCTCCAGATAATTTTGGATATAAGAGCTTTCAGGAGAAAAAGGTGGCATTTTATCCAATCTAGAAAGTTCTGTAAAAGCTTTTTTCTCAACTTTTTTTGGTAATTTTGCTTTTTTTAATTTATTCCTCAATTCTCCAAATTCACTATCTTCTTGACTCATTCCCAATTCTTTCTCTATAGTTTTCATTTGTTCACGAAGCATAGCTTCTCTAGCAAATTTACCGACTTTTTTCTGGGTTTCCTGCTGAACTTTTTGACCTAATTTCAAAATCTCTTTTTCTTTATTAATATAAAGATTTATTTTCTTTAATTTTTCTAAAAGATCAGTCTCAGCTAATAAAGCTTGCTTCTCTTCATTTTTGATAGTTAAAATAGAACTTATTAAAGAAGCTAACTCATTTGCTTCAATCTTATCACCTATAATTTCATTCACAACTGGAAGAGAAATTGATACTCCCATATTCAAAATATCTTTAAATACAAGTATAATATTTCGAATTACTGCTTCAATTTCAACTAAATTCTCAATTGGCTTATTTTCTAAAAATTTAAATTCACTAAAAAATGTATTATCTTTTTTTTCAATCTCACTAACTTCTACAGGATACAAACCTTCTACCAAAACACCCGTTGGCCCTTCTGGCATTTTCCAAATTCTAATTATTTTTGCTACTGTACCTACATTATAAAGATTTTCAGCTTCTATTTCATCTTTATATTTTTTTTGAAAAACAAAAACAGGATCTATATTATTATCCAGAGAAAAATTAAGTGCATTTAAAGATTCTTCTCTTTCGAAAACAAGAGAAATAATTTCTTTTGGAAATAAAACTTTATTTTTTAAGGCTATCAATGGTATTTTGTTCAAATCTACTTTACTCATAATTTAAATATAATTTACTCTAAAATAAACTGCATAATCTTGATCTATAAACTCGCAGAATTCGTTAATATAATTTTGGACTATATTGTAATAATCTATCAGATCTGGATTGTTTTTTCTGATAACATAACACATTTCTTTCAATTCTGACTTTAT